>ENA-OQBJ01000265-OQBJ01000265.1-human-gut-metagenome-genome-assembly--contig:-NODE-265-length-28465-cov-4.171819_pt1 | contig 28465 bp, 33 predicted proteins | sample MGYA00242743_ERZ504545 | MGnify/ENA primary metagenome ERZ504545 (study PRJEB26092, sample SAMD00036252) | human gut metagenome | host: Homo sapiens | study: EMG produced TPA metagenomics assembly of...
CATCGCCTCTGCGAGGGCCGGTTTTTCGGAGAACCATACTCCAGCTCCCCATGATGGGAAATAATACAAATGCTTCAATTCACTTCCCAGTTTTTCCGGAAATCCCGGAATCTCTCTTATCGCATCATTCATCATCTCAACACCAATGATGATGTGCCCCAGAAGCTGTCCGTCATCCGTATAATCATTATCCGGAAATGCAGAAAGCTCTTTTGTCTTTCCAATATCGTGGCACATTGCCGCCGTATAAAGAAGATCTCTGTTCAAGATTTCATAGGTGTCCGCAAAATACCGACACATCTTCACAACACTTAACGTATGCTCCAGAAGTCCTCCTGCAAATCCGTGATGAACTGTTTTTGCCGCAGAATGTCCTTTAAACACGCGGATAAACTCCTCATCTTTCACAAAATAATATTCCAGCAGCTGACGCAGCCACGTGTTGGAAATTCCACGGATAAATCCGAGCAGCTCTTCATACATACTGTCCACACTCTTCTCAGAAGTCGGCATATAATCCGCCGGATTGTATTCACCCTCTTCTGCTTTTCTGATCTGACGGATGTTCATCTGCAGACTTCCGTTATAACTTGTCACATCACCAAATACTTCGATGAAATCCTTCTCATCATACTCTGCGATCCCCTGAGAATTCGGATCCCATACTTTTCCATCCAGTGTTCCCGTCTTATCCTGTAAAATCAGATTGTCATAAGGCTTTCCGTTTCTTGTCTCCGCGGAACGTTTTCCTTTACACAGGTATACATTCCTGATTGTCTCGCCTTCATGTAAATCCTTGATATATCTCATAATAATTTTGTTTCCTCTCTATTTTTGCTATTCTTTACTCACGGCTGTCAAGTACCAGCTGAAACGAAATCTCCACGTATCCTCCTGCACCGAGACGTTTTCCCTGAATCCGGATCGTATCTCCCGCTTTACACTTCTGGAGTACCTTTTCATACTGAGCCATAGAGGCAATCTCCTCGCCGTCCACAGACTGGATTACATCACCGCTCTGGATTCCCGCTGCCATTGCCGGAGAGTTCGCCTGTATCTGGGTCACATACATTCCGGACGGCACCTGCTTTGATTCCGAAATATCACTGCTGACCGTCACTCCGTAAATCCCTGCATAGGAACCGACTGACTGTTTAAAAGCAGTTCCATGATCGGTTTTAAATCAGAAATCCCATATGCATTGGCAGTATGACCCTGATTCTCTGTCCAGATCTCGGAATCAATGAGCCCGATGATCTCCCCGTCCAGATTACACAGAACACCGGAACTAAAATCCGCTGACGGAATATCTGTCGCCAGAACGCTGAATGTATGATCCGGAATTGCTTTTTCGTGTGCATTAGAACTGATCATACCATATCCTGTTCCATCTGAATATCCAAATGTATCTCCAAGGGCGATCACCGGATCTCCCTCTGCCACTATATTTGAATTTCCGAGAGCCGCTGTTTTTATCTCATCCCACGTGCTTTCAGAAATCAGGTTTCTTCTGACACCAAACACCGCCAGATGACTGTTTTTATCCTGCTTTTTCAGCGATGCTTCACAGGTGCTGCCATCTGAAAACTGCACATTCCAGACAGTGGATTCCCCGCAGACAGAATTGTTGCTGAGGATCAAAAGCTCCTGTCCATTGTCTGCTGCGATCAGCCCTGTACATCCCATATCTTCATCATTTACATCCTTTGTAAGATTCGCCGCATCCTGCTCACCCCTGACCGTGACCACACTTTTTGCGGCCTCTGCTGCAATCTGGTAAACACTCTGCATCATGGCTTCATAATCTTCTGCTCTCAGATTTTTCTCCTGCGAATCCTGCTCCTGCGCCTCGTCTTCTTCCGGATGCGTCTCTTCACTGTCTTCCGGAATGGTCACAGTTTTCGGAGATCCCGGAAATAAGTTCTGTACCCACGGATTCAGGGCATAGAAACCCAGACAGGCAAACGCACCTACCACGATTCCGTAAACAGCCAGTTTCAGAAGCTGTTTTCTCACCTGTTTTCCGGTGATCGGTTCCGGCTTGATCGTCTCCTGCAGAAAAGAAAAACTATCCTCTTTTTGCTCTTCATTCAAGTCTTTGGGGGACTTTTCTTTTGGGTCTTCATTCCACGGCATAATTGCTAATCTCCTCTGCTGTATAGTATAACCGATTCCCCCGGATTGTTCAATATTTATCCTTTTCATTCCCCCACAAATAAGGTAAAATATAGCTGTGAGTTCGAATTATAAAAGGTGAAAGAATATGAATCAAAAAACATTGACAAAATTAGAATATTATAAAATCACTGCGCTTTTGGAGAACAGGCTTCTTCCATGCGCGGAAAACAGCTTTGCCGCAAGCTGAAACCGATGACCGATCCGGAAAAGATCAACACTGCACAGGAGCAGACCGAAGCGGCATTTACACGGATCGTCAAAAAGGGACGCATCTCTTTTGGCAATGTATTCCCCATCGGAGAGTCTTTAAAACGTCTGGAGATTGGCGGTGCACTTGGATGCGGAGAGCTTCTTCGCATCTGCAAAGTTTTACAGAATGCCGGAAAAGTAAAGGCTTACGGACGTCACGACACACAGGAAGAGCTTTGTGACTGCCTGGATGTCTATTTTGAACAGCTGGAACCTCTGTTTCCTCTGACTGCCGAGATTGAGCGCTGTATTCAGGGGGAAGATGAGATCAGCGATGATGCCAGCAGCACATTAAAGAATATCCGCCGCAGCATCGGACACATCAACGATAAAGTTCATGCAACTCTGACAAATCTGGTGAACGGTTCTCTGCGCACCTATCTGCAGGATCCGATCATCACCATGCGCGGAGACCGCTACTGTGTTCCGGTCAAAGCCGAGTACCGCAGTCAGGTCAACGGGATGATCCACGATCAGTCCTCCACCGGTTCTACACTGTTTATCGAGCCGATGGCAGTCGTAAAACTGAACAACGACCTCAAAGAACTGTATGCGAAAGAACAGGAAGAAACTTCAGGTCATGTCCTCGCCGTCTCAGCGAAGAGACCGCGCAGTATATTGAAGAGATCCGCACGGATTACCGTATTCTGACGGATCTTGATTTTATCTTTGCCCGCGGTGCACTGGCACTTTCTATGAATGCCAGCCGTCCGATCCTCAACACAGATGGACGCATTCACATCCGTGAGGGAAGACATCCTCTTCTGGATCCGAAAAAAGTAGTTCCGATCACGGTTTCTCTGGGAGACGATTTTTCTCTTCTGATCATTACAGGACCAAATACCGGCGGAAAGACGGTATCTTTAAAAACCGTAGGACTTTTTACCCTGATGGGACAGTCCGGCCTTCACATCCCTGCCAGAGACCGTTCTGAACTGGCAGTGTTTAAACAGGTCTATGCAGATATCGGAGATGAGCAGAGCATTGAGCAGAGCTTGAGTACCTTCTCTTCTCATATGACAAATATTGTCTCTTTCCTGCATGATGTAGATGAGAATTCTCTGGTTCTGTTTGATGAGCTTGGAGCCGGAACGGATCCTACCGAAGGAGCCGCGCTGGCCATCGCCATTCTCTCCTATCTGCACGGACGTGGAATCCGCACCATGGCTACCACTCATTACAGTGAATTAAAGGTCTACGCACTTTCCACTCCCGGAGTTGAGAATGCCTGCTGTGAGTTTGACGTAGAAAGTCTGCGCCCGACCTACCGCCTCCTGATCGGAATCCCGGGAAAGAGTAATGCATTTGCGATTTCCGGTAAGCTCGGCCTTCCGGATTATATCATCGAAGATGCCAAAACCAGACTTTCCGAACAGGATGTCTCATTTGAGGATCTGATCTCAGATCTGGAGACAAGCAAACGCACGATTGAAAAAGAACAGGAAGAGATTGCAGCATATAAAAAAGAAATCGAAGCACTGAAAAGTCAGGCGCAGCAAAAACAAGAACGCATCGAGGAACAAAGAGAGCGGATTCTTGCCGAAGCCCGCGAAAAGGCAAATACAATCCTGCGCGATGCCAAAGATGTGGCTGATGAGACGATTAAAAATTCCGCAAATTCGGAAAAGAAAATATTTCAGCCGCCGAAATGGAAAAAGAAAGAGAACGTCTGCGCAAGAAGATGAAGGAAAATACCGCATCTTCATCTTTGAAAGTACAGAAACCGAAAAAGGAATACAAACCAACTGATTTCAAACTCGGAGAATCTGTAAAAGTACTGAGCATGAATCTGACCGGAACCATCAGTTCCCTTCCGGATTCCCGCGGAAATGTGACAGTGCAGATGGGAATTTTAAGATCTCAGGTTCACATTTCAGATCTGGAGATTATCGAAGAGGCGAATCCTTATGCACCAAAATCATTCAAACGTACGTCAAAAGGCAAGCTGAAAATGAGCAAATCTCTGTCCGTGAGCCCTGAAATCAATCTGCTTGGAAAGACTGTAGACGAAGCAGTTTCTGAGCTGGACAAATATCTGGATGATGCTCTGCTGTCCCATTTAAGCACAGTGCGGGTAGTACACGGAAAAGGAACGGGAGCACTCCGAAAAGGAATTCACGAATTCCTGCGCCGTCAGAAGCATGTTAAGTCCTACCGTCTCGGGGAATTCGGAGAAGGAGACGCCGGCGTCACGATCGTGGAGTTAAAATAAACGGGGTTATAAGAGAGGAGTATTTATGATTGCAAAACAGAAAATTTTAATTGTGGATGATGATGAGAATATCGCAGAACTGATCTCGCTCTATCTGATGAAAGAGTGCTTTGATACGAAAATTGTGTCAAACGGGGAGGATGCGCTGTCTGCCTTTGAGACATATCAGCCAAACCTTGTTCTTCTGGATCTGATGCTTCCGGGAATCGACGGCTATCAAGTCTGCCGGGAACTGCGCGCCAAATCACAGGTACCGATCATCATGCTCTCTGCAAAAGGAGAAGTATTTGACAAAGTACTGGGACTGGAGCTGGGGGCAGATGACTATATCATGAAGCCGTTTGACTCCAAAGAGATGGTAGCACGAGTGCGTGCTGTCCTGCGCCGTTATCAGCGGTCAAGCCGGAAGCACCTGCCGCAGAAAAGGTAAAATGTGTCGAGTACGACGGACTTACCATCAATCTTACAAACTATTCCGTACTGTGCGACGGCCAGAACGTTGACATGCCTCCAAAAGAACTGGAGCTTTTATACTTTCTGGCTGCTTCTCCAAATCAGGTATTTACAAGAGAACAGCTTTTGGATCAGATCTGGGGCTATGAATACATCGGCGACACCCGCACAGTAGATGTTCATATCAAACGTCTCCGCGAAAAGATCAAAGATCATCCGGGCTGGGGACTGAGCACCGTATGGGGAATCGGTTACAAATTCGAAGTAAAATAAACAAAAAAGGATGGATACTATGAAAAGTACACTGCGTTTAAAATTTATCATGCTGTATATTATCTTTGGATTTCTCAGTATTTTCACGGTATCCCTCTTGTCGAATCAGCTTCTGCTCAATAAACTGGAACAGGATTCCTCACAAAATATGTACCGGATTGCAAATCAGACTGCGACCTCCTACCTGCCCTCATACTTTTCAAATGATCTTTCAGCCTGGTCTGTTCATTCTCAGCTGCAGGCCATGCAGCTGTATCTGAACGCGTCCGTCTGGTTTGTCAAAACAGACGGCACACTGATTACTTCTGCCCCTCTGGATGGAATCGAAGCCCCGGAACAGATCCTGGAATTCGACCCTGCCGAGATTGGAAACAATCAGTTTATCTCCGGAAATTATCATGGATACTTTGAGGAAGATGTAATCACTGTCATGGCACCTGTCACCCAGGATTTTTCCGTGCAGGGCTATCTTTTGATCCATCGTCCGATCGAAAGCCTGAAGCAGACATGCCATTCTCTGATCCTGCCGGTATACATTACGATGGCCGTGATCTATCTGCTGTCCTTTCTCTTTCTGATTGGGTTTGAATTTTTTGTATTCCGTCCACTGAGACAGATTACAGAAGCGGCAACTCAGTATGCATCCGGAAATCTGACCTATGAGATTCCTGTAACAACGCACGACGAGATGGGATATCTTTCTGCTTCTCTGAATTACATGTCCTCACAGCTGAAGGATATGGAGGAATACCAGAAAAAGATTGTAGCGAATGTCTCTCACGACTTCCGTTCTCCGCTCACCTCGATCAAAGGCTATGTGCAGGCGATGACTGACGGCACGATTCCGCCCCAGCTGCATCAGAAATATTTAAATATCATTCTCTTTGAGACGGAACGTCTGACAGATCTGACACAGGATCTTTTGACACTCAACGAGTTTGACCGGAATGAAATGATCCTGGACAAGACAGAGTTTGATATCCAGCAGATGATCAAGAACACTGCCGCCTCTTTCGAAGGCACCTGCACAAGCAAACGGATTTCCATTGAGCTTCTGCTTCTGGCAGGCAATATTCTCGTGTATGCAGACCGACGGAAGATTCAGCAGGTTCTTTACAATCTCATTGATAATGCGATCAAATTCAGCGGAAACGACTCTTCGATCACGATTGAGGTCACCGAAAAGAATGAGAAGGTTTTTGTTTCTGTCAAGGATACCGGAATGGGAATTCCAAAAAAAGAACTGAATAAAATCTGGGAACGCTTTTACAAGTCCGACCTGTCCCGCGGAAAGGATAAAAAAGGAACCGGCCTCGGACTTGCCATCGTCAAAGAGGCCATTCAGGCTCACGATGAACATATCAATGTCATCAGCACAGAGGGCGTTGGCACAGAGTTCATCTTCTCTCTGACGAAGGTTTAAATCCTTACAGGTCTCTTTTGTTAAATATGAAAACAGCTGCTGCAAGATTCACGATACCAACAAGCAGTGTGACTGCAATCGCCGCAAAATAGTCCTTGATATCAACACTTCCCGCAAGCAGAGGTACCCCATCCAGCAAATGGATCGGGAGTGCCTCTTTTATTTTCGGAATGAAGCTTAAAATATAGCAGAATGCAAATCCGCCTCCTACACCGAGTAACGCAGATGCTGCTGTATTACAGCAGACAGACGAAACAATGGATTCAGACGACACTTTGCGTGATAAAATCAACCTTAATTCTATTCGCTAAATCCATAATTTTGAATCAATGAGTTTTATTGTCTTCTGGAATTCTTCATCGCTTTTTCCAGTAGGATCCTCCAATCCCCAATCCTCCCTGTGCCTGCATGAAACAGTCGGGCAGTTCACATTACATCCCATTGTGATCACAATATCTACAGGAGGGATATCTGACAACAGCTTTGAGTACTGTGTTTCTTCCATATCAATCTGGTATATTTCCTTCATTAAGCGAACTGCATCCTGATTGATCTGCGGTTTCGTTTCTGTTCCGGCAGAATAACTTTCAAAGACATCACTTGCAAGATATTTACCAAGCGCTTCCGCAATCTGACTGCGACATGAGTTGTGAACACATATAAAAGCCACTTTCATTTTATCCATATCTGTTACGCCTCCTTCTCTTCCAATATTCTTTTTAATTCCTTCATCCTTTTTTTCAAATAATTCCATAATTCACGTTCTCCTTTAAATAAATACTGCGCTGAAGATATTAAAAGTATAACCGACAATGATAATCCCTGCCGTGCATATCCCAATAAATAATACCAGTAATTTTGGTTTTACAGCTTTTTTCAGCATGATCAAAGACGGCAGACTTAATGTTGTTACTGCCATCATAAATGATAAAATTGTTCCCAGCTCTGCACCTTTTGATAACAAAGCTTCTGCAACAGGGATTGTACCGAATATATCCGCATACATCGGGATTCCAACCAGCGTTGCTAAAATCACACCAAAAGGATTCCGACTTCCCAAAACACTCTCGATCCAACTTTCCGGAATCCAGTTATGGATCACTGCTCCTATTCCTACCCCAATCAGAATGTATGGAAATACTTTTTTAAAAGTTCCTATCACCTGCTTTTTGGCATATTGTACCCTGTCTTTTTTGGTTAATGTCGGTGAACTGATATCAACACTTCTTGCATTTTTTACAAAATCCTCTACATATTTTTCCATATGCAGTTTTTCAATCAATGTCCCGCCGATAACCGCAATGACCAGCCCGAGAATAACATAAGCCGCTGCAACTTTCGCTCCAAAAATACTCATCAGCAATACAAGACTTCCCAGATCAACCATAGGAGAAGAGATCAAGAACGAAAAGGTAACTCCCAATGGCAATCCGGCACTTGTAAATCCGATAAACAACGGAATGGAAGAACAGGAACAAAAAGGAGTAACTGTTCCCAGTAGAGCGGATATCACATTTGCTCCTATTCCGTCAAATTTTCCTAAAATCTTCTTACTTCTTTCCGGTGGAAAATAACTCTGGATATATGAAATCATAAAAATCAACAAGCATAACAAAATTGTAATTTTGACCACGTCATACAGAAAAAATTGAATACTTCCGCCCAGGCGGCCGCCGATATCCACACCTGCCACAGATAATACATCGCCGATCAACAGATTCAGAAACTTCATCCCCAGTATCTGATCCTGAAAAAATATCCAGATGTATTTAAAAATTCCAAAAAATCACTCCTCTTCTTTGATATATCAACTTTTTTGATGTATTGAGGTTTTATAAAAGCCATCCGAAGATGACCTCTATCAACAGCATTTTGACTGCTTTTCACTTTCTGGTGTTGTCAGTTCCAACAGACGTCTGGAAGCATACTCACTTCCACTTTTACTGAGACTGTAATGTGTCCATTTTCCTTCTTGCCTGCTGACTACCAGCCCTGACTCGCAAAGTATTTTCATGTGATAGGATAAAGCGGACTGTCCGATATTCATATACTCAATTAAAACACAGGCGCACTTTTCACCGCTTTTCAAATGGTTTAAAATCGCCAGTCGTTTTTCATCACAAAGTGCTTTGAAAATCTTTACATCTTTTGAATAATCATCCATACCCTTCACCTTACATCAAATATTTTTGATATGTGTATCATACCTCTGAATGCATCTTTTGTCAATATATATATCAACTTTTTTTAATATGTCTTTTTACCCGATCCAATCTTCATGCAATACTTTCATTCCCATGAAGTCCCTTCCCTTGGATCCATGGAAATCGCTGCCGGATGTACAAAATAACTTTGCATCCTGCGCCACCCTATATATCCATTCTTTTTCAGAAGAATCAAATGCTGAATAATTTGCTTCTATTCCGTCCAGACCGCACGTTTTTAAATATTGCAGAATCACCTGAATTTCTTCTTTTTCCAATTTTCGTTTTTCAAAATTGCGATAAACAAAGAGGGGATGTGCCCACACAGCACGTCCCCCGGCTTTATGAATCAATCGGATTGCCTGCTCTATTGAAATATTAGCGGCATTCAACAAAGACTCAAACACTTCCAGAACCCTCTGTTTTCGCGCCTCCAGTGCTTTGATCAGATCCGGATCATTCTCATCAAAGCCATAGCCGAGCAGATGAATGGAAAATGGCAGAGAAACCGCATCCAGAGTCTTCTCCTGGCATGTAAATTCAATCCCGGAAATAAATGTGATCCGATCTCTGCTAAGCATCCTTGCTTTTTGGATTCCGTCAATCGTATCGTAATCCGTCAGAGAAAACCTTGTGATCTTCTTCTCCAACAACATAGGAAGAATCTCTTCTATTTATAGAGCATATTTTTAATGGACGCATCTTCCATATTCTCGTTTGTCACCCACACATATCCTGTATCCACAAGAGCTTCGTTTCCTGTCTGAAGGATACTCCTTGCTGCTGCCACTACAGAAGCATAACCAATTCCAAATGGATTCTGCACTGCAAGCCCTTCAATCTCCCCATTTTTCAATGCCTCGATCTGAGCTTCTCCGGCATCAAATCCTGTAAGAACAATTTCATCTGTCTTTTCTGCCTCTTTCAAGGCTGACAATCCAAGCTGCACTGCCGTAACATTCGTTCCGAACATTCCTTTGAGATTTGGATGCTGTTCCATATAATACAGGATCACATCTTCATCGCTGAGATCATCTGCTGTGATCTCTGGTTCCTCTGCCTTCTTTGCAGCATTCTTTTGCTCTGCAATCTCTTTTTTCAGATCATCCATCTGGTCACAGTAAATCGTATCTACAATCTGCACATTCGGATGTCCGCTCTTGATTTCTTCCTGAAATCCTGCCAAACGCTCTTTTGCCGCTTCCGAATTACTGTCAGACGCCAGAAGCAGAACCTCTCCCGCATCCTCAATTCCATTGCACAGCTGATATGCGACTGTTTTTGCAGCCTCTGTATTGTTCGTCTTTACAGTACACTGGATTCCCTGATACGTATTTCCGGAGTCCAGAGCAATGACCGGAATCCCATTCTCTGCTGCCGCATCAAACTGTACCTTACATGCATCCTCATCAATACTTGCGATTCCTAACGCATCCGGATACCGCGCCAGTTCTTCATCCAGAATATTGACCTGTTCATCAATATCCTCTCCGTCCGGTGCATTAAAGGTTGCCTTGATCTTATCTTCCCCACTATATCCAAGAGTCTTATTCAGATCCTTTACCGCCTGTTCCACACCTTTTTTTACTTCTTTCCAATAAGACGAGCTCTCATCCTTTCCGATGATCGATATATAAGTACCCGGCTCCAGATTAAGCCCCTGTATATTGCTGTAAGCTGCCGGTGTCACAAAATCCAGATTAGCCTGATACGAAGCTCCTCAGTCTTATCTCCTGTAAAAGTCGGAGTCTCCTCCTTTTTGCTGCAGGCACTGGCTGCCAGGGCAACACACAAGATCGCCGGTATCACTGCTCTTAATTTTCTTGTCATATCAAAACCTCCAGTATAAACTGTCTTTTCACAATAGCTTATCCCCCTTATGCATCCCGTAATACATGCTTTCGGCGGCGGACTTCGTCCGATAAGGTATACTATACACGATTTCTGTGAAAAAAAAAGAAATATTTTCTTAATTTTCGAAAAATTTTATATTTTTACTCTTTAAATTGCATTTGATTTTAACCATAAATTCACAATGATAATGCTTGTATATTTTCCTCATTTGTATTAGAATGTTGGTAACGGTAATCCTTTATCGTAATTCCAAAGAAGGAGGATACATATTATGGCACACGTAATTAGTGATGAATGTGTAAGCTGTGGTTCTTGCGAAGGCGAATGTCCAGTAGGAGCTATCTCCGAAGGCGATGGCAAATACGAAATCGATGCTGATGCTTGCGTTGACTGCGGAGCATGTGAAGCTGCCTGTCCTACAGGTGCTATTTCAGCAGAGTAATTTTTAATATTTGCGAGTGATCACAAGCATGAAAAGAGCATTTTGAATCTCAGATTCAGGATGCTCTTTTTCATATCCTTAAAATCGCTGCTGTTCCCAGTAATCTCAAGTCACTTCCTGACACAATTTGACGAACGGTTTCTAAGGCGTTTTACACCCCCTCATGCTATAATAATACCGAAAACAGATCATAGGAGGTATATTTTAATGGGCGAGGTCAGATTTATGATTTCTGAAGCGGCAAAACAGGTTCATGTAGAATCTCACGTTCTGCGTTACTGGGAGGAAGAGCTTGAGCTTGTCATCGGACGCACAGAAATGGGACATCGATATTATACCGAAGATGATATACAACTCTTTTGCTGTATTAAAAAACTAAAAGATGCCGGAATGCTTTTAAAGGACTTAAAGCCTCTCATTCCGGAATTAAAATCAACCAAACTGAAGCTTCAAAAGACAGAGGCATTAAAAAAAGCAGCTCTGAAAAAAGAAACGGCCGCCTCGACTGTTTCAGCTCCTGCTGCGGTTTCCGCTCCGGCGGCTGTGTCAACTCCAGCAGCCATCTCCGAAGCAGAAGTCGTGCCGGTCACTCAACTGGAACAGGTCCGTTCTCTGATCGGAGATGTATTGACAGAGGTCGTCGTGTCCAACAATGAAGAATTAAAAAAGACATCAGTAAGTCTGTCACTACTGATGTCATACGAGAAATGGACTTCCTCTTCCAGGCAAAAGAACGGCAGGAAGAAGAACATTTCCGCAAACTGGACACGCTGATCCGCCAGCAGCAGGCGAACCGCAAAGAGGCGGCCCGCGAACATCCGCTCGGCAGATTAAAAAATATGTTCAATCACTGCTGATCCTGACGAAGTTCATTTCCAAAACGGGTGTACTGCGGCATCCATGCCAGTCTGACGGTTCCAACCGGACCGTTTCTCTGTTTTGCAATGATGATTTCCGCAATATTTTTGTCTTCTGTATCAGGAATATAATAATCCTCACGATAGATAAACATACAGACATCGGCATCCTGCTCGATGGCTCCGGACTCACGAAGGTCGGAAAGCATCGGGCGTTTGTCCGTTCTCTGTTCTACCGCACGGCTCAACTGAGACAATGCGATCACCGGAACATTCAATTCTCTTGCCAGTCCTTTTAGAGAACGGGAGATCTCGGAAATCTCCTGCTGACGGCTTTCATTGCTTCTTCCACCACTTCCGCTCATCAACTGCAGGTAGTCGATGATGATCAGATCCAGACCGTGCTCTAACTTGTACTTACGGCACTTGGAACGCATCTCTGTAATAGAAATACCCGAAGTATCGTCAATGATCAGTTTTGATTTTCCGATCGTACCGGCACCTTCGATCAGTTTTTCCCAATCCGAATCTTTCAGGTTTCCGGTTCTCAGTATCTGCGCATCCACATGAGCCTCCAAAGAGAACAGACGATTTACAAGCTGTTCTTTGGACATCTCAAGACTGAAGATGGCAACGGCCTTCTCCTGACGGAACGCCACATGCTGGGCAATGTTCAGTACAAACGCTGTCTTTCCCATAGACGGACGCGCCGCCACCAGGATCAGATCCGAACGCTGCAAACCGGAGAGTTTGTAATCCAGATCAATGAAGCCTGTCGGAATTCCGGTTACCGTTCCTTTTGTCTTGGATGCTTTCTCGATCACTTCCAAAGCATTTAACACAACCTGCTTGATCGGCGTGTATTCCTGGCTGTTGCCATGCTGCGCCAGTTCAAAAATCCGCTTTTCCGCAGCATCCATGATCACATCCAGCGGTTGATTCTCCAGATAACAGTTGTTTGCAATCTCTTCATTGATCTTGATCATCTTCCGAAGAGTTGCTTTTTCGCGGACAATCTCTGCGTAATACTTAATATTTGCCGAGGTCTGGGCGTTGACCAGAAGTTCTCTTGCAAACTCCAGTCCGCTGATCTCCGGCGGAGCATTTTTCTCTTTCAAATGCTCCTGCAGTGTGATCAGATCCACCGGCTTCCCTGCCTGAAACAATTCTACCATCGCATCAAACAGCATTCCGTATGCACTCTGATAGAAATCCTCCCCTGTAAGCATCTCAGCTGCGACCATAATTGCATCTTTATCCATCAGCATGGCGCCCACAACCGCCTGCTCCGCTTCTGTGCTGTGGGGCAATATTCGTTTAATCGCTGCTTCCATAAACTCTATTTCCCCTTATGCTTCTTTCACGGAAACATTCAACTCTGCTGTCACTTCCGGATGCAGTTTTACAGATACGATATGTGTTCCCAGTGTTTTGATCTGCTCTTTCAGCTGAATCTTCTTTTTATCAATATCCAGATGCATCTGCTCTTTGACTGCCTCTGCAATCTCCTTGCTGGAAACAGAACCGAATGTTCTTCCGCCTTCACCGACTTTCATGGTAAGTACGACTTTTCCTGCTTTGAGTTCCTCTGCCAGTTTTTTCGCTGCATCCAGGTGCTCCTGTGCAACCTTGGCTTCATTGTTCTTCTGCAGCTTCAGGTCATTGAGATTTTTCCCGTTTGCTTCTACCCAAGCTTTTTCGGCAGAATAAAGTTTCTCGCATATCCGTCATTTACATTGACAACCTCTCCTTTTTTTCCAAGAGCTTTTACATCCTGTAATAAAATCACTTTCATTTTATATATCTCCTTCCTCTATCATCTGGTCGATCGTTACCTTTAGCGCCTCGATCGCCTCTTTTACGTTTGTATGTTCAAACTGTGCGCCGGCTGAATTGATATGACCGCCTCCGCCCAGTTTTTCCGCTATGATCTGCACGTTTACTTCGTCTATAGAACGTGCGCTCAGGAAAATCCTTCCATTATACACTGTCAGCACAAAAGATGCCTTGATACCATTGATATCCAGCAGCTCATTTGCTGTCTGTGCCGCCAGTACCGTCGGACTTGCAATGTCACTCGGACACTCTGCAATGGCATACTGTTCTCTGTAGACCTCTGCCATACGCATCGCCTCTGCCTTGGCACGGTAAGACTCCATATCGTCCCGGAACATCTTTCTGACCCGGGTAATGTCCGCTCCGCAGCGTCTTAAATATGCCGCCGCCTCAAATGTACGGACACCGGTACGGTTCATAAAATTCCTCGTATCGATCATGATTCCTGCATACAGGCAGTCTGCCTCAATGGACGGCACCTTGATATCATCCACAATATACTGTAGGACTTCTGCCACCATCTCACAGGTGGAGGACGAATACGGCTCAATATAGGACAGGACCGCATTGTCGATCACCGTACTGCTCTGCCGATGATGATCCAGCACCGCAATGGTCTTAGATCTCTTTAAAAGTTCCGGACACTCTGTCATCTGTGGTTTGTTCGTATCTACCACCACGACCATAGCGCTGTCTGAAATATAATCCAGCGCTTCCCCGGAAGTCAGGAAAATATCTTTTCCATACACACTGCTCTGCGCGATCTCATCATACAGAGGTTTGATCGAGGTACTCACGTCGTTGATCACGATATGCGCCTTCTTTTCCAGAGCAACAGCAGCTCTGTAAATTCCCATACACGCTCCAAAGGAGTCCGGATCTGAAATCTTATGTCCCATGACAATGACCTGATCCTTTGCCACAATGAACTCTCTGAGTGCCTCTGCTTTAACACGGGCTTTTACTCTCGTATTTTTAGCTGTCTGCTCTTTCTTGCCACCAAAATACGTGATTCCTTTACAATCCTTGATCACCGCCTGGTCTCCTCCTCTTGCCAGTGCAAGATCGATCGCCATACGGGCATAATTGTAACTCAGCGCATAAGTTGCTGTATTCAGTCCTAACCCGATGCTCAAAGTAGCGGATCGGGCATTTCCGATGTTGACCTGCTTAACTTCTTCCAGGAGAGAAAACTTATCTGCTTCAAACTTACGGTAGCTTTCTTTTTTCACAACAAAGAAATATTTATCATTCTCCAGTTTTTTTACAATTCCGTCCACATCATTGATATACTTATTGATCTTTCTGTCGATCAGAGCGACCAAAAGAGACTGACGGACTTCTTCCACACTCTCCATCACTTCATCATAGTTGTCAATGTAGATCAGCCGGCAATAAGCCTCTGATCTTCATTTTCACGGATGTAAGAATTCAGTTCTGTCACATCTCTCATATAAAGTGCGATAAAATACTCTTTTTCTTTCGGAATCTGCAGCATCCGCTCGCTCTCGCTGAAGCCCTCCAGGGAAATCCTGCGCAGCTCCACCTGATAATCCCGCTCCTTATATGTGATCTCCAGCTCATTTCTGGTCTCATCATCCTTCGGAAAAATTCCCTTGTTCAATTCCGGGATTATCTTCTGGATAAACTTTTCTCTTCCATCCACGATTTCCGAAAAACGGTCGTTCTTCCATAAAATATGTCCATCCTCCAGAATGATCGCATAGGGAACGGTCAGTTCCTTTAACAGCGTGTTCTGAATTCCCTTGTACTGTGTTGAGAACTGGATCAAATCTGCCAGAATAAGAGAGCGGTTGTAAAAATATAACAATCCAACGATCATTGCATAAATAATGACGAATACCGTCATCGTAAGTCCGGCTTTTTGATCCGTCATATACATCCAGATATTCATTGCCAACAGTAAGATCGTCATGATCAGCGGCCACTGCATGTACATCCTCAGCTGCCCTTTTAAACGCATGTTTTTGTTCTTCATGATTTCCTATCCTCTATCCATACTTTCGTTTGCACAGCCTCCCCATACGCTGTGATTTCACAAACTCAGTCTTAGTATACCACTTTTTTGTCTCCGTGTCAGCTTTCATCCACATCCGGTTCCTTCGGCCGATATATCTCACCGGATTCCCGGTCAACAGCAATTCCCTTTTTTTCCAGATGCTCATAGACATCCCCACGGAGAAGTGCATACAGCACGGAAACGATTGGAATGAAAACCAGCATTCCCACGATTCCCATCAGACTGGCTCCGATACTGACCGCTGCCAGCACCCAGATAGACGGAAGTCCCACAGAACTGCCCACCACTCTCGGATAGATCAGATTTCCCTCGATCTGCTGAAGGATCAGGAACATGATCACAAAAACCAAAGCCTTCATCGGCGCCACCGTCAGGATCAGAAATGCTCCCACTACGCAGCCAATAAATGCCCCGAAAATCGGAATCAGCGCAGTAAACGCGATCAGAACACCAATGAGCATCGCATATGGCATCTGCAGGATTCCCATACAGATCACAAACATCGTTCCCAGAATCACGGCCTCCAGACATTGTCCTGTCAGGAAATTCGAAAATGTACGGTAACTCAGAGAACAAACATCCAGAACCTTTTTCACCAGATCTTCTTTCATGTATGCATACATCACTTTCCGGATCTGAATATTTAATTTTTCTTTCTGCAACAAAATGTAGCACGCAAAAACAAACGCAATCACAAAGGTTGTAATTCCACTGGCAATCCTTCTTGCCACTACAAACGTAGAGCCAAGAACGCTGCTCGCTCCACTCGTAAAAAACTTCACGACTTCATTTATTATTTTGTCCCAATCCAGCGTCAGACTGTCCAGCCATTCCTTGATTTCCTTATTGTTATGGAAAATCTCTTCTGCCCAGCTCTGCGCTTTCGGCATAAATGACTGTATCCCTTTCCCGATTGATATAAAAGTGTCCCCCAGCTTCGGAAGCACTCCGAATACCACCAGCCCGATCACACTGACTACTACGATCAGCGTAATGATCAGACTGACCGGACGCGCCAGCCTCTGCGCCACTTTTTTATTTTTCATCATTTGATTTTGAAACAGCTTTTCTTCAAAAAAACTCATCGGAACATTGATCACAAATGCAATTGCACCGCCTAAAAGAAACGGATATACAATTCCCACTCCCTGTCCAAGCACATCCAGAATTAATGAATAATTCCACAATGCGATCAGAAGAATCACTGTAAACACGATCAGTCCCCGTATCTTTTTTAAATTTTCTTTGTTTAGATTCATACTTTACCTGCTCTTTCTGTCATTGTTCAGATTCTCTCCATGATTCCATCATTCTAACACAGAAGCTGCATTTGTTCCACTTTTTATTGCTCTTTTTATATAAAAAAACTCCGAACCTGTCACTGACAAGCCGGAGTCTTTTGTTCGTTTATAAAAGCGATTAGTCCTGTACGTATGGCATCAGAGCAATGTGTCTTGCTCTCTTGATTGCTACTGTAAGGGCTCTCTGATGTTTTGCACAGTTTCCTGTAATTCTTCTAGGAAGAATTTTTCCTCTTTCAGAAACGTACTTTTTCAGTTTTGCTACATCTTTATAATCGATTTCGTTATTCTCTTTTCCACAGAATACGCAAACTTTTTTTCTTCTGCGTGCAGGGCCTCTCTTTTTGAAGCCGCCTTCTGGTCTGCTACCTTTTTCGTAAGCCATCTTCATTACCTCCTGTTTTGATAACTATGGCTTTTGAAGTTAGTTAAACGGTAATTCTTCGTCGATTCCATCCGGAATGTTCATGAAACCGTCCCCTGCATCAATACTTGGTGCCGGGCCAGGTGCCGGTGAAGACTGGAATGAACTTCTGTTTGCTTCGCTTTCGGCTCTGCTCTCAGCAAATTCCTGATCCTCTACAATCACTTCTGTTGTGTAGACTCTCACACCGTCTTTGTTTGTGTAGCTTCCTGTCTGGATTCTTCCGGAAACGGAAATTCTCATACCCTGACGGAAATATTTCTCTGCAAACTCAGCAGAACGTCCGAACACAACACACGGAATAAAATCTGCAGTCGGTTCTCCATCTCTTTTGAATCTGCGGTCTACTGCTACTGTATATCTTGCAACTGCAGTTGCACTGTCACCCTGTGAATATCTAACTTCCGGGTCTCTTGTCAAGCGACCCACCAAAACCACTTTATTCATATATACCTCTCTTCTCTTATGCTTCCTGTCTTACGCATAAATATCTGAGTACGTTGTCCATGATGCGGATACGCTGTTCGATCTCACCTGGAACACTCGCGTCAGACTCGAAGTGTACGAAGTAGTAAAATCCTTCTTTCATTTTCTGAATTTCGTAAGCGAATCTTCTCTTACCCCATTCATCAACGTCTGTTACGTTACCACCGAAACGTGTGATCATCTCTTTTACTTTCTCGATCACAGCAGCTCTGGCATCGTCTTCGATTTTTGCGCTGACAACAACAGCTAACTCATACTTGTTCATGTTCTGCACCTCCTTATGGTCTCTGGCTCCCGGCTCCTCCGGGAACAAGGAAAATTGTGTCCGCTGATAATTCAGCAGTACGTCACAGTTTCCTATTCTACCATAAGAATCTGCTCGTTTCAAGACTTTTTCTTAATTTCTTTTGTATTCTTTTCTACCAGCCTGCGCGCCACCATGATCTGATGTCCGCATCCCTGACATTTCAGCCGGAAATCAGCTCCCACACGCAGCACCTCCCATTCACAGCTGCCGCACGGATGAGGCTTCTTCATCCGGATTACATCTCCCACATCAAATCTGTCTGCCATGTCCTACTCCTCTTTGATCAAAACTCCCTGCAGAAGAAATCTTTCATCTTCATTGACATTTGTACAAGTAGAAAGACTGACGATCTTGGAATTTCTGTCCACTCCCGGAGACGTCACATAATTGGACGTACTCTTACACTCTGCCAGATATGCTTCAAACTCTTCATCTGTCGTAATATTCAGGTTATAGACTTCTGCCGAATCCTTCACTACTCTTGCAGAAAAGACCTCGTAAGTCCGTGTCTTTCCGTCCGGTGTGTAAATATAGAAATACGGATGCGCCTTATAAAAATCTTCACTTGCATATTCATTCAGCTGGGAGAACATCTCTCCTCCGACTTTCATATTGTGTCCGTAAATAAACGTATTCCGGTCGCTGAAATCATTCTGATTGCGCATATCCATGAAAATTGCTCCCAGTTTGTTGTCATTTGCGGAAAACGTCTTTGTCAGATATTCGTTATTATCTGCACTCTTCACAACAGGATAGCTGATGATCGACGGCTGGTCAAAGCGCAGCCATGCCACGGTATCCGGATTTTCCTGCATCAATTTGTCGAAATCCACCTGAAACTTCGGAGCTTCTTCCACTCCCTCCCCAATCTTGTCGCTGACGATGGCAAGATTTTTGATCTCGTCATACTCCTCACCGCCAGTGTAGTACGGAACCATCATCATTGCCAGCTGATACGCGGAAAACACAAACACACAAAGTGCGATCAGAAGCACTGTCAGTGATAATGGATCCCAGCCTTTTTTCTTTTTTACTTTTTCTGCTGCTTTTTTTCTTTCATTTCAACCTCTTCTACCTGTTTCATTGTTGTTATTTTTTAAAATCCCAGAGACTCATTCACCAGGATCACTTTGATTCTTCCCGGAATCTGACTGTATCTTGTAATTAAGATCTGAGAACAGATACATCCCTGTTTCTTGCAGTCAAAACAGGTTCCGCCCGAAACACACGGCGTCTCTTTCTGAAACCGCTGCGCATTGATCGGCGCTGCCTCATTTCTTGCCCGGTGCAGTGCATCCTCCTGTGTCTTGACAACCTTGTTCATCCCCACGATCAGAAGAACATTCTTCGGACCATACGCATAGGCTGCCACCCGGTTCGCCACACCGTCGATATTCACAAGAACGCCGTCTTCACTTACTGCATTGGTGCTGCCCAGAAAGAAATCGGCAAAAAATGCTTTATGCATCATTTCTTCTCTCTCTTTTGACGTCTCTGTCTGATCTCTGTCATATAACGTGTAATCTCCGTTTCGAATGACATCCATCAGTCCGGCTTCTGCCACGCTCATCGTTCCGCCCCAGCTGATCGTACTTCCCTTCGGCATCAGCTCCAGAGCTTTTGCGACTGCCTCTTCCTTTGTCTCTACATAATATGCATCCATATTTCTGCTCTTTAAGGCATTTACAACTCTTGCCCCAAGGACAGCGTTTCTCATGCTTCTGACATCCATCCTGCATTCTCCTTTCTGATCTGTGCAAGCACTCCGTAGATTGCATATGCAACTCCAAACTCTTCATTGGACTTTGTGATATATTTTGAAACCGTCTTCACTTGTGGCATTGCATTCTCCATCGCCACTGTTGCTCCAAAATCCATAGACAGCATGGAATAATCATTCAGACTGTCTCCAAGAACCATCACCTCATCCATCGTATACCCCAGTGATTCGATGTACTGTTTTAAGACCGGTCCTTTCTGTGCCTCCACTGCCGTAATCTCTAAGTTTGTCTTAAAAGAGGAAGCCACTGCCAGTTTTTTATTTTTCTCCAGTTTTTTGCTGATCCTTGCCAGCATTTCCAGGTCGTTGGAATACAAAAATACTTTGTAGACTGATACCTGCGACTCTTCCAGTTCTTGAAATTCGGAGATGATCTTCGTATTTTCTACGATTCTCCGATAGAGAGGGGAAGATAAAACAGCACTCTCATCCGTATCCTGACCGGTATCCATATGAAACAGCTGGATCTGTTTCAAAAAACTTTCTTCGATTTCTTTTTTCGTTCCGATCCGGTAGTCATAATCTCCGGAACTGAAAATGATCGAAACCGGAAATTCTTTCAGATTTTCGTAAATCTCCTCACACAACTCCATCGAAAGCGGTGCTGTACTGACGATCTGCTGCTTTTGATCCCGCACTTCCGCTCCGCTTCCGACAATATAATCACAGACAATATCTGTTTCTTTTAATTCTTCCATTGCGCCTTTAAAGTTTCGTCCTGTGGCGATCATAAAACGGATTCCCGCATCGCATGCCTCATGGATTGCTTTTAATGTCTCAGGCGCTACTTTATGGTCATTACCAAGAAGAGTTCCATCCATATCGCTTGCTATTACTTTTATCATGGTGTTCTCCTGCTTTCCATTCTTCTGATGTTATTGTTCCCACCAGTAATTTTCTGTTGTTTCATATGTCCATAAGAATTAGCATAATGACTGTCGAACAGAAAGTCAACGATTTTTCATCTGATTTTTATGACAATTTACGATTTAATCCCGGCATTTAACAATGTTTCCACTTCCTCCATCTGCCCGAGGATCTTCTGCTGCCGTTCTTCAAATAAAAGCCCTTTATTATACCGATAGTACGCATCGGATCCGTTTTCTTTGATAAACCACACACTGTAGTAATTCGCATTTAATTCTGTAATAAATGCCACCATCTCCTGGCTCTCTCCAAATGCAGCTTCCAGAAACGCAAACACATGCTGCAGCATACCGGCTGCCTCTTCTGTCTGTTCCTCCAGCCTCTCTGCCTCCGCTTCAAACTGTGCTTTGACTTCCTCATAAACCGCTTCTTTGGAACCGGATGACTCATTCACACGGATTCTGGCAGTTTCAAAAAACGCTTCTGCCTTCTGCATGGTTTTCTCTTCTGTGCGGGTCAGCTGCTCCGCTTTTTTTCCTGCTTCCAGATCCTGCGTAATCTGTCCGATCACCGTTTCCAAAGACCACTCTTTCTGATGCTCCCGATATAAAAGCATGTATTCATAAATTTTCGTGACCATTGCATCTGCCCGATAACAGGCTGCAAACGCCTCGCCAAGACGGCCGCTCAAAAGTCCTGCGATGCTCAGATGCTCATCCAGCGGCGCATTCTTGATCTTCTGAATTATGGACGGATTCCATTCTCCTTTTAACAGATCTTCCACTGCATAATCCTGTTTGTACTTATAATAAAGCGCCAGATAGTTTGCAAAATCTTTTGCGATCATCTTGTGCTGGATATACTGATAGACCACATCCCTGTCCACTGTCTTTTCCAACATCTCATACACCTGTATCAGTTGGGATAAATCTTCCCAGCCTCTTGCTGTCGCAAATACTTTTCCATCTACTGTATTCTCAATCCGATAAAAATTCTTTCTGCGGATTTCAAGATAAGAGATCACTGCCGGGTGGATTCCCTGACGATATGCATATTCTTTCCATACTTCGAAATTTTCCTCCACATCGATCCGTTTGATACGATCCAGTGTCACCACGTCAAATTCACGCACGGATTTGTTGTACTCCGGTGGATTTCCCGCTGTTACGATAATCCAGCCTTCCGGCACCTTCTGATTTCCAAATGTTTTGCCCTGGAGAAACTGCAGCATCGTCGGCGCCAGCGTCTCTGACACGCAGTTGATCTCATCCAGAAACAAGATTCCTTCCCGAATTCCGGTCTTCTCAATCTTGTCATACACAGATGCGATAATCTCACTCATCGTGTACTCTGTTACAGATACTGTTTTCCCACCGTACTCTTTTTCCTGAATAAACGGCAGCCCTACCGCACTCTGTCTTGTATGATGTGTGATCGTGTATGCTACCAGCCGATACGGCATTCTTTCGCAATCTGTTCCATAATCTGTGTTTTTCCGATTCCCGGAGGTCCCACCAGAAAGATCGGTCTCTGGCGGATCGCCGGAATCCGATAATCTCCAAATTCATCTTTGGCCAAATATGCCTCAATAGAATCTTTAATTTCCTGTTTTGCTCGCTTTATATCCATGTATCTCCTCCCATTTCTGATTCTTCTATAATAAGTTTCAATGCCCAGGCCGGCACGTCCACATCCCGGTAATCCTCCTGCATAAATACAAATGCCGTCTTGTATGCCGGCATTTCCCCGGATAGATTCCGTAACCGTCTGTAAAATAGAGCAGTCCCTTCAATTCTTCAAATTCATGATTTTCCAACATCTGATCCACATATGCAAACGCCGGACGAAAATCCGTCCCGCCCTCTCCGTACAGCTTTAGATGCTCCATATATTCTTTCAATTCTTCTTTGCTTGTGATCTTTTGGTCTGACTGCACAGTCTCATCACACTGCAGAATATGAATGTTGGTCTTTTTAAAAAAGCTGTCCTCTTCACACAAAATGCCATATGTCTCTTCCAGAAATTTTCGTACCAGATTTTGGGAACAGGACATGGATGTGTCGATCACAATCACAAATTCTGCAACTTTTTTGACTTCTTTTGTTTCCTGCGGTTCGATCAGCGGCATATTTCCGTACATTTGAAGTCCATAACTGTAAAACGTATAATCGAACGTATCCGGATCCACACCGATTTCCTCCCGAAACACCGCAAATTTCCGTAAAAATTCCCGGTAATCCTGTCGTTTCCTGTTTTCGATTTTTACCTGATCCAGAAAATCTCCGGTCTGCCTGGATGCCTCTTTTGAAAATGTCTCCAGATCGGTCTCCATCTCTTCATTGATCTCCTGCCATTTCTGGTTCATCTGCGGGCTTGGCTTCTGATCCGGTTTTTGATTCTCCCAGTATCTGTGGTCATCCTGATAAAACTCCTGCTCCAGCTTCAACAATTCTTTCTCTTCTAACTCCCAGGCAGTCAGAATCCGATAGATACGCTCGGCATTCAGAACTTTTTTCTCTGCTTCCAGCTTCCGGTAGGTCTCCCGTCTGAGAAGACTCCTGGAAAATCGGACACTTCTGTGATAAATCCCATCTATCATATGCTCTGCTGCAATATCACAGCTCAAATTCCAATAGCGCCCGTCCATGCCCTGTTTGATAAAATGCCGGAAAATACAGTGAAACACCATGTGCAGATATCCCCGGTTCACAAGAATCCGATTCTGCCGGTACAAGCCCCCAAGCTGCTGCGGGTGAAAATATATCACTGCTCCATCCGTTCCAAAGGGACTGACAGACGGATCCATCTGATATACAAAACTGCTCAGCGCCACATCCAGAAAACGCATTCCCAGATACAGCTCATCCCTTGCAGCACCTAAAATACTGCTGCCGATCTGTTGAAGCTTTTCGGCTGCTTCTCTACTGTTTTCTTCTTCCATACGCATATATCCCTTCTATTTTATACTGTAAATTTACAACACAAATTTTTTCTTTCTGACCGGCTGCATCTGCTGCCGTTCATTCATAAGCAGACTTAAAATCTCCGACTTCTGCTTGTCGGAAGAGCACTCGATTGCCATGTCCAGCCCCTCTGGTGTCCACAGTTTTTCTCCGGAAATCAGGCGTATCCTTTCTGTCTGTTCATTCTTGATCAGATATGGAACGATTTCTTCCAGATGAGACCTGATATATCCCTGATAAGCTGTTTCTCCCCTTGTCGAAAGCCGGATGGGAAACAAAAGCCTCCTGAAACACAGATCAATGAGTACAGGCAGCTTTTCCATCACCACTGCCATAGAAAACAATTCATCATATTTCTCGTAATCCAACTCCTTTGCCAGAAAACACTGCCGGTAATTGTTTCCCGAACCATGATGCTGGGTATACAAAATCCGGGCTGGCGTATTCTCCACTGCTTCTTCATAATGCCCCGGGAATACCAACTCCGCTTTCTGACCGCCAAATGCTCCGTTTTCGTAAACGAAAGTCACATCCATTCTCTGCCACAGCTCTCCCAGAATCTCTTTTACACAGCTTTTACTTCCAAATTGCAAGTGAACAATCAGTTTCTGCAAATTTCCGCACACTGTAAACGCTCCGCTTCCGATCTGCATCAGATTGTCCGAGAATTCCAGCTTTTTTAAGTTTCTGCATCCATAGAAAATATAACGCCCGATCTCCCGCATGGTATCGGGAAAAACGACTTCCTCCACAACATCGCCTGCAAGCAGTTTTTCCTCTGCCGACCTTTGTCCGATCTGATCCGTATCATATGTCTGTACATCAATCTCTTCCTTGTCTTTTCTTGCAGAAAACGCATAGGCGCTGCCTTTATTACCGGTTTCCCCTCAATCTGCTCCGGAATGACAACCTGACTGTCTGTCCCGAAGCACCGGACGATCTCTATCCCCTCTCCGGATACTCTGTAATGTATTTTCATAGAAACTGCTTTTTCCCTCCTACGGATTGTTCTTACTAAGAATTTAGTTTACCATGGATTGTCAAGTTCAACAACCTAAGGTGGTTGTCCCTTGCAATTTCTCTCTTTCCCGGAAATCAAACGAACAGATTTTGAGAAAATTACCAGATGCGCCTCTGACTCGCACACTTTTTCTATAGTTAAAAAACAGGAACACAAAAATTGCATTCCTGTTTATCTTCTCTATCTATTGTCCAAATGTTAAAACTACTTTTCGTATAGAAGAATCTCTTGAATCCACAAAATCAAATGCTTCCTGTGCTTTTTCCAATGGATATGTATGCGAAACCATTCCCGATAAGTCTAACTTTCCTTCTTTGATAAGATCAATTGCCTTTTGAAATTTTTTATTCTGCAGTCTGGATCCTCTGACATCCAATTCTTTTGATGTAATTAAAAACTGATTGACCTCTGTTGGTGCCACTGTAAATCCCATGGTGATTACCCGCCCTGCATTTCCTGTTGCCTTTAATAAAGTCAACAGAGAATCTTTTACACACGCCGCATCTATGGATACCGTTACCCCATAACCATCTGTCAACTCTTTCGTCCGTTCCACAACATCTTCTTTTGCAATATTAACAGCGTAGTCTGCTCCGTTTTTGAGTGCCTCCTGCAATTTTTCCTCAACCACATCTGCAACAATAATTTTCGCACCACTCAATCTTGCAATTTTTAAAATAGAACTTCCCAAGCTCCGCAACCCAAAATCAAAAGTGTATCTTCCTCACCCAATTCTGCTCTGGAGCAGCTTTGTATTGCAATCGTTGTCGGCTCGATCATTACCGCTTCAACATCAGATAATGTATCCGGAAGAAGATAACAATCATGTTCCGGTACTGCAATGTATTCCTCATATCCGCCATCTGTATGTACACCCCGTACCTTGAGATTACCACAAACATTTCCTCTGCCTTTTCTGCAAGCGTAACACTGTCCACAATTTACCACCTGATCAACGATCACTCTGTCTCCCGGCTTCAAATATTCCGTATTATCTCCCACAGCCTCAACTACACCAACCATTTCATGACCGATAATCCGCGGATAAGTTGCTGCCGCATTTGTCCCATGATAAATCCCCATATCTGATCCACAGATTCCAGCTGCCTTCATCCTGACCAGAACATTATTATGTTCATTTATCACCGGGTTTTCCACACTTATCAATTTTAATTCTCCTGGTTTCACAACTTGAACTGCTTTCATGATTCTCCTCCTAATTCTTCTTAGTATCACTGGATACGGATGCCACGAGTATCAATACCAGCACCGCTCCCTGAATTAATCGCTGCATACCAACTGATAAGCTTGCTGCATTTAAGAATGTAGTAAGCAAATACATCATAATTGCTCCCAGGCATACACCTGCAACATTAGATTTTCCTCCCGACGCTGCAGTCCCCCCCTACAAATGCTGCTGCAATGGATGGAAGGAAATAAGTAGCTCCCATATCCTGAAATGCACCACCATTAAAAGCTCCGCATAAAGTTCCTGAAAGACCGCACAAAGCGCCGCCCAATACAAATGCTAAAATAACAACTTTGTTCACTTTAATACCTGCATATCTTGCAGCCGTCCTCTTCTGTCCTACTGCATGCAAACTGTTTTCCATATTTGGTTTTATACAAAAGCAGAGCAAGCAACACTGCAACTACTATGCAGATAACTGTCAACATGGAGAATCCACCTGCATGAAGATTGATAAAATCCACAAATCCGGCATCCGGAAGAGTTTTCATCGAGGGTGCCAATACAAGCACAATTGTAAAAATAATATATCCCGTTGCCAACGTTGTCACCATTGCCGGCACTCTCAGATATATATTGACAACACCATTCACCAGACCACAAAGAGCCACCGACTGCCACTGCTGCTGCAATTCCAAGTATTACATTATATTGCATGAGATCACAGGAAATATATGCTGCCAGCGTCAAAATATATTGCTGCGATAGATCAATTGCTCCTTCTCCACTGGTTACCACAACCATCTGCCCTAATGCAAGAAGTAATGCAAAAGAACAAAGCTTCGCACTGGAAAAAATTTGTCCGACACTGAATTTACCGGATACAATCGAAATTGCAATCCATAAAAGGACGGAACCCAAAAGCGGCCATATAAACGCATATTTAGTCATAATTTTCTTCATAACTATTTGCCCTCCTTTTTATGAGTAACCAGCTTAATCGCCAGTACAACAATCAGGATCAATCCTGTCACCGCAGTCTGGTAATTGGAATCTACACGGAATGATGTCAAAACTGCTGTGATAAATGACATTGCAATTCCTCCACATACAACCCCTATCGGCGCTACAACACCGCCTGCCATCTCACAACCTCCAAGAATTACTGTTGCAATAGACATCATGCAATACATTGCTGAAGAGTTTGCATCTGCTCCCATGCACACTGCTGTATATGTCATTCCAGAAAATACAACCATCAATCCGGCAAGGCATAATTGATCATTTTTGCACATAAATAGGACCATCCGGAACGCTCTACCGCCATCGGATTATTTCCAATCCCCCGCAAGATCATGCCGTATTTTGTCCGAAACAGAACATACCAGCAAAATCCGCCTGCGAGCACGCACAATACGATTGGCATGGGAATAATCGGAAAATCAAACTTGTAAATATTGAGCAGCCAATCAGGACAACTTCCACCTGGGGACGGCGCTATCACAAGAGCAATGCCCCACCATACAAACTGCGCTCCTAAAGTTACGACAATTGCAGGAATATTGCGCACATGGATCAAAGCTCCCATCAATGCATAGGCTCCAATAAAAATTATCAAGCTGATAATACCAAACACAGGATTTCCTGTCAGAACAATTCCGACCAGTACATTTACCAACGCTATGGAGTAACCATTTCCCATATCGACATCGCCGGCTGTAACAATAAACATCTGTCCCAGCGCGGCAAATACTAAAGGAACTGCCGATGAAACCAACATACGCATACCCATATAGGAAAGAATTCTTGGATTCATCGCTGCATTTGCTAAAATCATAAGAAGCATCGCAGCAACCGGAAGAAGCACTCTTGATGATACCGCTCTGTGCAATAGGTTATCTTTTTTTCTCTTCTACTGCTTTTTTATGTTTTACATCTTTAAAAGAGGCTTTTACAATATTTGAAACTGTAATCTCATCTTCCTTTAATTCTTCTGTAATTTCCCCTTCGTGCATAATGTATGCCCGATCACAGATTTCAATCTCCGCATCTTCTGTAGAATAAAGAAGTACTGCCTTTCCGGCTTTCTTCGCCTCATCCAGAAG
>ENA-OQBJ01000266-OQBJ01000266.1-human-gut-metagenome-genome-assembly--contig:-NODE-266-length-28379-cov-1.914696_pt1 | contig 28379 bp, 31 predicted proteins | sample MGYA00242743_ERZ504545 | MGnify/ENA primary metagenome ERZ504545 (study PRJEB26092, sample SAMD00036252) | human gut metagenome | host: Homo sapiens | study: EMG produced TPA metagenomics assembly of...
TGTTGGGTGAGTCTGGTTCAGGTAAATCAGTTTTGACCAAGACTTTCACAGGGATGCTTGAAGAAAATGGTCGTGTAGCCAGCGGTTCTATTGATTATCGTGGCCAAGATTTGACCAAGCTTAAGAGCCACCAAGATTGGGCGCCAATTCGTGGAGCTAAGATTGCGACTATCTTCCAAGATCCTATGACCAGTCTTGACCCAATTAAGACTATCGGTAGCCAAATTGTTGAAGTCATTGTCAAACACCAAGGAAAATCAGCCAAAGAAGCTAAAAAAATGGCCATTGATTACATGGATAAGGTTGGTATTCCTGATGCTGAAAAACGTTTCAACGAATATCCTTTCCAATACTCTGGTGGGATGCGTCAACGTATCGTCATTGCCATTGCCTTGGCTTGTCGTCCTGATGTCCTAATCTGTGACGAGCCAACAACTGCCCTTGACGTGACCATTCAAGCTCAAATCATTGACCTCTTGAAATCACTCAAAGAGGAGTATGGTTTCTCAGTGATTTTCATTACCCATGACCTTGGTGTGGTAGCAAGTATCGCTGACAAGGTTGCTGTTATGTATGCTGGTGAAATCATCGAGTACGCAACGGTTGAGGAAATTTTCTATGAGCTTGTCACCCATACACTTGGAGCTTGCTTTCAAGCTTGCCACAGTTGGCTGACGATAAGGGTGAGCTTTTCTCTATTCCAGGGACACCACCATCACTTTATACACCAGTTGTTGGAGATGCCTTTGCCTTGCGTTCAGACTATGCCATGCAAATTGACTTCGAGGAAAAAGCACCACAATTCCAAGTTTCAGATACTCACTGGGCTAAGACCTGGCTCTTACATGAGGATGCACCAAAAGTTGAAAAACCTGCGGTTATCCAAAATCTACATGAAAAAATCCGTGCTAATATGGGATTTGCACATTTAGGAGATGAGGAGGAAGGCAATGCCTGAGAAGTTAGTTGAAGTAAAAGATGTGGAGATTTCCTTCGGTGAAGGAAGCAAGAAATTCGTTGCTGTCCACAATGCTAATTTTTTCATCAACAAGGGTGAAACCTTTTCCCTCGTTGGTGAGTCTGGTAGTGGTAAAACTACTATCGGTCGTGCCATTATTGGTCTGAATGATACAAGTAATGGTGAGATTATTTTTGACGGTAAGAAAATCAATGGACACTTATCTCACTCTGAGAAAAACGACCTTATCCGTCGTATTCAGATGATTTTCCAAGACCCTGCGGCTAGTTTGAATGAACGTGCAACAGTTGATTATATCTTGTCTGAGGGCTTGCATAACTTCCATCTCTATAAGGATGAGGAAGATCGTAAAGCTAAAATCAAGGAAATCATCAAAGAAGTGGGACTTCTTGAGGAGCACTTAACACGTTACCCTCACGAATTTTCTGGGGGACAACGTCAACGTATCGGTATTGCGCGTTCCTTGGTTATGCAACCTGACTTGGTCATCGCTGACGAACCAATCTCAGCCTTGACGTGTCAGTTCGTGCCCAAATTTTGAACCTGCTTAAGAAATTCCAAAAAGAGTTGGGATTGACCTACCTCTTTATCGCTCACGACTTGTCAGTGGTCCGTTTCATTTCTGACCGTATCGCTGTTATTTACAAGGGGACAATCGTGGAAGTTGCTGAGACAGAAGAACTCTACAACAATCCTATCCACCCTTACACCAAGTCACTCTTGTCTGCTGTTCCTATTCCAGACCCAATCTTGGAACGTAAGAAAGTCTTGAAGGTTTATGATCCAAACCAACATGACTATTCTGTTGATAAACCAGAAATGGTTGAACTACGTCCAGGACACTTCGTTTGGGGTAACAAAGCCGAAATCGAGACTTATCGTAAAGAACAAAGTAAATAAGTCTTTTCAATGCAAAAAAATCGTGTTCCAAAAGGAACTCGGTTTTTCTTTAGTCCAAATTTAAGCGTTTGGTCATGATATAGTAGGTACCAAAGTAACTTGCCGCGATGAGAATGAGAGACTGAACTAGACTAATGATATATGACGAGTTATTAATTGCAGTATATGTTGCATCTCCGGTCAAGGCTGCACCGAGTCCAAAGAAGAAACCAATAAAGAATAGGATAGCCTGAATGGCGAAAAAGGCGACAAATCCCATAAGACTTTGTTAGTGTTGAAGAGGTTTCCGATACTAATACAGAGGTAATAGAAAAGGATACCAGCAATCATTGACAAGATTGTAGAAGGGATGAATAGGTAGAAAGCGCCTATCTCTTTTAGGATTTGGCCAAAGTAGCTGGTAGCTAGGAGGATATCTTTCATATCAAGGCAGAAAGCAGCTATTATTCCAATCGAAAGAAGTATAACGAGTGATGAAATGATATCTAAAATAAAGGCTACCAAGAGTTTAGACAAGATTAATTGGTGGGCAGAAACTGGGAGCGTATTGGTTAGATAACCTTCTCTCCCAAAGACAGTCTTTGCAAAGCGTCTGACAATGAGGACTATTGTTGCTATATAAATGGCTCCCCATACAATAATGGTAGCAAAAACCATCAGTGTGAAGAAAGCAAAAAAGAGTAGACTAGGTTCTTGGTGGCTCTGTTCAGTTACAAAAATAAATTTTTGAAGCATTAAACCAAGGGGATTGAGAAGTAGATAGCAATAGCATATATGCCAAGATACCACTTGCGGACTGATTGTAATTCATACTTAACTAATTTCCAAAACATGCTCATACCTCCTAGTTGTGGAACATCTCTCTAAAGAGTTTGTCGATAGATTTGCCATGGGCTTGACGGATATTATCAGCATCACCCTGAAGTTCAATCTGACCGTATTTTAGGAAAACAACTTCATCTAGGACGGATTCAATATCTGCAATCAAATGGGTTGAAATGATAACAGAAGCATCTTCAGAGTATTGGTTGATGATGGTTTTAAGGATGTAGTCACGTGATGCGGGATCGACCCACCGATAGGTTCATCGAGGAGATAGAGTTTAGCTTCACGACTCATAACCAAAATCAACTGAACTTTTTCTTTGTTACCTTTTGAAAGGTCTTTAAGGCGCAAATCAGGCTGGAGCTTTAGATCTTGCAAGAGTTGCAAGGCAAGAGGATAGCGGAAGTCAGCATAGAAATCTTGGAAGAAGTCCAAGTAGTATTGGATAGTCTTACTTTCATCCAAATAAGTTGTATCAGGTAGATATGCTACTTGAGCTTTGGTGATAGGTGATGGCTGAAATCCATTAATAGTTACTAAACCAGAAAGTTGGTTGAAGGAGGCCATTCAAAATCTTGATGAGAGTTGTTTTACCACTACCGTTTGGTCCTAAGAGACCAATGATTTTACCAGACGGGATGGCCATGGTTACATCTCTAAGGGCTGGAATACCATTATAGGTCTTGGTGAGATTTGTTAGAGTTACAATATCAGTCATCGGTCTATAAGTCCTTTCCTGTTTGTTCGATGTAGTCAGTAATGATGGCTTTGATTTCAGGTGAGCTAAAACCAATGGCTGCCATCTCAGTGACAAAGTTTTTCATGAGACTTTGGGCAATCTCATGTCGTTTTTGATCAATAAGTTTTTCATCTTCAGTAACAAAGCGACCAGAGGTACGGGCAGAATAGACCAGCCCCTCTTTTTCAAGTTCTTGGAAGGCTCTTTGTACGGTGTTGGGATTGACCCCGGCTTCCTGAGCAAATTCCCTTACAGGTAGGAGTTGTTGTCCCATACTCAATTCCTTGGAAGCTATCTTCAGTTTGACGCGATAGGCGATTTGGAGATAGATTGGCGATTTTTCATCAAATGTCCAAGCCATAAGAGACTCCTTTCTAAAAGTATAATAGTATTATTCTTGTACTATCGTAATGATACAACTAAAATGATGAATTTGCAAGTAAAATACCATATTTTCTCTAATTTCTTTGGCTTTTCCCAAACTTATATTCCTATTTTTGGTACAATAGGGGCAAGTATATTCGACCTGAAGGGAGATTATTTTGAAAATTTTAGCAACAGATATGGATGGTACCTTTCTAGACCATCTTGGTGCCTATGACAAAGCACGTTTGGATAACCTTTTGGATGCTTGTGAAGCTAAAGATTATGTTTTTACCGTAGCTTCTGGCCGAGCCTCTTGGCCTTGGAGGAGCTTTTTGATGGGTTTGTGGACCGTATTGCGATTATTGCGGAAAATGGGGCCTTGGTTCAGTACAAGGGTGAGGTCTTGTTCGAGTCCAAGCTAGAACCTAAGGATTATTTGCAAATTGCAGATACAACTTTATCCCTGCCAACTTGTGAGGGAATTCTTTTGTCAGGCCGTCGTGGTGCCTATGCACCAAATGATGCAGATCCAGCCTATCTTAAGGCCATGGAACGTTACTATGAAAATGTCATGGCAACGGACCTTGAAGCGGTCACAGATGATATTTTCAAGGTAACTGCTAAGTTCCAAGGAGATACCATCATGGAACGTGGTGACTACCTCAACACGATTTTTGAGGATATGACAGCTGTGACAACTGGCTTTGATTCTATGGATATCATCCTTAAAGGTGTGGACAAGGGCTTTGGTCTTTACCATCTTTGCCAAGAGTTGGGGCGTCAGGCTTCAGATGTTGTAGCCTTTGGTGATAATCTCAATGATATGGAGATGTTGACCTTTGCGGGTCGTGCGGTTGCTACGGAAAATGCGCGTGATGAGATTAAGGCAGTAGCAGATGAGGTGATTGGTCACCATAAAGATGGTGCAGTCTTTGACTACATGGAAGGATTGGTGGGCTCAGATGTCTGAGATTAAATTACTAGCCTTGGACCTAGATGGAACCCTCTTTACTAAGGATAAGCAAGTAACAGCTGAAAATAGAGCTGCTCTGAAGGCGGCAGAAGCTAAGGGAGTTCATGTGTCATTACGACTGGTCGTCCTCTGCCAGCTATTACTCATATCTTGGAAGATTTGGGCTTGTTGGATGATAAGACTATAGTGTGACCTTCAATGGTGGCTTGGTTCAGCGTAATAATGGGGATATTCTCATAAAGAAAGAGATGAGTCGAGAAGATTTAAAGCAGATTTATGCTGTCTTCGAACCTCTAGGGCTCCCTATGGATGTCATCAGTGATGGCATTGTCTATGGTGTGCCAAGTAAAGGCAATCATTCTCTCTATCGTCAGGCTAACCCTACCTTGACCTTCGTTGATGTGGAGAGTATTGATGACATTCCTGAAAATATCGTCTATAATAAGGTAGTTACGGTCTGTGAGGAGGCATTTTTGAATGCCCAAATTCAAAAACTACCTAAACAGCTATACCAGAATTTTGAAGTTTTTAAGTCTCGTGAGATTATCCTTGAAGTCATGCCGAAAGGGGTTCATAAAGCTGTAGGCTTGAAACTTTTGTCTGATTATCTTGCCCTTGATAAAAGTCAGGTTATGGCTATGGGAGATGAGGAAAATGACTTGACCATGTTGGAGTGGGCTGGTCTAGGTGTGGCTATGGCAAATGCTGTTCCTAAGGTTAAGGCTGTTGCCAAGGCAGTAACGACAAAAACTAATGAGGAATCTGGAGTGGCTGAGGCCATCCACAAATATATTCTAGAGAAATAAGGAGAACCAAATGGGTCTATTTGATCGATTATTTGGACAAGAGGAAAACCAGTCACAGGAGACTGTAGCAAATCAGGAAATTTCAGAAACTGAGGCTCTTGATAATCAAGACTTGTCAACAAGTGAAGGGACAAGCCAAAGTCAAACAGAACAGCTCAGTGAGTCAGAGACTCAAGTAGAAGAGATTTCGTCTACAGAATCTGTTGAAGAAAGCGAATCTACAGTGACAGAAGAAAGTGAAGTAGCGTCTGATGAGGACCTATCTGTTGATAATCAGGCGTCAAGTGAAGCAGAGGGCGTATCAGAGTCAGAAGAAAGCCAAGTCGCTGTGGATAACCACTTCGCAGATGTCATGGCTGATTACTATGCTAAAAAGGCTCAGGTAGCTGCTGCTGCAGAAAAAGGTGAAACGGTTACTTTTGAGGCTGTTCAAACCCGTAAAGTTGAGGAAAAACCTGAAGAAGTTCAGGCCTCAAAAACTGAAACAGAACAAGAGAAATATAATCGTACCCTTAAGAAGACACGTACAGGGTTTGCTGCCCGCTTGAATGAATTCTTTGCGAATTTCCGTCGAGTTGATGAGGAGTCTTCGAAGAATTGGAAGAAATGCTGATTCTTTCCGATGTTGGGGTTAATGTTGCAACGCAATTAACGGAAGACTTGCGCTATGAAGCCCGCCTCGAAAATGTCAAAAAGACTGAAGATTTGCAACGCTTGATTATCGAAAAACTTGTGGACATCTACGAGAAGGATGATGTCTACAAGGAGCAGATTAATTTCCAAGATGGTTTGACAGTCATGCTTTTCGTTGGTGTCAACGGGGTTGGTAAGACAACGTCTATCGGTAAGTTGGCGCATAAATACAAACAAGAAGGCAAAAAAGTTATGTTGGTAGCTGCTGATACCTTCCGTGCGGGAGCTGTCGCTCAGTTGGTTGAGTGGGGGCGTCGTGTTGATGTGCCAGTAGTGACTGGTGCTGAGAAGGCTGACCCAGCTTCAGTGGTCTTTGACGGTATGGAAAAGGCTCTTGCTGAAGGAGTTGATGTCCTTATGATTGATACTGCGGGTCGTTTGCAAAATAAAGACAATCTTATGGCAGAGCTTGAAAAGATTGGTCGTATTATCAAACGTGTGGTTCCAGAAGCACCTCATGAAACCCTCTTGGCCTTGGATGCCTCAACAGGTCAAAATGCGCTTAGTCAGGCCAAGGAATTCTCAAAAATCACACCTCTTACAGGCCTTGTCTTGACTAAGTTGGATGGTAGTGCCAAGGGTGGTGTGGTTCTGGCCATTCGTCAAGAGTTGGATATTCCAGTTAAATTAATTGGTTTTGGTGAGAAAATTGATGATATTGGTGAGTTCCATTCAGAAGAATTCATGCAAGGTCTCCTGACTGGTTTGGTTTAAAAGAGTGTTTAAAAAGAGTGAGTACTGGGAAAAAGGATTCACTCTTTTTAATGGTGTCCTCACCTTGAAAAAAGTCACTTTTATTGGTAAAATAGTAAGGAAAAACGCCTGCTTTGAAAAGTGAGCTGTAACTTAATCACTGAACAACCCCTAAGCCTTAAAAAAAGAGATGATTGCTTTCTCTTTTTTTAAGGTGAGTCATAAGAAGATTTTTAATCTTAGTTTAAGGAGAAGACATGTCTGAACGTGGACTTTTGATTGTTTTTTCAGGGCCTTCTGGTGTCGGAAAAGGAACTGTTCGTCAGGAGATTTTTTCAACACCTGACCATAAATTTGAATACTCAGTGTCAATGACCACACGTGCCCAGCGTCCTGGTGAAGTTGATGGGAAGGATTATTTCTTCCGTTCGCGTGAGGAATTTGAAGAACTTATTCGTAATGGTCAAATGTTGGAATATGCTGAATATGTGGGTAACTACTACGGAACACCTTTGACTTATGTCAATGAAACCTTGGATAAAGGTATTGATGTTTTCCTTGAAATCGAAGTTCAAGGGGCCCTTCAGGTTAAGAAAAAGGTCCCAGATGCTGTCTTCATCTTTTTGACACCACCAGACTTGAACGAGCTACAAGAACGTTTGGTTGGTCGTGGAACAGATTCTGAGGAAGTTATTGCTCAACGTATCGAGCGTGCGCGTGAAGAAATTGCTCTTATGAGCGAATACGATTATGCCATTGTTAATGACGAAGTGCCTTTGGCTGCTGAACGTGTCAAACGTGTTATTGAAGCAGAACACTTCCGTGTTGACCGTGTGATTGGCCGCTATCGTAATATGATTTCAGAAAAGAAATTATCAGATAAATAAATTAGAAATAGGTATAGAATTATGATGTTGAAACCCTCTATTGACAAACTTTTGGATAAAGTGCCTTCAAAATATTCATTGGTTATTTTGCAAGCAAAACGTGCCCATGAATTGGCCGCTGGTGCTGAACCAACTCAAGAGTTTACGTCAGTAAAACCAACCCTTCAAGCCCTTGAAGAAATTGAATCTGGTAATGTGACTATTCACCCAGATCCAGAATCTAAACGTGAATTGGCACGTTTGAAAGTGATTCAAGCACGACTTGCTGCTGAGGAAGAAGAACGTAAAATCAAAGAACAAATCGCTAAAGAAAAAGAAGAAGGCGATAAAATCTAAAATCAAAGTCATGCTTTGGTTTATGAGGAGAGGGGAGCTGAGGCATAGTGTCTCAGCTTCCTTCTTTATGATGATAATCAAGAGCTCAGCTTTTCTTGAGCTTGAAAGATACTGGTCTTAAGGAAGTGACAGGAGGAAATTTATGGTTTTAGTAGCACAAATTATTGTAGACGTTCCTCTGATGCAGACGGACAGACCTTATAGTTACCTTATCCCTGAAGCTATGCAAGGTCAAATTGCCATTGGTATGCGAGTGCATGTACCTTTCGGTAAAGGAAATCGTCTATTGCAAGGCTTTGTTATTGGCTTCGAGGAGCAGGAGGATTTAAGAGACTTTCCTGAATTAAAACCTATCGCTGAGCTTTTAGATTATGAGCCAGTCCTTAATCAGGATCAGCTGGACTTGGCTGATCAGATGCGACATACGGTCTTTTCCTATAAGATTTCCATCTTGAAGTCAATGCTACCCGGTCTCCTTAATTCCCAGTACGATAAGGTTATCATGGCGACTGATAAACTAGGTGAAGAGGATAAACAGACTTTTCTTCAGGGGCAGGATCATGTTCTTTTCTCGCAGTTGTTAGAGGAGCAGCGTCAAGCCATTCCTCGTCTGGTCCAGTCTGGACGTGTAACGGTTGATTACCTTGCTAAGGATAAGCAGAACATCAAGACTGAGAAGCACTATAGTGTTCAAAAGGGCATTCTTGAGACTTTGGCTATTTCGCAACGGGCTAAGAGGCGTTTGGAGATGCGAGACTTCTTGCTCGAGAAGAGTGAGTCAGGGAAGGTGGCAGACCTCCACAAGCTTTTTTCACGAGATGTGGTTAAGTTTTTCATTGAAGCTGGTGCCTTGGTCATCACTGAAGTTGAGGTCAATCGTGCCGACAGCTACTTTGAGAAGGTAGAAAAGACGGATTTTCTTGAGCTTAATGTTCAACAGGCGCATGCGGTTGAAGAAATGACGCGCCAAATTGTACAAGGCGGCAAACCATTCTTATTGGAAGGGGTAACGGGATCAGGTAAGACAGAGGTCTATCTACATCTTATCGAGAGGACCTTGGCTATGGGGAAAACAGCTATTGTCTTGGTGCCAGAGATTTCCCTGACGCCCCAAATGACCAATCGTTTCATTTCACGTTTTGGGGACTTGGTGGCCATTATGCATTCAGGCTTGTCAGACGGTGAGAAATTTGACGAGTGGCGTAAGGTTAGATCTGGCCAGGCCAAGGTTGTGGTAGGAGCACGTTCGGCTATCTTTGCTCCCTTGGACAATATCGGAGCTATCATTATCGATGAGGAACATGAGGCTACTTATAAACAAGAATCCAATCCTCGCTACCATGCTAGAGATGTGGCCTTGCTTAGGGCTAAGAGTCATGGAGCCGTGCTTGTTCTTGGTTCAGCAACACCCTCTATTGAGACTCGGGCGAGAGCTCAGAAAGGGGTTTACCATTTTCTTGAGTTGACTCAGAGGGCAAATCCTAATGCCAAAATTCCTCAGGTGGAAGTGGTGGACTTTAAGGACTTTGTGGGCCGTCAAGAGGCGAGTGATTTTACGCCACCTCTCTTAGAGAAAATCCGAGAACGCTTGGCACGTAAGGAACAAGTCGTGCTAATGTTGAACCGTCGTGGCTATTCCTCTTTTGTCATGTGTCGTGACTGTGGCTATGTGGATGATTGTCCCAACTGTGATATTTCACTAACCTTACACATGGATACTAAGACCATGAATTGCCACTATTGTGATTTTCAAAAAGCAATACACATGTCTGCCCTAACTGTCAGAGTCGTCAGATTCGTTATTATGGGACTGGGACACAGAAGGCTTATGACCAGTTAACGGAACTTTTGCCAGAAGCCAGAGTGATTCGTATGGATGTTGATACGACACGTAAGAAAGGTGCTCACGAGAAACTCTTAGAGACTTTTGGAAATGGTAAGGCTGACATTTTGCTTGGGACTCAGATGATTGCCAAGGGCTTGGATTTTCCCAATGTTACCTTAGTAGGGGTCTTGAATGCAGATACGTCGCTAAATTTACCAGATTTTCGTTCAGCTGAGCGTACCTTCCAACTCTTGACTCAGGTGGCTGGTCGTGCTGGTCGTGCTGACAAGGAAGGGGAAGTTATTATTCAAACCTATAATCCTAGTCATTATGCCATTCGGTTTGCACAGCAACAGGATTATGAAGGTTTCTACGCCTATGAAATGGGGATTCGACGTCAGTTGGCCTATCCCCCTTATTTCTATACGGTAGGGATTACGCTTTCTCACAAGGATGAAGAGTTTGTGGTTCGGAAGAGCTATGAGGTTATGGCTTATTTAAGAGAGCACCTGTCAGACAAGGTGACCTTCCTAGGGCCTACACCTAAGCCAATTGCCCGAACACATAACCTTTATCACTATCAGATTATTATCAAATACCGTTTTGAGGATAACTTGGAAGAAACGCTTAATAGGGTCCTTGACATGACTCAGGAGCCTGAGAACAAGGACCTGCGTTTGATTATTGATCACGAACCTCAGAATTTTACCTAATCTAGAAAAGGAAGAATATGACAAAATTAGTATTTATGGGAACGCCTGCCTTTTCAGCGACAGTGCTGGAAGGACTTTTGACCGATGAGCATTATGATATTGTCGCTGTGGTGACGCAACCAGACCGTGCTGTCGGCCGTAAAAAAGAAATCCGCATGACACCGGTCAAGGAAGTAGCCTTGGCGCATGACTTGCCAATTTATCAACCTGAAAAGTTGTCAGGTTCTGAGGAAATGGCACAGCTTATGGCACTTGGTGCTGATGGGATTGTTACGGCGGCTTATGGACAATTTTTGCCAAGTAAGTTGCTTGATAGCATGGATTTTGCGGTTAACGTCCATGCGTCACTCTTGCCAAAATACCGTGGTGGGGCGCCTATCCATTATGCCATTATCAATGGTGATGCAGAAGCTGGTGTGACGATTATGGAAATGGTCAAGGAAATGGATGCTGGTGACATGGTTAGCCAAAAGGCCTTGCCAATTCTTGACGAGGATAATGTCGGTACCATGTTTGAAAAATTGGCAGTCTTGGGTCGTGACCTCTTGCTTGAGACCTTGCCTGCCTACATTGCCGGAGAAATCAAACCTGTCCCTCAAGATGCCAGTCAGGTAACTTTTTCACCAAATATTAGTCCAGAAGAGGAGCGCCTTGATTGGAACAAGTCCGCACGAGACATTTTCAATCAAATCCGTGGCATGTACCCATGGCCTGTGGCCCATACCTTGCTTGATGGCAAACGTTTCAAAATTTATGAAGCGGATTTGGCAGAAGGTCAAGGACAGGCTGGTCATATTATTGAAAAAACCAAGAAGAGTTTGGTAGTTGCGACTGGCCAAGGAGCTATTTCGCTTAAGACAGTTCAACCTGCTGGAAAACCTCGTATGGCTATTGCTGATTTCCTTAATGGGGTCGGACGCAATCTTGAAGTAGGTGATGCATTTGGCCAATGATTGGAAAAAAACAGCTCGTGGACAGGCACTTGAAATCTTAGAAGAAGTCTTCCAGGAAGGGGCCTACTCAAATATTGCTCTCAATGCACATCTGAGCAAGTCGCAGCTGACAGATAAGGACAAGGCCTTGGTGACGGAAATTGTCTATGGGACCGTGGCTCGTAAGATTACTTTGGAGTGGATTCTAGCCCATGTTATTGAGGACCGCGATAAGCTTGAACCTTGGGTTTATGACTTATTACTTTTGAGTCTATATCAGTTGGCCTATTTAGATAAGATTCCAGCCCATGCGGTAGTTAATGATGCGGTTTCTATTGCTAAAAATCGTGGCAATAAAAAGGGTGCTGAGAAGCTGGTCAATGCGGTTCTTCGTAAACTATCTAGCCAGCCTTTGCCAGATCCAAGCCAGATTAAACGTGTCAATAAACGCTATTCCGTTCAGTATTCTCTACCTGTATGGTTGGTTAAAAAAACTTATCGACCAGTACGGGGAAGACCGTGCCCTTGCTATTTTCCAAAGCCTCTTTGTGAGAAATAAGGCTAGTGTACGTGTAACGGATGCGTCACGTTTGAAAGAGATAGCGGAGACCACTGGGGCTGATCGTTCAGTCCTATCACCAGTCGGGCTTGTTAAGTCTTCAGGTTACTTTGCTGGAACAGATTATTTTAAAGAGGGCTTGTTGACCATTCAGGATGAGACCAGTCAACTGGTTGCACCAACTTTAGGGATTCAAGGCGAGGAAGAAATCCTGGATGCCTGTGCGGCACCTGGTGGTAAGACTGTCCATATGGCCTCTTATTTGACGGGTGGACATGTGACGGCGCTTGACCTCTATGATCATAAGCTTGCCCTTATCGAAGAAAATGCCCAACGTCTTGGCCTAGCTGATAAGGTTAAGACACAGAAACTAGATGCAAGTAAGGTACATCAAGTCTTTCCGACTGATAGTTTTGACAAGATTTTGGTGGATGCTCCTTGTTCAGGGATTGGACTCATTCGTCGGAAACCTGACATCAAATATAACAAGGACCTCCAAGACTTTGAGTCCCTTAAGGCTGTGCAGTTGGAGATCCTATCCAGCGTTTGTCAAACCCTACGAAAAGGTGGTATAATAACATATAGTACTTGCACCATCATAGCAGAAGAAAATCAAGAGGTGATTCAAGCCTTTCTTGAGAGCCATCCTGATTTTGAGCAAGTTGCCTTAGACCATCCATGTAAAGACATCGTGGTCAATGGCTGTTTGGCAATTACCCCCGAACAGTATCTAACTGATGGTTTTTTCATCGCACAGTTGCGTAAAAAAGCTTAGGGTTACAGAGGAGGAAATGCTGACGCAAGTCAGAAAGAAAACTATGGAAATATCATTATTAACGGACATTGGCCAAAAACGGTCAAACAACCAAGATTTTGTTAATAAATTTGTCAACCAAGCTGGTGTTACCCTTGTCGTTGTTGCAGACGGAATGGGTGGACACCGTGCTGGAAATATTGCCAGTGAGATGTCAGTAACTGACCTTGGTCGTGACTGGATTAACACTGATTTTCGTGAGTTGAGTCAAATTCGTGATTGGATGATTGCTGCTATTGATGCAGAAAATCGTAAAATCTATGAGCTTGGCCAAAACGAAGAATATAAGGGAATGGGAACAACTATCGAGGTTCTTGCCTTTGTTGATAATGCTGTGATTTTCGCCCATGTCGGGGATTCACGTATTGCCCTTATCCGTAATGGTGAGTATAAGCAATTGACGAACGACCACTCTTTGGTCAATGCTCTTATCAAGGCTGGTCAGTTGACTGAAGAAGAAGCAGCGGTTCACCCACAACGTAATATCATTACGCAATCTATTGGGCAAGCTGCTCCGATTGAGGCTGACCTTGGTGTCCAACAATTGGAACCAGGAGACTATATTTTGGCTAATTCAGATGGTTTGACCAATATGATTTCAGTTGAACAGATTGTTCATATTGTCAACAGCCCTGGTTTCGTCGAAGAAAAAACGAGTCGTTTGGTAGCTGCAGCCAATGAGGCTGGTGGTCATGATAATATTACCGTTGCTCTCATCAAAATAGAAAGTGAGGAAGGATAATGATCCAAGTTGGCAAATTGTTTGCTGGACGTTATCGAATCCTTAAGTCTATCGGGCGTGGTGGTATGGCGGATGTTTATCTGGCTAACGACTGATTCTGGATAATGAAAGAGTAGCTATTAAGGTGCTACGTACCAATTACCAAACGGATCAGGTGGCTGTGGCGCGTTTCCAGCGTGAAGCGCGTGCATGGCAGAACTCAGTCATCCTAATATCGTTGCTATCCGAGATATTGGCGAAGAAGACGGCCAGCAGTTTTTGGTGATGGAGTATGTAGATGGTTCGGACTTGAAGAAATATATTCAAGACCATGCGCCACTTTCTAACCAAGATGTTGTGCGTATCATGGGGGAGGTTCTTTCCGCCATGACTCTTGCCCATCAAAAGGGCATTATCCACCGTGACCTTAAGCCACAAAACGTTCTTTTAACTAAGGACGGTACAGCCAAGGTTACAGACTTCGGAATTGCGGTTGCCTTTGCAGAGACTAGTCTAACTCAAACTAACTCTATGTTGGGGTCTGTCCACTACCTCTCACCAGAGCAGGCTCGTGGATCGAAAGCAACTATCCAAAGCGACATCTATGCTATGGGTATTATGCTTTTTGAAATGTTAACAGGTCATATTCCTTACGATGGCGATAGTGCTGTAACCATTGCACTCCAACATTTCCAAAAGCCACTCCCATCGATTGGCAGAGAACCGTAACGTTCCCCAAGCCTTGGAAAACGTGGTTATTCGAGCAACAGCCAAAAAACTAGAAAATCGTTATAATAGTACTTTGGAAATGAGCCGTGACTTGGTAACGAGTTTGCATCCTAGTCATCGACGCGATGCCAAGGTAGTCTTTGATGATATGACGGATACCAAGACCTTACCGAAGGTTGATCCAGTTCCATCAGCAAGCCTTGAGAAAAAGGCCGTTGCTGCTGAGCCATCAGAGCCTACACCTGCTCCAAGTAAACAACCGAGGAAGAAAACGACACCAGCTAAGAAGAAAAAGAAGAATTTCTTCTCAACCTTACTCAAGGTTTCCTAGGACTTGTCTTTATTGGTATTATCATCTTTGCCTATTTGGTATTTACCAATCCTGATAATGTCCAGGTGCCTAATGTGGTCGGTCAAGAGTTGTCCACAGCTCAGACTAAAATTGAGGGTGCTGGATTTAAGGTAGGAGAAGTTAAGGAAGTGGAAGATGACTCTGTCGATACAGGCAAGGTCATCAAGACTGATCCTACAGCTGGAACCACACGAAAAGAAGGATCAAGCATTGATGTCTATGTTTCTTCTGGTAGTAAAGGTTTTGCGTTGAAAGACTACAAAGGTAAAAACTACAAAGATGCCATTGAGGACCTAACTTCGAATTATGGCGTTTCTGAGGACCAAATTGATATTCAGCATGTCGAAGACGACAGTGCCGAAGAGGGAGAAATCCTATCTCAAAGTCCAGGGAAAAACAAGTCTTTCAATCCTAAGGATAGTAAGGCCAAGATTAAGTTCCGTGTGGCAACTCCTAAGACAGTTACCATGCCTGATGTGACTGGTTTGACGGTTTCAACAGCGGTTCAAACTTGAATCGTAAGAGTATCTCAAGTAGTAGTATCGAGTATCATGACTATAATACTGGTGCCAAGTTAGACAAGGATAAGGTTCCTAGCAGTACAGAGGTCCTTTATCAAGATCCACAAGCTGGTACAAGTGTTGATGGTACAGTGATTCTCTATGTTTCAGTTGCAACAGCAAGTTCAAGTCTACAGTCAAGCTCAAGCAGTACGACACATTCGTCATCGACGAGCTCAAGTACTGAAAGCACTAGCTCTAGTACTGAAACACCGACAGAGGCTACTCACACAGACCAACAATAGTTTTTAATAATTGAGACATAATAAAGAGAGGTTCTTCAATCTCTCTTTTTTCTTATCTAGAGTTCTTGTCAATAGCTTAAAAGGCCTGCTTGCCAGGGGTCAGAGATTCTTTTATAATGAAGACATCACATATAGGAGAGACGCTATGAGAAACCGTAGAAAACTGAGAAGGTATATCATTACCTACGATATCGTCATGACGGTCCTGGCCCTGATTTCCATAGGTTTGGTTATCTTTGATTTAGTTGGCTTAATTTCAATTGGAAGGCGACCTTTCAGAGTGATAGATCAGTCTATAACGCTCATCTTTGCCATTGATTATGCGATTCGTTTCTCCCTGGCACCTCGTAAGCGAATTTTTGTTAAAACGCATATCTTGGACTTGTTAGCTATCATTCCCTACAATGAAGTCTTTACCTTCCTTCGTTTTTCAAGGGTGGGACGCTTTGCTCGTTTGGCCAAACTCTCCCGCTTAATTGGTTTGAGTAGCAAGCTCAAGCACATTTCCAATCGCATTAATCGCAGAAATGGCTTTTATTTTCTGCTTTCGGTTAATAGTATTATCATACTTATCAGTAGTGCTGTCATTGCCCGAGTAGAGCACCATAATTTTATTGATGCTATTTGGTGGTCTGTAGCAACGGTTACTACGGTAGGTTATGGCGATATCGTTCCTCAAACATTGGTAGGTAAGGCCGTTGCGGTCGTTCTCATGTTTAGTGGGATTGCCACTCTGGGGTTGTTAACAAGCTCTCTCAATAATATTTTTGTGCGGTCAGGTCGTCAGACTGAAAGAAAATTGGCTGAGATTGAGAAGGAGTTGGCGGAACAACGTGTCATACTGGAGGAAATCAGAAGTACGGTGCAACTCATAAATAGTAAAATGGACGAAACTGACGATTAAGATTTTTTGAATGAAAGACAGTGTTTCCTGTAATGGAGGCACTTTTTTATTACTTCTGCCCCTTTTCTATCTTGATTAGTCGGTGCTCAAACTGGGTCTTTTTGTCAATTGCCTTAAAATTTGATAGAATGAAGCCTGTATACTTTTATTTGAGAGGTCCTTATGACCAAATTTAATTTTTTCTTAGTGGTGGAAGCCCTGCTTTTGACTCTGGGCCTGATTACCATCTTTAATAATGATATTACCAGTTTTATTTTCATTTTGGTCTTGACCTTGTTGGCCGTTCGCTTTTTTAACAAGGAGTCCAAGAGTGACTTTGTCTTGACCATTTGTTTGATCTCACTTTTTCTGGTTTCCATGTGGAATATCTATGTGGTGCTTGCGATTTTGGTGGGTGTGGCCTATGTTATGATTAACCATTTTTCACAGGTCAAGAAAAAGAATCGCTACGCTCTTATTCAATTCAAGGAAGACGACTTGGATCCTCAGGCTGTGCGAAATCAGTGGATTGGAACTCGGATGGAACCTGTCAGTGATCGCTATGACTTTGATGATATCAATATCATTCGTTTCTTTGGGACAGATGTGATTGATTTGACCCAGGTTATCGTCTCGGGGCGAGATAATGTTGTGATTTTGCAGAAACTTTATGGTCCGACGACTATCTTGGTACCAATTGATGTTTCCGTCAAGCTCAATATATCAGCGATTTATAGCTCTGTCGCCTTCTTCAATGAAGATGAGTACGACCTCCGTTACGAAAGATTGACCTTGCAGGGGGCGGAGTATGAACATGCTCATCGAACAGTGAAATTGATTCTCAATGTGGGAGCTGGACCAGTGGAGGTACGTCGCAAATGAAGAAACAGTACCTATTTTTGATTCTGATTTATTCAGTTGTTGTTCTGGTTGGCGTTACCCTAGTGGTTATGGATAGCTTTAACCTTAACTTTTCATTGGTTTTTGGTAATCTGTCTCAGGTCTTCCATTTCCTTTTTAACATGTTTTTTGTGGTTCTGAGTTTGCTCATTTTGCTTTATATTCTTTGGGCCATTGCCAATGATAACAGTATGCGATCAGTCAATCAGGATTTGCGCCGCATTATCAATAATCAACCAGTCAAACGTCAAGGAGATATTGAGTTAGACAAGAATATGATGCGCTTATCTCATAAGATGCGTAAATTGACTAAGGACTTGCAGAAAACTGAGAATGCCCAGGCTCTTCAAAGCCGTGATATTATTAAGAAGGAGCGAGGACGTATTGCTCGTGACCTTCACGATACCGTTAGTCAGGAACTTTTTTGCGGCTAGTATGATCTTATCTGGTGTCTCTCAGATGGCGGACCAGCTAAGTAAGGAAGATTTGCATAATCAAATCCAGGCGGTTGAGGCCATGCTGACGGATGCTCAAAATGATATGCGTGTCTTGCTTTTGCATCTTCGTCCGACAGAGCTTGAGAACAAGACCTTGCAAGAAGGCTTGCAGATGATTCTTAAGGAATTAACCGATAAATCCAATATCCATGTCGTCTACAAGGATATGGTTAAGAAAGTGCCTAAGCGTATTGAAAATAATCTCTTTAGGATTGCCCAAGAGTTTATCTCTAATACTCTTAAACACGCCAAGGCTAGCCAGATAGAGGTTTATCTCTATCAAAATAGTCAGGAAATTCAATTGAAAATGTTGGATAATGGTGTTGGTTATGATTTAAATGCGTCGACTGAGAGATGAGTTATGGACTGAAAAATATCCAGGAGCGTGTCGATGAAATGGCGGGAACTGTGCAGTTCCTATCTGCTACAGGTAAAGGAACATCTATTGATGTTCGTGTGCCGATATTAAGAGGAGAAGACAATGTCGAATAAGATAAATGTGATTTTGGTCGATGACCATGAGATGGTCCGTTTGGGCCTTAAGAGTTTCCTGAATCTCCAAGGAGATGTCGAAGTGGTTGGAGAAGCGAGCAATGGCCGAGAAGGTGTTGACCTTGCCCTGGAACTTCGTCCAGATGTCGTCGTAATGGACCTTGTCATGCCTGAATTAGATGGTGTTCAAGCGACTTTGGAATTGCTCAAAGAATGGCCAGAGGCCAAGATTTTGGTTTTGACTAGCTATTTGGACAATGAAAAAATTTATCCAGTCATTGAAGCTGGTGCTAAAGGTTATATGCTTAAAACTAGCAGTGCGGCAGAGATTCTCAATAGTATTCGTAAGGTTTACCGTGGTGAAGAAGCTATCGAAACAGAGGTGGACAATAAGATTAAATACCACGATAGCCACCCGGACCTACACGACGACTTAACGGCACGTGAACGTGATATCCTGGCGCTTTTGGCTAAGGGTTATGACAATCAGACCATTGCTAACGAGCTATTCATTTCATTGAAAACCGTTAAAACGCACGTGTCTAATATCCTAGGAAAACTCAATGTTGATGACCGTACTCAGGCTGTCGTTTATGCCTTTAGACATCATTTGGTTTCACAGGATGATGAATAAAGTTATCAACTAACCTTGTTATTTAGAGGCTAGGGAGAGTTATCGTAATTCTTACCCCTTACTCGGATTTTGCGAGTCAAATTCTTTGACTTTATTTCTAGCAAAACATATAATTAAACCATCCTAAAACTTTTCTTTTTTCATATGAGGTTGAAGCGACCTCATATCATCTATCTAAGTTCGCTTAGATGATGAAATCTCCTAACTCCTAGCAATCGGTACTTCCGGTTGCTTTTTTTGAAAAAAGTTTAAAAAAGTGTTGACAGCCTACTAGTTTTTCTGTAGAATAATAAGAGTCTTTTGGGGTATAGCCAAGCGGTAAGGCAAGGGACTTTGACTCCCTCATGCGTTGGTTCGAATCCAGCTACCCCAGTTCTACCTGAGGTAGAGACACATTATGGTCCGTTGGTCAAGGGGTTAAGACACCGCCTTTTCACGGCGGTAACACGGGTTCGAATCCCGTACGGACTATAAGTACCAGCTAGAGAAAGCTGGTTTTTTTGTGTCCTTTTTGATAAAATAGAGGGGTTGACTGGCCTAGGTCAGACATTTTATACCACTTTAAAATCATAAATAACGAGACCTCGACCCGAAGAAAAAACTTTGTTTTGTGATGGCTGTCAGATGATGATAAGCCTTGGTCGAGTCGTGGTTTTATTTGAAGAAGTAAACAGATAATAAGGAAATGCAATGACATACTATAACGTTGGAAAGATTGTAAATACACAGGGCTTGCAGGGTGAACTTCGTGTTTTGTCTGTAACAGATTTTGCGGATGAGCGTTTTAAGAAGAAGAGTGTCCTAGCCCTTTTTGATGACAAAGATAATTACATCATGGATGTCGAGATTGCGAGTCACCGTAAGCATAAGAACTTTGATATCGTTAAGTTTAAAGGGCTTTACCATATCAATGATGTAGAGAAGTATAAAGGCTGCAGTCTTAAGATTGCTGAGGAAAATCTAACAGACCTTGATGACGGTGAATTTTACTACCATGAAATCATTGGCCTTGATGTTTATGAAGGTGATACTTTGATTGGTCAGGTCAAAGAGATTCTCCAACCGGGTGCTAATGATGTTTGGGTAGTAAAACGTAAAGGCAAGAAAGATTTGCTCTTGCCATATATCCCACCTGTAGTTCTTGATGTTGATGTTGCAGCTGGTCGTATTGAGGTTGAGCTCATGGAAGGATTGGACGATGAAGATTGATATCTTGACCCTATTTCCAGATATGTTTGCTCCCTTAGAGCATTCCATTGTCGGTAAGGCAAAGGATAAGGGGCTTCTAGAAATCAACTATCACAATTTCCGTGAAAATGCGGAGAAGGCTCGTCATGTAGATGACGAACCTTACGGTGGCGGACAAGGCATGTTGCTTCGTGCCCAGCCAATTTTTGATACCTTTGACAAGCTAAATGTCACTAAGCCTCGCGTTATTCTCTTAGATCCTGCTGGTCGTACCTTTGATCAGGCCTATGCAGAAGAATTGGCGCAAGAAGAGGAATTGGTCTTTATTTGTGGCCATTATGAGGGCTATGATGAGCGCATCAAAACTTTGGTGACAGACGAGATTTCCTTGGGAGACTTTGTCTTGACTGGGGGAGAGCTGGCTGCTATGACTATTGTAGATGCTACTGTCCGCTTGATTCCTGAGGTTTTGGGTAAGGAAGCTAGTCATAAGGATGATAGTTTCTCATCAGGGCTTTTGGAATTTCCACAGTACACGCGCCCAGCTGAGTTTCGTGGCATGAAGGTGCCAGATGTTCTCTTGTCAGGGCACCACGTCAATATTCGACGTTGGCGTATGGAACAGAGTTTGCGTAAGACTGGGAGCGTCGACCAGACCTCTTGGAAAACTATGACTTTACGGATGAAGAACGTCAGATTTTAGAAGAGATAAAAGCAGAAGGAAAATAAAATGTCAGAAGAAAAGATTTACGATATTACCATTATCGGTGGTGGGCCAGTAGGACTTTGGGCTGCCTTTTATGCCGGTCTACGTGGCATGACTGTTAATATTATTGAGAGTCTGTCAGAGCTTGGTGGACAGCCTGCCATTCTCTACCCTGAGAAAAAAATCTACGATATTCCAGCCTTTCCTCAAACAACAGGTGCGGAATTGACAGAAAACCTCTTGACTCAGCTTAAGCGTTTTGAAGATCGTGTCAGCATTCATTTGAAAGAGGAAGTTCAAACCTTTGAAAAGACAGATGGCATCTTCACAATTGCTACTAGCAAGGGTCAACACTTGTCTAAGGCTATCGTCATTGCCTGTGGAAATGGTGCCTTCGCCCCACGTCCTTTAGGTGTGGACAATGAAGAAGATTATGCGGATAATAACTTGTTCTATAATGTGCATAGCCTGGACCAGTTTGCTGGCAAGAAAGTTGTGATTGCTGGTGGTGGGGATTCAGCTGTTGACTGGGCCAATCACTTGGATGGTATTGCTGAGAGTGTGACTTTGATTCACCGTCGTGATGCCTTTCGTGCCCATGAGCATAGTGTAGAGCTTCTTCATCAATCGTCAGTTAATGTGATGACACCTTACGTACCCCTTGAAATCAAGGGTGAAAATGGTTTTGCCCAAAGTTTGACCGTTCAAAAAGTGAAGTCAGATGAAGTTGTGGAATTGCCGCTTGATGCCCTTATTGTTAGCTTTGGCTTCTCAACCAACAATAAAACCTCCGTAACTGGAATGTTGACTTCAAACGCTCTAGCGTTACGGTTAATGCCAGTTGAATACTTCACAAGAGGGTGTTTATGCTATTGGTGATGCAGCAGAATATGAAGGTAAGATTGACTTGATTGCTGTGGGAATGGGTGAAGCCCCTATCGCTATCAACCAAGCTATTCAATATATTGATCCAGATGGTAAGAATCGTCCGGTTCACTCAACATCGTTAATTGAAGAATAATGTCAAAAGAAGACTTTGTCTTCAAACTAAGGAGAGACTTGTCTCTCTTTTTTCATGTCTAAAAACGTGGTATAATACACCTATGGCTACAACGAAAAAAACGAAAAAAGGGGCGGCTTCTAAGAATGGTAAGAAGCGTCTTACAAAAGCAGAATTAGACAGACAGAAGGCGATTAAGCGAATGCTATGGACCTTCTTTTTTGCCTTTGTCTTAATTTTCCCAGTCTTTCGATTGGGTTTCTTTGGGGTTACCCTCTATAATCTCTTTCGAGTATTTGTGGGGAGTATGGCTTATCCTTTAATTTTTGCTATCTATGTTTATCTCTTTGGCTTTAAATGGTTACGTAAACATAGTAACTACGTAACAGGATTTTGGATGGTCTTCGCGGGTCTCTTGTTGGAGTTTCACGCCTATCTCTTTAGTCTAGAACGCATGAGTGGTCTGGATATTTTCCCTGGTACCAAGGACTTGCTTTTTGGGGAACTGGTCAGTGTGCAAGTAGCTCGTTTTGCGGGTGGTGGTATGTTGGGGGCTCTCCTATACCAACCGATTTCCTTCCTCTTTTCCAAATATCGGTAGCTTCATGATTGGGGTGATTGATTATTCTCTTGGGTGCTTTCATTTCTTAGCCCTTGGGATGTCTTGGATATCATGGAGTATACTAAGGAAGCATGGCAGAAAGGGGCTGAGAAGCGTTTGGAACGGACGGCTCAACGTCAGGAAAAGAAGGCAGAACGTCAGGCTCAGAAAGAACGTGAGGCGGAAGAACGTGCCGAAGCCGAGCGTCTGGCTGATTTAACTGTTGACGAGGAGACAGGAGAAATCTTAGATGATGCCGCAGAGGAGTTACCACAAGAAACTGAGATTTTTGCACTTGAACCTGAAATCAGTGATTATGCCTCTGAGGACTACTATGATAATCTCCCTCCAGAGGATTATGAGGATTTCCAAGAAGATTATGCACCTTATCCAGAGGATCTGCCAAGCGAGGAGTTTCCGCCATCTATGGTGGTTGAGGGAGATGACGCGCCAGTCGAGGTTGATTTCACGCCTAAGGAACTCCTACAGTATAAATTACCTCATATAGATCTCTTTGCACCTGATAAGCCTAAGAGTCAATCTAAAGAGAAGAACATCGTTCGTAAGAATATTCGAATCTTAGAAGATACCTTCAAGAGTTTCAATATTGATGTCAAGGTTGAGCGGGCTGAAATTGGACCGTCAGTGACCAAGTATGAGTCAAGCCTGCTGTTGGGGTCCGTGTCAATCGCATTTCAAATTTAGCTGATGACTTAGCTCTGGCTCTAGCTGCGAAAGATGTCCGTATCGAGGCACCTATTCCTGGAAAATCTTTGGTTGGTATCGAAGTGCCTAACTCAGAGATTGCGACGGTTTCTTTCCGAGAACTATGGGAACAGTCCAAGACGGACCCTGATAAGCTCTTGGAAGTTCCTCTTGGTAAGGCAGTTGATGGTTCGGCTCGTAGCTTTGATTTGGGTCGGATGCCTCACTTGCTGGTCGCTGGATCTACAGGTTCTGGTAAATCGGTTGCGGTTAACGGTATTATCTCTTGTATTCTTATGAAGGCTCGTCCTGATCAGGTGAAGTTCCTCATGGTCGATCCGAAGATGGTTGAACTTTCGGTTTACAATGATATTCCTCATCTCCTTATCCCTGTAGTGACTAACCCACGTAAGGCCGCTAAGGCTCTTCAAAAAGTGGTAGATGAGATGGAAAATCGTTACGAACTCTTTAGTAAGTTTGGCGTGCGTAACATTGCTGCTACAATGCCAAGGTGGAAGACTGGAATGCCCAGTCGCAAGAAAAACAGATTCCCTTGCCTTTAATTGTGGTTATCGTCGATGAGTTAGCTGACTTGATGATGGTAGCCAGTAAGGAAGTGAAGATGCTATCATTCGTTTGGGGCAAAAAGCGCGTGCTGCGGGAATTCACATGATTCTCGCCACTCAACGTCCATCGGTTGATGTTATCTCTGGTTTGATTAAGGCCAATGTGCCATCTCGTGTGGCCTTTGCGGTGTCTTCGGGAACAGATAGTCGTACCATTTAGATGAAAATGGGGCAGAAAAGCTACTCGGACGTGGGGATATGCTTTTCAAACCGATTGATGAGAACCACCCTGTTCGTCTACAAGGTTCCTTCATCTCTGATGATGACGTGGAACGTATTGTGACCTTTATCAAGGATCAGGCTTCAGCTGACTATGATGAGAGCTTTGATCCTGGTGAAGTTTCTGAAAATGATTTTGGTGGAGGTTCCTCTGCCAATGGTGGTAGCTCAGAAGGTGACCCACTCTTTGAAGAGGCCAAGGCTTTGGTCCTTGAAACACAAAAAGCAAGTGCTTCCATGATTCAACGTCGTCTGTCAGTTGGTTTCAACCGTGCCACTCGTTTGATGGAAGAGTTGGAAGAAGCAGGCGTTATCGGACCAGCTGAAGGTACCAAACCACGTAAGGTTTTGATGACTCAAGAATAATGGACTGGAAAGAGTCTCAAGCCTAGTTCTAAAGGAATTAAAATCGACAAAAGAAATGAGAAAAATGAGTGTTTTGCCATTTATTTTCTCATTCTTTTTTTATGTTCAAAATAGACCAAAAAATTGCAAAATATTCCATAAGAACGCTTACAAAACGAACATTTTCTGCTATAATAGGAGAAAAAGTGAGTAACAAAAACTAAGGAGTAAAAAATGGACAATTTATTAACCGTTCATTTTCATAGTATGCATGGCGACTATTCCAGATACAGTATGTGGAAGTGGCTAGATGGTTATTGGGGCGAAGAAGCCCATTTTTCACGTGAGGATGATTTTGGCCTTGTTGGTCAGGTTACTTCTCCCTCCAATCGTTTTATTGATTCTGTCAATCTTTTGGTCAAAACGGAAGACTGGTCGAGGCAAACACATGATTACCGTGTCCGACGCTTCCTAGGGGATGCTCCCAATGCTATTTGGATAGTTGAAGGTGATCCAACGGTTTATTATTCTAAACAGGCAGCCTTGACTAGCCATAGTTTCGAAGGTCGTGACCAGCATGCCTTTGATATGGCTCTTCGTAGACAGGAATTTGATCAGAAGTGGGGCTTTCAAGGTTGGTTAGGTCATAAGTATGAAAAAGGGGCTACAGAGTTTCGCCTTTGGTCACCTCTAGCTCGTCGTGTGAAGCTCTTGCTTTTTAAAAAGGGCAGTAAAAACCCTAAGATCATTAAGATGAGCCGAGGAACCAGTATCAATAAGGACCGTCATGAGATGAATACTCACGGTGTTTGGAGTGCCACTGTTAAAAAGGATTTGGATGGGGTAGCCTACCAGTTTCGTGTGTATCATGAGGAAAGTTTTTATCAGGATACGAGAGACCCCTACAGTATCGCCCTTAGCTTAGATAATAAAAAAAGTTTGGTGGTCAATCCACAGCGACTTGTTCCAAGAGGGTATGAAAAGGTTACCAAGCAAAAAGCGAGCTGGCGTAAGGCAAATGCTTGCTCATCCGTTATCTGTGAAATGCACCTCCGTGACTTCTCAATCTCAGAGACATCTGGTGTTAAGAAGTCCTATAGAGGAACCTATCTAGGTGCTTGTCAGAAAGGAACTAGAAATGCCCATGGAGATTTGACTGGTTTTGATTACCTCAAACGTATGGGCTACAACTATGTCCAACTGCAACCAGTCTTTGATCACCATAAAACCTATGATAAAGGTGGGAAGCTTCTCTACAACTGGGGGTACGATCCTGAAAATTACAATGTTCCGGATCGTCAGTTTGCTGCTGATCAAAAGAATCCCGTGGCACCAATTTTAGAGCTTAAGAAAATGATTCAGGCCTACCATGAAGCAGGAATAGGGGTTATCATGGATGTGGTTTATAACCATACTTACTCATCTTACAGCTCTCCTTTCCAACTATCTGTGCCGGCTTATTACTACCGTATGCATGACAATGGGTCTTTCCAAGATGGATCAGGCTGTGGAAATGAAACAGCCAGTGAAAAGGAAATGTACCGTAAGTATATGATTGATTCCTTAACCTATTGGGCAGAAGAATTTGGAGTGGATGGTTTTCGTTTTGACCTTATGGGCTTACATGATGTTGCTACGATGAATGCCATTCGTTCGGCCATGGATGATATTGATCCTAGGATCCTTCTTTATGGTGAAGGATGGGATATGGGAATTGGACTTCCTGTAGACCAAAAGGGCAAGAAGGATAATGCAGCCTTGATGCCTAGAATCGGATTTTTCAATGACAATGCGCGTGACGCGGTCAAGGGGGCAGAGGTCTATGGGTACATCAATAACGGCTATGTGTCTGGAGCCCCATTGGAAGACCAGATTGCCAAGAGTCTGCTTGGTAGCCGTGGTTTTGTAAACTACCTCATGCCAGGTCAGGTCCTCAACTATATCGAAGCGCACGACAACTACAATTTGAATGACCTTATGCATCATTTGCATCCACATGATTCGCCAGAAGATATTGAAAAACGTATTTACTTGGCAAATGCTCTTAATCTAAGTATGCAAGGGATGTGTTTCATGCAGTTGGGACAAGAATTCCAGCGTAGTAAGATGGTTGCAACAGGTGAAGATGGAAATTACACGGAAGCGGATGTTAAGCGTGCATGAATAGCTACAATGCCCTGATGCTGTTAATCAGGTGGATTGGAATCAAGTGACTCTTAAGAAAGACTTGGTTGCTAAAGTTGCCAAATTAATTGAGCGTAAGCAAACCGTACAAGAATTTTCATATCGTTCATATGCAGATATTTACGATAATCTCTATGTCGCAAAAGCTGAGTACGATTCAGGTATTGTTGAATTACATATTTCTGGAAAATTACTTAAGACTTTTGTGTTCGATAATATGAAAAAAGATTTGGAGATTTACTGACAAGAATGTCAAAAAATGTTATAATACAGTAAACGCTTACATAAGTGGTTTTGTTTACTTGTAAGCCCTATCGGTCTGAAGGGTTTTCTAGTGTATTTACATATATTTCAATGTTTTAATTTCTTGATAGTTAGAACTATCAAGGCTAGTTTAAGAAAGGAGTGATGGTATGAATCTCGATGAAGCCATGTACACATTTGGAACAGGTGAGAACTTCCACCTTCAGAATTATTTGGGTGTGCATGAATTAGAGGGAGAAGAAGGTTTTATCTTCCGTGTGTGGGCCCCTCATGCTGAGCAGATTCAGGTAATTGGAGATTTCACAGGTTGGTTTGATGAACCTCTGGATATGACCAAAAACCATATCGGTGTTTGGGAGGCGACTTCAGCTCTCCCAGAGGAAGGACAACTCTATAAGTTCTTGGTGAAACGTAAGGGAGGTCAAGTCGTCGAAAAGATGGATCCTTTTGCGACTTACTTAGAGCCTCGTCCTGGAACAGGAGCTGTGATTCGTAAGAAGAAAAACTAAAAAGTGGAAGGATGGCCTTTGGATGGGTCGTCGTAAACGCTTTGGTTTCCAAAAACGTCCGGTTAATATCTATGAAGCTCATGCATCATCTTGGAAACTAAAAGAGGATGGTCAACCTTATACTTTCAAAGAATTGAAAGAAGAGTTGATTCCATATTTGGTTGAGATGAACTATACTCACGTGGAATTCATGCCACTCATGGCTCATCCTCTTGGGATGAGTTGGGGTTACCAGCTTATGGGTTACTTTGCTTTTGAGCATACCTATGGCACACCAGAAGAATTTCAAGATTTCGTAGAAGCATGTCACCAGAATAATATCGGTGTCTTGGTAGACTGGGTCCCAGGTCACTATACACAGAATGACGATGCTTTGGCCTACTTCGATGGTACACCAACTTTCGAATATCAGGATCATGATCGAGCTCATAACTATCGTTGGGGCGCACTTAACTTTGACTTAGGAAAAATCAAGTTCAGTCTTTCCTTATTTCAAGTGCTCTTTACTGGATTGAAAATTATCATATCGATGGTATCCGAGTGGATGCAGTATCTAACATGCTCTATTTGGACTATGATGAAGGTCCATGGATGCCTAACAAGGACGGTGGAAATCGTAACTTGGAAGGCTACGGCTTCCTTCAAAAACTCAATCGTGAAATTAAAAAACGCTATCCAGATGTTATGATGGTTGCGGAAGAATCAACTGCAGCAACGCCAATCACCCAACCGATTGAAGAAGGTGGTCTAGGTTTCGACTTCAAATGGAATATGGGTTGGATGAACGATATCCTCAAATTCTACGCAGAAGATCCAGTTTACCGTCAGTATGACTTCAATCTGATGACCTTCAGTTTCATGTATTGCTTCAATGAAAACTATGTTCTACCTTTCTCACATGATGAAGTGGTTCATGGTTAAGAAGAGCATGATGCATAAGATGTGGGGTGACCGCTATAATCTAATTTGCTGGTCTTCG
>ENA-OQBJ01000267-OQBJ01000267.1-human-gut-metagenome-genome-assembly--contig:-NODE-267-length-28208-cov-4.745059_pt1 | contig 28208 bp, 31 predicted proteins | sample MGYA00242743_ERZ504545 | MGnify/ENA primary metagenome ERZ504545 (study PRJEB26092, sample SAMD00036252) | human gut metagenome | host: Homo sapiens | study: EMG produced TPA metagenomics assembly of...
CCAGCACGGTGGGCAGCACGATGGCCTCGGCGTGCGATTGCGCGGCTTCGGCGCCTTCCGCGGCCTCGAGCACCATGGCGATCAGGTCGCGGCGGTATTCGTTCGACGCGGCATCGTAGTAGATGGTGCCGGAGGCGTCGGAGCGGTCGGTGAACAGGGCTTCAAGATGGGCGTCCTCGCCTTCGGCGACCGGGCCGTAACCGGCGATGCGCCAGCTCAGCCAGTCGTGAGGTAGGCAGATGGCGGCGATTTTCTTGGCGTTTTCGGGCTCGTTCTCGGCCACCCATGCCACCTTGGTCAGCGTGTAGGAGGCGACGGGGGAGGAGCCTACGGCCTTGACCCAACGCTGCTTGCCTCGGGCGATTGGGTCTTCCGGCTCGCCGTCTTGTGCGGGCGCTGCGCCGAGCTTTTCGATCAGAGCCGCAGCCTGGGGCGCCGAACTGGTGTCGTTCCACAGCATCGCATCGCGGATCACATTGCTTGGTTGTCGAGGATCACCATGCCGTGCTGCTGGCCGCCGACGGCCAGCGCGGATACGTCGTCCAGGCCGCCGGCCTGCTCGGCGGCCTCTTGGAATGCGCTCCACCAGTATGAGGGGTCGACGGATGTGCCGTTCGGGTGTTTGGCCTGCCCGAAGCGGACGAGCTCGCCGGTTTCGGCGTCCGTCACGCGTACCTTGCAGGACTGCGTCGATGTGTCGACGCCTGCAACCAGAGTCCTTGCCATGGTTTGTGTTGCCTCCTTGCATGTGCCGTTCGCCGGTGGCGCACGGTTAATAGTTAGATGAATAAACTATACTATAGTAGTGTAGCACCAGGAAAGGCTCCGGAACATCGGTTCGGGGAATTCATGCTGATGCGGCAACACGGCAAACAGGGCAGGGACGGGAACGGCTATGGCATCTCTTCGCAGGATCAATCAGGACGATCTGCGCAATCACAATCTTTCGGTGGTGATCGACACGCTACTGCGTGCCTCCGGGCCGATGAGCCGAGCGGATCTTGCCAAGGAGACCGGGCTGACCAAGGCGACGATGTCGTTGCTGGTGTCGCTGCTGATCGATGCGGGCGTCGTCAAGGAGGGTGAGCCGCAGAACTCGGCCAGCTATGGGCGCCCGTCCACGCCGTTGATGCTGGGAGGCGGCAAGGTGTGCGGCATCGGCATGCAGGTCAACACCGACGGCTATGGATGCATGGCTTTGGACATCAACCACGACATACTCAGGCACGAATGTGGATGCCGACATGAGCGGCGTCGAGCCGGACGTCGTATTCGGCAAGCTTGACGCCATGGCCAAGGCGATGGCTGAGGATCTGGAATCGAAGCGATGCATCATCGCGGGCGTCTCGTGTGCGCTGCCGGGCTTGGTCACCTCCGATAAGAGGCTGCTCATGGCCCGCAATCTCGGTTGGGAGAATGTCGATCTGACCACGTTCGACGTTATGCGAGGGTATGACGTTACCCCGTGCAATGAGGCGAAGCTGGCCGCCATCGCGCAGATTCCGGGATATGCCTGTGCGCGTGCGGACGTGTTCGATGGCGTGGATTGCGCCGACTCCTTCCTGTATCTGTCGTGCGATATCGGCATCGGCGGCGCGATCGTCCGTGACGGTGAGATCGTGTCGGGAAGCCACGGTTTCGCCGGTGAGATCGGTCACGTGTCGGTGTCTTTAGACGGTCCGCTGTGCGGATGCGGACGACGCGGATGTTTGGAAACGTATGCTGGCCGTCGCGCGCTGGTCGAGGCTTCCGGAGTGGCCGAAAAGAATGCGGCTTCGAGCGGTGAGGCACTGGAGCGTCTGTTGGACGCATGGCATTCCCATGATGTGCGGACCGTGGAGGCCGTCGGACGGGCTATCGACGCGCTGGCCTCGGCCATCGGCTCCGCACTGAATCTGGCCGATGTCGATACCGTGCTGCTGGGCGGTTGGTGGACCGATTTCGGGCCGTTCTTCTACGAAACGCTCGAAAACCGTTTGGAATCGCAGGTCTTGGGGGCGTCGGACATGCAGGTGAGCGTGTCCATCCCGTTGGTGGCCGACCATCCGGCGTTGTACGGTGCCGCGGAAGTCGGCTTGCGCAAATTCATCGACAATCCGCTGACGTTCATCACCGACAAAGCATGATTCCTGAGCGCCGCCGCAACGTCACTCGTGCGCATTGACATATTGCGGATTCTCCACTTTGCCCGTTCCGCCATACCGTTTGAAGCCCCACAGCAGAATGAGGGATTTCGCATACGCCACCCAGCGATGCCGAAGAGGATGGCGAGAACGCGTATGAACGGTACGAAATATGACAGGCCGGCCGCGAGTGCGTCGATGACGACGAGGACGAGCGAGCAGGGGAAGGCTCGCCAGGGGAACATCGCCGATAGCGAGAAGAGCCTGCCGGTGGTGTTGGCGAAGCGTGCCTGCAACGGTGCGACGTATTCGGCGAACAGCGCCACGACCACGGCGGCGATGACCAGAAGAATCAGCGGTATGTAGGAGGTGTTGGTATCCCACGCCTTCCAGAACGACAGGCCGAAGAGGATGGCGGCGGCGAGGATGGCGACGAGCACCCAGGCCGCAAGTCCCTGTTTGAACTCGCGTTTGAAGCGGGTGAGATATTCCTTGACGAGGCGGATGTCGTCATGCTCGTCATAGGCGAACATTGTGGAATACAATGCCGCGCGTGCCGGGCCGATGGTGACGTTTGGGATCAGCGTGATGAGGTAGACCAGATTAAGCCCGACGAAACGCAGCAGGGTGTCCATGAAACGCCAGAAGGGCGCGTTGATGTTGAACCGCATGAATCCTCCTCGATGATGTGTTCGGCTATTGCCGATAGTACTGTGCCGTATTGTGCGACACGCCTATTTATAAGATTATAAATAGCTCTCCAAGAGCACTTAGTTTGTTGGAATAACAATACTTTAGCGCCGATGCGGCAAGGGTTTTGCGGCCACTGCCGTCGCTGCAGGAAGCCGCTGAAATGGACGGCGCCGGCACGCTGACCGTGTTCACCCGCATCATCCTGCCGATGTGCACGCCGATTCTGGCGACCGTGGGCATCTTCTCGGCCGTGAACCAGTGGAACTCTTTCCAGGACACCCTGATCTACATGACCGATTCGAAGCTCTACTCGCTGCAGTACCTGCTGTACACCTACATCAACCAGGCGTCCGCACTGGCGAATGCGGCCAAGGCGAATTCGGCGAATGTCGCCGCTCTGGCAAGCGCCGCGACGCCGACCTCGATCCGTATGACGGTTTCCGTCATCGTGGTGCTGCCGATCATGTTCACCTACCCGTTCTTCCAGCGCTTCTTCGTCAAGGGCATGATGCTGGGCGCGGTTAAAGGCTGATTAACAACACAACGATTCTTTTCCCCATAACTGAATATCAGAAGAAGGAATACAAGGAGGTTTCCGCATAGAACTGAAGAAAATCACCACCCGCGCGATTGCGGCTGGCGTTGCGGCTGCTACGCTGCTGTCGCTCGCGCCTGCGGCAGCGGCAGCAACAGTGCCGACACCAAGGACGACGGTTCCGAAATGACCGTCGAGGTCTTCGACTCGCTGGCCAGCAGCCAGGGTCTGCAAAAGAGCGGCTGGTTCGCCAAGATCGTCAAAGACAAGTTCAACATCAAGCTGAACATCATGCGCCGAACGTGTCCGGCGGCGATACCGTGTTCGATACTCGCTCCGCTTCCGGCAACCTTGGCGATCTGGTGATTGTCGGTACCGGCAACGGGCGTCTGAACAAGCTGGTCAAGGCCAAGCTCATCGAAGACATGACCCCGTACTACTCCAGCATGAAGAATGTCAAGAAGTACGATTCCGCGGTCAAGTCCATCGCCAAGCAGGCCGGCAAGGATGGCGTGTGGGGTGTTCCTCAGGGTGTCTCCTCCCAGTCTCCGACCGACCCGAGCGAAGGCAACGAGTCGGCTGCCGCACCGTACATCCGCTGGGATATCTACAAGGAGATCGGCTACCCGCAGATCAAGGATCTCGACGGTCTGCTCAATGTGCTTAAGCAGATGCAGGACAGGGCTCGCCAGGATACCGGCAAGGACGACATCTACGCCATGTCACTGTTCAAGGATCGGGACGGCGATGTGATGCAGAACGCCGCATCCATCTGCAGCTGGTTCGGCTACACCAACCAGGGTTCCGTGTTCATCTCCGCCGACGGTAAGGACGTGCAGCCCGCCACCAAGGAGGGCGGCATCTACCAGCAGGCCCTGGAGTTCCTGAACAAGGCCGAATCCATGGGGCTGGTCGATCCTGATTCCACCACCCAGGACTGGGATACCATGCGGACCAAGGTCACCAACGGCAAGACCATGCTGTCCATCTGGAGCTGGCTGGGCAAGCCGCGTATGAACTCCGACGAGAACAAGGCCAAAGGCGTCGGCTTCATGCTGGCTCCGCTTGAGAACATGAAGGTCTATTCCGACGGCTTCCAGCCTGACGGTGATGGCGCCATCATCGTGGCCATCGGCTCCAAGGCCAAGAACAAGGCCCGTCTGGCCAAGTTCATCGACTGGATGTATTCTCCGGAAGGCATCTACGCCTCTTCCTCCAACTCCGGTGGCGCCGCCTGCCCGAAGGATCTGGGCTGCTTCACCACCGACAAGGACGGCAAGAACCCGACCCTGACCAAGTTCGGCCAGCAGGCCATGACCGGCGACCACGCCAACCTGAAGGTCTCCGCCAAGCTTGGCGGCTCCAGCTACGATGACGGCTACTCTAAGCTGAACTTCAAGGCCGTGTCTCAGAACGACATCGACCCGAACACCGGCGAGGCCTACAACCCGCTGCTGTGGAAGTCCAACCAGGATGAGACCGAGCTGTTCAAGGATTGGTCCGCCCACATGGAGAACGCCACCAACGACATCGACTATCTGCAGAAGGCAGGCAAGCTCTCCATCGCAGCCGGTGCGTCCTACACCACTCCACAGGAGGATTCCACGGTTTCCGCCACCCGCAGCTCCGTCAAGTCCGAAACGGTGAACGCCTCCTGGCAGGCCATCACCGCTGCGGGCAAGTTCGAGAAGACCCTTGACGAAGCCCGCACCAAGATCGACAACCTCGGCTACAAGGAAGTCCTCAAGGTCGACCAGCAGAACGCCAAGGACCTGATCCAGGCCCGCAAGGACATCGTCAAGCAGGCCAAGTAATTCCTGGCGTTCCGGCTGGAGCGTTTTCGCTTCGGCCGGAACGCCTCGCCTAATCACATAACCAACAAGGGGCGTCGGACTCTTCGAACCGGGCCGACGCCCCGCAACTCTTCCGGTTCCGCATATTCCGACGGACGTCGTCGTCTCCTTCTTGCCTGTCGGAACTTTTCCGCTTTTTCCATGTCCACTTTCCTCCATGCTTTCGTGAGGAGCGCGTTCGATGATGAATCTCCACACCGTCGAATCGCAATGAAACGAAAGAAAAACGCATGACCGTAATTACTGAAGCCAACAAAACCAAAGCCAGGGAACTGACGGCGCAACTCACGCTGGACGAGAAAATCGCCATTGTGCACGCCGCAGGCCTGTTCCGCAACGGCAACGCCGAACGACTGGGCATTCCGCCGCTCAGGATGGATGATGGTCCGATGGGCGTGCGCGCCGAACTGCATAACGACAATTGGGCGCCGCTGTACAACACCCGTGACTATGTGACCTACCTGCCGTCCGGCTCGGCGGTCGCCTCCACATGGAACCCCGACCTGGCCCGCATGACCGGTGAAGTATTGGGGGAGGAAGCCCGAGGCCGAGGCAAGGACGTGATTCTCGGCCCTTCCATCAACATCAAACGCAGTCCGTTGTGCGGACGCAATTTCGAATACATGAGCGAGGATCCGGTCCTGACCGCCGCGCAAGGTGTGGCCTACATCCAAGGCGTGCAGGAATCCGACGTGGCCGCCTGCGCGAAACATTACGCGGTCAACAGCCAGGAAACCGACCGATTGGACGTTGACGAGACCGTAAGCGAGCGGGCATTACGCGAAATCTACCTGCCGGCCTTCGAAGCGGCGGTACAAGACGGCGGCGTGCTCTCCGTCATGGGCGCCTACAATCTCGTCAACGGCACCAAATGCTGCGAACACAAGCAGCTGCTCGACGACATCCTGCGCGACGAATACGGTTTCGACGGTTTCGTCGTTTCCGACTGGAGCGCGGTGCGCGACACCAAAGCCAGCGCCGAAGTCGGCATGGATATCGAACTGTCCGTCACGCCGAATTTCGACGATTACTACTTCGCCAACCCGCTGAAGAAAGCCGTGGAAGACGGCGACGTCAAGGAAAGCGACGTCGACGGGAAAGTCGAACGCGTGATCGCCGTCATGGACGCGCTGCACATGCTCGGCGACGCGCACGCAAGCCGCAAACCAGGCCGTTACGCGACGCTCGACCACGCGGCGAAGGCATTGGACATCGCCCGCGAATCCATCGTGCTGCTGAAAAACGACGCGCACCTGCTGCCGCTCGACGAACGCAACATGACCCGTCTGCTGGTCATCGGTGCCAACGCCGACCGCATCCACTCCAACGGCGGCGGCTCGGCCGTCATCAAAGCGCTGCACGAAGTATCCCCGCTGCTCGGCCTCAACGGCGAGCTCGGCGGCAACGTCGAAATCGAATACGCGCTCGGCTACGACGCCAAACAGATCAACCAGGACGAAAGCTGGCAGGAGGAAAGCCTTGAGAATTCCAAGGGTTCCGATGCCAAAGACGTGAATCGCGCGCGCGAACTGCGTGACGAGGCCGTGGCAAAAGCCCGCGCGTACGCGGCCGCCGGAGATCCGGTGTCTTCATCGGCGGACTCGACCACGAACATGATCTGGAAGGCCGCGACCGCACCGACATGCGCCTGCCGTAGGGCCAGGACGAGCTCATCGAAGCGCTCAACAAGGCGTGGTGCGCCAATTTCTGGAGCCACACCATCTACGATTGGGGCGAGTGGTGCCCGCCCGTCGGCTACGGCGACGGCATCAGCGACGCCAAATGCGTGGTGTCCGGGCTGCAGATGGACTATCGCCGCTTCCAAAGCCAGGCGCAGTTGGCCTGCTATACGAACGAGCGCGACGCGATCCGCGAATACGACGCGACCACGCCGATCACCACGAACCTCATGGGCACGTTCAAGGATCTCGACTACTTCGAGTGGGCCAAGGAGATGGACGTGGTCAGCTGGGACAACTATCCGGGCATGGACACCCCGCCGAGCTTCACCGCCATGTGCCACGACCTGATGCGCGGCATCGGCGGCAACAAGCCGTTCATGCTGATGGAGCAGACCCCGAACCAGCAGAACTGGTTCCCGTTCTGCAAGGTCAAGCAGCCGGGGGAAGTGCGTAAGCTCAGCTGGCAGGCCGTGGCCCATGGCGCCGACACCGTGCGGTTCTTCCAGATGAAGCAGTCCCTTGGCGGCTGCGAGCGATTCCATGGCGCGGTCATCGCGCATGACGGCACCGAGGAGTCCCGCGTGTTCAAGGAGACCGCGGCCTTGGGTGAGGAACTGGACCGCATCGGCAGGCGGATCATGGGCTCGCGCATCGAATCCCGTGTAGCCATCATGTTCGACTGGCAGAGCTACTGGTCGCTTGAAGCTGTGTCGGCCCGACCACCGGCTTCAACTATCCCAATGAGGTTCATCGCTTCTACCGTGCGTTGTGGCGTCGCAATGTGCCGGTGGATATGATCGCCAGCACCACGCCTCTTGCGCGGCTCAGCCAGTATGATCTGGCCATCGCCCCGGCGCTGATCACCGTGTTGCCTGGTGTGGCTGAAACGTTGGAAGCCTATGTGGCGGATGGTGGCACCTTCATCACCGGCTATATGGCCGGCATCCATGATGAGCATGATCTGGTGGTGCCAGGCGGCTACCCGGGCAAGCTGCGCAGGCTTATGGGCGTATGGGTCGAAGAGATCGATGCGCTTGCGCCGGGCGAAACCATCGAAGTGCATGGCGGCACGGTTGATGCCAAGGGCGAGATCGTGGCGAGCATTATTCATCGCGAAGGTGCCGAGCGTCTTGCTACGTACGGCGGCGACGAATTCTATGCTGGGCATTCCGCGCTCACCGTCAATGCGTATGGCAAGGGCAAAGCCTATTTTGTGGGCACTCCGTTGGACGAGACCGGCATGAGCGCGTTCATGGCTCCGATCATCAAGGAGCTGGATCTGAAGTCGCTTGATACCCCGGAGGATGTCAGCCTGTCCGTGCGCTATGGCGATGGCGGCACCCGCTACGCGTTCCTCATCAACAACAGCGCCGCCGACAAGCGTCTGTGCCTCAGCGAACTCAACGGTGGCACGGAGCTGCTGACCGGCACCGTCATCAACGATCTGATCGAGCTTAAGCCGTATGGCGTGGATGTGATTGCGTTGCGGTGATCGCAATGCTGTAGACCACGTTAGACGGAGCGGAACGACTCCACTCGACGAAGCCGAATATGAAGAAGGCCGATGCCCTTGATGGACATCGGCCTTCTTCGTCAGGAACCGGTGGTATGGCGCCGTTCCGCGTTCATCGGGTGGCTGCGATCACACCGCCGGTCATCATCACGCCTGCTTCTTCTTCAGCAGAATCGCGGCGCCTGCAATCAGTGCCACAGCCGCGGCGACCGCCATGCCGAGCACGGAGGAGCCGGTCGAAGGGGTGGACGTGACACCGGTCGGTGTTGTGGATGGCTTCGTGTCTGTGGCAGGCTTTGCCGGGGTCGTTGGCGTCGTCGGTTCAACAGCGTCCTTTTCGAACACAGCTGGATGGAGACGCTGCCGTCAGGCATCTCGAAGGCGTTGTTCTCGATGGAGACGTTGCCTTCAGCACGTTCCACTCTTTGAAGTGGTAGCCCTTGTTCGCGGTGGCCGTCAGCGTGACCTTGCTGCCCTTGGCCGCGCGCTCGACATCCGCGGAGGCGGAGCCGCTTCGGTCGCGGAGACGTTCACGGCGTACTGCGTATTGCGCACGCGCCACAGCTGGGTACCGTAGAACGGGTTCGCGGTGCCGACCACCATGTAGTCGTCGGTGTCGCAGAAGATGCGCAGACCGTGGTTGAACGGGTCGCCGAAGCCGTTGTCGGTAACGGTGCCGACGGTCACGCCCTCATTCGCGGCGGAACGGTCGGTGATCTCGAACAGGTTGAAGCCGCGCTTGGACTTGGCCAGGTACGGCAGGGACTTGGCGTAGGCCTTGAGGTTGGCCTTGCTGGTCAGCTTGACCAGCATCTCGTACAGGCCCTTGAACTTGTCGGGAATGATGTCGGCGATGCTGAAGAACGCGTCCGTGACTTCGCCGTAGTTGTTGGCGAAATCGGCGGAGCCTTGTCGGACAGCTGGGAGCCGAGGTTGTCCAGCTCGTTGTTGATGTCGAAGAGCTGCGAGGCTCATCGGAGGAGCCGGAGGCTGCCAGGCTGCCCGGAACGATGCTGCCGTCCTTGATGCCGTCGACCAGTTCCTTGGTCTGGGCGGCGGTCAGGCTGATCGGCTTGGCGGACGAGACGGACTTGGCGTCGGTGGTCTGCGGCTGCGCGGCGGAGGCGTCCTTGCCGGCCTGGATGCGGGCCAGTCGACCAGCGCCTCCGGATTGTCGGTGGACGGCATGGTCTGGGTGGTCACCTTGGCGTTCTGATCGTTGCTCTGCGTGGCGATGGCGGAAGCCGGGTCGGTCGGGCCCATGCCCCACAGCAGGCGCAGGAACACGCGCAGGTAGTGGACGGTGTTGTTCCAATCCTTCTCGTTCATGTTGAGAATGTCACCGTTGGTGAACTGTGCGATCGGTTCCAGCAAGGTGGTGGTGTTCATGGTGGACAGGTACATCTTGCCCTCGTGAACGGTGGTCTGCCAGGTGTATTGGTTCATGTGGTTGTCGTAGCCGCTGCCCAGACCGGTGGAACCGCCCTTCGGGAAGGTGTCGTTCTTGTCGCCCACGAGCATCTCGACGTTCTCGTTCTTGTCCATGCGGTATAGGTTGACGGACTGTTCGAGTTGGTGGCTTGGGTTACGAAGTTGCTTTTGGTGACGAAGCCCTGCAGTGCGCTGGACACGTCGTTGTAGTCGCCGATGTACAAGTGGTCGCCGTAGACCTGCAGGGTGCAGGCGCCGGCGCTCACACGGCTTTTGTCAAGACCGTAGTAGTACTTGGCGCCCTTGGCGGTGTCGCCTACGAGCGGACGCCAGGTCCAATCGGCCTTGTTGGTGGAATCGCCCTTGTTCTCGCCCACGTAAATGGCGAAGGAGCGCATGGTTCCGGTCTCTTCGTTCAGGGTGCTGGTGTCGCCGGTGCAGACCACGACGTACAGCTTGCCGTTGAACTCCTGCACCTGATAGATACCGCCGCCGCCGTTGACATCCTGTCGGTGGATGGCGGGCAGGTTGTCGAAGCTCGCCATGTCGGCGATCACTTTGTAGGAGTTCGGATCGGACGGGGTCTTGGATGCCACAAGCAGCGCCTTGCCCTTGCCGTCCGCGGTCGGCTTGAGGTCGCCGGCGATCAGCGTATTGCCGAAGGAGCCGATGGCACGGGTGGAGGTGAACACGTTGCCCTTGACCAGGGAACGGAAGCCATCCACGTCGACGCTGTCATACACCTTGGTGAGCTTGTCGTTGTTGGCCGGGTCGACTTCGTAGATGCACGGGAATCCGTTTTGATAGGCCATGGCGGTCTGGATCTCCTGCTGGGTGAGATCCTTGTTGTTGGTGTCCATGACCATGCCCTCGAAGTACAGCTTGCCGTTCATCTTGAAGGCGCTGCGGAAGGTCGGGATCACGCCCTTGCCTCCGTCGATGCCGGTGCTCTTGGACATGAGGATCTTGGTCTTGCCGGTCTTCACATTGAACTTGAACAGCATGCCGCCGGCGCTCTTGCCGTCGGGTTCGCCAAGGTACATGTTGCCCGCGTACATGGTCTGGATGAGTGCGGTGGCCTGCTTGGAGGTCAGGCCGAGGCTTGTCATATCGCGGTTCAGAATGGCCTGCACGCCGAGGCCGCCGTACATGGTGCCGATGTAGACCCAGTCGCCGGAGGATGCTGCCGCATAGCTGTAGGACTGGCCGCGGTCGCCGTTGCCGGTGGTGCTCAGGCCGGCGGTATAGGGGGCGATGGTGCCGTCGCCGGTGTAATCGACCACGCCATCGGCCTGGCTCAGGCCCTGATCGGCGTGGCTGACCTTTTCGAAGGTCATGCCGTTATCGTTCTGGGAATTGTAGGTGTATTGGGGAGTCAGGCCGGCGGAGTCGTCCGCCATGGCGGTGGCCGGGATTCCGGCGAGAGCCGTTGCGCAAGCGACGATTGCGCCAAGGCATGCGATTGCCTTGTTTCTCATCTATTTCTCCTGTCTTCGCGCGACGTGGAAAACGTCATTGATGGGGGCATCTAGGGGGCTGCCCGCCGTAAGCGGCGGGAGTCATAAAAGCGTGTATTGCAAGAGCCTCCAATAGGCAACCGTATCGATAAATATTGACAAGTTGTTATGGCATATGTTGCACAATGGCAGACGAATATGCTATGACGCACTTCGATTCCGCCATTGCATTGGTGGTACGCAAAGGGGTGTTGGCTGAGCGTATCGGGGGATGGGGCGGAAGCGCTTAAGTATGGGCGGGAACGCTATACTGTACCAAGGCAGGATTTTTATTAAAGATGGGTTAGATAACGATATGACTGCAAAGAAGCGCATCCTTGCGTTCGAAATCGGAACGTTCTTCACCCGATACGTGGTGTTCGAGGACGGGCGCATGGGCATTCCGGGTACTATCGCGACTCCGGTCGACGGCGAGGAGCCCTTCTACCAGGCGCTCGCGCATATTGTTTCCAAGCAGCGTGCCCCTCTTGACGGCATCGCCATAAGCGTGCCCGGCTTCATCGACACGGAGAAGCAGGTCGCCGTTACCGCCGGCGCGCTAAGCATACTGTACGGCCATGAAATCGGCAGAAAACTGCAGGGCTATCTTGACGACCCGATCCCCACATGGATGGAGAACGACGCCAACTGCGCGGCAATGGCGGAGAAGCTGAGCGGCAACGCCGTCAAACTCGACGATTTTGCGCTGATCACCATCGACAGCGGTGTGGGCGGTGCGTTGTTCCTGGACGGCAGGATCCGCCGAGGCAAGGATTGGCGTGCAGGCGAGCTGGGCATGATGATCCCGAACTATGAGACCGGTGGATTCCACACCATGCAGGATTACCTGTCGACCATCGTGCTGGCGGAGGAGTACGCCAAGGAATTCGACGTGCCGACAGGCTCCATCGTGCCGGCCACCCTGTTCCATCGTCTCGATGAGCGCGTGTGCGCAAGATCGTGGACCGGTGGATCGACTATCTTCCATCGGCATTTTCAACATCGTCGCCGTGGCCGACCCCGAATGCGTGCTGCTGGGCGGTGGCATCTGCCGTGAACAGCAATTGCTGCCGCTGGTCAATGCGGCGCTCGACAAGATCCCGCAGTGGAGCGATTTCCACACGGTTGTCAAGCGCTGCCGGCACACCAACAACGCCGGTCTGATCGGAGCCTACTACGCTTCGAAACCGAGGTCGAAGGCATGGAGAAGGTGCCGATCCGCTAGTCGCGGATGCTTCCGATACGAAAATCGGCGGGTCCGCTTCCCGTGAACGGCCCCGCCGATGGCGAATATGCACAAGAGCGGTGGGCGGTCGATATCGATCTTCCGCTGTAATGCTCTGCTGATCTTCGGGGTCAGAGCTACTGCCGTGCCGACAAGGTAAGCGGCAGCAGGCAGGATTCGTTCTTCGGGTCGTGCTCCGAGGGGTCGCGGAAGCCTGCCATTCGCTATCGGGGAAGATGATGTCGGAGATGCTCATCCATTGCTCCAGCAGATTCATCGAATTGTCACCCAGCCAACGGTACTGCAGACCGTCCATGGCGCTCATCGCCAGGGTGTACAGGTCGTAGAACCGTTCCTCGTCCACGTCCGGCGGCAGCAGCCAGTTCATCGAGCAAATCATCTCCCATTGGCGCAAATGGCGGCCGATGAAGAAATCGTGGGCCGGGTGCGAGGGGTTCAGCGCTCGCCGTTCAGCACCGAATACAGCTGCACGAGCTCGGGGCGCTGCAGATTGTACAGCACGATGTTCAGGCAATAGCGCGGGTAGTAGTAGACGCGGTGCCCGTCGGCGTCGACGATGGCGGCCGTCACCGCGTTGTATTCGTCAGCATCGATGGTGTCGTAGCATTCCGACAGCACCATGTTGAGCAGATCGTCCTTCGAGGAGATGTAATGGTACAACGCCGCCTCGGTGATGCCCAGCTCGTCGGAGATGTTCTGCAACGACATGCCCCAGAACCCCTTGGTGGCGATGATTTTGACGGCGGCCTGCAGGATTTGCAGGTGGCGTTCCTCCTGACTCATACGCTTGCGTTTGACGAAGGTCTTGTCGCCCAGCGTGTCCCTGGCGGTAGTGGCCCCCGTAGCGTTGCCGATGCGTGAGGCGGCCGGCCAGTTGCTCTGGTCATTCAGGAATCCATCCCATGCCGCGACGCTCATAGCCAGCTCCTTACACCCCTGCTCATCGTGTCCCTCATAAAACCATCCAATACTATTACGCCCTCTGGCCTCTAGCGAAGAGTCGCCGTAGCCACGCGTTGGCCAACACCGGCCATTGCTGGACGCATGGCTCGATGCCATTAACCCCCTGCCACGCCGTTTCCGCAGTGCCAAGCGCCAGACCATGCCCGCCTTGGGGGAACAGATGCGCCTCGACCGGCACGCCGGCCTTCTTGCAGGCATCGACCAACATCAGCGTGTTCTCGACCGGTACGCAATCGTCGGTGATGGTATGCCATACGAATACGGGCGGCGTCTTCGCGTCGATATGCCGTTCGATGGACACCGCGTCCAACGCCACCTGATTATCGCTGTTGTCGCCAAGCAGACAGTCGAAGCTGCCACGATGCGCGAGCGGGCTGAAGTGATCACCGGGTAGCCGAGCATCAATGCGTTCGGGCGCACCGCGTCAGGGTCATAGCCATGTGCCCGCATGGTGTCGTCACCCGCCGTGGTCGCAAGATTGGCCGCAAGATGACCGCCTGCGGAAAATCCGATTACCGCGATCTTACTGGGGTCGCAATGCCAGTCGTCCGCATGCGCGCGTATGCGCTGCACTGCTTCCGCGGCTTCCAGCAAAGCCGTGGGGAAGACGGATGGCGCGACGGAATAGCGCAGCACAAACGCGTTGCATCCGGCCGCGAGGAACTGCATGGCGATCGGTTCGGCCTCGCGGTCGGAGGTCATGGCATAGCCGCCGCCCGGAATCACCAGAACGCTGGGGCGTTGACGTTTGGGATCGATCTCCTCGCTGTTGTCGAGAACGTACCGGACGAACGTGGCCTCACTGCCATCGATGCCGGTGATGATGTCTTCACAATACTGCATATCGCTACCTTAGACGGATTGTGTGTGCGAATCCATGCGGCCTTCTATGCGGCACACGGATTCGCACTGTTCTGATCGGTTCCTGCCTTCCACAAGGTTGCAGGAAACCGATGGAGATCGCCGGAACAACCTATATGCAAGATGCTCCGGCAATCCATGTTCATGTTGAGGAGAGTGTAGGCCCGCCCCGTTTGTGAGCACGTTCTGATGCTCACATCAGAACGTGACCTCGACATCGACGGATTTGGCATCGCTCAAAGCGGGAACCACATTACCGCCAATCTTCGCTCCGTCGACGCTCACCGTGCGCTCGCCGGTGCGCTTCATGGCGATGCGGTAGGTCACGCCGCGGAACACGCGCGTCACGGTCAGCTGGTCGAACCGTTCCGGCAGATGCGGTTCGATGGCCAGGCCGTCGAGCGTCGGTCGCACGCCCAGCAGATACTGCGACACGTCCACGAACGTCCACGCGGCGGTGCCGGTCAGCCAGGAGTTCTTGCCCTCGCCCGGGGTCGCTGCCTCGGGACCGGCCACCATCTGGCAGTAGACGTACGGTTCCACCTTGCGCACGTCGGACTTGTCCTCGACATACGCCGGGCAGTTGCGCTGGTAGACGGCGAATGCCTCGTCGTCATTGCCGGCGATGGCGTTGGCGATGGAGATCCACGGGTTGTTGTGGCAGAAGATGCCGCCGTTTTCCTTGTATCCGCGCGATAGGAGGAGATTTCGCCCAATTCGATGCGGTAGGTGGAGTAGGCGGGTGCGAGGATGGCGGTGCCCCAATCGCAGGTCAGGCGTTCCTTGACGGACTTCAGCGCCTGCTGCGCCTTGCCGTCATCGAGGCCGATGCCGGCCATCACGCACATGCCCTGCGGTTCGATGTAGATCTGGCCTTCGGTGTCCTCATGCGTGCCGACCTTGCGCGAGTAGCGTCGTAGGCGCGCACGAACCATTCGCCGTCCCAGCCGGCGGTTTTGACGGCCTTGGAAACCTGGCCGATTTCGGCGCGCACGCTGGCCGCCTCGGACGCGATTTCGGCGTCGGACATGCCGGCCAGACGTCCATAATGCTCGAGGATGTCGGCATATTGGCTGCCGTACAGCACGAACATGCCGCCGATGAACACGGATTCGGCGACGCCGGTGTCGTTGTTCTCCACGGTCTGGAAGCTTTCGCCCGGAGTATCGGAGAAACAGTTGAGGTTCAGACAATCATTCCAGTCGGCGCGGCCGATGAGCGGAATGCCATGGGGGCCCTTATGCGTAATGGTGAAGTTCACTGAACGGCGCAAGTGCTCAAGTAGCGGCTGTTCGGAGCCCTCGACGTTGTTGAACGGCACCGGTTCGGTCAGAATGCTCACGTCGCCGGTTTCGGCGAGATACGCGTACACGCCGGCCACGAGCCACAGCGGATCATCATTGAAGCCGCCACCGATGTCCGCATTGCCCTTCTTGGTGAGCGGCTGGTACTGGTGCCATGCGGAACCGTCCTCCATTTGGGTGGAGGCGATGTCGATGATGCGCTCGCGTGCGCGTTCCGGAATGAGATGCACGGAGCCAAGCAGGTCCTGGTTGGAATCGCGGAAGCCCATGCCGCGTCCCATGCCCGACTCGTAGTAGGAGGCGGAACGGGACATATTGAACGTGACCATGCACTGGTACTGGTGCCAGATGTTGACCATACGGTCGAGCTTTTCGTCGCCGGAATCGACGCTGTAGGTGGTCAGCAGTTCGGACCAGTAGGAGTTGAGCTCCTTCAAGGCGGCTTCGACCTGTTCGACGGTGGCGAAACGGCGGAACAGCTCATGGGCCGGCTTCTTGTTTATGATGCCGACCTTGGCCGGATCGTTCGGATCCTCCCATTTCTGGTCCTTGGCCACTTCGATATAGCCCAGCATGAACACGAGCGATGCGGTTTCGCCCGGCTGGAGTTCCAGACGCACGCGGTTGGCGGCGATCGGGAACCAGCCGTGCGCCACGGAATCGTGAGCCTTGCCTTCGGCGATGACCTGCGGGGTGTCCCAGCCGTTGAACTGGCCGAGGAACTCGTCGCGGCTGGTGTCGAAACCGACGACGGGCGCGTTGACGCCGTAGAACGCGTAATGGTTGCGGCGCTCCTTGAATTCGGTCTTGTGGTACAGCAGCGTGGCATCGGTTTCGCGTTCGATCTCCACCTCGCCGGTGGACAGGTTGCGCTGGAAGTTGGACGAGTCGTCCACGGCATTCCACAGGCACCATTCCACGGAGCCGGTCACGTCGATGACGGCCGGCTCGTCGGTGGTGTTCGTCACGTCGAGCCGATTGATTTCCGCATTGGTGTGCAGCGGCACGAAGGCGGTGAGCTTGGATTCGATGCCTCGCTTGGAAGCTTCGAACACGGTGTAGCCGATGCCTTGACGGCACTTGTAGGAATCAAGCGGGGTCTTGCACGGAAGGAAGGTCGGCGACCAGGTTTCGACCGGCTTGGCATCGGCGGAATCGGAGTCCATCAGGCTCAGGTAATAGCAGCGGGAGCCGTTGTCTGCCGGCACGTTGTTATACCGGTAGCGGGTGACGCGGCGTAGTTTGGCGTCCTTGTAGAAGCTGTAGCCGCCGCCGGTGTTGGAAATCAGCGAGAAGAAGTCCTTGTTGCCAAGGTAGTTGATCCACGGCAGGGGGGTCGCCGGGGTTTCAATCACGTATTCCTTTGCGGCATCATCGAAATGACCGTAGCGCATGGGTGTCCTTTCGTCGGTGAAATGGCTGTGACGAGGTGTACTGTATGGGTATATCGTCCATTGATTTAATTAATAGGTTAGTACGTTATTTATAAACTTATAAATAACGATTTGCTGGCGTGTTGCCGTCGGTCTTCCAATGGTCATCTGTCGACGCTGCCGCAATCGGGCAGAGGTCGGGGTATACTCCCTCCCGTTGCCTCGTAGCTCAGTTGGTTAGAGCAGCACCCTTATAAGGTGTTTGTCCTGGGTTCAAGTCCCAGCGAGGGCACATGCGGACCTGCCGGAAGCGGCGGGTCCTTTGCATATCCGCGGATTGCAGTCCGTACGCCCTGCGTGTGACGGCGCATACCGTGTCCCGGCCATCGCCTACACTCCATAAGGTTATCCGGTTCACGCCTTGCCATCGGGGCAATGCGACCCGGGTCCCCCGAATCTCTAGGAGACAAACTATGAAGCAGGGTATCCATCCTGATTACCACGCAGTGCAGGTCACCTGCTCTTGCGGCAACACCTTCGTCACCCGTTCCACCTACAACGGCGATCACATGACCGTCGACGTGTGCTCCAACTGCCACCCGTTCTACACCGGCAAGCAGAAGATCCTCGACACCGGTGGCCGCGTGGCTCGCTTCGAGAAGCGTTACGGCAAGAAGGCCAAGTGAGTCTTATTGCTTAGGCAATGAAAACGCCAGTCCATTCGTGGGCTGGCGTTTTTCGTTACCGACGTGCCGTCGCCCACCTCCGACGACCGCACTTCCGCGCCACCTTATATGATGGACAGGTTGAGTAAGGTTCAGCGACGAGTGATTCCGCTGAAGCGCAGATACGAAGAAAAGGCGTACATTGGCAGACGAACAATTCCCCGCGGCCGTCACCGCGCTTGAGGAATACCACAATATCGAACAGCAGATGGCCGAGCCGGAGGTCGCATCCAATCCCGACAAGATGCGCAAGCTGGGTCGGCGCCACGCCGAACTGGGTGCCATCGTCTCCGCCTACACCGCATACAAGCAGGTGAAGGACGATCTGGAGGCGGCCCGCGAGATGGCGTCCGAAGATCCCGATTTCGCCGAAGAGGCCAAGCGGTTGGAAGGCGAGCTGCCCGCAGCCGAAGAGAAGCTGCGCACCGCGCTGATTCCGCGTGACCCCGATGACGCGCGTGACACGATCATGGAGATCAAGGCCGGCACCGGTGGCGAGGAAGCGGCGCTGTTCGCCGGCGACCTGCTGCGTATGTACATGCGATACGCGGAAAAGCGCGGCTGGTCGGTCACCGTGCAAAGCGAGAACACCACCGAGCTCGGTGGCGTCAAGGACGTGCAGCTGGCCATCCGCGCCAAAGGCACTCCGGCGCCGGAGGACGGCGTGTGGGCTTCCCTCAAGTACGAAGGCGGCGTGCACCGCGTGCAGCGCATCCCCGTCACCGAATCGCAGGGACGTATCCAGACTTCCGCCGCCGGCGTGATCGTCTTCCCGGAAGCTGACGAGGACGACGATGAAATCGAAATCGATCCGAAAGACCTCAAAATCGACATCTTCATGAGCTCCGGCCCCGGCGGACAGTCCGTGAACACCACGTATTCCGCGGTCCGCATGACGCACATCCCCACCGGCATCACCGTGAACATGCAGGACGAGAAGAGCCAGATCCAAAACCGCGCGGCGGCACTGCGCGTTCTGAAGAGCCGCCTGCTGGCCATGAAACACGAGCAGGAGGCCGCCGAGGCCGCCGATATGCGCCATTCCCAGGTGCGCTCGCTGGACCGTTCGGAACGTATCCGCACGTACAACTTCCCGGAAAACCGCATCGTCGACCATCGCACGAACTACAAGGCGTACAACCTCGACGCCGTGCTTGACGGCGATCTGCAGGCCGTGATCGACAGCGACATCCAGGCGGACGAAGCCGATCGTCTCGCCAACCAGAAGTAAGGCGATTGGGTGGCGACGGTATTCGAAACGGTGCGTTCCGCCGCGGACGAACTACGTGCGGCGGGCGTCGACACTCCGCAGCACGACGCCAAACTGCTGCTCGCCGAAGCGTTCCATACGGACCTGCAGCACGTGGACAAAGCCATGCTCATGGGCGATGGCGTCGAACGTCTGGCCGAAAAAGAAGACGCGGAACCGGCGATGGAACGTTTCCAGACCATGCTGGCCCGTCGTGTCAAACGCGAGCCGTTGCAGCACATCACCGGCCACGCGCCGTTTCGCTACCTTGATTTGAAAGTCGGTCCAGGCGTGTTCATTCCACGTCCGGAAACCGAACTGGTCGTGCAGGAAGGCGTCGACTGGGCCACCAGAAACGGCATGTACCGCGCCAAAGTGGTCGATCTGTGCGCCGGCAGCGGTGCGATCGGCCTCGCCTTCGCTTCGGAAGTGCCGGGCAGCGAGGTGTGGGCCGTCGAGAAAAGCGCTACGACCGCCGAGTGGACGCGGCGCAACCTCGACGAGACCGCGAAACGGTATCCCGCAATCGCCGGTAATTATCATCTGGACATCGCCGACGCCACGCAAATGCCGACGTTAAGCCAACTTGACGGCACCATCGACATCGTGCTCACCAATCCGCCGTACGTGCCGCTTGCCGACATTCCCGAACAGCCGGAAGTGCGCGATTACGACCCCGATCTGGCGCTATACGGCGGTTCGGCGGACGGCACGCTCATTCCGGAACGCATCATCGCACGCGCGGCGAAACTGCTTCGCGCGGATGGACTTATGGTGATGGAGCACGACATCACGCAGGGGGAGCGGCTTGCCGCCTTCGCACGAACCTGCGGCTTCGTCGACGTTACCGTGCATAACGACTACACCGGACGGCACGTTATCTGACGGCGGAAAAACAGCCGGCACAGTAACTTATATTCTTTTGCGCCATGCTGACGGGGATATAACCAGAAGTTGAGTCTCACTATAAGAACATTTTATGCAGGCCGCCATCCGTCAGGCTATAAAGAACAATCGGAATGCACAGAGAGAGAACGGGCGTCCGTCATGAGTGGTCGCCGTGGTTCCGCGCACGGGGGTTGAGATGAACATGATTTTTTCCAAGGTGCGCGTTGAAAGGAATGTGCAGCGTTTTCAAGAAAAGAGGAAGAACGGAATGAACGCGAAGTTCTCCGCCAAGTGCGTCGCCCTGATCGCGGCAGGCGCAATGTCGATGTCCCTCGCTGCCTGCTCCGGCGGCAGCATGGACGATTCCAGCAGCTCCAACGGTAGCGCGGCCAACAGCGATACCATCACGCTGGGCTCCGTCACCACCAACTCCGGCACCGCCGCCGCATACGGCGAGGCCGAGGTCGCCGGCTTCAAGCTGGCTGTGGATGAGATCAACGCCAAGGGCGGCATCAACGGCAAGAAGGTCAAGCTCGAGTCCATGGACGACAAGGCGACGCCACCGAAGCCTCCAACGCCTTCAACAAGCTCGCCGGCGACAACAGCGTGCTCGGCGTGGTCGGCCCGACCATCTCCTCCACCACCGCGGCCGTGCTCCGCTGGCCGACCAGTCCAAGCTGCCGGCCATCGCACCGGCCGCCACCTCCGACTCCATCGAGACCGGTGGCTATATGTTCCGCACCTGCTTCAAGGACTCCTACCAGGGTGAGATCGCTGCCAAGTTCGCAGCCGAGACCCTGAAGGTCAAGAAGGTCGCCGTGCTGTACGGCACCGGCGATCCGTACTCCTCCGGCGTGGGCAAGGCCTTCGCCGCTGCCGCCAAGAAGGCCGGCCTTGACGTCGTGGCCGAAGAGAACTCCTCCAGCGCCGACGACACCGAGTACTCCTCCCAGCTGCAGAAGATCCAGGCCGCTGGCGCCGAGTTCCTGTACGCTCCGTACTACTACTCCGTCGCTGGCCCGTACATCATCCCGCAGGCCCGCTCCGTCGGCTACAAGCTATGTGATGGGTCCTGACGGCTACGACGGCCTGAAGATGACCGACGACAAGTCGCTGTACAACAAGGTGCTCTACACCACCCACTACTCTCCGGACGACACCTCCAACGCCAAGGTGCAGGACTTCATCAAGTCCTACAAGAAGGCCAACAAGAACGCCGATCCGAACACCTTCACCGCACTGGGCTACGACTCCGTGTACATGATGAAGCAGGCCATCGAGAAGGCCGGCAAGAACGCCACCCGCGAGTCCGTGCGCAACGCCATCGCCGGCATGAGCTTCGAAGGCGTGACCGGCAACTTCACGCTCGACAAGAAGGGCTCCCCGAAGAAGTCCGTCGTCGTGCTTGAGCTCAAGGACGGCAAGCCGCAGTACAAGACCACCATTCAGCCTGCCAAGTGAGCGTCGCTTGCCTGAAGGCTGAATCTGTGAAGAGGAGGGGACCGGGAAACCGGTTCTCTCCCTTTCGCGTATCAAGACGAAAATAACCATATTCAGCCGCTGGGCTTCTTCAGCGGCCAAGCCGGACGGTTATGTCAAAAGTCCGGCATCATCAACTTTTGAAAGGAGGAATGATGGGCGATCAGATCATCATGTTCATCAGTCAGATCTTCAACGGTCTGAAGATCGGCAGCGTGTACTCGCTCGTGGCACTCGGCTACACCATGGTGTACGGCATCATTCGTTTGATCAACTTCGCACACGGCGATTTCATCATGGTCGGCTCCTACGTGCTGATGCTTACCATTCCGGCGATCGTCGCATTCGGCCTGCCCGCATGGGTGGCCGTCATCCCCGCAATCCTCATGTGCGTGGCGGTGGGCGTCATCGTGGAGAGGGCCGCATACAAGCCGGTTCGTGAAAAGGGCAACAGCATGACGGCCTCATCACCGCAATCGCAATGAGCCTTCTGTTGGAGAACGGCTCCCAGGCCATCTTCGGCGCCGACTACCAGACCGTGCCCACCATCATCCAGATTCCGACGCTGGCGATCGGCAAGCTGAAGATCGACGGCGCGACCATCATCACCATCGTGCTCGGCGTGATCATCATGGTCGCGCTGCAGCTGTTCGTCACCTACACCAAGCAGGGCAAGGCCATGCGCGCGGTCTCCGAAGACAAGGAGGCTCGATCCTGATGGGCATCAACGTGAACTCCACCATCACGCTCACGTTCGCCATCGGTTCGGGCCTCGCCGCCGTCGCATCGCTGATGTACTGCGTTTCCTATCCGCAGGTGTCCCCGATGATGGGCGCGATGCTGGGCCTGAAGGCCTTCGTCGCGGCCGTGCTCGGCGGCATCGGCTCCATCCCGGGCGCCATGGTCGGCGGTCTGGTGATCGGCGTGGTCGAAAGCCTGACCAAGGCGTACATCGGCACCATCACCGGCGGTGTGATCACGTCCGCGTTCTCCGACGCCATTGTGTTCGGCATCCTCATCATCGTGCTCCTGGTCAAGCCGTCCGGCCTGATGGGCGAACCGGAAACCGAGAAGGTGTGACCTCATGAAGAAATCAATGCTTTCCACCAAACAGTCCTATCTGATGTGCGCGGTCGGCATCGTCGTGCTGTTCGGCATTCTGATGGGTGTATGCGAATCCGGCATGGCCAGCACCTACATCAAGGGCATCATGATGACAAGCTGCATCGCCATCATCATGACCACCTCTCTGAACCTCACCATCGGCGTGCTCGGCCAGCTGACGCTGGGCTGCTGCGGCTTCGAAGCGATCGGCGCGTACAGCGCGGCCCTGCTGAGCAAGCTGCTCGTCGCCAACGGCGTTGCGATGGATCCGACGCTGCGATTCCTGCTGACGACGCTCGCCGGCGGCGTGGTCGCCTGCATCTTCGGCATCCTGGTCGGCATTCCGGCACTGCGTCTGCATGGCGATTACCTCGCCATCATCACGCTGGGCTTCGGCGAAATCATCCGCGTGATCATCCAGAACCTGAAGGTCGCCGGCGGCATGGGCCTCGACAAGGGCGCGGCCGGCCAGGCGCTGATCGGCATCGACCGACTCGCCAACCTGTACGTCGTGTTCTGGATCACCGTCGTCACCGTCGTGCTGCTGTTCATGTTCGCCCGCTCCCGTTACGGCCGTGCCGTCAAGGCCATCCGCGACGACGAGATCGCGGCAAGCGCGTCCGGCATCAACATCACCTACATGAAGGTGCTCGTGTTCGCTATCTCCGCGTTCTTCGCGGGCATCGCCGGCGGCATCTTCGCCCAGTACATCGGCTCGTTGAACCCCGCGATGGCCGGATGGCTGCAATCGATCAACTACGTGATCATGGTCGTGTTCGGCGGCATGGGCTCGCTGACAGGTTCCATCGTCTCCGCCATCGCGCTGACGATCCTGCCGGAGCTGTTGCGCGCCTTCTCCACCTACCGCATGCTCGTGTACTCGGTGGCGCTGGTGCTCATCATGATCTTCCGCCCGCAGCATCTTCGGCAACTGGGAATTCTCCCTGACCAAGACCATCAATAAGCTGTTCTACCCGATGAAGGTCAAGGCGCACGGCAAGTCGAAGCAGGCTGAATCCACCGCCAAGCAGCCAAGGACACCGCCAAGACGGACGAAACCGTCGAGACGGCCGCCGACACCAAGGAGGCGCAGGCATGAGCGAGCCCATCCTGAAAGCCGAACATCTCGGCATCACCTTCGGAGGCCTCAAAGCCGTATCCGACTTCAACATGACCATCAACTCCGGCGAGCTCGTCGGCCTGATCGGCCCGAACGGCGCCGGCAAAACCACCGTGTTCAACCTGCTGACCGGCGTGTACCAGCCACGGAAGGCGAGTTCTTCCTGGACGGCGAACGCATGAACGGCAAGAAGACGTACCAGGTGGTGCGCGCCGGCATCGCCAGAACCTTCCAGAACATCCGCCTGTTCGGCCAGATGACCGTGGAGGAGAACGTGCTGGTCGCATTCAACGAATCGTTCAGCTACCACATGGGCGGCGCGATTTTCCGCACGCCGAAATTCTGGAAGCAGGAACGTGAGATGCACGCCAAAGCCATCGACCTGCTCAAGATCTTCGGACTAGAAGGCCTGGCTGAAACCGAAGCGGCGAACCTGCCGTACGGCGCCCAGCGCAAGCTGGAAATCGCCCGCGCCCTCGCCACCGGCATGAAACTGCTGTTGCTCGACGAGCCGGCAGCAGGCATGAACCCGACGGAGACCGAGGACCTGCTCAACTGCATCAACACCATCCGCGACCGCTTCGGCATCGCCATCCTGCTGATCGAGCATGACATGAGCCTGGTGATGAACGTCTGCCAGCGCATCCAGGTGCTCGACTACGGACGCACCATCGCCGCCGGCACGCCGGACGAGATCGCCAACAACCCGCAGGTCATCTCCGCATACCTGGGTTCCGACGACGATACCGACAGCGACGATGCCAAGCACGAAAGCGAGGAAGCCTGATGCTGGAAGTCAAGAACCTTTCCGTTTCGTACGGTGCCATCGAAGCCGTCAAGGACATCAGCTTCACCGTCAACGACGGCGAGATCGTGTCCCTGATCGGCGCGAACGGCGCAGGCAAGACCACCACGCTGCACACCATCACCGGTCTGGTACCGGCGAAATCCGGTTCCGTGATGTACAACGGAGTGGATCTGCTGAAAACCCACAACAACAAGATCGTGACCCTCGGTATGGCGCACATTCCGGAAGGGCGCCACGTCTTCACACGCATGAGCGTCGAAGAGAACCTGGAGATGGGCGCGTTCAGCCTGAAGGACCAGTCGGACCTCAAGAAGGACCTCGACATGGTCTACGGCCTGTTCCCCCGTCTGAAGGAACGCCGTAACCAGAAGGCCGGCACGTTGTCCGGCGGCGAGCAGCAGATGCTGGCGATGGGCCGCGCGCTGATGAGCCATCCGAAGACGATCCTCATGGACGAGCCGTCCATGGGCCTGTCCCCGAAGCTCGTCAAGGAGATCTTCTCCATCATCCGCAAGCTGCACGAGCAGGGCATCACGATTCTGCTGGTCGAGCAGAACGCCAAGATGGCGCTGTCGATCGCCGACCGCGCATACGTGCTGGAAACCGGCCGTATCACGATGGAAGCGACGCCAAGGAACTGCTCAACAACGAGCAGGTGCGCAAGGCGTATCTGGCGCCTGATTCGTGCCGTATCCGCCTTGTCGGCTTGGACGCATCCAAACCGACAGGGCTTTTTCTATATCCGATGGAATATTCGCCGGTCGTGTTCCCACCATTCGGGCGCGCCATCGAGCCATGCCTTACAATAGGTAAGTTGACTGGCTGAAAGGGAGGTGTCATGAGCGAGATTTGCACAGTAAACGACGAATCCCTTGCCCGGGCCGTTGAAATCATCCATGATGGCGGATTGGTGGTCATCCCCACTGACACGGTGTACGGCGTCGCCTGCGATCCGCGTAACATCGAGGCGATCCGCAAGGTGTTCGCAGCCAAACAACGACCGAAATACAAGTCGTTGCAGGTGTTGCTGCCGTCAATCGAAAGCATGGAGAAGCTGCATCTGACCTTGCCGGTGCCGCTCAACCGTCTGGCCGCCATGTTCATGCCGGGCGCTTTTTCGCCGATAGCGGAAGCGGAAGACGACTGTTCGCTTGCCACGTTGCGTCATGATCCGACAACCGGCAAAGCCACACAGGGCGTGCGCATCCCCAATTCCGCGGTCGCGCTGCGTATTCTGCGAGCCACCGGGCCGTTGGCCGCCACCAGCGCCAACCGTTCCGGCGAGGAAAGCGCACAAACGGTGCAGGAAGCCGCGGACGCGCTGGGAGATGCGGTGGATCTGTATTTGGACGGGGGAGCGACTCCGGGACATGTATCGTCCACGGTGGTTGCAGCCGACCCGCACGAGCGCGACGGCATCGCGATTCTTCGGGAGGGAGTGATTCGCGAGCTGGTCATCCGTAAGGCTTTAACACTGAATGGCGGTGCTTTGGGCGCATGAGAATCTACCTGTTCATTGCCGCGGTCGCAGGTGGCGTCACCTATCTGCTCACGCCGCTGATCCGGCACATCGCCATCGAAATCGGCGCAGTCGGCGAAGTGCGTGCACGCGACGTGCATACCGTGCCGACGCCACGCATGGGTGGACTGGGCATGCTTATCGGCTTCACCGTTGCCATGCTGTTCGCCTCTCGCATCCCTTTCATCGAAGGCCTGTTCGCCCAATCGCATCAGGCATGGGTGATTCTAGCCGGCGCCATCATGATCAGCCTACTGGGCATGGCCGACGATTTGTGGGACCTTGACTGGATGCTCAAACTCGCCGGTCAGCTGCTCATCTCCGTGTTTGTGGCCTGGGGCGGCCTGCAGATCATCTCGTTGCCTCTCGGCTCGCTCGTCACCGCGTCGCCGAGCCTGTCGATGGCCATCACCGCGTTCCTTATCGTCGCGTCCATCAACGCGGTCAACTTCGTGGACGGTCTTGACGGCCTCGCTTCGGGCATCGTCGCGATCGGCGGCATCGCCTTCGCCATCTATTCGTACATCATCGCAAGAAGCTCGCCGTCGTACGCATCCATGGCAACGCTGATCGACATCGCTATGGTCGGCACCTGCGTCGGTTTCATCCTGCATAACTGGCATCCCGCGAAACTGTTCATGGGCGACTCCGGTTCCATGCTGCTTGGCTACCTGATCACCTGCGCGTCGATCGTCATGACCGGCCGTCTCGACCCGGCATCCATCCACGCCAGCATCTACCTGCCGGTGTTCATGCCGATTCTGCTGCCGATGCTCGTGCTGTTCCTGCCGATTCTCGACATGTGCCTTGCCATCGTGCGGCGGTTGAGCAAAGGCCAGTCGCCGATGCATCCCGATCGCATGCACCTGCACCACCGCATGCTGCGCATCGGACACACCGTGCAGGGCGCGGTGCTGATTCTCTGGGGGTGGGCGTCGCTGATCGCATTCGGCTCGATCATGATTCTGTTCTTCAAAGCGCAGTATGTGCTGATTGGCTTCCTCATTGCGGCGGCGCTGCTGACGGTCGCCACGATGTACCCGTATCTGAAACACCGCATTCCCGAAATCCGTGAGGAAAACGCAATCTCCGGAACCGATGCGCAACACGCGTCGGTCGGACGCGCGCGCGGCGACAAAACGCGCGGTGGACGCTGATCGTCCGTCCGGCGCAATCGCAAGAAAAACTGATGAAACGCTTTGCCAAACGATATAAGCAGCTTTTATTACGATTGATAATTTCGGCTTTTCGCGCCGTGTCGCAGTAAGTCAGCCCACGTTCATATAGTGGGTCTATGGCTACAATTCCTGATATGAATGCAGATTCCACGTTCGCCCCACTTCCTCCGATTTTCGCCCAGCTTGGCCTCGCCTATGACGATGTGCTGCTGCTGCCGAACGAGACGGACGTCATTCCGTCCGAAGTGGACACCACCACCCATCTCACACGCAACATCACGATGAAGGTCCCGGCGATCTCCGCCGCGATGGACACCGTCACCGAATCCGACATGGCCATCGCCATGGCTCGCAACGGCGGCATCGGCGTGCTGCACCGCAACCTTTCCATCGACGACCAGGCCGCCCAGGTCGACATCGTCAAGCGTTCCGAATCCGGCATGATCAGCGATCCGCTCACCGTGAGCCCGGACGTGACCCTGGCCGACCTCGACAAGCTGTGCGGCCGTTTCCACATCTCCGGTCTGCCGGTCGTGGACAAGGACAACAAGCTCGTCGGCATCATCACCAACCGCGACATGCGCTTCATCGCATCCGAGGATTACGACCGTTTGAAGGTCTCCGAAGTGATGACCCGCGAGAACCTCATCACCGGTCCGTCCAACATCTCCAAGGAGGACGCGCACGACCTGCTGGCCAAGCACAAGGTCGAAAAGCTGCCGCTGGTCGACGCCGAAGGCACCTGACCGGTCTGATCACCGTCAAAGACTTCGTCAAGACCGAGCAGTACCCGGACGCCACCAAGGATGAGCAGGGCCGTCTGCGCGTCGCCGCAGGCATCGGCTTCCTGGGCGACGCCTACAACCGTGCTTCCGCTCTGATGGAAGCCGGCGTGGACGTGCTCGTGGTCGACACCGCCAACGGTGAGGCCAAGCTGGCTCTCGACATGATTCGCCGCCTGAAGTCCGATTCCGCGTTCAATGGCGTGGACATCATCGGCGGCAACGTCGCCACCCGCCAGCGCGCAGGCCATGATCGACGCCGGCGTCGACGCCGTCAAGGTCG
>ENA-OQBJ01000268-OQBJ01000268.1-human-gut-metagenome-genome-assembly--contig:-NODE-268-length-28131-cov-7.717076_pt1 | contig 28131 bp, 28 predicted proteins | sample MGYA00242743_ERZ504545 | MGnify/ENA primary metagenome ERZ504545 (study PRJEB26092, sample SAMD00036252) | human gut metagenome | host: Homo sapiens | study: EMG produced TPA metagenomics assembly of...
ATCGAAGCGTAAGCCCCGGCGTTGGTGGAAATGGTGAAAATGCGTTGGCGCAAATGGCGGGATTGCGTTGGCATGATTGGTTGTTGAGCGTTGGTCAAAATGGTTGTTTTTACAGTAGCGCTAACACACGGACGCCACCTTCTTCGAGGTCTCGGGCCGCGGCGTTGTCTCGCGCAAGCGCGCGGCGGAGGCCCTTCGCGACCGCATCGGCGCGGGCGCGGTCGTCGCCACGGACAAGGCGGCCGCATACATCGACGTGCTGCACGACCTGAAGGTCGCCTCGCATGAATCCTATGATTCCAAGGACCGCTCGGAGGGCACCATCAACCGCATCAACGCCGTCCATTCGCTCCTCGGCTCGTTCATGGCCCGCTTCAGGGAGTGTCCACCAAGCACCTGGGGCCCACCTCGACTGGTTCCGCTGGTGCCGCACCTTCATGGCGGCGGGTTCGCGCGCGGCGGAGTCCACGGTCGCCCGCCAGCTCGCCAACGGCTCCTGCTCGACCCGCGTCCGCGGCATGTTCGGCCTCGAGCCTCCCCTCATGGACTACTGGGACGGGCGGGCGGCCTAGCGAATTAAAATGGTGGCCACGGAGCAGCGACCGCGGAAGGAGCGGCAATGGCATCGAACGTCCCGGCCACCACGATAAGAATCGATCCCGAGGTCAAAAGGGAGGCCGTGGCCGTGCTCGACGAGCTCGGGCTCTCCATGTCGGGCGCCATGAACATATTCCTCAGGGCGGTGATCCGCGAGGGCGGCCTGCCCTTCGACGTCAGGCTGGGATCTGAGGGGAAGGCTGACGGGGAGGGCGGGGACCGCGATGGGCGGGGATAGCCCGATTATTTTCCGGTTCGGCGAACAGCCGATCGTGTCAAATTTGGTCTAACAGAGCCTTGTTATTAGCAAACAAAGCAATCCGGCCTCAAAAAACCAGCATATTGGGTTAGCGAATAGTTCTTATCCCATTTGAACTTCAATTAACCTAAGAGCGTGGTCGCAGTTGGTTAACGCTTCTTCTTTCGTGTTGCCACTGGCAACAACGGAAGCAAAGCGAGCAGAATCATCCACGGCTTTTCCGTACCGTTTTCCAACGACACCGTGAACTTCAACATGAATAACGCCTTCTGAAACTCTTGCAGTTTCAATGCCGTTTAATCCCTGAAGTACGCCCTCGCGGGCAGGAAGGAATTTAGTCGCTACGTATTTACCGCTATCACTGTAGTTGAACTCATTGATATCTTCGCCCAATGACAGTCTAATCATGGCCTCAACCATGTCGATGCCCGACACAGAATTCCAAATAAGATGTGAGGTGATCCAGTCGCCACCAAGTCGAGCTCCAAGCTCAACCATCTTAGGCCCTTCGGTAGTTAGCATCACTTCTGCATGCGCGGCGCTATTTTTGAGACCAACGGCTAGTACGGCTGATGAAGCAACATTCGAAATTGCCCGACGCTGTTTGCAACTTAAACTTGTGGGTTGAACATGACCAATTTCAAAGAAATTTGGAGCACCGGACGTTAACTTATCGGTAACCTGCAGAACATGAGGGACACCGCGAGAAATGATAATTTCCACGCTGACTTCAGGGCCGGTCATACATTCTTCTACAAGCACATCGCCCGAGATGCCCGCTTTGGATGCAGTCTGAAGTGCTGCGGGGAGTTCCTCCGGTGATGAAACAAGATTCACACCCCTGCCTCCAGCGCTGTCAGTAGGTTTTGTTATGACAGGATAGGAGAAAGGGGGAACGAAAGTATCAAGCTCACTCACCTTGGCTACGGCGAAGGCAGGATGAGGAACCCCCTCTTGAGCAAAGCAATTTATCATCCTAAATTTGTCGGTTGAATTAAGAGCTGCATCTACTGAATTGCCTGGCAGCCCTAGCTCCTCACAAAGACGAGCAACAGTGACAACCGAGGTATCGCATGCTCCGCTGGCAATGGCATCCGGTTTAAACTCACGAGCAATCGCGAGCATGGCATCATAATCTCTAATGGAACCCTGAAAAAACTCATCAGCGAGTGATGCTGCGGGAGCATCCTGACTGATGTCAGCCACACCAACGTAAAGCCCCATAGACTTGGCGCGCTGAATTACAGGTTTTTGGAAAACCGGACCGCCTAATAGAAGAATTTTCTTCATTTATGAACCTCCATGTATCTAACGTGATCGCCTCGCTCAAAGGAACCGATCACTTCACAGATTGCACGTGTTATATCTCTTTCAATACCACCTTCACGACGAAGTGACTCTTCACCATCAGTCCCTTCGCTCACCGCCTCAATCATCCTTAGGAAGGAAACCCATTCAAATCGAATTCCCTCTCCATCCAATTGGTAGAAATATCGACGGTTGTCAGATGAATTTTCGTAGCGAATTTCAAAGTAGTCCGTTTTCCACCAAGGAGCAGGAACGTATACATAGCCTTTGGTGCCAGAGACTACAAGGCTTCCTTCGGACTTTGCACCTGCACCTACTTTTGCACTACCAACGGCCCCTTGGAACTCAACACTGATTCTGGAGAAATTGTCGAAGGCTTTATCTTTCAGATCACATAAGGAGGAAAACTGCACAGTCTCGGGGCTGGAACCCAATATTTGAAATATCGGCAGCAGTGCTGTGGGTCCCCATGCGGCCATACTGCTCCATGCTGTTTCATGGCTCAATGAATACGGCGGACGGTTCGTATTGAGGTTAGTACAAGTTGCATCAACGGATACGACGTCGCCGATACGACCGCCCGCTACAAGCAATAACATTCGCGCGTATGCTGTTGAATACGCGGTTCGGAGGGAGTCCATAAGCACTAAGCCCCGCTTGTCAGCTAAAGAAAATAGCTCATCACATTCTGCTGCACTTTTAGCGAGCGGAGCTTCACACATAACATGTTTGCCTGCCTCAAGCGCCTTCTTTACTTGTTCATAATGGCAATCTGGATGCGAGTGGATATAGACCAAATCCACGGCGTCTAGCAATTCGTTGAAATTATCTGTAATCAGCGGAGCGCTTAATGAGTTCTTGCTTAGCGAGCTTCTATCTTTCGTGCATATCGCAACGACCTCAAGGCCGTTAACTAAACCGCATTCTGCATACACGCGGTTCATGTAGTCAGTATATCCAACCAAGCCGCAACGCTGTTTTTTAGTGCTGCGAATTTCTGTGGATGATACACCGCGGGTACGTTCAAGGTATTCAACCTTACAGTACTCGTTTAGATAATCGAAATGCCCTACCCAGTCAGAGCCTACAGTGAAAATATCCACGCCATAGCGCTTGATATCATCAATTTTTTGACCCTCATACTCTTCGACAATTATCTTGTCGGCAATACCCGTGGCTCTTACTGCAGCAATGCGCTCCTCGAGAGGCTGCTGCACGTTAATCTTGCCACGCTGCTTGTCGAAATCATCAGAAGTGACACCTACGATTAGGTAGTCGCCCAAAGCCTTTGCGCGCTCCAGTAGACGCACATGTCCACGATGGAGATGGTCGTAGGTACCATAGGTGATGACCTTCATCATTTATTGGCTTCCTTGTCGTGCTTAGGCTCCAAACGTCCGCAAGCATCGACGAGTGCTGCAACTAAAAGCACATTATCAGAGAGCGGATGATTGCCGATGTGCCCTACTCTGAACGAAGTATCACCCTTTTCCCCGCCGTTGGGACACAGCCAGATGCCGTACTCATCTTTAAGCAAGGCGAACAGTGCCTTGGCACTCACGTAAGGGCTTTCGATATAGGTCACGGCATTTGAGGGAGAAGCTAGGCGCATTTGAAAAGGTAGACCGGCCGAGAAGATCCTATTGCGGAAGTCATTGGCCACGTCGGCACATCGAGCAACTTCAGCTTTAGCGCCACCGGCGGCATCTAGGGCGGCTAGCCTCTCGTGAATTTGCAATAGCGTTGTCACTGCAGGGGTGAACGGAGTCTGCCCACGCTCTTGATTCTTTAGCATGTCACAAAGATTTAAATACATGCACGGCTGCGTAAGAGAATTCGCTCTTTTAACAGCATCAGGTGAGAGGACCATAGGCGCCACGCCCGGAGGACAGGCTAAGGCTTTTTGGGCATCGGTAATAAGCACATCAGCCCCATGCTTTCCATGTCGAATGGATCGGCCAAGAAAGAGCTGATGCCGTCTACGATTAGAAACAGATCGTGTTCACGACAAAATCGCCCTATGAGGCTAGCGTCATAGAGCACACCTTGTGAGGTCTCGCCCAGGTTTACAAGGAAAGCGGTACAGTCCCCAACGTTGATAGCTTCGAGGTCAGCTTCAGTAAGCGGAGTGCCAGGTACAAGCTCGATTGGGACGTTGTCAATGCCGTGCAGCTCAAGCATAGAACGGAACCTGTGACCGAAACTGCCGCCATCAACAACAATTGCCTTGTCGTTGATGGGATCAAGAAGTCCCATGATAGCGGCTTCCATCGCCCCGGTGCCCGAGCAAGTTGGGAAAATCGCACGTGACCCCTTGGGTGCGTGGGCTAGGTTGCAAAGAAGCCGCTCGTTTTCGAGCATGGTATGTGAAAATTCCGGCGTGCGGAAATAAGGAGTATCTAGGGAACCAATTGCTCTTACGTTTTCGGAAGAGGGTACAGGACCTACCGCGAAGTTAATCATAGAATAATCCTTTCATGGGTCAAAAATCTGGACTTCGGAGCTCAGGCGCGCCACGCCTTAAGACAGTGAGTTTGCCTATCGTTCTCGGAAGGAAGTTTCATATAGTCCCCGTAGAGGTCAGTAAGAAATTCGTCCCAGCAACTCATACAAGGCAGCATATGCCCCTCAAATTCCAGATATACGGTCTTTTCATATGCGCTTTTAGGTAGTGTCCAAAGTCCATTTTCTGCGCCAAAAAAGCATCCAACCCGCTTGGCAGACTCATATCCAGGACATGCAATGGTCTCATCAATGAGCTTTAATAAACGACTTTTAGGATTTTGGAACCTGAAGAGCCAGCCAAAAATTGTCTTGATTACTTTACGCGCCCCTCGTTCGTAATTGAGGTTTATATTTGCCCACTCGTTGCGCTTCAATGCTCTCTGAATGCGTTTTTTTGACTTTCTAAATAGTTCTGAGTTTTCAGGGACGCCATCAGTTGGGAAGATATCGATCCAAAGCATTTCTTCCATTACCCCGTCATAAGAAGGCTCCTGAGCTCGAATATTAGAAGTGCATAGCTTCGTAAACCCTCCAGTAAAGTTGCTATTGGAGGCGTTTATAACGCACAAATCAGTTGGCAGATAATTTGCAATTTTTAACAATCTATCGTAATCAGCCTAGGCATATTCAAATCAATATCGTCGTCCCATGGAATAAAACCCTTATGACGAACTGCCCCCAAAAGCGTTCCCGAATCTAGCGAATAACGAAGATTATGTTCCTTGCAAAAAGCATCAAAACGCAGAAGCAAATTCAGTAGCTCTTCATGCACCTCGTCAAGCGTTAGATATGTCCGCTCTTCATCCATTAACTTATCCATTGCAGGACTCCTTTTAATGCAGCACGGGAAGTGCGTGATAAAACCTAATTCCGCACAGTAAAGCCTCCGTGGCACATCGAATGGCGCAAATCACATGGAGGTCCGTCATACCAGTAAACGAGGCAATCAGAAGCGTAACGATGCAGAATAAGGCACTTATTACGGTGGACTTTGTGACCTCAGCGACTTTACCTACTGCCCCGAGGACTGGCCAGCCAAATAGCATGCCAAAGAAGCTAAATACAAGTAACGGACTCGCCCACACGAGCACCCAAGAGCCTTCTAGGTATTGTTCGCCGCCTAAAACAAGCATGATAGATTTAGAAAGTAAACAGAAAGCAACTGTGCCGATTAAGACGGCTGGCAATGCCAAAATACTTAGTTTTCGGGCAAAGCAATAGTCTCCTGTATTTACCATATGAGGGTATAGGCTGTTGATGATAGGCTCATAGAGCGCCTGAACCGCGGTGACTGCCGTCATAGACAAAGACCAATAGGCGACCTGGGCCGCATCGGTCACGACTGCGCCGATAAGCAGCGTCGTAAAACCCGAGAAAACGCTTGCGGCCATGTTCGAAAAGCAATATAAACCCGAAGTTCTAAGTTCAGCAAGTGATTCGCTTAGCGGCGCGAGCTCGATGGTAGTGCCAAAGCTCCGCTTCGCGGCCGCAAACGACCATGCAAGTGCAACGCCGTTCGAGACTATATCGAGCACTGGCACCCACATGATGTCGTTAATTGAATGTACAAGTACGAACGTAAAGATAGTCGATATGCTTTTCGAGGCAAAGAAACGTGTGGTGATCGGCCCCATATTCTCATGCCCCTGAAAAAGGAAATCGGGAACTAGCCCCTTTCCGCATACCGCTGTGAATGCCAGAAAGACATAGGGCAACCTATTTTGTGTAAGCGGCAGGAAAGATGCAGTAACCATTACAGCCACGCCTGCAACGATGCAAAGAAGGAGTCTCGCTTCGGTTACTGCTCCTATAACGTGGTTTTCCTCTTTTATTGATCGTGCCTTCGCGATTCGCTTGGTACCCGAAAGGTTAAATCCAAAATCAACAAAAACCTGCGCGAAGGACATGAAAGATATCACGTAAGCATAGAATGCATAGCCTTCGGGTTCCAGCACGCGTGTCAAGTAAGGCAGTGTAATTAAGGGAAACAAGTATTTGATTATTTGAAGGCCATATTGCCAGGCAGTATTCTTAAAAAAAGTACCGTGTTTTTTATTCATCTGATTCCCCACATTAAATGGGTTTGAGTCTGCAGTCAACATCGCAAAAGTCATAGCAAGTAAAACTGAATATGAAGAAAAAATACTTGCCTCAGATGTGCTTGCTATTAGAAGGTAGATGGGAATCGCAAAGCTAGCCCAGAGAGGGACACCATGATCTACGGCTTTGCGGGACATTGAAAATAGAAGTACAAATATGATGGCAACCAGCAACAGGCCAATATAGCCACATTGGCCAATAACAGCAGGCCAAAAACTGTCAACTAAATAATCGTGATTCATGGGACCAAGGCCATAAACGCTTGGGAACCCTAAGGAATAATAGAATGACGAATAATAATCAGCAGATGCATTAGAACCGTAAGTAGCAAGACCGCTGCCTAGTGGCCAATGCATGTTTGCAACGTCAAAGGACGTTGACAGAAGAACGCTTCGTGCCGTAGTGGAGTCAAAAAAATAAAGCGATATCTGATCGTAAACAAGAAACAATGCTCCACATCCCGCTAGAAGAATGAAAGAGAGGGGAATCTTTTTCTTATTCGAATACAAGAAAACTGCAGCAGCAATGATGAAAGCAAACCCGATGGCCTTGAAGCGTCCCGTAGCGCAGAGAACAAGCAGTCCACAGACGATAAATAACCTATTGGATTTAACATCAAGTAGAAGAATGCTAATCAGACAAACAACAGTTGCGGCAAAATTCGTCGGATGGCCGAATAAGAATGAATATCCTAATCGCTCGCCAGATGACAGGCCAAGATCAATAAATTGATTAAGAAAATATAAGATTAGTAGTAATGGGAGGACAAATTTTGCAAAGCTAGATGCAAGTTCAATCACTGATCGCTTTTGCAGAATCACTACGGAAGAAATCAAAGAAATAATGAACTTCGAACAGGCAAAGGCATCGATTGCAATCGCCTGATAAGCAGGCTGTAACTTATACAATAAGTTACCGCACAATCCCAACAGAAGAAGAAGGCTGTTAATCAACAGCAAATAGCGTGAAATCATACAATAACGAGTTTTGTGCCCATGCATACTGAAGACCGCCCAGCAACAAAGAAGAAGGCTGAAAACTCGTCGATATATGCAAATGCCCCTCCAAAGAGCTTTTGAAATGCATTCTGAAAGGCAAGCAGAAAGAAAATGTTGAATAGTATAAAGTCACTAACCCTATATGAAAGCAAGCTCATCTTGCTGTCTAATTATTTCGACCCGTTATGTTCGTAATTGAGACGCGTCATTTCTTACGCCTCATCAACTTAACGCGCTGATATGCTGAAAATGCTACGGAATATGCCCAGGGTGCTTTTGAACTCATATAAGACTTTAAAAGTAAGGAGCGAGAAGCCAAGGCATTTTTTCTGATTGTCCTCAAATGAAGAGTGACATAGTCCCTGGCTTCGTTCCTGATAGAGAGACTATTCTCGTCAGGTTTATTAATATCGTTAAAGAGACGAATCAATCGAACACTGTTTAACATCATGAAGCATTCAATTTCATCTTCGAGCTCGTCATAATGTTTACTATTTTTAATAGTATTCATCGAACGATTCAGTGCATAACTCCAATCGGAATATTGCTTATTACTAATTTTGCCTTTTCTAGAAAGAGATCCAACGCGATAAACTTGGCCATAAATCTTCCCAGGGGAAAACGCAATGGAATCAGCGTCATTGATAATCCCTGCGCAAGTTGCTAAATCCTCGTAAACCCGCCCAACGGGAAACTTATGTTGCTTCCAAAAAGAAGCTTTTGCAACTTTTCCACACGCAGACTCGCAGATATCTACGTTACGAAGTAGTTTCGACAAAGCTGTTTTGGTATTCACAATTTCAAATGCAGGTAAATCTAATTCACATGGTAATGAGCTGATAGCGCTTTGGTTTTCAATCTCCTGCAGTTGAACGCATGATAAGTCGGCCGACCCGTTTGCCAATCCTTTCATTAGATAGTCAATGTAGTAAGCCGGAACAACATCATCGCTATCGATAAAAGTTATATACGACCCCTTTGAGGCACCAATCCCAAGGTTTCTTGCATATGAGAGGCCGTGATTCTCAATGTGATAGACACTGATTTTTTCATTACTAATTGAGTAATGATCGCAAATATCAGAAGAACCATCACTTGACCCATCGTCAACAATCACAATTTCGATGTTCGGATAGGTCTGGCATAATAGACTTTCTATGCAAGTCGAAAGATAATCCGCAGTATTAAAAACGGGCAATACGATTGAGACAAGATCAGTAGAAACTACTTCTATTTCATCGCAACAAGCCATATATAATTCCTTAAAATTAATCACATTTCACTAGTCATGATGATTCTTGCAGGTACGCCAACGGCAGTAGCACTTTCAGGAACATCACAAAGTACGACGGCTCCTGCGCCAATCTTCGCTCCTTTGTGGATTACGATATTTCCAAGCAATACCGCGTTGGCGCCGATTGAGACGTCATCCTCAATGATAGGAACCCCCCCCGGAGCGTTCCAACAGTAACATGCTGATAGAACTCGCAGTTCTTTCCAATCACGGCTTTCTCGGAGATGACGCATCCCACACCGTTGTGCTGGAACAAGCAACCATCGCCTATCTCGGCTTGGCTTCCGATATGGCAAGCAAAGAGAAACTGCGACAGATGTCTGAAAACTCCCGCCAACGGACGGACGAACTTCGGGCCCTTGGTGCAGGCGTGGGCAGCTTTATATAGTTTGAAGCATTCATTCATGTTGCTAACCTGCCAGCACATCCACAATTTGCTCGCTCGCATGCCCATCCCCGTAGGGGTTCGAAGCATGGCTCATTGCCTCATACTCGGCCTGATCGCTGAGCAAACGGCTGAACTCGCGGTAGATGACGTCCTCCTCGGTGCCCACGAGTTTCAGAGTGCCGGCTTCTACGCCCTCGGGACGCTCGGTGGTGTCTCGCATGACGAGGACCGGCTTTCCCAGGCTCGGCGCCTCCTCCTGGATGCCACCCGAGTCGGTGAGGATGAGGTGGCTGCCGGCCATGAAGTTGTGGAAGTCAAGAACCTCGAGAGGGTCGATGATGTGGAGCCTGTCGAAGCCGTCGAGCTCCTCGTGCGCTGCCTTGCGGACGAGCGGGTTCATGTGGATGGGGTAGATCGCCTTGGTGTCGGGGTGCTCCTCCATCACGCGGCGGATGGCGCGGAACATGCGGTGCATGGGCTCGCCCAGGTTCTCGCGGCGGTGCGCGTGATGAGGATGAGGCGGGAGCCTTCCGCCCAGTCGAGCTCGGGATGGGAGTAGCCTCGCGCACGGTGGTGCGTAGGGCGTCGATTCCCGTGTTACCGGTGACCCAGATCTTCGACTCCGGCTTGCCCTCGTCCAGAAGGTTCTTCTTGCTGGCCTCAGTGGGGGCGAAGTAGTACTCGCTCACGATGTCGACGGCCTGGCGGTTGAACTCCTCGGGCCAGGGACTGTAGATGTCGTGCGTGCGCAGGCCCGCCTCAACGTGGCCCACGGGGATCTGAAGGTAAAAGCACGCGAGCGCCGCGGCGAAGCTGGTCGTGGTGTCTCCGTGGACCAGGACGACATCGGGCCTCTCGCCCTCGAGGACGGCCCTGAGCTTGAGCAGCACGTCGCACGTCACGTCGAACAGCGTCTGGCCGGGCTTCATGATCGCTAGGTCGTGGTCGGGGGTCACGCCGAAGACGCGCAGCACCTGGTCGAGCATCTCGCGGTGCTGGCCGGTCACGGTAACGACGGTCTCGAACTCATCCGTGCGTGTCTTCAGCTCGTTGACGAGCGGGCACATCTTGATTGCCTCCGGGCGGGTGCCGAAAACAAGCATTACTTTCTTCTTAGTCATTGGCCTTGCTCCTCTTTGACTCCTTGCGGAGAAGCATGTAGAAACGGGTGTTGCCGACCACGTAGCGCTTCACCAGGCGCTTGGGCTCCTGCATCATGCGGAAGAGCCACTCCAGGTTCGCGCGCTGCATCCACATCGGGGCGCGCGGGATGTTGCCGGAGACCACGTCGAACGAACCCCCACGCCCACGAAAGCGCCCTTGGCGCCCAGCTCGCGGAAACGCTCGATCAGGCGTTCCTTCTTGGGCGAGGTGATGCCCACGAACACGATGTCGGGCTCGGCCCGCTCAACCTCGGCGACCACGGCATCGAACTCGTCATCGCCGAAGTAGCCGTCACGGTAACCCGCAAGGACCATATTGGGATACCTCTCAGACAGTACCTCGGCGGTCTTTGCGACCACTTCGGCCTTTGCGCCCAGCAGGTAGACACTGTGCCCCTCGCGCTCGGCCAGCCCGCACAGCTCCCACATGAGGTCGATGCCGGCCACGCGCCCCGGAAGGTCCACGCCCAGTTTCTTGGCGGCCATGACCATGGAAGCGCCATCTGCGTTCACGATCTCGCAGCGGCGCACGCACGCGTCCATCTCGGGATCGTCGCGCATCTGCAGCAACTTGTCGGCGTTCACGCCGATCAGGTGGGCGAAGCGCCCCTCTTTGATGAGAGCATCGGTCGCCTCCACGGTCTGTCCCATCGTCCAGGGGTCGACGGGGGCGCCCAGGACTTCGACTCGCCCGGGAAGATCAACCGTTGACTGGTGCCTTCGTATTTCCCTCTTGTCTCTTTAGCAAGCGCCATTTCCGCTGACAACCTCAATCACTGTTAATAGGATTATTTTTAAATCGAAGAAAACGCCACGTTTGGCGATATATTCCAGGTCGCGACGAACCATGCCCTCGAATCCCGTCGAGTTACGCTCTGTAACCTGCCACCAGCCGGTGATGCCTGGTTTGACGGCCAAACGCCGCAGGTCGTACTCCGTGTACTGCGCGACCTCATTCGGCAGCGGTGGCCTGGGACCAACCACGGACATCTGGCCTAGGAACACGTTCAGGAACTGCGGGAACTCGTCGATGGAGTGTTTGCGTATGAACCTGCCGATCTTTGTGACGCGGGGGTCCTCCCTCATCTTGAACATGGCGCCGGCGATCTCGTTTTGCTCCTTTAGATCTGCCAGGCGTTCGTCGGCGTCCTTGTACATGGAGCGGAACTTCCACATGCGGAAGGTGGACAGACTTCCGTCGCGGTGGGTCTGACCCACGCGAATCTGGCTGTAGAAGGGGTTGCCCTCGCTCTCCAGACGGATGGTCGCGGCGAGGACAAGGCTGGGTACGGCGATGACGGACAGCACGCAGCCGCTGAACACGATGTCAAAGGCGCGCTTGACGGTGCGGTAGGCCAAGCGCGAGCGATCCCAATCCATAATGGTTTGCATGGACCTGTAGCGGTCGGCGCCCTCGCGCCGGTCCATGGCCTGAGCAATCAGTGCCGCTCCCGCGGGCGCATCCGTTGCATATTCTGTTTTATCCGACACGTTCTCTTCCAACACTTCGTCCCCGGGTCGGGAATCCTTCCTGTTCTGAGTAGCGACCGTCTGCAGCTAGGCGATCGCCTTTTTAAGGTTTCGCATTACGCGCTGCTCGGCCGAAAGCACGGCAAGGCCAACGCGGGTGGTTACGCGTCGGCCGCACAGATCGAGCTCCAAATAAGCAGTGCTCTTGCGTCTGTTAATGGTTTTGATAAGGCCCTCGTGGCCCAGCAGCGGACCTGCCGTCACTACGACCTGGTCACCGTCTTTTAGGGCTTCGCTCATGGGCACTACGCGGTCCCCCCTATGCGTAAAGCCGCCAATAAGCTGGACCTCTTCTTTTGCCAGCGGCACAAACCGACCGTCCTGGGATAGCACCCGGGCAAAGTCGTCCATGCGCAGCAGATACTGTTGCACGGTGCGGGGATCTGCCGTATCGCAGATGAGATATCCGGGAAAGAGCGGCTTAGTCGCGTTGACCCATTCGCCGTGTACTTTGATCTCGGTTTGAAATTGGGGATAAAAGAGCTCCTGCATAGAGCCAGTCGGCACCACGCGCTCAATGCGCTCGCGCATTACGTCTTCGCGACCGTTAATGACCTGGATTACATACCACACGAGCACCACCCCCTTGCTGTCTTACGTGTGGCTCACGGGGTTTGGGTATGGCTTCGCCAGGGCGCTTGTGCGCGGAGGCGCTCCATATTCAAACCCTGAGCCCAGTTAGACAAGCACGTGGCTCTGCCCCACCGTGAACGGTATGTATAAGTGCAGTTGCTAGAGCCGCGGACGTGTATCGCAAAATGACCGCGGCTCCAGCTGGCTGCGTGCGAGCCAGTCAAGCGGGTACAAAACTGGACCGCACGTAAACAGCTGAAGGACTGCTATGGTTTGCCGTAACAACTTATCGCACCTTCTAATGCGAACTTATAAATAGACGCAAAAACAAGTGCAAAACGTGCATGGCAATCGATATTGGAGCTCTTGGTTTTTCTAACACCGCCGTTACGGCCGGATGCAGATCGACCCTGCGCTTTGTGGCTTGATGGAGCCGTGAGCACAGTTAAACTCATGTAACGTTAGGTATCCTAGCACAAGCTTGTAGCGAAACTGATTTGGCTTGTGGAGGACAACATATCGTTCATTTAGCGTGCTTAAGGGGGTTGTTTTGGGATGTTGTTCACGTTGATGCAGGTTATTGGGGCGTTGGCAATAATTGGGAGCGTTCCTGAAGCCCAACTGGAGCAGCGAGCTACACTGGTAATTGCGTTTGGATAACAAACTATGTACAGACATGGGAAATAAATTGTGCAACTTTTTGTTGGTGTGAGTGGGGTTTGTGGCGCGTGGTGTTTTGGCATAAAATAGGCCTTCGGAATTCCGAAGGCCTTTGCATTCACGATGGTGGAGACGAGGGGATCGGAACCCTGACCTCTTGACTGCCAGTCAAGCGCTCTCCCAGCTGAGCTACGCCCCCGTGACGAGGAGATACTATAGGGGAAGTTGACGCGACGTGCAAGGACTTTTTAAGTCAAATTCTAAATGCCTATTGATATAGGTAAGCGATGGCGGTTCCGGTGTGGACTTGGATCGTGGTTGTTGACCTGACGACGTTGCTGATGCCCGTGTCGGCCAACAGGCCCAGGGGGCTGTGGTCTAGCTCCCATTCTAGGCCGTGTTCGCTTACCTCGGTGTTGGGGGCAATGGCGATGATAGAAAACGTCTTGCCTTCGGCACCTTCGATGGTCCACGATTCGCCTACGCGAAGGATGCGAGCGACCACCTTGTCCTCGGCAATCCAGACCGGAGCGTCCTCGTAGCCCGCGAGTAGGCCCAGTACGGAAAGCGCCATGTCCGGACGACCGCCCGTAGCACAGGTTGCCACAACCTCGGCACCCGGCCAGCGACGGCGGACGGAATCGAGCGCTAGTGCCAGATCGGTATAGTCCTTGTACGGGTCGTGGCGCTCTACCTCAAAGGCTTCAGCGGCATCGACCAGCGCGCGGCCGGCGTCGCTCACTGTGTCGGCATCTCCCACATATACGTCACAGCCCAGTCCCGCGCCCAGCAGCGCGTCGAGTCCGCGGTCCACGGCGACAACGTGATCGCACTCCCCCGCTAGCCTACGCAACAAATCCGCGCTCGCCACCACGGGCGAGCCGCAAACCACTAATACCTTGCAAGCCACAGCCCTCGCCTATCCCTCAAACGAAAGAACGCGGCCCAGATCCAGGTCATCATAGCTGTCGATAAAGATATCGCAGTTGGCGCGTACGTCGTCGCGCTTCATGCGGCCATGCGGGTCATAGATGCCCACACGCTTAAAGCCGGCGGCGCCGGAGCTCTTAAGGCCAAAGACGGCGTCCTCAAACACCCATGCGCACTCAAACTTGTGCCCATGACGCTCCTCCAGACGGCGCAGCGCCAGCTCGTATACGTCGGGGAACTGCTTGGAACGACCTGCCTCGCCCGTGGTGGTCACAAACTCCATGTACGCGTCGAGCTCGGCACCAGCGAGCGCAGACTGCACCAGCTCGGCCGGCGTGGACGTAGCCACGCACATGGCAATGCCTGCCGCCTTCGCCTGCTCCAAAAACGCCAGGAGCCCCTCGCGCGGCGGCACCTTGGAGTACCCATCAATCAGAATATTGCTCAGTTCACGATATAGTTCCTCGCCATTCGCGCCAATGCCCCACGTGTCGTGGTAGGCTGGCACTCATCCTCCAGCGAAAGATGCTCAAATTGGGCAAAGTCATCCACGGTCACGACAATCCCGTGGCGGTGCAATAATTCAGGCTGGGCATAGGCCCAAACGGGGGTGCTATTAACCAGCGTGCCGTCGCAATCGAAAATAAAAGCAACCTTGGGAGCGGCGGTATGGGACATAAACGAACCTTTCGATATCAAATGGTAAACATCCTGCTAAAAACGTTTTACCAAACGTCAATCTAATAGTCTAGAAACCCTATTTGGTAAAACTATCAAGAGTTTTACCATCGCAATTCTGCCAGTGGTATAAACATGGCGCTCGCCGATTAAACGCCGCCGCAAATCCACTTTTCTCCATAAAAGTAACGAACAGGTGTTATCGTATTTCGTGCCGAAAGTTCCACCGAGCACGCGAGGTGGAACGAATCACAGAAACTTCGCCGTCCCTTCGATTCGTGCAGCCTTGGACCTTTCGCATCTAGTCACCAAGGCAACACGCTGCCGCGTCATGATGGGATCAAACGTGAGCGATACAAAGCTAAAGCCAACGGCTAAAAAGCCCGCAACCCGCAAACCGGCTCCGCACGCACCGGAGCTCTCCAAGGACGATGTCTATCTGTTTGGCATTGGAATGTGGGAGCGCAGCTGGGAAAAGATGGGCGCGCATCCCGACACGCAGCAGCGCACGCGCGGCTGGCGCTGCTGCGTTTGGGCGCCCGACGTAAAGAGCGTCCATGTCATTGGAGAATTTAACGACTGGGATGAGGAGGCCAATTCGCTAGTGCCCGTGCATACGAGCGCTATTTGGGAAGGCTTTATTCCTGGCGCCGAGCAGGGCCAGCTCTATAAATATCTCATCGAGACCAACGAGGGCGAAAAGCTCTACAAGGCCGATCCGTATGCCTTTAAGGCCGAGTGCCCTCCGGGTACCGCGAGCGTGCTGTGGACCTCGATGGCTACAAGTGGAACGACGACGCGTGGCTCAAGCGCCGCGCCGGCCACAACCACATGTCGCAGCCGCTTAACATCTACGAGGTGCATATTGGCTCGTGGAAGCGCCACGGCGACGCGCCGCAGGGCGAACCCGACGAGTACGGCAACTACCCCGGTCCCATGGATCCCTTCCCCGCCCAGCGCGGCGAGTTCTACACCTACGACGACCTGTCGGTGGAGCTCGTGGACTACGTGCGCGACATGGGTTACACGCATATCGAGGTCATGCCGCTCATGGAGCATCCCTTCGATGGCTCCTGGGGCTACCAGACGACCGGCTACTATGCCGCCACGTCACGCTACGGCAACCCGCAGCAGCTCATGCACTTTATCGATGCGTGCCACGAGGCGGGCATCGGCGTGATCATGGACTGGGTGCCCGGCGGTTTTTGCGCCGACTCCCACGGCCTTGCCACCTTTAACGGCCACATGCTGTTTGAGCACGAGATTCACCCTAACTGGGGCACGCACAAGTTTGACTTCGCCCGCGGCGAGGTACGCTCCTTCCTGGTCTCTAACGTGCTTTATTGGCTCGAGAACTTCCACGTTGACGGCATTCGCATGGACGGCGTGTCCAGCATGCTGTACCTCAACTTTGGCATCGACGATCCGGGCCAAAAGAAGTTCAACAAGTACGGTACCGAGGAGGACCTGGACGCCAGTGCGTTTATCCGCCAGGTCAACTGCGCCGTGGAGGCTCACTTCCCCGACGTGATGATGATGGCCGAGGAGTCCACCGCGTGGCCGCTCGTGACCTATCCGCCGCAGGACGGCGGTCTGGGCTTCCACTACAAGTGGGACATGGGCTGGATGAACGACACCCTGCACTACATGCAGACCGATTTTCCGTGGCGCCCCGGCAACCACGGGCTGCTTACGTTCTCTATTATGTACGCCTTTACCGAGAACTTCATTTGCCCGCTGAGCCACGACGAGGTCGTGCACGGCAAGTGCTCGCTGATCGGCCGCATGCCGGGCGACTGGTGGCGCCAGTTTGCCGGCCTGCGCACGCTGGCCTTCTACCAAATGACGCACCCCGGTGCCAAGCTCAACTTTATGGGCAACGAGATCGGCCAGTTTATCGAGTGGCGCTACTACGAGTCCATTCAGTGGTTCCTGACCGAGGAGTACGAGACCCACCGTCATCATCAGGCGTTTATCAAGGCGCTCAACCACCTGTACACCGCCGAGCCCGCCCTGTACGAGCGCGGCTACACCGATGACGGCTTTACCTGGATCGACGCGGACAACTCCAAGCAGTCCATCGTGAGCTTTGTGCGCCAGGGCGAGGACGTCGATGACGACCTGGTGATCTTGATCAACTTTGACCCGGCAAGCTACGAGAGCTTCCGCGTGGGCGTGCCGCGCGAGGGTGACTGGGAGGTCATCTTTGATTCCGACCGTCCCGAGTTCGGTGGCAGCGGCTATGCCGGCGAGGAGCCCTACACCTGCTCGAGCGAGCCCTATCCTGGAACGGGCAGATGGACTCCATCGAGATCAAGGTTCCCGGCCTGGCAGGCGTGGTGCTTAAGCGCCGCGGTCCCAGCAGCTATATGCCGCCTGTGGTCGAGGAGCCCAAGGCTGCGCCCAAAAAGCGCACGTCCTTGGTGAAGCCCAAGCCCGCGGCTGCAAGAAGGCTCCTGCCACGGCCAAGGCCAAGGCTGCTGCAAAGCCCGCTGCTAAGGCCGCAGCCAAGAAACCGGCTGCCAAAAAGGCCGCTACCAAGCCAAGTCTGCTTCTGCTAAGCCGTCTGCCAAGGATGCGTAACAAAACCGTTACAGCTGTAATTACCCGCCCCGCGAGGGCGTAGGATACATGTCATAACCGTTTCGGGGAACAACTCCCGGGGGAAAGGAACGTATGAATAAGATCTTCGACAACAAGCAGGAGTTTACCGAGCTCTATCGCGATGCCGTCATGAGCATTAGCGGCAAGAGCGTCGAGGCCGCCAGCGACCTCGACCGCTTTAATGCCCTAGCCAAGCTCGTGGCCGAGAAGGCACGCACCGTTGCCACCAAGAGCGACGCCCGTGCGGTGTCCGAGGGTAAAAAGCGCGTGTACTACTTCTCGATCGAGTTTTTGATCGGTCGCCTGCTCGACAACTACCTGCTCAACTTTGGCGTGCGCGACATGGTCGCCGAGGCGCTCGACGACATGGGCTTTGACCTGTCCGTCATTGAGAACCAGGAGCCCGATCCGGCTCTGGGCAACGGTGGCCTGGGCCGTCTGGCGGCGTGCTTCCTGGATTCCATGGCAGCCGAGGGCATTGCCGGCTACGGCAACGGCATGCGCTACCGCTACGGCCTGTTTAAGCAGGAGATCGTCAACGGCAGCCAGGTCGAGGCCACCGACGAGTGGCTCACCCACGGCTATCCTTGGGAAGTCCGTCGTCAGGACAAGGCCGTGACCATTAAGTTTGGCGGCCGCGTCGAGGGCTTTGAGGAGGATGGCCGCACGTTTTACCGCACGGTGGACACGCAGGATATCCTGGCCGTCCCTTATGACATCCCCGTCGTGGGCTATGCCGGCGAGACCGTCAACAAGCTGCGCGTCTGGGCTGCCGAGCCGGTCGAGGAGCACTTCGATCTGGAGGCCTTCAACCGAGGCGACTACGCCCTGGCCGATGCCGAGCGCGCCGAGGCCGAGGCCATCAGCGCCATCCTCTACCCCAACGACGCCGGCGAGCACGGTCGTCTGCTGCGCCTGAAGCAGGAGTACTTGTTTGTTTCGGCCGGCATCTACAGCCTGCTCGACACCTTTGAGAAGGAGCACGGCGAGAACTGGGAGCTGCTGCCGCAGTTTGTGGCCATCCACACCAACGACACGCACCCCGCCATGTGCGGCCCCGAGCTCATGCGTATTCTCATCGACGAGAAAAAGCTCGAGTGGGACGACGCCTGGAACATCGTGACGCAGGTCGTGAGCTACACCAACCACACCATCCTGCCCGAGGCCTTGGAGAAGTGGCCTATCGGCACGTTCTCCAAGCTCCTCCCCCGCGTGTACCAGATCATCGACGAGATCAGCCGTCGTTGGCACGAGTCGTTCGACACCACGAAGGAGGCTGGCAGGAGCGTCTGCGCCAGACCGCCATTCTGTGGGACGGCGAGATTCGCATGGCCAACCTGTCTGTGATCTGCAGCCACAGCGTCAACGGCGTGGCCAAGATCCATTCCGACATCATCAAGAACATCGTGCTCAAGGACTTCTATGCCCTGACGCCCGAGAAGTTCAACAACAAGACCAACGGCATCTCGCACCGTCGCTTCTTTGCCGAGGCCAACCCCACCTACGCCAAGCTCGTGACCGAGGCCATTGGCGATGGCTGGCTCAAAGACGCCTTTGAGCTTGAGAAACTCAAGGAGTTTAAGGACGACACCGAGTTCCTGAAGGCCGTGGGTGCCTCCAAGCGCGCCAACAAGGAGCGTCTGGCCGCCTACGTTAAGGCCGAGACCGGTCTGGTCATCGACCCCAACACCGTCTTCGATGTCCAGGTAAAGCGCTTCCACGCCTATAAGCGCCAGCTCATGAACATCATGAAGGTGATGGACATCTACAACCGTCGCATTGCCGATCCCAACTTCCACGTGACGCCGACGACCTTCATCTTTAGTGGCAAGGCTGCCTCGAGCTACACCTTTGCCAAGGAGACCATCCGCCTCATTAACTCCGTTGCCGACGTCATCAACAACGACGCTCGCGTGAACGAGGTCATGAAGGTCTGCTTTATCCCCAACTTCCGCGTGAGCAACGCCCAGCTCATCTACCCCGCCGCCGAGATCTCGGAGCAGATCTCCACGGCCGGCAAGGAGGCCTCGGGCACGTCCAACATGAAGCTCATGATGAACGGCGCCATTACGCTGGGCACCCTCGACGGCGCCAACATCGAGATCGCCGATCTGGCCGGCCGCGAGAACGAGGCCATCTTTGGCCTGACCGCCCCCGAGGTCGAGCAGCTCTGGGCATCCAACAGCTACTTTGCGTGGGATACCCTCAACGGCGACCGCGAGCGTCTGGGCCGCGTGATGGACGAGCTCAAGGACAACACGTTTGCGGGTCTTTCGGGCAACTTCGAGAGCATCTACAACGAGCTCATGAACAACAACGACCCCGACCTAGTCATGGCTGACTTCCGTAGCTACGTGGATGCATGGGAGAACCTCACGGGCAGCTACGGCGACAGGAGACCTGGAACCGCAAGGCCCTGCTCAACACCGCCTCGAGTGGCTGGTTCTCGTCCGACCGCACCATTCGCGAGTATCGCGACGAGATCTGGCACGCATAAAGCGCGCGAGCTTCCTTTGCCGCACGGCATTACTCGACGGGCGTGACAGTGCGCCGCGCCCGTCGCTAATGGGTTAGGAACATCGATGACAGAAGGAGAAATCGATGAGTAAGAAAGAATGCATCGCGATGCTCCTCGCAGGAGGACAGGGCAGCCGATTGGGGGCACTCACCCAAAAGATCGCCAAGCCGGCGGTTAGCTTTGGTGGCAAGTTCCGCATTATCGACTTTTCGCTGTCCAACTGCTCCAACTCGGGCATCGACACGGTGGGCGTTCTGACGCAGTACCGTCCCTACCTGCTGCATGCTACGTGGGCTCCGGCGATGCGTGGGATCTGGACAGCCGCGACGGCGGCGTGTCGATCCTGCCGCCGTACGAGACGCAGACCGGCGGCGCCTGGTATGCGGGAACGGCCGACGCCATTACGCAGAACCTCGACTACATCAAGGCCAACGACCCCAAGTACGTCCTGATTCTTTCGGGCGATCACCTGTATCGCATGGACTACCGCAAGATGCTTAAGACGCACATTGAGAACAACGCCGACCTCACGGTGAGCGTTATGCCCGTGCCGTGGGAGGAAGCCAGCCGCTTTGGCATCCTGACCACCGACCCCGAAGACGGCCGCATCACCAAGTTCACCGAGAAGCCCGAGAAGCCCGATTCGAACCTCGCGTCCATGGGCATCTACATCTTCTCGGCCGACGTGCTGATCGAGGCGCTCGAGGAGGACGCTCTGGACCAGCGCTCGAGCCACGACTTTGGCAAGGACATCATCCCCAAGCTGCTCGGTGAGAACAAGCGCCTGTACAGCTACGAGTTCCACGGCTTCTGGAAGGACGTCGGCACCATCGCCAGCTTCCATGAGACCTCGATGGACCTGCTGGGCAACAACCCCGAGTTCGATCTGTTCGACAAGAACTTCCCCATCATGTCCAACATCACCACGCGTCCGCCGCACTACATTGGCGCTGACGGCCGCCTGGACGACTGCCTGGTCTCCAACGGCTGCAAGATCTACGGCACCGCTCGCCACTCGATCCTTTCGACCGATGTCATCATCGAGGAGCGCGCCGTGGTCGAGGACTCCGTGCTGCTGCCGGGTGCGCACGTTAAGAGCGGCGCGCACATCTGCCGCGCTATTTTGGGCGAGAACTCCACGGTCGAAGAGGGCGTGAAGCTCGGCTCTGTCGATACCACCAAGGATACGGCCGTCGTTGGAAATGACGTCGTTATCGGGAAGGGGGAATGATCCGATGATCAATCGCAAGGCCATCGGTTACATCACCGCTAACTACTCTTCGTCCTACGGCAGCGTCCTGCTCAAGGACCGCCCCATCGCGTCCGTTCCGTTTTTGGGCCGCTACCGCCTGATCGACTTCCCGCTGTCCAACATGATGAATGCCGGCATTAAGACCGTCGGCGTCGTCATGCCGGGTAACTACCGTTCGCTGATCGACCACGTGGGCTCGGGCAAGGACTGGGGCCTGGACCGCAAGAAGGGCGGCCTGTTCATGGTACCCGGCAACGCGTATGGCACCACCAAGGGCGGCATGCGCTTCCTGCTGCGCGACATCATCTCCAACAAGACGCTGTTCCAGCGCTCGGAGAAGCCCTATGTCGTGATGATGGGCACCAACATCATCTTTAACATGGACCTCAACACCATCATCGAGGCGCACGAGAACTCCGGTGCCCAGATGACCGTGGTGTACTGCAAGGCCACGCGCAACGTCGATGACGAGACCAAGCTCGAGATTAACGAGAACGGTCGCCTGACGGGCGTGAGCGCCGGCGTCGTGTACGGCGACAACGCCTCCATGGACTGCTGCATCGTCAACCGCGAGACGCTGCTCGAGATTATCGACCACTATCAGCCGCCGACTATCTGGACCTGCTCGAGGCACTCCAGGGCGACTTTGGCAACATCGACGTGTGCAGCTACGAGTACAAGGCGAGGTCGTGGGCGTGTTTAGCGAGAAGTCGCTGTATCGCCGCAGCATGGACCTGCTCGACCAGACCGTAGCCGACCAGCTCTTCGATCCCGAACGCCCGATCCTGACCAAGGCTCACGACGTGCCGCCTTCGCGCTATGCGACCGGCAGCCACGCCTGCAACTCGATCATCTCGGCCGGCTGCATCATCAAGGGCACCGTGCGCAACTCGATCCTGTCGCGCGGCGTCGTGGTCGAGGAGGGCGCCTCGGTGACCAACTCGATCATCAACAGAGCTGCATCATCAAGAGCGGCGCACGCGTCGAGAATGCCATTCTGGACAAGAACAACGTGGTCCCCACCAACACCGAGCTTCGCGGCACGCCCGAGAACATTCTGGTGCTGGGCAAGGCTCCGTTAACTTCCGACACCACCATCGTACGTTAACGTTGGCACCGCAACATCGCTCGTAACATGTAGAATAGCCGCCCGGTTAGCGCCAGGCGGCTATTCTCGAATTGCAACATGGGAGACAATATGGCTGATTCCAGCAAAAAGATGCAGATCGTGTTTGCCTCGGCCGAGTGCGCACCGTTTGTAAAGACCGGTGGCCTGGGTGACGTGGCAGGTTCGCTGCCTGCGGCGCTTGTGCGCGCCGGCGCCGAAGTTATCGTGATGGTGCCCAAGTACGCCACCATCAAGGATGAGTACAAGGCACAGATGGAGCACTTCTCCGATTTTTACGTGAGCCTAGGCTGGCGCAATGAGTACAGCGGGCTCGAGAAGCTCGAGCACGACGGCGTCACCTATATGTTCATCGACAACGAGCGCTACTTTGCGCGCGACTATCCGTACGGCTTCTTTGATGACGGCGAGCGCTTTGCGTTTTTCTCCAAGGCCATCACCGAGAGCCTGCAGCACCTGCCGGCCGGCTTTGAGTGCGACATCCTGCACTGCAATGACTGGCAGACGGCACTTGCGCCCGTGTTTTTGCGCGAGTTTTACCAGGGCCTGCCGCTGTATGACCGCGTCAAGACCGTGTTCTCTATCCACAACGTGGCGTTCCAGGGCCAGTTTAGCGACACCGTGATGGAGGACATCCTGGGCGTGGCGCATATTCCGGCGGCCGCCTCGCAGCTGCGTTGCGACGCCTGCAGCATCAACTACATGCTGGGCGCGTTGCACTATGCCGATGCCATCACCACGGTGAGCCCCACCTATGCAGGCGAGATCCAGACGCCCGAGTTTGGCGAGGGCCTGGACGGCGTGCTGCGCGAGCGCTCCTACGCGCTGCAGGGCATCCTCAACGGCATTGACGTGACGGGCTTTGACCCGGCGACCGACAAGCGCATTGCCGCCAACTACACCGTGGAGGACCGTTCCGGCAAGGCCGTGTGCAAGGCCAAGCTGCAGGAGGAGCTGGGACTCGAGGTTCGCGACGACCGTCCCCTCATGGTGATGGTCACGCGCCTGACGCGCCAGAAGGGCATGGACCTGGTCATGTACGCGCTCGACCGCATCCTGGCTGGCGGCGTACAGGTGGCCGTGCTGGGCACCGGCGACCGCGACTACGAGGACGGCCTGCGCTACTTCCAGGACAAGTACCCCGGCAGCATGGCCGCGCGCATCGAGTTTGACCCGGCGCTGTCGCAGCGTATGTACGCCGCCGCCGACATGTTCCTGATGCCTTCGAAGTTTGAGCCCTGCGGCCTGTCGCAGATCATCGCCATGCGCTACGGCACCCTGCCTATCGTACGCGAGACCGGTGGCCTGAAGGACACCGTGATCCCGTATAACGAGTTTACCGGCGAGGGTACGGGCTTCTCGTTTACCAACTTTAACGGCGACGAGATGGGCGACGCGGTGTTCCGCGCGGCGCGCCTGTTCTGGGATAACCGCGACGCTTGGAACCAGCTGGTCACGCAGGCCATGAGCCAGGACTTTAGCTGGACGCGCTCGGCCGACAAGTATCTGGACCTGTACTTCTTTATGCATCCGGAGATTGAGAGGCCGGCGGCTGTTGTCGACGAGCCTGAGGCTGTTGCTGAACCGGTGGCCGCCGAGGAGCCCAAGGCCGAGGAGAAGCCTGTTGAGGCTGAGCCCGCAAAGGCCGAGCCTAAGGTGAAGGCTGAGGTTGCTCTTGAGGCAAAGGACGAGGTCAAGCCCGCTGCAAAGCCCGCAGCTAAGAAGACCACGACCCGCAAGACGACCGCTAAGAAGGCTACGACGACCAAAGCTGCCGCGACTAAAACAACGGCTGCCAAGACAACGACCACGCGCAAGCGCACGACCGCCGCTGCCAAGAAGGCCGCCGAGGCCGAGGCTGCTCCCGAGGTAAAGGCCGAGGTCGCTGAGGCCAAACCGGCCGCCAAGCTCCGGCAAAGACCGCTGCCAAGAAGACAACCGCGACCGCCAAGAAGACTACAGCTGCCAAGAAGACCACGGCAACGAAGTCGACGGCCGCCAAGGCTACTGCGACCAAGGTCGCTCCGAAGGCTGCCGCAAAGCCCGCCGTCAAGGTCGAGGAGACGCCTGCCGAGCCAAGGCCGAAGCAGCTGTCGAGGCCAAGCCGACCGCCAAGACCACCACGCGCAAGCGCACGACGACGGCCAAGAAGACCACGGCAAAGGCTGCCGCTCCTAAGGCAGAGGCTATGCCCGCCGCCGTCAAAGAGGAGACCAAGCCCGAGCCTGCCAAGGAGACCCCGGTCTCCCCTGCCGCTCCGACCGAGAAAAAGGCTCCGACCAAGAAGACTTCCGTCCGCAAGGCAACGGCCACCCGCAAGCGCCGCTAATCCAGACGATCCAAAACCTCATTAAACCCTAAGCAAGGGGCGCTCCAACCGGGCGCCCCTTCTCTGTTAATAGTTGGTAAAACGATTTTCTAGGACAACCGTTCGCCGATGGTAAACGGATGTTGTTTATACAGCCTATGTACAACAGATATACTTACATCCTGTGCGTAAAGCCATGGCCCGCAGGCCGTGATTCTATTGAACTGGACCGTATTATGAGATTGATACACAACAGCCGTCTGCCGCGGTTTCGCACTCCGTTTGGCGCTGTGACCACAGGAACTTCCGTTTCGCTGTCGGTAATTTTGGAGGATGCCGACCCCAACCAGGCAACGCTTACGCTGCGAACCTGGGTCGATGAGATCGGGGAAACTCTGTATCCCATGACGCACGAGGCGACGGCATCTTTACCGCCGAGCTGGAGTGCACCGAGCCCTGTCTTATCTGGTACAGCTTTATCTGCAATATCGAGGGCCAGCCCGAGGTTCGCCTGGGCGCACCGCAGGGCCGCACCGGCGGCGAGGGCGTAACCTACGACTACGCTGAGGTACCGTCGTTTCAGATCACCGTCTATAAGCACCGCGACAACCGCCCCACTTGGTACGAGCGCGGCATGGTCTACCAAATCTTCCCCGATCGCTATGCCCGCGACGAGCACTGGCGCGAGCGTACGCTGGCTCAGGTCGAAAAGCCGCGCAACGGAATCCAGCGCCGCATGGTCGAGGACTGGAACGAGCCGCCCGTATACGAGCGCGCCGAGGACGGCTCCATCAAGACCTGGGACTTCTACGGCGGCTCGCTCAAGGCATCCAGGAAGACCTGCCCCGCATCGCCGAACTGGGCTTTACGGCAATCTACCTCAACCCCATCTTTGAAGCCGCGAGCAACCACCGCTACGACACGGCCGACTACACCAAGATCGACCCGATCCTGGGCACCGAGCAGGACTTTACCGAGCTGTGTCAGGCGGCAGAGAAGCTCGGCATTTCCATCATTCTCGACGGTGTGTTCAACCACACAGGCGACGATTCGATCTACTTCAACCGCTATGGCAACTACCCCGGCGTGGGCGCGTGGCAGAGCGAGGATTCGCCGTGGCGCGAAGCGTTTTATTTCCACGAGGACGGCTCGTACGACTGCTGGTGGGGCGTGGGCAATATGCCCGCCATCAATGAGAGCTCCGAGCTGGTACGCGAGCGGCTCCTGGGCAAGGACGGTGTGATCCGTAAATGGCTGCGCGCTGGCGCTCATGGCTGGCGCCTTGACGTGGCCGACGAGCTTTCGGACGATTTCCTGACCGAGATCAAGAAGGCAGTACTTGCCGAAAAGCCCGATGCGCTGCTGCTCGGCGAAGTCTGGGAAGACGCCTCCAACAAGGTCAGCTACGGCCATCTGCGTCGCTATCTGCAAGGCTCAGAGCTCGACTCGGCTATGGATTATCCCTTCCGCGACATGGTCATCGGCTTTTTGATGGGCTACAAGAACGCCTACCAGGCAGCCGAGGATATCGAGACCCTGCGCGAGAACTATCCGCGTGAGGCCCTGTCCTGCGCACTTAATCTGCTTTCGAGCCACGACCGTCCGCGCATTATCTCGGTGCTCGGCGGCGGCCCCGACGAGTCGCAGCTGCCCGAGTGCGAGCGCAGCAAATGGTGCCTGGACGAGAACTCGATGGGCCTGGCCAAGAGCCGTTTTTGGCTCGCCACGCTCATGCAGATGACCTTCCCCGGCGTGCCTTCGATCTACTACGGCGACGAATACGGCTGGAGGTCTAACCGATCCGGGCAACCGCCGCACCCTGCCGACCAAGGACCAACTGCACGACTTCGACACGCTGGCTATTGTCAAAAACGCCTCCGCCGTACGCCGCGCACTGCCGTTTATGATCGACGGCGAGATCAGGGCCTTCGCGCTCAACGACGAGGTGCTGGCATACAACCGCACGGGCAAGGATGGCGAGTCCGCGACGGTTATCATCAACCGTAGTCTGCGCAATTCGCACCGCGTGACGATTCCGGCACTCGCCGAATGCGCGAGTGACGTGATCAGCGGTCACGAGTGCGAGATCCACAACGGCACGGTCACGCTCGATTTGTATCCGCTGGGCTCGTCGATCATCTATCATCATGCCGAGCAGCGCCTGCAGGAGCCGCTCGATCACGGTGCAGGCGTTGTGTGCCATATCACCTCGGTACCGACCGATGACGGCAAGCCCGGCACGATCGGCGCACCAACGCGTCGCTTTATCGACCATCTGTCCGCTATGGGCATGCGCTACTGGCAGGTCCTGCCCGTCAACCCGACGGATTTCTTCCGCTCCCCCTATGCCGGGCCCTCGGCTTTTGCTGGCAATATCGACCTGCTGCCCGAGAGTCACAAGGAGCTAGCCGCCGACTTTGAGACCTGGAAGGCCCGTGGCGGCGAGGATGCGACCCGCTCTACACCGCGTTTAAACATCGCAATGCCGACTGGCTCGAGAAGTACTGCGTCTACATGGCGGTAAAGAAGCACTTTGAGGGACTGTCGCGCCACGATTGGCCGGCGGATGTCGCGCGCTACAACGAGCACCTGATCGATGACAAGCGCTTCCACGACGAGGCCGAGCTGCAGGCGTACATGCAGTATCGCTTTGACCTGGCCTGGTGCGAGCTCATGAACTATGCACACAAGAAGGGCATCGAGGTCATCGGCGATATCCCCATGTATGTCTCGGATGATTCGGCCGACGCGTGGAGCGAACCCGAGAACTTCTGGCTGTCCGACACCGGCAAGGCGATTGAGATTTCGGGCGCGCCGCCCGACAACTTTGCGCCCGAGGGCCAGGTGTGGGGCAACCCCACCTTCCGCTGGGATCACATGAAGGAGAACGGCTATAGTTGGTGGATGGATCGCCTGCGTCGTGCGTTTTCGCTCTACGACCGCGTGCGCCTGGACCACTTCCTGGGCTTCCACAGCTACTTTAGCATCCCCGCCGGCAAGGCCTGTGCCGATGGCCGCTGGCTGGCGGGCCCGGGCAAAGACCTGTTCCAGACCGCCTACGACGAGCTGGGTCCGCTCAACTTTATCGCTGAGGACTTGGGCTATCTGACGCCTGGCGTTCGTGCCATGCTTCGACCTGCGGCTTCCCCGGCATGGACGTGCTGGAGTTTAGCGACTACGACGTTCGTTGCTGTGTGCATCCCACGCCCGGCAAGATTCTGTACACCTCGACGCACGATACGTCGACGCTGGCCGGGTGGTGCACGCGTTCCTTTGCGGGTGGCGACGTGCCGAGCGGTGTTGAGGTGGCGTCCAAGCTGATGAACGACGCGCTGGCAAG
>ENA-OQBJ01000269-OQBJ01000269.1-human-gut-metagenome-genome-assembly--contig:-NODE-269-length-28124-cov-2.710576_pt1 | contig 28124 bp, 39 predicted proteins | sample MGYA00242743_ERZ504545 | MGnify/ENA primary metagenome ERZ504545 (study PRJEB26092, sample SAMD00036252) | human gut metagenome | host: Homo sapiens | study: EMG produced TPA metagenomics assembly of...
CTCTTCTTCATCACGTTTCCATACCTCGGAAGGATGAACAGAATGACCAGAAACACGAATGGCAAGTCCGATGATCATGATTCCCTCTCTGCTCTGCGCCGCCATCGACAGAAAGCCGATCACCGGAATCGTGACGATCACTTTGCTCACGGTTGCTCTCACGGTAATTTCCGTTGTGTCTCCACTGATCACATTTTTTACGGATGCGGTTCCGGCAGCGGTGTCGAGGGACTGTATCGTATAGATATACTTTCCGGAATTGTCATCAACCAGGATTTTGTCTCCCGTCGCAACCGATGACGTGTCTGTCTTCTTTGCGTACGTAACAGCGCCGCGGGAAATGTTGGTATTTCCCATCCCGTCTGAGACAAGTGTCGTGATGCCGGCAAACGGCGGAATCACCAGTGCGCCTGCTGACAGGATTGCAAGCAGAAGCAGCGTATTCACAATTACCTTCAGTAATTTTGACATATTCAATTCTCCTTGTATTCTCAGTCTTTGCCCCCTATTATAACCCCTTTTCTTCGATTATGCAAGAAAACGTTACGCATCGTGCCCCGGCCGCCCGGTTCCGCGTGCCGAATTTTTCGATTTTTTCTTGAAGATCTGTCCTGTTTCTTCTATACTATATACATAACCAAAGGGGGAATACTTTCATATGAATACACTGATCAAAACCATCGAAGATCTTTCCCTGAACGCATGGCCGTCTCACCAGATCGAGCTGTACGACGGATGGATTCTTCGTTTTTCTTATTTTTATACACACCGGACCAACAGCGTCGAGCAGATCGGGCCGTCCACGATTCCGGTGGAGGAAAAAGTGCAGTACTGTGAGGAGATCTACCGTCGCTGGGGTACACCGGCAATTTTCAAGATCAGTCCGCTTGTCAATCCCGGCTTTGATGCAATGCTCGCCGACCGCGGCTATGTAGTCCAGCACACGACGCACGTCATGACAATGGATCTGGCGAACTTTGCCAAAAAGGATCCTGCCGTTGCCGTGACCGTCAGCAGCTTTATCCCGCCGAAATGGATTGACAGCCTCTTTGCTTTAAAGAGCACGACGAACGTGATGCACCGCATGGTCGTTCCTTCGATGTACCGCGCCATTCCAAAAGAAACCATCTGTACCTCCATCCAGGATGAAACCGGAACGATCATTGCCACCGGCCTTGGCATCCGCGACCGCGATTACGTCGGTGTCTATGCCATCCATGTGCATCCTGCGTACCGCCACCGCCACTACGCTTCCTCGATCTGCCGCACAATCCTCTCCGAGGGAATCCGGCTCGGTGCAACGAAAGCGTATCTTCAGGTTGTCGAGGGAAACACGCCTGCGATCACACTGTATGAATCGCTCGGTTTTTCCTATCTCTATACCTACTGGTTCCGCGCAAAGAACGTGGTCTGATTTCACATAAAAAAGCATAGCAAAAACGGCATGTCAAAATTTTCTGACATGCGTTTTGCTCTATGTTTATGCTATAAGTGCAGTAAGATTATTCAGCAAAAGGACTGCTTAAATATTTTTCAACGCCGTCCATGGCTTCGCTCTCGTCTTTTCCGTTTGCGGTCACGGTAACTTCCTCGCCATTGTCCAGACCAAGTGTCATCATACCCATAATGCTCTTCGCATTTACTTTTTTTCTGCCGCTCTCGACGTAGATTTCACTTTCGTACTGGCTCGCTACCTGTACCAGCATGGCAACTGGTCTCGCCTCCAGGCCGCTTGAAAGACGAATTGTGATTGGTTTCTTAATCATAATACTTCTCCTCCTTGTTTCCTTCGCAAATCTTCTGCAATCTCTTTTAGTTTCCTTAATCTATGATTAACTCCGGATTTACCAACAACCGGCGTTAACATCTTGCCCAGTTCCAGAAGCGATGCTTCCGGGTATTGTAAGCGGAGCCTTGCCATCTGCTCCAGCGGTTCCGGCAGAGAAGAAAAGCCTGTGGTTTCTTCGATATACCGGATATCTTCGATCTGGCGGATCGCCGCGCTGACCGTTTTGTTGATGTTGGCAGTTTCACAGTTCACCTTTCGGTTGACACTTCCGCGCATTTCTTTTAAGATCCGCACGTTTTCCAGATTCATAAGTGCGATGTTGGCTTCCATGATGCCAAGCATCTCCACAATCTGTGCGCCTTCTTTCATATAAACCACATGGTGGTTTTTCCGGAGAACGATCCGTGCATCAATTCCAAAGTTTTTCAGAAGTTCCTGCACCTGTTCTGCTCTCGGCGCATCGGGGCAGACAATTTCGAGATGGTAAAACCGGTTGGGATCGCTGATGGAACCGGACGCTAAAAATGCGCCCCGCAGAAATGCCCGTTTGCAGCACTGACGCTGTACCACAACAGCCGGAATCGGCATTGTTAACTGCCGGTCTGTCTCGTGTAACTTCACTGCCTGCAGAATCTGACGGGTTTCTTCCCTGTCATTTACGCGGATCAGATACGTATTTTCCTTCTGATTCAGCTTAACTGCAAGTCTGCCTCTATATTAAATGTTTTTTTCAATAAAGTAAAGTACTTTCTTGCCACATACGCATTCTCTGTCTGAATCCGTATCGTCCCGTCCTTCTCGGAAATCTGTCCGCAGAGTGACAGGATCGCCGCTGTTTCCGCAATCTGGCAGTGGCGTGCCGTCGGAAGATGTCTCGATAATTCCTCTTTTACCTCGCTTGAGAATGACATCCTTCCACCTCTAAATTCCTTTTCGGATGGCGTCTTTTTCCAGATCCCGGTGCTCAATCCGGATTCCATAGTCCTTCGCGTTGGAAAGACGCCGGTACAGCTCGTTGGCAAGGGTTACGGAACGGTGTTTTCCGCCGGTGCAGCCGATGCTGATAATGAGCTGATGCTTGCCCTCGGAAATATAATTCGGAATCAGAAAACGGATCATATCCTCTAATTTTTCCGCAAACACCTGCGCTGTCTCAAATCCCATCACATAATCCCGCACCGGAGCATCGTTGCCGGAGAGCGGGCGCATGCCTTCTACGTAGTAGGGATTCGGCAGGAACCGCACATCGAAAACAAGGTCCGAATCCGCCGGGATTCCGTATTTGAATCCAAATGAGAGCACGGTGATCATCAGATTTTGAATTTCTGATCCTGCACGAAAATCTTATCGAGCTCCGCTTTCAGCTCTCTTGTGAGAAGCTGGCTCGTATCGAGAATGTAGTCCGCATCTTTTTTCAGGAACTCAAGTGCTTTGCGCTCTTTTCTAATTCCCTCATCCACCGTCCAAGGCCTGCCAGCGGGTGCGTTCTTCTCGTCTCTTTGTATCGTTTGACCAGCACGTCATCGGACGCGTCCAGAAACAGGATCTCATAGCAGATTCCGTTGATGCTCATCCGCTCCAGAACATTCTGCAGGTCCGGGAGCGCCTGGCCGCTTCGGATATCGATTCCGACTGCCACTTTCTGGATTTCTCCGGAAGTACCGTCGGCGGTAAGCTGTGCAAATTTTTCAACCAGCGGGATCGGAAGGTTATCGACGCAGAAATATTCCGCGTCCTCCAGCATTTTCAACGCTGTACTTTTTCCCGCACCGGACATGCCGGTCACAATTACAAAACGCATGTTTTTTCTCCTTTGGTGGATAACGAAAATCAGAATTCCCCGAGGAACTGGATTTCCGGCTCAAGCTGTACGCCAAACTGTTCTTTTACTTTTGCCTGGATCTGACGGATCAGTTCCATCACATCCGATGCGGTTGCACCACCTGCATTGATCAGAAAGCCGCAGTGTTTTTCCGATACTTTTGCACCGCCGACTGCGTAGCCGGAAAATCCGGCATCCATCACAAGCTTGCCTGCAAAATAGCCTTCCGGCCGCTTGAATGCGCTGCCGGCGCTCGGATACTCGAGCGGCTGTTTCTCTACCCGCTTGTTTTTCAATTCCTGCATGCGGGCAAGAATTTCTTCTTTATCTCCCGGAACAAGCATAAGTTCTGCTCCAAGTACGACGTAGCCTCTGTCTTTGATGACGCTGGCACGGTAGCCGAAGCCGAGCTCTTCTTTTTCCAGTTTCCGGATCTCACCTTCTCTTGTGAGTACAGTGACATTCTGTACAATATCCTTCATCTCTCCGCCGTAGCTCCCGCGTTCATACGGACGCCGCCGCCTAAAGTTCCAGGGATTCCGGAGGCAAACTCCATACCGGAAAGACCGGCTTCTCTTGCCGCCCGGCTGATGGATACGAGCATGCTTCCGGCTTTCGCCCGGATTCTGTTTCCTTCCACTTCGATTCCCTGAAAGTTTTTGTAAACCGAAAGAATCACACCGTGGTAGCCCTCGTCACTTACAACGAGATTGCTGCCGTTTCCGGTGACGAACCACGGGATCTCTTTTTCTTCGCAGAGAGCCACGATTTTTCTGATTTCTTCTTCTGTATGAGGAGCGACGAAATAATCTGCCGGACCGCCCACGCGGAAGGTCGTATGATTTTTCATCGGTTCTGCGGTCTGTACCGCATCTTCCCCTGCAATTGCATAAAGTTCTCTGACAATCTCTTCTTTGATCACGATTTTTACCCTTTGCCGCATCTGCGGCCGAACATTTCATTACGAATTACTACGAATTACAGATTATACTTTTTTTAGACGCGAAAGCAGCCGACATCCCTCACTTCTTCGTTCGTTCTGCCAGCCGCTGTTTTTCTTCTTCGTCTGCCCGCCTTTTTTGCAGGCTCACGGGCTATTCTACCACGAACCCTCAAAAAGTGCAACGAACTTTTTCGTTCCGGCTCTTTTTTCTATCAGATCTTCCGGATCAGTATCATTTCCTACATCAGACAGTCTTTTCCATGGATTCTCGACGGGGTGACAAGCACCATCTGATTCATGAGATTTTCTTCCGAAAGAACGGCAACGCGCAGATATTCTCTCGTATGTCCCGTCCAGTAACGGACGCCGTCGATCTCGACTTCTTCTTCCATGAGCACTTCCAGCTCTTTTCCGAAGAAGCCTTCCATATATTCCTGTCTCCGTCTCTCGTCCAGTTCCAGCAGAACATGGCTGCGCTTCGTCTTCTCCTGCTCCGGAATCTGGCCTGCCATCGCTGCAGCGCGGGTGCCTTCTCTTCTCGAATACTTGAAGATGTGAGTCTCGAAGAAATGAATGTCCTCGACAAAGGCGCGCGACTCTTCAAACTCCTCCTCACTCTCCTGCGGGAAACCGACAATCACATCGGTCGTCAGCGCCGGATTTCCATATACCTTACGCAGCAGATCGCATTTGTGTTTGTATTCTTCTGCGGTATATTTCCGGTTCATCCGCTTCAGTGTTCCATTGCTTCCGCTCTGCAGCGAAAGATGGAAATGCGGGCACACCTTCGGCATTGCGGCGATCGCCTCTGCAAACTCTTCGGTGATGATGCCCGGCTCCAGGGATCCGAGACGGATTCTTCTGATGCCGTCCACTGCATCAACAGCGCGGATCAGGTCGAGCAGCGTCTCTTTTTCGCCCTCCGGGAAATCGAGTCCGTAGGAGGAAAGGTGGATACCGGTCAGCACGACTTCCTGGTATCCGGCCTCCACCAGACGTTTTACTTCTTCTACCACATCACTCTGGCGGCGGCTTCTGACTCTGCCGCGCGCGTACGGGATAATACAATAAGTACAGAACTGATTGCATCCATCCTGTACTTTCAGGAATGCGCGGGTGTGCTCCGCCGTTTTGCTGATCGAGAGTGTCTCGTACTCACGGTTGTGTGTCATATCCACGAGGAAGCTCTTACACTCCGCGTCGGATGGTTTTCCACCATCCTCACGTTCTGCCAGAAAGTTTTCCAGAATATCCACAAGATCTTTCTTCTTATTATTTCCGATGATCAGATCAATCGCCGTATCCTCTTCGAGTTTTTCCCCAGCCGCCTGCACATAACAGCCGCAGGCCACGACAACCGCATCGGGATTCATCTTTTTCGCTTTGTGCAGCATCTGCCGCGATTTCCGGTCCGCAATGTTCGTCACGGTACACGTATTGATAATGTAAACATCCGCTCCCGGTGCAAAAGGCACGATCTCGTACCCTCTGTTTTCGAGGAGCTGCTGGATGGCTTCCAGCTCATATGCGTTCACTTTACACCCAAGATTATGCAAAGCTACCGTTTTTTTCATGCCATACTCCTTTCTTCTTCATCTTTATTATTAAAAATCACGAAGATTCCACTTTATCTTTGTATGTTTTCGCATTGACTTTTTCCCCTCCAGACGGTAAGATAAAGCTGTTAAATGAGGGTAATAAATAATGTTAACCAAATAACAGGGAGGATTACAAACATGAAAACAGTACAGATTTCTCTTAATTCTATCGACAAAGTAAAATCTTTCGTCAACGACATTTCCAAATTCGATTTTGATTTCGATCTGGTATCCGGAAGATACGTAATCGACGCAAAATCCATCATGGGAATCTTCAGCCTCGACCTTTCCAAACCGATCGACCTGAACGTCCATGCTGATGGAGATGCTCTTCAGACCGTACTTGATGTTCTTGCTCCGTACATTGTATAATTACGATAGAACATAAGGGCCGCGCACTCGCCGCGGCTCTTTTTTTGTCTTTGTTTATCATCAGGACCGGATCTTGTTTTTCAGAACCCCCAAAACAAGATCCGGCCTTTTTGTTCTTTAAAGCAAGTTTTCCTTAGCAGACCTCGATCGTCTCTGCGGTAGAAACTGCGCGTTCCATCATCTCGTCGATCACGTCGTCCAGATGGCGCTCGGAGCATTTGATGACATTCAGGTTCGGTTTTGTCACCGGATGCTTTGCAACGAAGATCGTGCAGCAGTCCTCATACGGCAGAACAGATGTCTCGTACGTACCGATTTTTTCGGAAATATCGACGATCTCCTGTTTGTCGAAACCGATCAGCGGACGGAAGACCGGCATGGTGCAGACTTCGTTGGTAACGGCGAGGGAATGCATCGTCTGGCTTGCCACCTGTCCGATACTCTCTCCGGTGATCAGGCCAAGGCATTTGTCCTGACGTGCAAACGCTTCTGCGATCTTCATCATATAACGGCGCATGATGATGGTCAGCTCGTCGTGCGGGCATTTTTCGTAGATTGCAAGCTGGATCTCGGTGAAGTTGACCACATGCAGACGGATCGGGCCGCTGTAGCGTGCAACGAGTTTTGCAAGATCCACAACCTTCTGTTTGGCTCTCTCGCTGGTGTACGGCGGAGCGTGGAAGTAAACGGCATCAATCTTAACACCGCGTTTTGCGATCATGTATCCGGCAACCGGACTGTCGATACCGCCGGAAAGCAGCAGCATGGCCTGTCCGTTTGTGCCGACCGGCATACCGCCAGGGCCTGCGATGCTCTCGCAGTACAGATAAATCTTCTGACGCAGCTCGACGTTCAGATAGATATCCGGCTCGTGAACGTCTACTTTGAGGTTCGGGCAGACATCGATGATGCGGCCGCCCAGCTCGCAGTTGACTTCCATTGTGTGCATCGGATAGTTTTTGTTCGCACGGCGTGCGCATACCTTAAAGGTTTTCTCCTCGGTCGGGTACAGCTCTTTCACGTAGGAAACCACTGCCTCTGCCAGATCTTCAAAGCCGGTGTCCTCTAAAATGACAACCGGGCAGATCTCGGCGATACCGAAAACTCTTGTCAGCGCATCGACAGCGCCCTCGTAATCAAAGTCTCCTTCGGTGTTGACATAGATTCGTCCCATCTCACGGGTGACCTGGAAATTTCCGTCTACCGGGGCAAGCGCGTGCTCCATCTGTACGCAGAGCGCTTTCTCGAACAGATGACGGTTCTTTCCTTTAATGCCGATCTCGGCATATTTTACCAGAAATGCTTTGTACATCATCGTTTTTTATTCTCCTTTTTTCTCAGCCAGATCACGGAAGAACAGAGGATATTCCTCAGAAAATTTCTTCAGGATCAGGTCAGATACCTGACGCATCTGCGGATGTGCGGCGTTGGCGCTTCGAAGCCGGATAAAGTGGCGCCACTCTCTTAAGTTCATGGTCATGACGATCTCGGTTTTCAGGGAGTTCGGAAGAATGCTTCTTGCCTCCTCCGGCTTTGCTCCGAGTTCGAGCATCTGGAAGTAATACTGCTCTGCAGCTTCCATTGCTTTCTGCCATACCTCGTATTTTTTACGGTCGTTCTCGTCGTCCAGATCATAGGAAAATCCGGTTGCCAGATCGATACAGGTGATCTGGTTTCCAAATTTATCTTTCGAATAGTTGCAGTAGCGGGTGCTCTCCTGGCTGTAGCTTGCGATACGGTGGCGGACGATCTCATGGGTCACGCCGCGGTCGCACGTTACTTTTACGGTGATGGAGCCGTGCTCAATGACGGATTCATGGCCGCGTTTGATGATGCCTGCGATGAATTTCTCTGCAGTGCCTTCTCCAATGCGCTCCTCGCTCTTGTAGCAGACTCTTCCGATTTTCTCGATCCGGCGCAGCATATCCTCGTAGGATTCGGTGCTCAGGATTTCAATTTCCGGCTGTATTGTAATCATAATTTTCCTCTTTCTATTATTTCCTGGTAAATCTGCGCAGCATCGGCAGTACCTCGCGCAGCGTATCCAGGGTGTAATCAATCTGTTCCAGTGTCGTAAATTCGCTGAAGCTGAACCGCACGGCAGACTCCATCTCGGCTTTCGATGCGCCGATGGCAGTCAGCGTCGGGCTTCCGGCTCTCTTGTGTGATGAGCAGGCGCTTCCGGCGGAAACGTAGATCTGGCGGTCCTCCAGCGTGTGCAGCAGCACTTCACTACGCACATTTAAGAACGATGCATTGACAATCTGCGGCGCACCCTCTTCTTCCGGCATGCATGGATGACCACATCGTCCAGCTCCCGCAAGCCTTCGATCAGACGGTGTTTGCAGGCACGCATCTGCGCAGTCTGCTCGTCAAAATGCCTGTAAACGATCTCAGCGGATTTCGCAAGGCCTGCGATGCCCGGCACATTGTCGGTTCCGGAACGCATGCCGTTCTGCTGGCCGCCGCCTAAGATCAGCGGACGGATTTTTGCTTTCTCATCAATATATAAAAGCCGCTTCCCTTCGGTCCGTGGATCTTGTGGCCGCTCACGGAGAGCATGTCGATGCCCATCCGTTTCGGATAAATCCGGTATTTGCCGAACGCCTGGATCGCATCGACATGAAAATACGTTTTCGGATTTTTCGCCTTGATTCTGCGTCCGATCTCCCCGATTGGCTCAACAGCACCGATCTCATTGTTGACATACATAATCGAAACGAGAATCGTCTCCGGCGTGATCGCTTCTTCGAGTTCGTTCACATCCACAAGGCCTTCTTTATTTACCGGCAGGCGCGTAATACGGAATCCCTGCTCCTCCAGAAATGCCAGCGGTGCCGACACGGCCGGGTGCTCGATCGCGCTTGTGATGATGTGGTTTCCCGTTCTCTTATTTGCCATTGCTGTTCCGACGAGCGCCCAGTTGTCGGACTCTGTGCCACCGGAGGTAAAGAAAATTTCTTTTTCTTTGACTTTCAGAATCTTTGCCAGCGTTTCCTGGGCGGTTCTGATATATTGTTCTGCTTCTACCCCTTTTTGATGCATCGCAGACGGATTTCCATAATGATTTACCATCAGATCACAGACGAGATCTGCGGTTTCCTGATAAACACAGGTGGTTGCGGAATTGTCCAGATATGCTTCCATTATCTTGTTCGTTCCCTTCCTTCTAAAAGATACACCAGAATGGAAAGCACGGTCATTCCGGCCGTTTCCGTGCGCAGAATGCGCTTTCCGAGCGTAATCGGCTCTACCTTTTCCTTCATGGCCATTTCCACTTCCGCTTCGTCGATGCCGCCCTCCGGTCCGATCAGGATCGCAATAGATTCACCCGGTTCAATGGATTCCAGAATTCTTCTCGTTCCTTCCATCCCCTCTGCGTTCTCATACGGCATCAGGCGAACGTCTGATTCTGCATCATTGCAAGCGCCTGCTGAAATGTAACAGGCATGTGTACCGTCGGAATCTGCATCCGTTTGGACTGCTTTGCCGCACCAAGCGCGATCGTCTGCCAACGCTCTGCTTTCTTTTCCGCCTTTTTCCGGTCCAGCTTCACAACGCAGCGTTTCATCTCCACCGGAACAATTTCCGTCGCACCAAGTTCCACTGCTTTTTGGATGATCAGTTCCATTTTGTCACCTTTTGGCAGACCCTGAAACAGTACAATTCCGGACGGGAGTTCTCTGTCTGCTGCTGTGACTTCTTCTACTGCGGCAAGAACCTCCCCTTCCGGGAAATCCGAAACGGCACAATGATATTCCTTTTCGCCTCCGGTACTGACCAGTATTTTTTCGCCCGGCCGCATGCGGAGCACATTTTTGATGTGATTAACGTCACTGCCCGTGATGTGGACAGTGCCGTCATAAATCTGACTTTCTTCTACAAAAAACGGTACATGAATCTGTTCTCTTTCTCTTCTGGTGTTTCGCTTTTCTTAATTTACATCGGTTTTCTTGCTGTAACAGAAACCCATTCGCCCTGATGTGTAACTTCAACTACTTCAAGTCCCGCTGCAACGACTGCCTCTTTGACAACTTCCTCTTTCACATCGAGAATGCCGGATGTGATATAAACAGCGCCCGGCTTCATCTGGTGTACGATTACCGGCGTCAGCGGAACGAGAACATCTGCAAGAATATTGGCGGTAACGATATCGTATTTCTCGTATCCGACTCTGTCCTGTACTTCTTTGTCATCAATGATATTTCCGATCATCATATCAAAAGCTTCTACCGGAATTCCATTGACTTCTTTGTTTTCCTCAACCGCAGGAACCGCACACGGATCGAGGTCTGTTCCGACCGCATGACGCGCACCAAGCTTCAGTGCAATAATCGAAAGAATACCGCTTCCGGTTCCGACATCAAGCAGCTCGGTATCCTTTGTCACATATTTCTTTAACTGACGGATGCAAAGCTGTGTTGTCTCATGCATACCCGTTCCAAAGGCTGTGCCCGGATCGATATGGATGATCATTTATCCCGGTCTTCCGGCTTTACTTCCTCCCAGGACGGGATGATCAGAATGTCGTCCACATAGAACTGTTTGAAATACTGTTTCCAGTTGTTGATCCAGTCCTTGTCCTCTGTCTCAGACTCTGTGATGGTGCACTCTCCAAGGTCCAGGAACTCCTGCATTTCTGCAAGTGCGCGCGGACATCTGCAAGAACCTTCTCCTTGTCCTCATCCACATCGAGGTAAAAATTCAGGTAGCAATGCCGTCGTCATCCGGAATATCCGGCATGATATCCACGAACATCTGCTGTTTGTCGCTCTCGGTCAAAGGCTGTTTGTCCTGAATTTCCACGCCTTCGATTCCCACATCGGCCAGAGTGGAGATCACAATGTCTTCCACTTCCGATCTTGTTTTTAATGTAAATTTATTCCATTTCATTGTTTAAACTCCTTTTTGCGCTTCTCTTTTCCATACGTGCAAAGAAAGCCACGTTTATCATACACGATATCGTTCCTGTTGTAAATGTTATTTTCGGCTTTTACGGCCCGTCTCAATCCGAAATCTTTGTCAGAAAGCCATCTTTTTTCGCCTTCTGATAACGCCATATCAGCCCGAGTGTGGATAAAATGCGCACCCCAAGATCTATCAGATTGAACCGATACAGTGCCGTAAGATCTGCCCCAAGTGCCGTATACAGACGGACACCAAGCAACGGCAGAACACTGTTGGTCAGCGTCGTCATCATCGTAAAGAGGCTGATCAAAAGCGAACGGTTCTTTTCCGGTGCGGCATTTAAAAGAATCTGTACCGTGCAGAGTGCAACGGCACACTGTGGAGCGTTCAGAACCGTCATCAGAACAATAAAAGTAACCCCGCGGTACGCCAACGGTAAATGTGGAACCAAAATCATAATAACCGGGCAGAAGCAAAGACCGATCCCGGCGAAAATCAGTGCAAAATCCGGCGATTTTTTCCGGACAACCTTCGCGATCATTCCAACTGCCGCAAGCTGACCGATATTGAAAACACCGTTGCAGATGGAAAGTGTCATCTCCGACATTTTGCAATATTTGACCTGTCCTAAATACCACATGCTCCAGTCAAGCTGCCAGGTGATATAGAAAAAGACCACCGGCACGAAAAACCAGCGCAATGCTTTATTTTTCCCCACGCTTGTGATCGCCTCCAGCAGATCAGAAACAGAAAAAACGTGAGGATGCCTTCCCCGCTTCTGCCGGAGCTTTGCCCTCCTCCTGCTGTTCCACCGGAATTTTTGATTGCAGCGGCCTGCAACAAAACACAGACAGCACACAGATAAAAAAAGCTTCGGAGTACCAGAAGTTTTCCATCGGCCGTGTGGCATCTTCCCATCAGAATCCCGCAGATCACCGGTGCAAGAATGCCAATCACAAACATGAACTGATTCCGAAAGGCATAGACATCGTTTCGCTGCCGCAGTGAAACCGCAGCACCGAACATTGCCTGCCACTGCGCATTGTAAATAGCAAGTGCCCCCGCAGTAAATGCCAGTGATACAAAAAACAGCTCCATACGTCTCTCGCCGAGTGCCGGTACACTTCCAAGAAATGCATAGCCGGCACACATCACAAGAAGCGTAAGCATCGGTATCGTCTTTGTCGACTTCAGACGATCCGCCAGAATTCCAAGCGGCAGCAGTGCTGCACACGCTACAATGTTCGGCACCATCTGGATAATGCCGATCTGACTGTCGGTTGCACCCATGTTTGTCGCATACAGATTCAGGCCGAAACCGTTGATCGATGTGATATATTGCAGAAATACACCCTCGACGGCAAACAGCAGCATGATCTGCGCAGATGGCGGCATCTTTTTTGCCCGGTAAAACAGACTCTTTTTCATTGCTTCATCCCCCATACCTTCTTTTGTCATCTTCACGTTCCTGCCCCCTGCCGGATACGTAAAGATTCTGCTTTCATAATGGCAATTTCATGTTCAAATGTCAACAGAAATACCCGGATCCAATGTGAGAATTTCAACGGCATTTTCTGTCAATATTCACAAAAGAAAAAAGGGCATTCTCCCTGTTGAATGCATGAGTTTGGCATAAGAAAAAGGAGCCCCCGTTTTACCTGGGGCTCCGCCTATTGGAAATGTTTATAGCAATCTCAGAAACTTGCGTTATTTTCGGGGTTTGCTATCAGAATTCGATCTCGCGCAGATATCTGTGCAGCGCATCCTGCCAGGTCGGCAGTTTTTCGAATCCGTTCTCGGTCAGTTTCTCTTTGCTCATGCGGCTGTTGGACGGACGTTTTGCTTTTGCCGGGTACTGGTCAGAGCTTACCGGTGATACACTTACTTTTCCGTAAGCCGGATCGATCTCAGCGGCCTGTTTGAAAATCTCGCAGGCGAACTCATACCAGGAGCAGAGTCCCTCGTTTGTTGCATGGTAGCGGCCGTAGTTCTCTTTCTCTGCCATGTCGACAAGCAGGCGGGACAGGTCGTAGGTGTAGGTCGGGCTTCCTACCTGATCATCTACAACAGTCAGATGATCGTGTGTCTTTCCAAGGTTCAGCATGGTCTTGATGAAGTTCTTTCCGTTCACGCCGAATACCCATGCGATGCGGACGATGTAGAATTTTTTCACCCATTTCTCTACCGCGAGCTCTCCCTCGTATTTCGTCTGGCCGTATACGTTCAGCGGATGACGCTCATCATCCGGCTCCCACGGGCGGGTACCCTGGCCGTCGAATACGTAGTCGGTGGAGATGTAGATCATTTTGCAGTCAAGGTCATGGCAGACTTTTGCGATGTTCTCGGTTCCGACTGCATTGACCTGATGTACTTTTTCTTTTTTGTCATCATCTCAGCAAGGTCTACAGCGGTCCATGCTGCACAGTGGATTACGACATCCGGGTTTGCTTCGGTAATGACTTTTCTTACGCTTTCTGCATCGGTGATATCCATTTCTTCAATATCAACGCCGATTCCTTCATGACCGCGTTTTGCAAGTTCATTCATGACGTCATGGCCGAGCTGGCCTTTTACACCTGTTACAAATACTCTCATAATGGTTCTCCTTTTTTCTGATTTTGTTATCGTTATGTTTTGTCTGTCTCTTGTTTTTCAGTCTGATTTTCTGTTTGTACCATGAGTATAAAGGATGACGTTATGTCATGGTCAAGCATTTTTTTCAAAAACTGCCCCGGATTTTTCTTCCGGGGCAGTTTTTCTTCAACGCTGTTCGCTTTTATTTGTCGATATATTTTCCGTTCATCACATCCATCAGATACTGGCCGTACTGATTTTTCTTCAGTGGCTCGATGTCGGTCAGAAGCTGGTCTTTACCGATCCAGCCGTTCAGGTAACCGATCTCCTCGAGGCACGCAATCTTGCGGTGCTGATGGGTCTCGATGGTTTTTACGAAGTTGGTTGCCTCTACCAGGCTCTCATGTGTACCGGTATCCAGCCAGGTGAAGCCCTGTCCGAGAAGCTCAACGTTCAGGCTGCCGTCTTCCAGATAGATCCGGTTCAGGTCGGTGATCTCAAGCTCTCCGCGCGGTGACGGTTTCAGGTTCTTTGCATACTCTACGACTTTGTTGTCATAGAAATACAGACCTGTAACACAATAGTTTGATTTCGGTTTCTCCGGTTTCTCTTCGATGGAGATGGCTTTTCCCTCGGAGTCAAATTCTACGATTCCGAAACGCTCCGGATCATCTACATAATAGCCGAATACGGTTGCGCCTTTTCCGGTCTCAGCGTTTTCTACTGCTGCTTTCAGGCGTTTGTTCAGACCGTGTCCGAAGAAGATGTTGTCGCCGAGCACCATGGCAACGGAATCATCCCCGATGAACTCCTCGCCGATGATGAAGGCCTGTGCCAGTCCGTCCGGGCTTGGCTGTACCTTGTAGGAAAGCTGTACACCGAACTGATGGCCGTCACCGAGCAGTGCCTCGAAACGCGGGGTGTCCTGCGGGGTGGAGATGATCAGGATGTCGCGGATGCCTGCATTCATAAGAACAGACAGCGGATAATAGATCATCGGCTTGTCATAGATCGGGAGAAGCTGTTTCGATGTTACCATAGTTAACGGATAAAGACGTGTGCCGGAACCTCCGGCAAGTACGATACCTTTCATAATTCGTTACTCCTTTTTCGTATATGATACCTCTAGTATAACCTCATTCCCGGAAACGCGTCAACCCGTATCGTAACGTAACCGTTACTGTTCACTCAGCAGTGAAACACTTGCTGTTTCGCTGCGTAAGAACATGTTTCAGGTGTGAGCAACCCTCCTTTTGCGAAGCAAAACTTTAAATGAAGGTTGCGAATGTTACAGTTCGCTGGGCACCAGTGAACTGTAACACGTAACGGTGTGTGATAACTTTGTGACGTTTCTGTTATCAGCAGCTGTATTTCGTCAGTTTCTGGCGGGAATAGATCGAGCTGTTGCGGTTGAATACGTAGCCGCGGTGCAGACAATAAAGAAATATGGCAGATAATCGTAGCCAAAAATCTCGCCGCCGATGAAAATAGCCGCCAGTAAGGTATTGGTTCCGCCACCGAAAACCGCCGCATAGCCAAGCGCCGCGGAAAGCTCCACCGGAATACCGAACAGATTGCCAAGGACTGCTCCCAGGGTTGCTCCGATGGTAAACAGCGGGGTTACCTCGCCGCCCTGAAACCCGGCGGACAGCGTCAGAATTGTCAGGATAAATTTCAGCGCCCAGTCATATGCATATACCTTTTCCCCATGAAATACCGCTTCCACCAGATTCGTTCCAAAGCCGCAATACCGTCCTCGGTACAGAAGCAGGAACAGAATGCTAAGGATAACACCGATGGAGAAAACACGTACCAGCGGATTTTTGATTTTTTCGCCGAGATATTTTTTCGTGTGCTTTAAGCACCAGGCGAAGAGGCCGCCTGTGATTCCAAAAATAATACCAAGTGTAATCAGACGCACCAGCAGGAACGGTGTCAGGCTTTCGCTGATGTGGACAGCCAGATTTTCTTTGCGGATTCCAAGCAGGGAAGCTACAGCGCTCGCAGAGAAAGATGCGGTAAACGCCGGAAGCAGTGCCTCGTACCGCATTTCACCCGCAGCGAGCACCTCTACCGCAAAGATCACAGCTGCAATCGGCGTTCCGAACATGCCCGCAAAGCCGGCGGCCATACCGGTTACCAGAAAGATACCGGGCGCGTTTTTAAACGGTAATTTTGCCGGCAAAATAGGAAAACACAGCACCGATCTGAACGGCAACGCCCTCGCGGCCGGCGCTTCCACCGAACAGATGCGTCAACGCCGTTGAGAGCATTGCCAGCGGAATCATGCGAAGCGGAAGCTCTGTCTCCTCCTCATACGCTACATCAAAAATCAGACTCATGCCTCCTTTTCCCCTGCCACCGAATTTCTGATTGACTGCCACGATCACAAGACCTGCCATAGCGAGAAACGGCAGACACCAGAAAAGATGTGCCAAGCGAACAGCCGTGACTTTCAAAAGCAGACGGCAGAACAGCGCCTCAATCAGACCGACTGCCGCACCGAGCGGAACGCCGGTCACACCGAGCAGCAGCAGGCGCCGTAGGTGCGAAGGGATTTCTTCAGTTCTTCTTTCATTCTCTTTCTCTCCTTTTCGAATTCTGCTGTTATCATATCACGAAGCGGACAGATTTTGAACTATGGATACCTTTTCCTCCATACTCTTTGCCAGTGCGTCGGCAATTTTCCTGCATCCGGATTACTTCTGTCATCTCCTGCTCCGTAAACTGCGCCGCAGCTTCCTCCTCGGACTGAAACAGCGGAAGAACCAGCTCTCTCGCATACTGTTTTCCCGTTTCAGTCAGACTGATGATTTTTTCCCGCCGGTTTGCCGGATTGACTTCCATTTCGATATATCCTGTTTTCGTTTTTAGTCCGTTTTCGTACTTTTTGTTTTAGTGTTTTTTTCTTCCTTTGTCAAGATTTCCAAAAGCCTCTTTTTTCCGTATATTTTCCGGCATTTTTCAAATACTAGCAACTGTCCAGACACTGTTAGGGAAAGGAGATTTTGAAGATGAGAAAAATCAGAAGAGTGTGTATGACGCTGGCATTGGCGGTATTACTGGCCGGGATGACGGCCTGTGGAAACAACACCACGAATGACACTGGAAATGGCAATACCAACACGGAGAGCGACATGGGACAGACGGATAACAGAAACGATGTCAATACGACAGAGATGCCGTCAAACGACAATGTAAATGATGTGACGGAGGGCACCGATGGGAATGCCAACGGTACGAACGGTACAAATACCGGGGATAGAAATACCCTTGGAGATGATGTCGGCGACGCCGCTGAAGATGTGACCCGTGGTGTCGGTGAGGGCGTTGAGGATGTCGGCCGCGCGGTGGACGATGTGGTAAGCGGCGGCGACAATGAGACGCAGAATCCGCAGGAAAACGGAGCAACTACACAGAATGGAGCGGGGATGGCACAGTAAATATGCACTTCTGCTGCTCCCGTATCTAAAAAACTTCCCTTGGCGAACGATATATGCAGGTTCGCCGGGAAGTTTTTTACTGCCAGGCACATCAGCACCTGGTTTGATCCGTCACTTTTGATTTTTTCTTTTACAGACCGCATCTGAATTTTCTGCCTTCGCGCCAAGAATGCTGGCCATCTGATCGCCCCACGCTGCACGCTCTGCATAAATATCAACCGTTCCAGATCTCCGCTCCGGTCCACAAAGGCAGGGAACAGAAATCCACAGATAGGATTTCCCGGCTCGTATTCTCCAACCAACGGGCAGACAGCGCAGATCAGATAGGGGAACATCTCCTCGGATTCCCCCAGGCGCTCTTTATCGGAAGCCTTTGCAGGAATATCATACCGGTCATAAAACATGTAAATGGCATAAGCCCGTGAATCTGCAATCCTTCGATCAGGATATCATAGAACGTTTCCAACAGCGCATCGTTCTTCAGTCCGCATTCCCGCAGCGCCATCAGCATCTGCCAGATACTGCCCGGCCCCTGGGATGTTTCCGGAAAACGGTATTCCCGCAGCTTCTCATTCGATTCCGCAAACGGAATTTTCTTGGCAATCGCCAGATTCCTGGCCTTTTCCGAACCGGACAGTTTCAGAAAATGAATGTTGAAACTGCCGTCATACTCCCCATCCGAATCCGTATAGCAACCCGCCATCCGCACAAACGAAGTCCGCGCCGGCGTCATCCTCCTCGTCAGCTCCAGCATGTCTTCCCGATTAATCATACATTCCCTCCGACAGTAAAGATATTCGAAACTCTCTGCCTTTGATCTTATCATAACATGCTTTTTCTGTCAGCAGGTTTTTAAATTGCGTTCTTTCTCTCCATCTGATAAAATCGAAACAGTATCTCGCATTTTATAATTTTGATATAGAGAGATGTTGGGACAAAACACCTTTTGACTCAATATCACAGAAAGGACGACACATGAAATTAGCAGTAATCAGTGATCTTCACGGGAATTATTATGCGCTCGCAAAGGTGCTGGCATTTCTTCGCAGTCAGGAGATCGACGGTATCATCGGGCTGGGAGATTTTGTAACAGACGGGCCTTTTCCGCAACGGATGATGAGAGTGCTTCGCGAAATGCAGGAGGAGTTTCCCTGCTATCTGGTGCGGGGAAACAGGGAAGAATATCTGCTGGAAAATATCCGGCATCCGCAGAACTGGAAGGCAGGTTCCTCGACAAGCGGACTTTTGGATTATACGTTTCGGAATCTTACCGGACAGGATCTGGAATTTTTCGAACATCTGCCGACAGACGGTGTTCTGGTCGGAAAAATAAATGAATCAGGCCGGCTGATTCCTGTTTTTGTTCCGCAGGAAGAAATCACACCGGATACCTGCCGCGAATCTCTCTTCCCGGCACTTCGTCTCTGTCACGGCGCGCCCGGAGAACTCCGTGGGAATTTCGGTCTGCATCCGGAGCTTTTGCTGTCCCATCTGAAAAATCTCGATGCCGCAATCCTGCTCGGCGGGCACAGCCACAAGCAGGAGCAAAGAGAATATGCCGAAAAAACATACCTGAATCCCGGTTCCCTTGGGCTTGCGCTTGATGGAGTCGGCGGCCATGCCCATTTCGCGATTCTGACGCTGGAAAACAGCACATGGCAGATCGAATGTTTTCAGATTCCCTACGATCTCGAAGGCTACCTCGCCGAATTCGACCGCGCCGGGCTGGAAACGCATGGCAGTGTCCTTGCCCGTTCCTTAAAACGGACATTGACCTGCGGCGTGAATTATTTTTATCTCACCGTAAAACGAGTGCGTGAACTCGCCGATGCACTGGCACTGACCGATCTGGACGAAGAGGTCTGGAAAAAGGCGGAACAGGAACTGAAATAACCGTCCATTCAAAAGACGGCAGGCTGTGTACTCACACACAGCCTGCCGTCTGTTTCTATTCCCTAACTTCTATTTTTCTTTTCGAAACACAACCGTCTCAAATCTTCTGACCACTCCATCATACTCTCCCGTCATCGCTGGTATGTTTCCGTATCCATCGGAAATGCAGCCGGTTCAGCTCCGTAGTTCTGTACAAACAGATACTTGTATTTCTCATCCTCTGTTGCAACATCGAGCTTCCGGGATTTCGGCTGCCGCGCGTTCCAGGCCTTTTTCTTCTGCCAATTTCCGGCAGAAGTCATCGTAAAATGCCTGTTCAAAATCTGCGCAGACATAATACGCCTCGCCCTCTCCAAATACATTTTTCGTCAGTGCCGGATATCCCGCATAGAAATCGTCACGGTATGCCAGCAGCGTTTCGGCACCGTTCGTTTTTACCAGGTCGCAGAAATTTCGGATTTCATATGTCTTTCCTTCTCCCACACCCACATTCACATCCTGATCATACAATGCGTCCAGCTCGGTGCTCCGCAGGCCGAATACATCCATCAGTCCGTGCGGGGTTCCGCCGAGGAAACAGAGGTCGTTTTCATCCACAACTCCCGACCAGTATGTCATCACAAAGGTGCCGCCGTCTGCCACGAAATTCCGGATTTTTTCCTCAATTCCGGCCCGAAACAGATACAGCATCGGTGCAAAGACAATCCGGTAGCCGGAAAGACTCTCCTCCATATCAAGGAAATCCACATTCACACCCAGTTTCCGAAGACCGCCATATACTTCTTCACGGTATTCATGTAATGCAGTCCCATATTCCGTGGTCCCTGCGCATCCTCCATGGCCCAGCGGCTTTCGCAGTCATGCAAAATTGCAGCCTGTGCCTTCGTCGTGCTTCCCGCAATCTGCGCCAGATCCAAAAGCGCCTCGCCCGTCTCTGTCACCTCACGGAACACGCGCGTATCCTTTCCGCCGTAATGGTCAATGACCGCCCCCGTGGAACTTCTCGCTCGCACCGCGGCTCTGGCGGATCTGGAAATACTGGACACTGTCGGAACCATGCGCCACTGCCTGCAGCGATGCCGCCTTTAAAAGCCCAGGCCGTTTCAGCTTGCTGACACTCTGCCAGTTCGTGCTTGTCGGGCAGGACTCCATCAGAAGGAACGGTTTTTTCATCAAACTCCGCATAAAATCGTGCTGCAGTGCCGCATCAAGCGCAGTCACCTCTTCTGCTTCCTTGTGCCAGGTCGATAATTATCCCATGACACCACATCAATCAGATCCTTGAACTTATGATAATTCAGTCCCTGGAAATCATACATCATGTTGATTGTCACCGGAAGTTCGGAACCGCCCGCGCGGATCGCTGCTTTTTCCCAGGCAACAAAGTCTGCTGTCTGATCTGTCACAAACCGTTTCCAGTCAAGATTCAGTCCGTGAAGCCCCATCTCACCCTTTGGGGACGGACTCTCAATCTGCTCAAAATTCTGATACGAATGGCTCCAGAACGTTGTATTCCACGACATATTCAATGCATCAATCGTCTCATATTTTTTCTTCAGCCACCCCTGAAATGCCTTCTGGCAGAGCGGGCAATGGCATTCTCCACTCAGTTCATTCGAAATGTGCCACATTTTTACCGCCGGGTGCTTTCCAAACTTCTCGCTCAGCAGGCGATCAATTTTCCCCACCTTTTCCCGGTAAACCGGCGAAGTATAACAGTGATTATGGCGTCCGCCGAACAGATTTTTCGTGCGGTCCGCGTTTACGCGCAGTACCTCCGGGTATTTGTCTGCAAGCCACTTCGGGCGTGCTGCAGACGGTGTCGAGAGAATTACTGAAATCTCATTCTTATACAGCTGATCCATGATCTTTTCCAGCCATTCCAGGTGGTATACACCCTCCTCCGGCTCGAGCACAGACCAGGAAAAGACACCAAGCGTCACCTCGTTGATATGCGCCTCCTTCATATATTCGATATCCTGCTCCAGAATTTCCGGCATCGCAAGCCACTGCTCCGGGTTATAATCCCCTCCATAGATAAATCCACTCTGGTTCATGTTCGTTTTCCTTTCTCTGTTCATCGAAATATCGTCTCCACGTGCAGCTTCTCAATTTTGCAGGCACATCCATCCGCTGCATCCGGCTGCTTTTCCAGAAAAATCGGATCACCCGGATGCAGAGGATAGACAACGAGTTTCAGTTTCTCCGGAAACTCAAAATAGCCAAGGCTTAACAGGGCCTCCTGACCGGTATAGAAATAATCGTTGATTTTCTCTTCCCCATCAAACACTTCCATACGGTTTCCGTACCAGGTCAGAAAAGCAAACGCATCGTGATAATTTTTTTCGCCCGGATAAGCAAGCTTCAGTTCGTATACTGCTTTCTCTTTATCCTGCTCTTTGCAGACAAGCTCTGCCTCCGGCTCCTGTGCTTTGTAAATACGCTCATACAGCGTAAAGTTTCCTCTTTTTCCACACTCTTTGAAATCCACAATGCCTTTTTCCACTGCCGGATACACAGCGATCATGGTTTTTCCACTGCCTGTCACAACAAGCTCACCGTTTTCTTCCCAGACATAATTTTCGGAAAGAACGAGATAATCCTGATCCAGATGCACCTTCCATGCATTCAGCGCCTCCTGCCGGGAAATCAGGCAGAGTTCTGCGCGCGCATCGCCCTCCCACTGAATCTGCGGGTCGAGATCACCGTAAAATACGAACGCATCTCCCTTTTTCGTATGTAAAACGCAGAGCGGTGTGGCAAGTGCCGTGTGAAGAACCGCATCGTTTAGTTTCATATTGTACGGAAAAAATCCATACATTCCCTCTTTCAGTCAAATGCCGGAAATCCCACGCTCGCTTTTCCATCCAGGAGTCCCTCCAGTTTCACCTGTGGATGATCATCCATCTTCCATCTTCTCTGGTAATTGTTAAAAAGACGTATCCATGGTCCGCATCGTGACGGCACGCTGTCCGAACCGTGTGCATATCTCCCGGCAGAATCCTTATCGTCGGAATTTCAGACCGAAGTGAGGCCATATCCTCGCCAAAATCATTCAAAAACAGCGCCAGCAGCTTGATCTCCCGATAGCTGTCCGAGATTGTTCCGTACTGCCGGATCGGCGCGTTGAAATCGTAATTGATCTCCGGCAGGTCGTTCAGATATCCTGTCGCGCGGCTCTCCTGCAGGGTGGACAGTTTTCCCTTCGGATTGCTGCCGCCGTGGTACATATAGTAGCCGAGCAGCCCTGCTCCACTTCCCATTTTTACGGTAGACATCGCTCCGACATCGCATCCCTTCGCCACCGGTCTTCTGTGCATGGTAACCTGAAGCCCGCCTCCAAGTTCTGCCGTCAAAAACGGAAAATCCTCCTCGTTGTAACTGTTTGCATTTTCCACATGATGATCACACGCAATCAGTGCATCGTTCCTTGTGTGGCTGAACACAAAGTTTGCGTTCGGCTCAATCTCGCACGTTCTCTGATCCCATGGTGCTTCACAGTAGCCGCCCATGACCGGAAGCAGATCGCCGATGCAGGCTCCGCCCCAACCGGTCGCCGTGTACAGCGGCACATCAAAGCCAATTTCCTTTGCCATTGCTGTCAATGTGCGGATATGCGCCTCGCCCTCCGGTCCCTGCAGACCGCCGACGTGGCCGTACTCATTCTCGATCTGAATACCGATCACCGGACCGCCGTCCTTTTCCATGCATCCATCGACCTGCGCATAAACCTTTTTCCAGAACCGTCTGACATAGCCAAGATATTCCTCGTTGTTACAGCGGATCGCCATGCCCTCTTTCTCTCTCTCGATGATCCAGTCCGGGAATCCGCCGTTCCGCACTTCCCCGTGCACAAACGGTCCGATACGCAAGAATACCGACAGTCCGACTTCCGGCACAGTCTTACAAACGTTCCGATATCCCGGCATCCTTCAAAATCAAACACATTTTCCTCTTCCTCGTGGTGAATCCAGATCACATAGGCCGAGACGACAGAAACTCCGCCCGCCTTTATTTTGCGCAGTGATTCCTCCCACCACTCTTTGCGGTACCGACTGTAATGCATTTCGCCCATCACCGGAAACCACGGTTTTCCATTTTTAATCAGATAATCCCTGCAATAGCTGTACTCTGCTCTCATCGTCTTATTGTCCCTCTCTTTTTACTGTCTGCAGACAGAAATTCCGCATCATGCCGTACATCGGCGGCGATGAAATTCGGATTCCGGCAGTGACTTCCTGCGGTTTTCTGATTTCGCATGTCACTTTGTAGCCGGTCCATGCATGTTCTGTCGGATGAATCACAGTCTCTTCTTTTCCCTCTTCCGTATTGAGGAACAGCCGCACATCCACATTTGTTGTATCGGTTCCCTGAAAGGCAACAGATAATGTATACGTTCCTGCCTCCTGTACCTTTACCGTCTGGCAGATCGAAAACGTAAAGTTTTTCGGTGCTTCTACGCGTACCGCATTCACCGGCGGAGCTGGGAACGGATCGACAAACTCCGGAAACAGCTGTACTGCAACGGCATCCTCGGATTTTTCTACGTTCAGCGCGCCAGGCCGTCTTCCCAGCCGACATCGAGCAACAGATTCTCCGCCTCCGGCAGCTCTTCCACCACGCAGATCTTCGCATGTGCAGCAAACGGAACACCTTCCACATTTCCTGTCACATCATATTCGCCTGTCACGCGTGTGTCCGGCACTTCGTTCCAGTTTACCCGCCGCTGCTCCACCATTCCGTCATACAGCAAAACCGGGAGCATCTCCGGCAGACCGCATGCTTCGTCTTTTACTACGGTCATTGGCTCCGGCTCGTAAATCTTGGCCGGTTTTTCCGGACAGGCATCATTCCGTGTAAACAGGAAAGAACGAATGCCTCCATGATGGTTCCCTTCTCCTCCAGCAGACCCATATTTTCCGACCAGCCGCCCTCACCGTCTTTCGGAACACAGATCGGTTCCCAGTAATAGATACCCTGCCCCATTTCATCCGGCAGCGAAGCAACGATATTGGCAACCAGATCCAGCACCTGCTTCTGTCCGGCAGGCGTCGCCGGAAATCCTGCGATTTTTTCCTGCTGTTCATCGATAAACCCATGCGCACTCTTTCTCCATGCATGCGCCGTCTCAACGACCATAATCGGCTTTTTGTAATCCTGGATCAGCTTCGTCATTGTCTCTTTCAGATCCGTGAAAGTGCCGTGCCAGAATGGATAATAGGAAAGTCCGATCAGGTCAAAATCCTCGAGTCCTGCCTCAAAGGAACAGTCAAACCACTCTTTCAGATAGAAATACCGTCCGCCCTGGTCGAGATGGATCATAACCTGCATCTCATCTTTTCCGGCTGCAGCCCGCGCACCGCGGATTCCGGCATTTACAAGCTGTACCATTTTTGTATAATCCGGCAGCTCTCCGTCCGGAAACAGAAGGCCGCTTCGGATCTCATTTCCGATCTGAACAATATCCGGCAGAACGTCCTCCTCTTTTAATGCCGTCAGCGTATCTCTTGTATAAGAAAAAACAGCCTCTTTTAATTCTTTAAAGCTTAAGTTTTCCCAATCTTTCGGCTTTCTCTGCTGACCGGGATCCGCCCAGAAATCAGAATAATGGAAATCCAGCATAAAGCTCATGCCATGTGCCCGGATCCGTTTTGCCATCGCCAGTGTATGCGCATAGCTGCAGTATCCGCCGGACTCCCTGACATGCTCCGGCGCATTCCAAATACGGAGCCGTACGGAATTTACCCCGTATTTCTGAACGAGATCCAGCGGATCCATAACAGTTCCGTCAAAGTCCTTCACCTGTACTCCGGCATCTTCCAGCTCCGGTATAAAAGATAGATCCATTCCCTTCTGAAATTCCATTGTTCTGTCCTCCCTGCTACGTTAGTTTGTCGATTTTCGGAATAAAATGTCGTAATCCAGCATCGTCTTCTTCTCATAATTTTCCCCTCGGAGCCGCTGGATCAGCTGACGCACGGCTGTGCCTCCCATCTGGGATGCTGCCACACTGACTGCTGTAACTGCAGGGGAATAGCAGTCCAGATTGGTGCTGTTGTAGAGCGAAGCAATCGCGACGTCCTTGGGAATTCGATAGCCTTCCGCCTGGAGCCGGGACATCACCATCGTACAAATCTCGTCGTCGCCACAGATGATGCATTCCACTTTTTTGGATATAATATTTTCAATGATCGCATCCAGAAACTCCATACGGATCGAACCATTGTAGAAAAGCTGATCCTTCTCGGAAATTCCATTTTTAATCAGCGCCCGGCAGAAACCTTCGTGACGCTTGCGGTCTACGTTATAGCTCATATCCTTGACAAGAAACGCAAATCTGCGGAATCCCTTTCCGATCAGCAGCGTTGTCATTTTCTCTGCCGCACCCTCATTGTCGGTATCCACCTGGATAATGTTGTCATACCGGCATGTTCCCGTCAGTGCTGTCGGGAAATTTGCCTGACTTAAATACTGCAGCGCACGGTCATCCTCAAGCGCACGTGTCAGGAGCATACCATCCACCCGGTTCGACTCCACCAGCGACTGCAGCTCTGAAATATCATGCGCGTTGCTCGTCGTAATCAGCACATTGTACCCGAGCATCGATGCCGATTCGCAGACGCCGAGCAGACAGTTCTGGAAATAAACACCGCTTCCATAATAAACGTCTGAAGGCAGTACCACGCCGATGTTGTGCGTCACCGTTCGGGTCCGCGCCATCTCCTCCCGCTCTTCTCCCCGTTTTGCCACCTCGAGAATCCGGTTTCTGGTCTTCTCTCCGATTCTGCCCTTACCGGACAGTGCACGGGAAACGGTACTTTTTGATACCCCTATCTCTTTTGCAATTTCCTCCAGTGTCATAAAAATACCCTGTCACTTTCTGTTAAATTTGAAAAATTCCTATATTTTTATATTTAATACGAATGCTGTTAGAAATCAAGTCATCCCTCAAAGCTTTTTGAACCATCACTTGATCTCTAAAAGAAGGAACGGCCGCGCCGGAGCTTCTGGCAGACCAGCGCGTCCATTCCCTGTTTTATTTTACTGTTTTATTTTACTGTTTTATTTTCCTTCTTTCTCCGCTACATACTCTGCTGCCTGACGGTTCATCTCATCCAGAATATCCTGGATTCCGGCGCTGTCCATAGCTGCGTTCATGGCATCGATGGAAGCGTCCACATCGTCAACGAGACCGTTGATCAGCGGGTTATAATAATTGTCGATGGCTGCCTCTACTGCTGCAAACTGTGTACTTACATTGCTGGAATCAAAGTTAAATCCGTCGTAAACATGATCTTCTTTGATGTTGTTGTTGAAGGCATCTTTGATGCTTTCATACTTGTCGTCCAGAGCCGTTCTGTTCTCAAGATATTCCTCTCTCTGGATGGTGCAGTTGTTCCATCCCCAGTTGCAGTTACTTGCTACACCATAGCCGCTCTCATCAATAACTTTGTACTGATCATCACCGACTGCTTCCCAGTGCTTTCCTTCGATACCGAGCATAGCCAGATCGTAAACATCCGGGTTGGTGTAGAATTCATTTAATACCATCATGGCTCTCTCTTTGTTTTTACTGTTTGCGTTGATGGCAACACCGTTGTTGATGTAAGAGTTTACTTTTTTCGACAGGTTTTTGTTCGGGTCTACCATCGTTACATTCCAATCCGGATGTTCCTCATTTGCCTGTTTTCCGTAGGTAAGACAGGTTCCGAGATTCCAGCTCATGCTTGCTGTTCTTCCGGTCAGAAGTCCGGTCTGTCTCTCATCGCTGCTGTTTAATACGTCGCTGGACCATGCTCCGGCGTCTACCAGGTCTTTCATCTCCTGGCAGTACTCACGGAACGCATCCCATTCACCGATGTACTGGAATTCAAGATCTTTCGGATCCTGGGTATGATACAGAATCAGCTCGCCGCCCTTCGGTGCTCCGCCCGTTGTGGAGTAGCCCTGGGACTGGAAGAATGGATACCACGGTCCGCCCTGACTTGCATAGATACCGTCTGCTGCACATGCTTTGTAGAACTTCATCAGGTCATCCCAGGATGTAATATCATCCATACCGTATTTTTCCATCAGGTCACCGCGCACTGCCAGAACTTCCTGACCAAACTCGTTGGCATAGTTCGGAACCATGTAGATTTGTCCGTCAATCTTTGCCTGCTCCCATGCCATTTCCGGAACAACCTCCCAGATATCCGGTGCATACGTTTTGATAAAGTCCTCAGAAAGCGGTGCAAATCCGCCGAGGGAAACGGTCTGCTCGTAATGGCACCAGCTCGATGCGGTAAAGATCAGGTCAAAATCTTCCTGTGAGGAGAACAGCAGGGAATATTTCGTGTCATGCTCGCCCCAGGAAAGGAATTCTACGTTCAGAGAGCAGTTCAGCTTCTCTTCCAGAATCTCATTGATTTTGGCGTAAACCTCATCAAAATCCGGGGTACGGTCGCCGATCAGATACATCGTCAGATCGACATGCTCCGAAGTGTCTGCATTCAGGTTGTCTCCCGATGTGCCGGAAGCTGCGGAGCTGCTTTTGCTGTCGCCCGTGCTTCCCTTTCCGTTGCCGGAACCGCATCCTGCCAGCATGCCGGCTGCCATTGCGGATGCAAGTAATACAGATACCAGTTTTTTTTGTGCTCTTTTTCATAAAGAACCTCCTTCATAAATATAATGTGTAATTCAAGCGGATATTCGCAATCCGCTTTGCTACTTGCTCATAACCGAATAACTGCTCCGCAGTTTATCAGAAGGAGCTTGCACTCCTCCTGATACAAGCAAGTCC
>ENA-OQBJ01000270-OQBJ01000270.1-human-gut-metagenome-genome-assembly--contig:-NODE-270-length-28106-cov-3.079095_pt1 | contig 28106 bp, 33 predicted proteins | sample MGYA00242743_ERZ504545 | MGnify/ENA primary metagenome ERZ504545 (study PRJEB26092, sample SAMD00036252) | human gut metagenome | host: Homo sapiens | study: EMG produced TPA metagenomics assembly of...
TTGAGTTTTTGTTGTAGTTTTGCAGAACTGACAACCTTTTTAGGAATATAATGTTTAACCTGTCAACTTAGTCAGGAATAAATTTTCAAACTGACAACTATTTTCAGTACACCTCAAACGCAAGTGCGTTTCACTTCAAACGCAAGGACGTTTGATCTTAAACGCAAGTGCGTTTTGGATGGAACGCAAGTGCATTTTTTCACGCTCGTCAATGTGCAGACCTTCACGATGGATTGATATTATATAACAAGTTAAATATCAACCAATTACTAATCAATCATAAATTTTGCAGCAGACTATTGAATCAAGCCCTCGACACTACCTTATTATATTGTACTATAAAAATCCCTTCAAAAGCTACCTAAAATAAATTTAAAATCAAATTTAAGACCATAATCACCACTCTGTAAAAAAGAAAATTACCCTCTTGTATTTTTGCTTTTTCAGGCAAAAAGAATAACTTTGTTTACTAATCTAAAAACGACTGACAATGAAAGAATTTCTTCGAAGTACCCTGGCCACCATTACAGGTGTACTGATTTGCGGGTTTATCTTTATCATCCTGGGTGTCACCATGCTGGCAGGAATTGTGGCTTCTTCTGAAAGCGAAACCTTAGTCATGCCCAATTCTGTTTTTACACTCGAACTGAAAGGCACCGTTCAAGAACGCTATCAGCCTAGCCCCGTAGACCAGTTCTTTGAAGACCAGATTTCTACATACGGACTGGAAGATATTCTGAGTTCTATCCAGAAAGCCAAAGAAAACGAACAGATTAAGTATCTACCTGCATACCGGAGCATTGGCATGTTCTACTGCCTCTTTACAGGCCATTCACCGCGCACTGGCCGATTTCAAGCAAAGCGGTAAGTTTCTGATTGCCTATGCCGACATGTATACACAAGGCGGTTATTACCTGGCCAGTGTAGCCGACAAGGTAATTGTGAACCCTGTAGGAAGTCTCTCCTGGCACGGACTGGCCAGCGAGACCATGTTCCTGAAAGATTTTCTGGCCAAAATCGGAGTCAAGATGCAGATATTCCGTGTAGGCACCTACAAATCGGCCGTTGAACCGATGACCAATACCGAAATGAGTCCGGCCAACCGCGAACAGACTCAAGCCTTTCTGGAATCTACCTGGAAGAGCATTGTGGACGATGTAGCAGCTTCCAGAAATATTTCAGTCGATTCCTTGAACTTATTAGCTGACAAGAATATGGACTTGCGCCCAGCTGAAGACTACGTGCATTGCGGACTGGCCGACACACTGATGTACAAGGATGAAGTACTTAGCTACTTAAAATCGCTCGCCGGACTGACCGAGGAAGACGATCTCCACACCCTGAGTCTGGACGAAATGACTCGTGTAAAATCGGCCACCCCGAAAAGCAAGACCAGAGATGTGGTAGCCGTTTATTATGCTTACGGAGAAATTGACAACGGTTCCTCTTACGATGAAGGTATCAACTCTGAGAAGATGACGAAAGACTTGCGCGATTTGCGTAAGGACAAAAACGTGAAAGCGGTCGTGCTCCGCGTGAACTCTCCGGGAGGAAGTGCCTATGGTTCGGAACAGATTTGGCGTGAAGTGAACTTGCTGAAAGCTGAAAAACCGGTCGTAGTATCAATGGGTGACTATGCTGCTTCCGGCGGTTACTACATTTCTTGCGCTGCCAACAAAATCGTGCTGAACCGGCTACTCTGACCGGTTCCATCGGCATCTTCGGTATGATGCCCGACGCTTCAGAATTACTGACCAATAAACTGGGACTCCATTTTGACGGAGTCAAGACACATAAAATGGCCGACATGGGCAGCATGAGCCGTCCGTTCAATGCAGAAGAATCGGCCCTGATGCAACAGATGGTGAACCAGGGATATGCCTTGTTTACCAAACGCTGTGCCGAAGGACGAAATATCCCGTTAGAGGAGCTCTGCAAGATTGCGGAAGGCCGTGTATGGACCGGAAGTATGGCCAAAGAGCTGAAACTGGTAGACGAACTGGGGGGACTGGATACTGCCATCCAACTGGCTGCCGAACTGGGGAAAGTAAAGGACTATAAACTGAAAAGCTACCCGGCTAAGCAGGATTTCCTGACAGAACTGCTGAACACCCGCACTGACCGCTACATTCACGGCCAGTTGCAGGAAACTTTCGGTGAATATTATCAAGGCTTTGAGTGGTTGCGCCACGTGGAACAGTCCGACCGCCTGCAAGCCCGTTTGCCGTTCAATATGCGTATCCAATAAGCAGGAGGCGCGTTCATGAGCGGAAAATGCAAGATATATTGGGGGCTATGGCCCTTCAGTGCCCTCTACGGTATCGGTGTGAAGGTACGAAATCTCTTGTTCGACGTGGGCTGGCTCCGCGAAGAACGCTTTCCGTTACCCGTCATCTGCATCGGCAACCTGACCGTAGGCGGTACTGGGAAAACTCCTCACACGGAATACCTCATCCGGCTGTTACAGGACTCATTCCGGCTGGCCGTACTAAGCCGGGGCTACAAGCGGAAATCCAAAGGTTTCGTGCTGGCCTCTTCCACCTCCCGGATGGAAGACATTGGTGACGAGCCTTACCAGATGGCTCGCAAGTTTTCCACCATTCACGTGGCCGTAGATGGTGACCGCTGCCGGGGTATCCGCCAGCTTATCTCTCTGCAAGGAGCACCCGATACGGAAGTCATCCTGCTGGACGATGCCTTTCAACACCGTTACGTGCGACCAGGACTACGCATCCTGCTGATGGATTACCATCGTCCTGTGGAATGTGACCAGCTTCTTCCCGCCGGACGCCTTCGGGAACCAGCCAGCGGAAAGGAACGAGCCGATTTGCTCATCGTCACGAAATGCCCGCCTACCCTCAGTCTGGAGGAATGCGAACGTATCCGCCAACGTATACATCCTCTCCCGCATCAGGAAGTGTTTTTCACGACCCTGGCCTACGGAAAGTTGTATTCTTTATTTATGGATGCTCCTGCCCAACCGCTGGATGCGTTAAAAGATAAAGAAGTGCTGCTGGTCACCGGCATTGCCTCACCGGCACCATTGATGGAGAAAGTCGGCCGACATGCCGCCCGTGTCACTCCACTGTTCTTTGGCGACCATCACAATTTTGACGGTGCCGACATGCAACAGATTGCACAGCAGTTCCGCCAGCTACCGGAAACCCGCCGTCTCATCCTGACTACCGAGAAGGATGCCTCACGGCTTATCGGTCATCCCCAGCTCAGCGAAGAACTGAAACCCTATATTTACGTGCTCCCTATAGAAGTGGAGTTTCTGCACAAAGGAGAACTAGTATTTAACCCTAAAATCATTGAGTATGTTAGAAAAAATTCAAGAAACAGCTGCCTTTCTGAAGGCTAAAATGCACACTCACCCCGAAACAGCCATCATCCTGGGTACAGGACTGGGCAGTCTGGTGCACGAAATCACCGACAAGTATGAAATCAACTATTCGGAAATCCCGAATTTCCCGGTTTCAACCGTCGAAGGACACAGCGGGAAACTGATTTTCGGGAAACTGGGCAACAAGGACATCATGGCCATGCAGGGACGCTTTCATTTCTATGAAGGCTATTCTATGAAGGAAGTAACTTTCCCCGTACGCGTGATGCGTGAACTTGGCATCAAAACCCTCTTCGTATCGAATGCTGCAGGAGGTACTAATCCCGACTTTGAAATCGGTGACCTGATGATTATTACCGACCACATCAATCTCTTCCCGGAACATCCGCTTCGTGGAAAGAACATCGAATACGGACCACGCTTCCCGGATATGAGCGAGGCTTATTCTAAGGAACTGATTGCAAAAGCCCTGGAAATCGCTCAGGAAAAAGGCATCAAAGTGCAACAAGGCGTATACCTCGGTACCCAAGGCCCAACATTCGAGACTCCGTCGGAATATAAAATGTTCCACATTCTGGGTGCTGATGCCGTAGGTATGTCAACCGTACCGGAAGTAATTGTAGCCAACCATTGCGGCATTAAGGTATTCGGTGTATCAGTCATCACCGACCTGGGCGTGGAAGGCAAGATTGTGGAAGTATCCCACGAAGAAGTACAGAAGGCTGCCGACGAAGCACAGCCTCGTATGACCACCATTATGAGAGAACTTATCAACAGAGCGTAAAAATACTATGCACGAAGGAAACAGAACAGAAATTTCAACACTGGGTGAGTTTGGACTTATCAAGCATCTCACCCAAGATATTAAATTACAGAACCCGGAAACGAAATACGGTGTGGGCGACGATGCGGCCGTATTGGAATTTCCCGGCAAGCAGGTGCTGGTCACCACCGACCTGCTGATGGAAGGTGTACACTTTGATCTGGTATATACCCGCTGAAGCACTTGGGATACAAATCGGCCATGGTGAACTTCTCTGATATTTACGCCATGAACGGTACTCCGAAGCAGATTACTGTATCACTGGCTGTATCCAAACGTTTCTGCATCGAAGACCTGGAAGATTTCTACGACGGGCTGAAACTGGCTTGCGCACAGCATCAGGTAGACCTCGTAGGAGGTGACACCACATCTTCTGTTACAGGGCTGGCCATTTCCATCACCTGCATTGGAGAAGCCGATAAAGACAAGGTAGTTTACCGCAACGGTGCCAAAGAAACTGACCTGATCTGCGTATCAGGCGATTTGGGAGCTGCTTACATGGGACTTCAGCTGATGGAGCGAGAGAAAGCCGTATTCCAGGGCGAAAAAGATGTACAACCCGACTTTGCCGGCAAAGAATACTTACTGGAACGCTTCCTGAAACCGGAAGCCCGCAAGGATATTGTGGAAAGCCTGGCTAAAGCCGGTATTAAGCCACTGCCATGATGGACATCTCCGACGGATTGTCATCCGAGCTAATGCACATCTGTTCACAAAGCCATGCCGGTTGCCGCGTGTACGAAGAGCGAATCCCGATTGACTATCAGACAGCTGTAATGGCCGAAGAGTTCAACATGAACCTGAGCACCTGTGCTCTGAACGGTGGCGAAGATTACGAACTGCTCTTCACGGTACCGTTGACCGCGCACGAGGTCGTATCTCAGATGAAAGACGTGAAAGTTATCGGTCACATCACCAAACCCGAACTGGGATGCGCCCTTGTCACCCGTGATGGAAATGAACTTGAACTGAAAGCACAAGGCTGGAATCCTCTGAAAGGATAAAACTCTTTTATAGTCTAGATTTGAAACCTTCCTTTTTCGATATCCGACCTTATTTCGGAGTGAAAAAGGAAGGTTTTTTAGAGTTATTATCGGTATTTTCCAAAAAATGCCGTTTTTTGCACAAAAATCGCATTTTTTCTACTGAAATGTTTGCAAGTTTCAAAAGTTTGCGTACCTTTGCAACCGCAATCGAGAAACATTGATTGCAAATATAAAAATGCTGGTGCCATAGCTCAGTTGGTAGAGCAAAGGACTGAAAATCCTTGTGTCCCCGGTTCGATTCCTGGTGGCACCACTTTTACAAAAACGAAAAATCATGAAAACCGCTGAAATACAGTTATTTCAGCGGTTTTTTCTTTATGTACTGCCCGCAAAAATATGCAATTTGGTGCAATAAAAAAATTGCTTATTCGGTGGCTTTTTTTGAGTCCCATGAAAAAAACCACCGATATGTGCCATACTTCACTTATTCTCAACGATTTGCGTGAATCATTTTCAGGGATGAAATTCTACATTTGCATACCCTACTGAATGACGGATGAAATACAACGTCTGCTACAGGCTTTCTTATCCGATGATAATGATTGTACCTACAGGCGGATAATAGTAAGAGAAACAAAAAACGGTGGTTTTTTAGAGCCGGCAATAATAAAAGCCACCGAATTTAACATTTCTCTCCAGCCATCCGCTTCATTCAGGATTGACGAAATTACCGAATGTGCAACTTCAAAAAGAAAATGATCATGAAACAAGGAACAATGAACATTCTATTTTTCGTTCTGAAAACAAAACTGCTGAAAAATGGCGAGGCTCCAATCCTAATGAGGATTACCATAAACGGGCAATATGAAGAAATAAGAATACAGAGAAGCGTTCCATTAAAGAGCTGGAATCCGGCCAAGGGATGCAGCAAAGGAAAAGACAGGGCGTCCATCGAACTGAACAACTATATTTCCGCCCTCACTACACGCGCATACGAAAAGCACAAGGAACTGAACTTTGAATCGGCACTGATAACTCCAAAGACGATATTAAAGCGTGTGTTCGGAAAGGATGAGACTATCCGGACGTTGCTTGGAACAGTCAAAGAAGAAATTTCTTCTATGGAGAAAGTTGTTGACATAGACTATTCTCCCGTCACCATCAACCGTTATAAGAATGTGCTCAGAAAACTTGAAACGTTTGTGCCACGTTTTTATGAGAAGGATGATATTACATTCCATGAACTTTCCCCTGATTTCATCAAGGCTTTTGATGTTTTCCTGAAGACAGAAGCCAGACTGTGCCGCAACACAATAGTCCGCTACATGAAATGCCTGAAGAAAATCACCAATATGGCAATAGCCAAAGAATGGATGCGGAAAGACCCGTTTTACGGATATAAGATGGAACAGGACGAGACAGATCCGGTATTCCTGACAAATAACGAGCTTCAGGCTATAATGAACAGGGAATTTGATATTCCGAGGCTGGAGCTTGTCAAGGACATCTTTTTGTTTGCGTGCTTCACCGGTCTGGCGTTCGCTGATGTATCCACATTAAGACCGGAACATCTGGAGCAGGACAATAACGGTGACTGGTGGATAAGAAAAGGACGTGTAAAGCTGGAGAGAAGAAGAAAGTCAAGTTCCATAGCAAATGTTCCACTTCTTCCTGTTCCATTGGCAATACTTAAGAAATACGAATCACATCCGATATGTCTTAAACAAGGGACTTGCCTTCCTGTTGTCTGCAATCAGAAGGCAAACAGCTACCTGAAGGAGATTGCGGACTTCTGCGGCATCAAAAAGAATCTGACCACACATGCAGCCCGACATACGTTTGCTACGACCGTCACGCTGGCCAACAACGTTCCATTACAGGAGGTCTCTGCCATGCTCGGACATGCTTCCACAAGAATGACACAACATTATGCAAGAGTCATGGACAGGAACCTGAAGGACAACATGAATATAGTAAGGAGCAAGATGGGATTGTAGATGGTAAACTTGCCCATGGCAAAATTTATTAGTGCATATTTGATTCTGTTCTACGGTTTAGTGTTTTTACATCATACTATTAAAGTTGTCAGGACATTATATTGACATAATACTATGTCCTGACACTATTATAATATAGAGGTGCTATGTTATTGCATTATTATGTTATTAGGGTATTATGTTGTTATGTTATTGTGTTATTGCAATATTATGTTATTAGGGCATTATGTTGTTGTGTTATTATGTTATTGCAATGTTATGTTATTACGTTGTCAGGGTATTACACTATTGCAATATTACAACAGAATTTATTTTATATACACACTGATTATCAATATATTACGGTATTTATTAAGCAGCGCATACAACCTTACTATAAAATCTACATACTATTATATGATACAGATTGATAGGTAATATCTGTAAATCAGGATACCATAGTACAATACAGCATACAACTTTCAATATTGAATATCCAAATTTCGGCAAATAACTAAATATCAGACACCACCATTCACACGTTATTCAATTCTGCATACAGGATTGTCACAAACAAACTGATATTTATATTTTTCATCAGGTAAATACGACTCTATTTTATAGCTATAAATGGGCATGGAGCCACAATCCACTTTAAGTGGATTTTCTGTTCAAACGAACAGAGCAAGTTGTGTTTTTGTACGACAGAAAGTATTCTGCCATACAAAAACCAACTTGCCCTCTCTCACGGTCGGGGGATTTTCCTCCGAAGTCGGAAATCTATAAAAGGGAATTTTAGTTTATTTTCAATGAGATTCAAGTATCCATAGGTATAATTTCCATATGCCGATCTTATTTTTTACTGTATCGGTTATTGATATAGTTTGCTTATTGAACTAATTGATTTTTTCAGTTTTCACCTATTTCATAATGAAAGCTTGTATTCATATTTTCAGAATAATAGTATATCTGAAAATCATATAGTATAATATCCTCTCTTTTCATCAATAATGTTATAGTTTTCACAATACTATCTAGTTTGTTTTTTAAACCTTCCTTGCTAATAGTACCATTTGATGCGTATATTGTAAGACAATACGAGTATTTTCCCCTGTGTCTATTAAAAAAACTTGCTTTATAAATCTGCCTATCTATTGAATCTATAGGTATATTATACAACACCTTCTTAAAAATACACATCTCACTGACAGCAATAGCTTTATCCTCTTCATGTTGTGCCACGCAAGCAACAGCGAAGAATGAATATGAGAAAATAAAAAAAAGACATACGCTTTTGTATGTTAATTCTTTAAGAACGGCACCAAATTCCATACTGTTCCTCCTTTTGTATAAGCATGATTTAATGCATCTGTATTTTTTACTTCAATATAGTGTTCTGGCAACATTTTTTCTATCATATAAGCACAGGAAGAATCCAAATATGGTCTTCTTTTTACCAAAGATATGAAAATGAAAAAAAGACAACTATTGTTCGCTTAATTTTTTATCTATGATATGTTTAGAAACGCAACTTACCTATTTAATTATCTGTTAAATATTCATCTTTATGACAATAAATTTTGGAATATCCCTATTTTTTCCGTACTTGCATTTTGGAACTTTAAATATATTATTATGGCGGCATACAAAACAATAATGAGAACTGGCAGCATTTTTAATACAAATTCTGACGGTACTGCTATCTTCACGGATGTCTTTGAAGTAGAAAGCATGGAGTACTCTTTTGACAGAGGCATCAGCGATAACGGCAAACCTTCCACTCCTATCGTTGGTGGCATGGCTACCGTTGCATTCAGAGGATTTCCTCCCCAATATCTTCATAAATGGATTCTTAAGAGTGAAGAAAGGTTAAATGTGCAACTCGAAGTATTGAACTTGTCGGAAGAAAGTATACCAGAAGAGACATTACAATTGCTCAATGCGGCATGTATTTCAATGAAGTTTTCTTATGAAGGCTCGGTGAACAAGGTCTTGTCACAACCATACTCACATTGCAGGGTGAAGATGTCACATTAGGTTCAGACACGCTGTATTATGAATGGCAGGAAAGCCGGGACAAACCACAACGGACAGCATCTATATTCGTCTCAACATTTAATGCAAGCAAAGCAATTCCTATTGTCGTCGATCCATGTATCAAGGCATTTATGGAGATTGACGAGGACAGTGCACAGAAGCCGTATAGTCTGGATTCTTTCTCCATAGAATTTATGCAACGTGTAGATCATAAAGGAGAACCCGCCTGGGAAGAAAAAGGAGGCTTGTTTTCAATATCGCTGAATCATCCATCAAATTATCTGCTTAACCATTGGGCAATGTATAAGCACAAGCAGAAACATTCCGGCTATATAGTATTCAGGAATCCTGACGGGATGTCCAGTGCTGTCCTTTCCATCCGTTTTGAGAACGCATATTGCATAAGCTACAAAAAGTCCGTATCAGCGCAACCGATGGAATCCTTTTGGAAATGATTATCACACCGGAGTCCCTGAAGTTCGGGAATATAGATTTTAACAATGGTAAATGGGCTGAAGACTGATATGGAACATAAGAATACAAATGACAAGAATGAATACCATTCCAGCTGCCGGAAGTGGTAGTGAAAGGCAAAATGCCGGGATGGATGCGCAGGCAATTGGGAATGGCACTTCACCGGAATCCTACATTATTTAGAAAATGCATGAAAAATGCCACTTCATTAGAGGAAAAACAGTTTTATTTCAATCTGGCTTTCAATGTGGCAAGGGAAGAAGCAGGACAGCAGTTTGTTCAGGCTGCTTTGACGGCAGCAGGCGTTATCTCTGCAATATCCACGGCTGGTGTATCACTTGCCGCTGCAACTTCATTTGGACGTCAGGCTGCATTGCTTGGACGTGGAGCTTTATTGAAAGGAAGTACATATGCAGGTAGAATTGCTTCTTCCATAGAAGCAGCTTCGTTGAGAGGTGGAATGGCTGTTCAAAATACAATAATGCGTTCTGCCACACACTTAAGAACACTTAGTAATATTACAGGCAGAATGCTTTATCCAAAAGGCTTGAGTTTTGATACGATGTTATTAATGGGTGGAACAGATTTTACTCTACAATGGGGAGGCAATACAATATATAAATACACAGAAGAGAATAAAACTTTTATTAATTCAATGTATGAGTCTTTGAATGATGTTAATTAGTAAGCACATTAGCTAGTTCAATGAAATTACCATTTTTATGTAATGCTGTATTTGGTTCAAGTTTTAATGTGAATCTAAGAGGAAATACAAAACTGTTTTTGATGGTGGAATTTCTACTCATGAGTTCTTGATTGATTTAGGTTTTGGAATAGGGCTAGGAAAAGTCGGAGAAAATACTTATTCTAACTTTTTCAAAAATAATACTTCTAAAGTGAGAAGATATATTCCTTATTTTAATGAACCGAACATACAACGTATATTAAGAAATCTTCATAAATATGGGGATGATACTATAGATGCAATGGATAAAACCATAATCTCTCTTTGGGGTACATATTATATAAATGAAGTGAAGAAGATAGAAGGAATAAAAAATGATACTATAAAGAAAAAAGAAGTAATGAAAATAAATAAGAAAAAAATATATTTATACTGGGGGTATAATTTTATTAATTATTATTATCACCACACGCTATTTGGACACACTATATTACTTCAATAAAGCTAATATAAGATATACTATTGGTGTGTATTTTAAAAGTGGATATTATAAAGGTATAATACATCAGTTTAAGTATAGAGTTGCAGATTTCGATTATATTGTGGATACAAGATATGGATTACACAACAAGGAACTAAATAAATTACGAATAATAGTAAAATATTCAGAAAAATGGAGTGAGCATTCGGAAATAGTTATGGATACAGTTCCTAAATGGGTATTATCCCCACCCAAAGACGGATGGAAACAGTTCCCTCCTGACATAAATTGGAAAGGTGCGGAGCTTGATACAGCCTATATGAAAAAGATGGATATAGCAATCCCCGAATAAGATAAATGAAAAACAGGACGCTTATGAGAAAGATATTGTTGTCATTACTGTTGTTTTCTCTCTGTGGAAGTATGATTTTCGCACAGGAGCCACTGGAGATTAATGATGTGGAACGGGTGCCATTGGGGAATCTTACATACCAATGGCGGAACATATATGACCGTACCCCTCTACACGGTAAATGTCGGATTATATTAAGCTTCAGCTCATATCTCATAGCCAACTTCAACAAGGACGGTATCCTTGACGGAGCATACGAGGAATATAAGGACAACCGTCTGTTCAAGAAGTTGACCTATGTAAAAGGTAGGGCGAAAGGAAAAGGATACGAGTACTATTATGATGGAAGTCTGTTGAAAGAGTATTCCTATAACGAGCAAGGCAAGCTGGACGGTATAATGGTAGAGTACGGTCATGCAAGAAGAACGGAACGAGACTACAAGAACGGAAGATTGACGGGCAGGAACGGATATTCGACAGTAACGGAAACCTGATTACCTATGTCTCGTACAGTAACGATATGCGGCATGGTCCTTTCCGCATCTATGAGGAGGGAGGCGATGATATGCCGCCATTCATTAGAGAAGGATATACCTGGGGCTGGAACGGAAAGAAAGGGAAATACAAGGAAACATGGGCACAGAGCGGAAAGCCGAAATGTATAGAGCACTATACGGAGAATGGGGAGAAGACCGGTCTGTGGCAGGAATGGGACTATAACGGGAAACTTATCAGGGAAGAAAACTATGCGGAAATGCCATAACTATACAAGTGATGTTTGACAGTAACGGCTATCCGACAAAGCGTTATTACTATAAGGAAGACCTATCTACAAACAGCGTACAATATTTCTATCCCGGAATGGACAAGGTAATGAAAGAGGAATACAACATCGACTTCAGGAACTTCAAGCGTGATTACCGCCAGTTTTATGAGGATGGTATGATACAGGAAGAAGGACACATGAAAGGAGGTGAAGTGGTGTTTTCAAAAGAGTATTACAGGAACAGGCAGCTGAAATGCGTGAAAAAGATACAAAGAATATACGGATATGATATTCTTACAGTTACAGAACTGTATGATGAAGAAGGAAAACCTCTGCCTATTCCATCAGGAACATTCTAATGGAGGGAAAAAAGATTGTGTTTGAATGTTTAAACAGTTATCCCTTCCATCAAAGATAAATTCCAATCCAGCTTTGCCAGCCGCATTTATTCCTTTTTTTCAGGAGAATTTTCTTCATGGCTTACGCTGTGAAAATTCACCTGAAAAAGAATGCGGCGGCAAACGGATTAGAATTAAAGGAAAGATTACAGGGATTAACTGCGACCGACGTGACGCATAGCCGTAAATCAAAGGCGGCTATCCTTATATCCCATATACGACCTCACAAATACAGTGAAAATCCACCTTTCCAAATAACAAAACATAGTCTGCTTATCAAATCCCGAAATAAGACAGGGATTTCAGCTCCCTCCGATCTGCATAGTTCAGTTGCTTCGCTATGACATCTGATGTAATATAATGCACTTTGATGATAGTCTCTTGTGTTCCATAGCCTTCTATTCTATTTTTGTACCAACCACTTAAACAAATGATTATGGAGATAGTGAACATAGAAGCCAGTGCATTTATGGAAATGAACGACATATTGTTCAAGATAGAAAAACAACTGAAAGGACTGAACTCTTCCAAATCTGAACTGAATGAATGGTTGGATAATCAGGATGTATGTATTCTTATGAATATATCAGACAGAAAACTGTTGTCTTTAAGACAGAAAGGGCTAATCCCCTTCAGTCGTATAGACAGAAAGATTTATTATAAAAAGAAGATATTCTAAGCTATGTAAGGAATAACCTTAAAACATATACAAATAATGGAAATGGGACAGCAGGTATTGAATAAGGATAGTAATGAGTCAAGAGATTTATTGAAGCCATGGAAGGTATATCCAAAATGTTGGATGCAAATTCTTTAATCTAACAGACCTATATTGGACGGGAACCGCTATATAACAGAACAAGAGTTATCAAAGGCTCTCAAAATTACAAAAAAGAACACTCATTGAATATTAGGATGAATGGCAAATTACCATATTACAAAATAGGAGGAAAGATTCTGTATAAAGAACAGGAGATTATAGAAATATTGGAAAGAAACAAAGTTTTGGCATTTGAATGACATTTCTTAAATCACTAATAATCAAAAGCTAAACTTTATACAAATAACTTGTAACCACTTTAAATAACTATATAAATATTTGGAGGAATAGAACCGAACACTTACCTTTGTAAAGTCAAAGGATGATTAACGAGAATCTATCGAAATTTGGTGAATTTGGCATATGGCTGATTCAGTGGTTCGGGGATTTTTCCAAAGATATTAAAGTGCTGCAAATTAGGACTTTGAATTAAAACATTCGATTCCTGGTGGCACCACTTTGAAGAAAAGCAAAAGACAGTAAAATCCTGATTTCCAAGCGAAATCGGGATTTTTTGTTTTCTCCAAGCACGCAAAAAAACGGCAAAATATTACCGTTCAAGGTGGAGATAAAAGGTGGAGCAAAAATCTCCACCGAACCAGAGTCTTTCTCTCTGATTTGCAATATTTTGCGTATCAAGAAAACGTGGTCGGTTTCCTACTTTTGTCCAAACTAAAAACTGTAGGAAAAATGAAAAGAAGTTCATTCAATGTGCTTTTCTTCTTGAAGAAAACCAAGCTGCTGAAAAACGGAGAAGCATCCGTTTGTATGCGTATCACTGTAGATGGTACGCGAGTTGAAAACAACATCCGCAAAAGCATTGACCCGTCTCTCTGGAGTCAGGCTAAGGAATTCGCCAGAGGCAAAAGCCGCAAATCATGTGATCTGAATGCCTATATCGAAAATGCGAGAATCAAGTTACATCAGATTTTTTGTGAGCTGGAAGAACAGAACCAGCCTATAACGGCACGTCTGTTACAGGAAATATTTTTCGGACAGGACAAAGAACCGGAAGCAGTCCGCACCCTTATCGGTACCATGCAGGAGCATAATGACCAATGCCGTGCCTAGTCGGGAAAGACTATGCCCTGATTACCGTTCGCCGTTATAAAGCTGCAAGCGCTATCTTGCCGAACTTATCAGACAGAAATACGGAAAGGATGATCTGCCGCTGGCGGAAGTCAACGGTGAGCTGGTACGTGCCTTTGAATTTTATTTGAAGACTGAAAAGGAATGTCAGCAGAATACCGTCATCCGTTATATGAAATGTCTGAAGAAGATTACCAATCTGGCACTGGCCAATGGGGTAAGCATTGAGAATGTAGCCAAAATGCTCGGTCACTCCAATATCAAGATGACGCAGCACTATGCAAGGGTACTCGACAGCTCCATTCTGAAAGATATGAATAATGTAAGGGATGTACTTTCAAATTGTCTGTAGCTTATGAAAAGAGAAATTATCCATATAATGGAGGACGGCAGAATTGTTATTCCTGCTGTCCATCCTGATAAGATTCGTATGGACGAAGCCGAACTCGTCGGCTTGTTCAATGTGGTTGCACCGACTTTACGAGCAGCGAAAAGAAGAATATATAAACTTGAGATATTGCAACCATTCACCGTAGAACAACGTATTCCGTTAAAAGAGGGGTATCAGGTAGTCTATAACCTGGAAATGATATTTGCGCTTGCCTTTCAGATTAACACTTATCCGGCACAACAATTACGTGAGTATATAATAAGCAGACTGTTCCAATCTGAAAAGTCAATGATTATCTGCATGGTGAATGGAAATCATAAGTCATATCTAAAATGCTGATAAATATTGATTTTACTATTTCAATGCGGATAATAAGCCGCATTTTTGCGGCTAATTATCCGCAAAACTGTATATTTGCAGAAAACGGTGATGCCTATGTATATACATGAACATAAAGAATGGCCTTCCTTTTCGTGGAACAAGGAACTTGTCGGTGAGAAACTGAACAAGGTAAACAAAGCTGTCGGTTATCTGATGGGACGCCTTAGTGTAATCGGTTTTAACGACAAGATGTCTGCCGTAGTTGAATCCATATCTCATGACATCATTGCATCATCAGAAATTGAAGGAGTGGAATTGAACAATTGAGCAGGTACGTTCATCTGTAGCCCGCAAACTTGGAGTACAACTACCGAATCCGACCGAATCCTCACGATATATAGACGGAGTAGTGGAAATGGCACTTGACGCAACCGTCAATTTCAACAGTCCACTTACCCATGAAAGACTCTTCGGCTGGCACAACTGCCTGTTTCCTACCGGATGAAGCGGTCCAACGAAAATAGATGTAGCCCGATACCGCAGTGGAGATATGAAAGTTATTTCTGGAATGTTCGGCCGGGAAAAGGTACATTATGTAGCGCCTGCTCCTGAAAGAATAGACAAAGAAATGAATCGGTTTCTGGACTGGTTCAATTCAGATGTACATAACGGCTATGTCAAATCGGCGATAGCCCATTTGTGGTTTGTCTGTATCCATCCTTTCGATGACGGAAACGGACGAATCGGACGAGCCATTGCTGATATGGCACTTTCACAGGCTGAAGACTCAAAGATGCGCTTCTTCAGTATCTCCCATCAGACAAATAAGGATAAAAAAACAGTATTACGACATATTGGAGAAAACGCAGAAGGGAGATTGTGAAATTACTGAATGGATTATCTGGTATCTTGACTGCCTGCTCCGTTCCGTCGAGCAATCCGACGAAACATTGTCGAAGGTTCTTAACAAGGCCATATTCTAGCAAACCCATGCCGAAACAGTCCTGTCCGAACGACAACGTGAAGTCTTGAATTTATATTTGGACGGTTATCCCGGCAAACTGACGGCCAAGAACTGGGCAAAACGTGTAAAGGTATCACCGGATACAGCAGCACGTGATATAAAGGATTTGGTAGAAAAGGGTATTCTAATACCCCAGCAGGAGCGGGTCCGAGACGTACTTTACGGAATCCGGGGTAGTGAGTCTATCATTGTCATCCCCATGCCGGAAGATGTATAATTGTTCATCATACAAGCATAAAGGCTGTGTGACATCGGTTTATCCAGACCGGTACACAGTCTTTATGCCTTTCTTTTATTTACTACTCAAATACACTACTGTCCAATAAAAGTTGGCTAATCGGTCTTTGAATTTATTGAAATACAGTCTTTTAAGCAGTATTTTAGAATGAAACGGATTTGAATCGTAGCTTAGCGGTCAAATTGAAGGCCGCTTATGAACCAAGATAAATACGTATTCGCTCAACTTACTGCTTTTCTGAACAGGACTCAGTTCAACAACTTCGTTCGCATCATATAAAATGAATTTATATTCATGCCTCTCTACCCATATAATAATTTAGGTTGCAAAGGTATATAAAAACTATAATATGACATATTTTTATTTTACCTACAGTAAGACATTAACCAAATAAATATAAAACAAAAGATCGGGTAGTCAGCACCTTACGGGCGCTTCCCCCCTAAGAACCGTACATGATAGTTTCCCATCATACGGCTCAAGCAATTCAATACTTCTATGAAGCACGCTCATGAAAGTCCTCCTTTCTTGTTAAGAGATTTACAACATGTTTCATGTGCAAGATGCAGTTTGGATATACCATCCACGTTCAGCATCACCGTGCGCCACGGTGTGTCTTTGGTTATGGGTTCTCCGCATAATGGACAGCATTGGTTCTGTCTTTCCCACATGAATATGAGGGATTTCCTTCCTTTCAAACTTTCTTTCATACGAATAAGATTTCTGTCAAGGAAGTAGTCATACCATTCTGCATCATACGGATTTGCATCCCCTTTTATTTGGGGATATTTTGTAATCTTGGTATCAAACAGACGAGTTAGTAGGATATGTGTATTTCCCTTCGGACTGTCTTTTGCGATACCGAAACACCAATCACGATTATTCACACGATGAAAATACCGATTTTTAATCCATCCAAGAGATTTGTTTGAATGGCGTCTGAGACACCATCTCCAAATCATATTGAATATCTTTTGGTCGGTTTTTCTAAAAGTTTCTGAGGCTGCGCAATACCGATAGTACATTGACCATCCCGTCAATATTGGATTCAACATCATAAGTATTTCCTCTTGTTTCACTGCTCTGTGCGATTTCAATAGAACCTTCACCTTTTCGGTAAGTTTCTTTACACTTTTCTTTGACGGTTTTGTCAATAGTGTACCATTATATTTGCGAATATTGAATCCGAGAAAATCAAAACCTTCCGAAACATGGGTTATGACTGTTTTTTCTTCTGACAGTTCCAGCCCTCTTTCTTGGAAGAATTCGACTAGAATAGGTTTTACCTCGTTTTCCAAGATTTCTTTAGATGCACCTGTAATGATAAAATCATCGGCATATCGTACTAAACTCACTTTGGGATTATATGCAACACCATTACGGGTTGTTTGCTTGAATCCCGAAAGAGCCTTTTTGATGCCGTTCAGAGCAATGTTAGCAAGAGTTGGCGATATGATTCCACCTTGTGGTGTACCTTCTTCCGTTGGAAAAACCTCTCCTTTGAAGACAAACCCGCATTTCAACCACTTACGGAGTATTTCTTTATCCATAGGGACATTGTTTAGAAGCCAATCATGGCTGATGTGATCAAAGCATCCCTTTATATCTCCCTCTAAAACCCACTCGGGTGAGTAAGAACGAGATAAGAGGGTATGACAACGAATCATGGCATCTGCACAACAGCGATTCTTTCTGAATCCAAATGAATATTTGTCCGAAATGGTTTCTGCTACAGGGTCAAGTGCCATTAGGTACAATGCCTGCAGTGCACGGTCTGTCATTGTAGGAATGCCCAAAGGACGAAGTTTACCATTACTCTTTTTGATATTGACTCTCTTTAACGGTTGAGGTTTGTAGCCTCTTCTCTTAAGTGTAGCAATGGCTCTGTATTTTCTTTCAGGTGTTGTCCATAATATTTTGTCCACTCCCGAAGTTTTTGAGCCACTGTTAGAGGTCACCCGTTTAACTGCCAATGCCTTGGCATAAAACGAGTGGGTAAGTGTCCATTGCAAAGCTTTCACTTTACCATACTTACCTTCTTTCTGAGCTTTTACAATACGCGCTTGAAGCTTCTTGACCGTTTCCTCCGCCTTGTTCCAGTCTATACTGGTCCAACTTTGGTTTCGGTCAGAAGGCGCACACTTAATATTTCTATTTTCGTTCATTTGCTTTCCTCCTTTAAGAAGTTCTTTAAGTTATCTTGTAAAAGAATTACCTAGTGGAAGTCTGCCCACTTTCGTGGAGGATGATGTTGTCAATGACACACGTGACATTGGCTTAATCCTTATCCATTCCGTTACAGAATGGCATTCGCTTTTTCCACAATCTTATACCTACATACCATTCGGCATTCCTTGCGGTCTGCTTACCCTTTGTGGGAGATATATAGGCTTACCGAGTTCCATGTTGATGCCAAACCAATGGGTTAGGTTCTGTCTCTCAGCCAGCGGTTCTGATGTTCGTGCATTCCCAAAATTCACAGAAATGTCCAACCGCTTTACCTTTTGGTTCAAGCCTATCAGCGTTGTTTGGCTTGTTCGACTTAACGACCTTTAAATAACAGTTCGCTTGCGCTAACCATACCATTGAGCCAAGCCCCCAGACTGCATAACGCTTGCGGTCGTTGAAATTCCCTCACGGTTCATTCTTCCCCTTTCGGGAGGGTTACCTTTTCAGAGCAGCTTAGCACAACTGATGTCGCACCTGCTCTTAGGCTACTATTGACGAAACAATAGGTTTAATCAGAGTTTAACTCAGTTAAACAGCCATCAACATGACTTGCTCGTCACACGTATTTTTAATCATAAGTATACAAAAAACACTAATTCCTTCTATCTTTACCCATAATTATTTACTTTTAACTTTCAAACTATGAAAAAACTACTTTTACTATGTGGATTATGTGGTATAATAGGATGCAGCAAAGTCAATGCACAGACTGAACTGAAAGTCCTGCAATGGAACATCTGGCAGGAAGGCACAATGGTTCCCGGAGGATATGAAGCCATTGTTTCAGAAATAGCCCGGCTGGAACCGGATTTCGTAACGTTCAGTGAAGTCCGGAATTACCACCAAACCCGTTTTTGCAACCGTATCGTCACCTCTTTACGAGAAAAGGGAAAAACCTACTACTCGTTCTACAGCTACGACTCCGGCCTGCTCAGCAAACATCCCATCACTGATTCTACCGCCTCCTCCCTGAAAAGAATGACCACGGCAGCATTTATCGTATGGTAGCTTCAGTCAATGGGCAACAGATTGCCGTATACACAGCCCATCTGGATTACCTGAATGATGCGTATTATAATGTAAGAGGATACGATGGTTCTACATGGAAGGAGATTCCGATTCCAGAAACTGTACAAGAGGTACTGGCCATCAATGATGCCTCTCAACGAGATGATGCAATCCGTGAATTTGTCAAAGCCGCGAAGAAGGATATAGCAGAGGGAAGAATGGTGATACTGGGAGGAGACTTCAATGAACCGTCACACCTGGACTGGACACGAGAGACCAAAGATCTGTATGATCACAACGGCCTGATTGTACCCTGGACTGTACCACTGATTTTGGATAATAACGGATTTGTAGATGCTTACCGTACCCTTTATCCTAACGTACTTGATTATCCTGGATTCACATTTCCATCCGACAATGAGAAAGTCCCTACCCAGAAACTGGCTTGGCACCTAAATCGGATGAACGAGACCGTATAGACTACATATTCTATTATCCACACCCCCAACTGGAATTAAAAAATGCAGCTATCTTCGGACCCCAAGGCAGTATCGTAAAAAACCAGCGGAAAAAAGAAACGTCTAAAGACCCGTTTATAGAGCCATTAGATACTTGGCCAACCGACCACAAAGGCGTATTCGTAACGTTCTTACTGAAAAGATAAAAATATATTGTTTTTTTCAGGAGAAAGTCTTCCTATGTCTTCTTAAGTCTTCATATGTCTACAAAGCCCCTAAGAGAGTTTTTATCTTCGCACAGGAGACTACTATGTTTTCCTGACGAAAACCCAACGTTTTCCGAACCGAAGACGTTGGGCTTTGCTCAAGGAAACATACAGTCCGGATATTGAAAACATAAATAGTAACTTGTAAAAAATTAAAAGACATGGAAGCACAGTATGATTTTCTCCCCGTACCGGGTACAAAGAACGGTGAAAAGAACCCAAAACTTTACCCTAAGCTCGTAACCAGAGGAGCTATCCCCTTCAGCGACATCATCCGTCAGATAGCCCGTTCTTCCGGATTCAAGGAAGGAACCGTGATTGGAGTAATGGAAGAAGTGGAGAAATGGACATCTTTCTATATTTCCAGAGGAGAATGTGTAGAAATAGGACACATGGCCTATGCGGTAGCTAATCTGAAAGCAGAAAAAGAGGTGACAGATGAAAGCGGGATTCACGCACAAAACATCCGATTCGATAAAGTACGGTTTCGCACAAGCAAAAGCTTCAACCGGAGATGCAAAAGCCAGGAACTTTCGCGAGTCAGGACGGAATGGAAATTCCAACAAAGCTCAGCCCGCTACTCGGAAGAGGAACGACTGCAACTGCTCATGGAGCATTTGAAACAGCATCCGTTTATTACACGAACGGAATACGGTCAACTGACCGGATTGCAAAAATCAAAAGCCTGGAAGGATTTGAACGGATGGGTAAAAAGCAAAATTTTAGGAAGCAAAGGGAAAGCACCTCATAAAATCTATATACTTCCGGAAGAAACTACTTCGACAGCAACCGACGACTCAAGTAACGCACCGGATACCATACAGAAAGAAAGCCTACAGCCAGCACGGTAAAGAAAATAAGCACTACGTCCTCCCAGTGCACACTGACGGGATAGCGTCGACAATAAAGCTGCCGGCAGCTCCTAAGGAAATCAACCCGAAAGTCTGTTGCAACCAGCAAAGCAGCACACCTAACACAATACCCGACACGGCTCCGATAAATGAAATCAGACGCCCTTCAAAAAGGAAGATACGCACAATCTGCCGGTCGTTTGCCCCCAGGTTACGAAGCGTAACTACATCGTCACGCTTATCAATAATGAGCATGGACAGAGAACCGATGACATTGAAGCAGGCTATCATCAGGATGAAGGTCAGAAACAAATAGGATATAAATTTCTCTATTTTCATGATACGGAACGTGTCGGCCTGCTGTTCATAACGGTCGAGCACACGGAAGCGTTCACCCAAATGTTTTTCCAGTTTGCGCTTAAAGGCATCTATATCGGTGCCTTCCTTCATTTTCAGGTTAATGGCACTGACTTCGGTAGTGTATTGAAACAACTGTCGGGCAAACTTCAAAGAAGTAAGGATATAGGAGCCATCGTATTTCTCCTGATTCACGGCAAACACCAGTCCGGACGAGAACAGGTTTCCTCCTGTAAAGGAAGCTGCCGGATTGGCCATGTTCACTTTAGCCCCTCGCTTGGGAGCATACACTTCTAACGGATCAAGGAAACGAATGCCAGTACAAGGTAGCCAGCAATTGCACACCGGGAATGGCATAGTCCACCACCTCATCATGAAGCAGCAGTTCTCCTCTTCCGAAAAGTATGGTATCAATCGGTGTCAGTTCTTCAAAGTTATCTTCTACTCCTTTTATCACAGCCATGGCCTGACGCCCCTGATACTGCACCAAGGCATTGTCTTCCAACGATTCGGACACCAATGCCACCTCGGGCATCTTCCGAATAGCAGCGATATCTTTATCCTGTCCGTCGAACACTTTCCCGGTGGTGGGCACAATTTTCAGTTCCGGATCGAAAGCCGTGAACAAGTTGGATACCAGGTCCTGAAAACCGTTGAATACAGACAAGGTGCAGACTAAGGCCAATGTAGCCAACGCTACTCCACATACGGAAATTCCAGAAATCACATTAATGGCATTATGAGATTTCTTGGAGAACAAATATCGTCGGGCTATGTAAAAAGGAAAGTTCACCGTTATACCTTATTTATATATAACACAAAATAAAAACCCACAGAAGCCGGAAGCAACGCCCCTTGTTCTTCTGTGAGTATTTACTAAAATATTGAATACATTATTTCTTCAACAGTTCGTCAATTTTCTCTGCATAATCCAGAGAATCGTCCACGAAGAACTTCAACTCGGGAATGATGCGCAACTGATGGCGTACGCGGTTTCCCAGCTCAAAACGAATTGACTTCATATTGGCATTGATGTTCTTCACGATTTCTTCACTTCTCCCTGAAGGGAAGACGCTCAGATATACACGCGCATAACTCATATCGGGACTGATGCGGACAATGCTGACCGAAACCAGCACACCAGGCATTGACTTGGTCTGCAAAAGAAAGATTTCGCTCAGTTCCTTCTGAATGAGGCGGGCAATCTTGTTTTGTCTGGTTGTTTCCATATTACCTTTTTTATTTTTTACGTATAATAGTCAGACCGTCACGCAAGGGCAGGATTACTTTTTCCACCCGTGTATCGGCAGCCACCAGGTCATTGAACTTCTTGATTCCGATGGTCTGCGTGTCCGTGTGATGCGGCTCTTCAAGCACATGTCCGTCCCACAAGGTATTGTCGGCTATGATATAACCGCCGGAATGCATCTTTTGCAGAATCATTTCATAATATTCCACATAGAAGCGCTTGTTTCCGTCTACAAATGCCAGGTCGAACACGATGTCCATGTCGGGCACAATTTCAAGGCATCACCGATATAAAACCTGATTTTATCGGCATAGGGTGAATTTTCCAGCCACGGACGAGTGAAATCTTCCTGCTCGTCGTTGATTTCAAAGGTATGAAGCATAGCCCCTTCCTCCAGTCCCTCTGCCAGACAAAGTGCGGAGTATCCGCTGTAGGTACCAATCTCAAGTACCTGCTTCGGACGTATCATCTGCACGAACATCTTCAGCATACGACCTTGCAAGTGCCCCGAAGCCATACGGGGACGCAGCAGTTTTACGTGCGTCGCCCGGTACAGCGCTTTCAGGTAGTCGTTCTCTTCATCAATATGCTGAAGAATGTATTCATCGAGCGCGTCAGTCTCTTTCATGATTACAAGTAACGGTTACGGTTGGGTAAAACGTAGTCATCTCCGCTCTTCAAGACATCACCTACCTGGTTGATTTCGAGGAATGAAGTATGAGTACCTTGTTTACCACCGCTCAGATAAGCCACCATTTCGTTTTCTGACAGTACACCATCGTCCATCAGCTTACGCAATGCAGCGAAATAATATTCCTGTCCGTTGGCTTTTTCCGGCATATAGATAGCTTCCACACCGTATGACAATGCCAGATGACGCATGGTCTTTTCCTTGTAGCAGATAGCCAATACCGGATATTTTCCACGGAAAGCAGCCAGATTGCGGGCAGTCAAGCCACTGAAGCTATCGGTAATGATGGCACGGATAGGCATCAGGTTAGTAGCGCGTACGGCCTGTTTTGCGAGGAAGCTGGTTACATCCGTATTTTCCGGAGTCAAAGGAATTGGAATATCGTTTTCTTCCATCTTATCTTTTTCAGCCTGAGCAGCAATCTTCGCCATAGTCTTCACAGCTTCTACCGGATATTTACCATACGCTGTTTCTCCACTCAGCATCAACGCATCGGTACGATAGTAGATAGCATTGGCGATATCAGTAACCTCAGCACGAGTCGGACGCGGATTGTTGATCATGGTGTGCAACATCTGCGTAGCCACGATTACCGGTTTCTTAGCCAAGATACATTTCTTAATCAAGATACGCTGAATACCCGGAATGCGTTCCTGCGGCACTTCAATACCCAGGTCACCACGAGCTACCATTACACCATCAGCTACTTCCAGGATTTCATCGATGTTATCCACACCTTCCTGGTTTTCAATCTTAGCAATAATCTTGATGTCGCTGTGATGTGCATCCAGGATTTCACGAATATCAAGTACATCCTGACGATTGCGAACAAATGAATGCGCAATGAAATCGATGTCTTTCTCAATCGCATACAAAATATTGTTGCGGTCCTTTTCAGTCAAAGAAGGCAAGTTGATGCGTACACCCGGCACATTCACACTCTTACGGCTTCCCAAAGTAGCATCATTGCGTACTTCACAGAACAAAGTATCTTCATTCTTATCGATTACCTTCAGTGCCAGTTCACCGTCGTCCATCAACACATCTGCTCCAACTGACAGGTCGTGTACAAATCCCGGGTAAGTTACAGCAATACATTCATGAGTAGTTTCCTGTTCCGGATTTCCCACAATACGAACCTTTTCACCTGTCTTGAAATCAATCGGGCCTTCTGCACTGGCCGTAGTACGTACTTCCGGACCTTTGGTATCCATCAGAATACCGATACGGTTAGAAACGGTACGCACATTATTAATCAACTTTTCAAAACCTTCACGGCTGGCATGTGCGGTATTCATACGTACCACGTTCATACCTGCATTAAAAAGGTCTCTGATAAAATCTACTTCGCAGCGCAAGTCCGAAATGGACGCAACGATTTTTGTTTGTTTAAGCATCATAATAAATATACTATAATTTGTTGTTGTCTAATAAAATGGATTCTACGGCCAGACGATAGGAATTCAGTCCGAATCCGCAGATTACTCCTACACAAGCACAGGAAATCATTGATTTGTGACGAAACTCCTCCCGCCGGTGAACATTGGAAATATGTACCTCCACGACTGGAGACGTAACTGCACGGATAGCATCCTGTAAAGCAATGGAAGTGTGAGTATAGGCCCCGGCATTCAGCACAATGCCATCATACGAAAAGCCTGTCTCATGAATTTTATTAATCAGTTCCCCTTCCACATTCGACTGGTAATATGCAAACTCTACCGACGGATACCATTCTTTTAATTTCTCCAGATAACTTTCAAAAGATTCGGCTCCATAAATGGAAGGCTCCCGTTTGCCCAACAGGTTAATGTTAGGGCCATTGATTATTTGTATTCTCATCTGTATACTTCTGCTGAAATTTAATACCTTTGTAGAAGAATTTGGCACAAAGATACGAAAAATAAATGAAAAAGGCCGATAAAAAAAGCATAATAATAAAGTATAGGCAATACCTGAAACTCGAAAAATCACTTTCAGCAAACACGGTGGAGGCTTATCTTACAGACTTGGACAAACTATTCGCATTTCTGGAACTGGAAAGCATTCATTTTACTGAGGTCACCCTGGAGAATTTGGAAACTTTTTCAGCCGGATTAAGAGACATCGGCATTCACCCACGTTCACAGGCTCGCATTTTGTCTGGAATACGCTCTTTTTTTCGTTTTCTTTTGCTGGAAGACTACATACAACAAGACCCCTCAGAATTGCTGGAATCACCCCAAATCGGCAAACACCTGCCTGACGTACTGACGGTAGAAGAGATAGACAGGCTTATAGGAAGCATCGACCGAAGCACCCGTGAAGGACAGCGCAACCGGGCTATTTTGGAAACCCTATACAGTTGCGGACTCCGTGTATCCGAACTATGCAATCTGAAACTATCCGATCTCTATCTAAAAGAAAAGTTCATCAAAGTAGAAGGAAAGGGAAGCAAACAACGGCTGGTACCCATCTCCCCACGCGCCATTCATGAACTGGAACTGTACTTTCCAGACCGCAATGAAGGACTGATAAAACCTGGATACGAAGATTTTGTATTTATCAGTCGTTTCGGGAAAAACATTTCACGCATCATGGTCTTTCACATCATTAAAGAGCTAGCCGAACAGATTGGGTTGAAGAAAACAATCAGCCCCCACACTTTCCGTCATTCTTTTGCTACTCATCTGCTGGAGGCGGCGCCAACCTGCGAGCCATACAATGCATGCTAGGACATGAAAGTATAGGTACGACTGAAATTTATACCCACCTTGACCGCAGTCGTTTGCGCCAAGAAATCTTGGAGCACCACCCCAGAAATATGAACAGATTGTAAGGCAAGAACGATTTTTTAAGGTTTTTTCGAACGAACGCACAAAAAAAAACAGATAATGATTAACACGTAATAGAGTTTTTCTTATCTTTGCCCCAAATAATCAAACAATAAGATTATTCATTTATACAAACTAAATATTTAACATCATGATTAAGAAGTTGTATTTGCCGTTAGTGGCATTGTTAGTCCTTGCTTTCTCTTCATGTAGCAAGATGGGCGAATTATCTCCTGACTACTTCACTACCAACCCTGAAGTGTTGGAAGCTGTTGGTGGCAAGGTACCTGTAACTATTACAGGAAAATTCCCGGAAAAATACTTCAAGAAAAACGCAACAGTTGAAGTTACTCCAGTTTTGAGATGGGAAGGTGGCGAAGCTAAAGGTCAGCCAGCTACATTCCAGGGCGAAAAAGTACAAGGTAACGACCAGACTATCTCTTACAAGACTGGTGGTACTTATACAATGAAAGCTTCTTTCGACTATGTTCCTGAAATGGCTAAATCTGAACTTTACCTGGATTTCAAAATTAAGAAAGGTAAAAAAGAATACACTATTCCTTCTGTAAAGATTGCTGACGGTGTAATCGCTACTTCAGAACTTCCTACTGTAAACTCTGCTAATGCTGCTTACGCTCCGGATGCATTCCAGCGTATCATCAAGCAGGCTAAAGAAGCTCAGATCATGTTCTTGATCCAGCAGGCTAACCTCCGCGCAAGCGAATTGAAGTCTGACAGCTTGAAAGCATTCCACAAACAAGTGGTAGCTGTAGCTGGTGACACTAAGAACTACAAACTGAACAACATCGAAATTTCTGCTTACGCTTCACCAGATGGTGGTGTTGAACTGAATACTACTTTGGCTGAAAATCGTCAGAACAACACTGAAAAATACATGAACCAGCAGTTGAAGAAAGGTAAGATTGAAACTGAAGTAGATGCTAAATACACAGCTCAGGACTGGGACGGATTCCAGGAATTGGTTTCTAAATCTAACATTCAGGATAAAGACCTGATCTTGCGTGTTCTTTCTATGTACAGCGATCCAGAACAGCGTGAAACTGAAATCAAGAACATTTCTTCAGTTTACAAAACTCTGGCTGACGAAATCCTGCCGCAGTTGCGTCGTGCTCGTTTGACTGCTAACTACGATGTAATCGGACGTAGCGACGAAGAAATCAACGCTGCATTCGATACTGACGCTAAAGTATTGAGCAACGATGAATTGCTGTATGCTGCAACTCTGACTAACGACAACGCTCGTAAAGAAGCTATCTATAAGAAAACTGTTGAATTGTATCCGAACGACTATCGTGCTTACAACAACTTGGGTATGATGGCTTATGCTAACGGTGACTTAGCTACAGCTGAAAACTACTTCAAACAGGCTGCTAGCAAGAGCTCTAACGCTGCAGAAGTTAACACTAACCTTGGTTTGATTGAATTGACTAAGGGTAACGTAGCTAACGCTGAAACTTACTTGAGCAAGTCTACAGGTGCTAACACAGCTAACGAAGCTCTGGGTAACTTGTACATCAAACAAGGTCAGTATGACCGTGCTGTACAGGCATTCGGTGACACTAAGACTAACTCAGCTGCTTTGGCTCAGATTTTGGCTAAGGACTATAACAAAGCTAAATCTACTCTGTCTGCAGTGAAGAATCCGGACGCTTACACTAACTACCTGATGGCAATTGTAGGTGCTAGAACTAACAATGCTGACTTGGTTAAGAGCAGCATGGACAAAGTAAAACAGCAGGATGCTGCTTTGGCTGCTAAAGCTCAGAACGACCGTGAATTTGCAAAATATGCAAACGAAATAAAGTAATCTGACTTAATTACATAAAAGGAGAGGATGTGTCAAAATGATGCATCCTCTTTTTCGTTATAGAACCATCGGTTTCTCATTTTTCATAGAGTATGATTTATTTTTCCCTGTGTCCATGCTTTCTGGTGGTACAATATGCCGTAGATGCT
>ENA-OQBJ01000271-OQBJ01000271.1-human-gut-metagenome-genome-assembly--contig:-NODE-271-length-28067-cov-2.972190_pt1 | contig 28067 bp, 40 predicted proteins | sample MGYA00242743_ERZ504545 | MGnify/ENA primary metagenome ERZ504545 (study PRJEB26092, sample SAMD00036252) | human gut metagenome | host: Homo sapiens | study: EMG produced TPA metagenomics assembly of...
CCTCGGCATGACGGGCGGCTGGACGCTCCAGCTGCAGGATATGACGGGCCACACGGAGACGGAGCTCAACGACATCACCAAGAAGATCGTCGCAGAGGCCAACCAGCGCCCTGAGCTCGCCGGTGTCCGCTCGACGTACTCCGTCGGTTCGCCGGTCGTCCAGTATGAGGTCGACCGCGAGAAGGTCAAGAACCTCGCATCCAGCTCTCGGATGTCTTCACGGCCATGCAGGTCAACTACGGCGGCTATCAGTCAACGACTTCAACCGCTTCGGCCGCAGCTACAAGGTCATGCTGCAGGCCGACAACGACTACCGCAGTTCGACCGACCAGATGAAGTTCATCTTCGTCAAGTCGAGCAAGGGCACGATGGTCCCGCTCGACACGCTGCTGCGCCCGAAACTCACGTCGGGCCCGTCGAACATCTCCCGCTTCAACGGTACGCGTTCCATCCAGATCACGGGCCAGACGGGCAATGGCTATTCCTCTGGCCAGGCCATGAATGCCATCAAGGAAGTCGTCCAGCAGAACGCTGGCACGGGCTTCAATATCGAATGGTCCGGCCAGAGCCGTGAGGAGGCCAAGGCTTCGAGTTCGACGATGCAGGTCCTCGTGCTCTCGCTCGTCTTCGTCTTCCTCTGCCTTGCAGCCCTCTACGAGAGCTGGAGCGTCCCGTTCGCCGTCCTTCTGACGGTGCCGACGGGCATCTTCGGAGCGGTGGCATCTGAGTACGGCCTCTCCATCCTCGAGGCGATGTTTGGCCATCAGAATGTGGGCCTTCAGGACAGTGTCTACATGCAGATCGGTATCATCGCGATCATCGGTCTTGCTGCAAAGAACGCGATCCTGATCGTCGAATTCGCGAAGGTCCGCGTCGACCGCGGTATGGAACCTGTCAAGGCAGCAATCGAGGCGGCCGGCCTGCGCCTGCGCCCAATCCTCATGACCTCGTTTGCCTTCATCATCGGCTGTATCCCGCTGGCCATCGCCACGGGTGCCGGTGCTGCAGCGCGTAACGGCATGGGCGTCGCCGTCGTCGGCGGCATGCTCTTCGCGACAGCACTCGGTATTTTCTTGATCCCGGTGTTCTTCGTGGGCATGGAGTGGATTGCCGCGAAACTCGGACTCCTCAAGCAGGAGCGCAAGAAATCCTCGGCCGATTACATGTGATCCAGAATGCCATCGCAGAGTCGATGTGCTATCCATAGAAAGGCACCTTCCTTGTCAGGAGGGTGCCTTTTTTGGTATACTAAGAATATACTGACCCCTATGCGCTGAAATCGAATGAGTCAACATAGATGCGTCAATCATACGGTTTGTCATGAAAGGAGAGAAATACATGGCAGCAGATAAGAAAGAAGCAGCAAGCAAACAGGAAGCGCTCGAGAATGCGCTGAAGAAGATCGAGAAGGACTTCGGCAAGGGCTCGATCATGCGCCTCGGCGATGCGAAGGCACACATGGACATCGAGGTCATCCCGACCGGCATCCTGCCGCTCGACATCGCCCTCGGCGTCGGCGGCATTCCGCGCGGCCGCATCATCGAGGTCTACGGTCCGGAATCCTCCGGTAAGACGACGGTCACACTGCACATGATCGCCGAAGCGCAGAAGAACGGCGGCATCGCAGCCTTCATCGATGCGGAACATGCGCTGGATCCTGTCTATGCGGCCAAGCTCGGCGTCAACATCGATGATCTCCTGATCTCCCAGCCAGATACGGGCGAGCAGGCACTCGACATCGTCGATGCACTTGTGCGCAGCGGCGCCATCGACATCATCGTTGTCGACTCCGTCGCCGCACTCGTGCCGAAGGCCGAGATTGAGGGCGACATGGGCGATAGTCACGTCGGTTTGCAGGCTCGTCTCATGAGCCAGGCCATGCGCAAGCTCACGGGCATCATCGCGAAGTCCCGCACGGCGGCCATCTTCATCAACCAGATCCGCGAGAAGGTCGGCGTTATGTTCGGCAACCCCGAGACGACGACGGGCGGCCGCGCGCTGAAGTTCTACTCGTCCGTCCGCCTCGACGTCCGCAAGATCGACACGCTCAAGCAGGGCCAGGACGTCATCGGCAACCGCACGCGCATCAAGGTCGTCAAGAACAAGGTCGCGCCGCCGTTCCGCACGGCAGAGTTCGATATCATGTACGGCGAGGGCGTCTCGCGCCTCTCGAGCATCATCGACATGGGCGTCGACCTCGACATCGTCGACAAGAGCGGCGCTGGTTCTCCTACAACGGCACGCGCTTGGCCAGGGCAAGGAGAATGCCAAGCAGTCCCTGCGCGATCAGCCGGAACTCTGTGCGGAAATCGAAGAAAAGATCCGCAAGAAACTGCTCGATGATCCGGAGGCCGGGGATTCCCTGAAGCAGGCTGAGGCGGAAGCTGCTCAGGAAGCGGGCGAACCTGCAGGTGCGGATGAAGAAGCATGATGTACCGCAGCTATCATGCCAGCTCTTCGACAGGAGAAGGATCGGGACAACTCAGGAAACGACGCACGCGTCATTCGCGCCGTGCTGAGGCACCCGGGACATCCGAGGCAGCTGATGCGCAGGACAGGCCAGGGCGCCTGCAGAAAACGGCACTGGTTACGGCTGTCGACATCCTGGCGCGTCAGGAGCAGAGTGAGCAGAAGCTGCGCGAGAAACTCCTGCGCAAGGGATATGAGGCAGATGATATTGACGCTGCTGTCCAACGCCTCAAGGAACGCCATTATCTCAATGATGAGGAAGCCTGCGCCCGCCAGTTCCGATTCCTTTATGAGGAGAGCCGGAACTCTGTGCGACAGATCTGCCTGAAACTCATCCAGCGAGGGTTTGACAAGGAACTCGTGATGGGCTGTGTGCCGCGCGATACGTATGAGCGCGAAAAAGATGCGGCTCTTCGTGTATTGGCCTTGAAGTCCCGAGCTGCCGACCGGCAGAAGCTCATGGCCAGCCTTTTCCGCAAAGGGTTCGATGTCCGCGCCAGCCGCGCCGCGGTGGAGGCATACCTAACCGATTCTCCCGAAGATGTATAATAAATATAACGTGAATGGAAAGAGGGATTTGCTTTGAAAATCGCTAATATTCACTTGGATGCGCAGGAGCTGCGCGAGAAATTCTTCAGCTGTGAGGGGCGGTTGAACCGCAAACCCTTCATCATGCGGCTCTTCGGGGTCATCATCGTCTCGACCATCATGGCGCTGCTTCTGTACTCCCTGTTTTTCAAGGGCTTTGGCAGTCAGGCAGCTGCTGAAGCCGCAACAACGATCATTTCGATCATCGAGGTCATTTCCATCTACACGCTTGTCGCGCGTCGCTGCACGATATCGGTTTCGGTAGGCCGCTGGCTATCGTTTATCTTGTGGTTGGTATCCTGCAGCCCTTTTTCTTCCGCGCCATCGCGGATTTGCCGCAGGACAGCATGGAAGCCGAGCTGGTGCAGGGCATCAATCTCTTCATGATGCTGCTCGTGGTATGCCTGATGATGATCCGGGGCAACCGTGGAGCCAATCCGTATGGTAAGGATCCCTTGGGGCATTGAGTGACATGCATGACAGAAAGCGCTGCCAAGATGTTTGGCAGCGCTTTCCTGTAATCTTATGGCGAAGAGGACGCCGTTTCTGGCATTTTCCGGAGCCGTGAAGGCGTTTCTTTTTTTTCGCGGCTATGATATAATTTTTGAAAAAGATAAGGTTTTTTTGATTGGGAGGAACAAAATTGAGCAAGCCTGCAAATGAAATGATTCTCGTGCTGGACTTCGGTGGCCAGTACAATCAGCTCATCGCGCGCCGCGTGCGTGAAAATCATGTTTACTGCGAGGTCCATCCGCAGTCTCTGTCCATCGAGAAAATCCGCGAGATGGCGCCGAAGGGCATCATCCTGACGGGCGGTCCGAACAGCGTTTACACGGAAGATGCCGTGACGTGCAGCCCAGAACTCTTTGCACTCGGCATCCCGGTACTCGGCATCTGCTATGGTTCACAGCTCATGGCGCACCTCCTCGGCGGCAAGGTGGAGACGGCGCCGACAAGCGAATACGGCAAGACGGAAGTCACGCTCAATCTGGCAGGAAAGGACTCGAAACTCTTTGCAGGCGTCAAAGAGAAGAGCATCTGCTGGATGAGCCATACGGATTATATCGCAGAAGCTCCGGCAGGCTTCACGGTCACGGCTTTTACGCCAGTCTGTCCGGTGGCGGCGATGGAAAGTGCGGATCGCCGTCTTTATGCCACGCAGTTCCATCCGGAAGTCATGCATACGGAACAGGGCAAGGAGATGCTCCACAACTTCGTCTATAACGTCTGCGCGTGCAAAGGCGACTGGAAGATGGACTCCTTTGTCAAGACGACCATTGAGGAACTCAAGGCCAAGATCGGTACGGGCAAGGCTCTCTGCGCTCTGTCCGGCGGTGTGGATTCGTCCGTGGCAGCCGTGCTGCTCTCCAAGGCCATCGGCAAGCAGCTGACCTGTGTCTTTGTCGATCACGGCCTGCTGCGCAAGGACGAGGGCGACCAGGTCGAGTCCGTTTTCGGTCCAGAAGGCCCGTATGACCTCAATTTCATCCGCGTCAATGCCAAGGAACGTTTCTATGAGAAGCTCAAGGGCGTGACGGAGCCGGAGAAGAAGCGCAAGATCATTGGCGAAGAATTCATCCGCGTCTTTGAGGAGGAAGCCAAGAAAATCGGTGCCGTGGATTTCCTTGTACAGGGTACCATCTATCCGGATGTCATTGAGAGCGGTCTCGGCAAATCTGCCGTCATCAAGAGCCATCACAACGTCGGCGGTCTGCCGGATTTTGTCGACTTCAAGGAAATCGTTGAGCCGCTGCGCCTGCTCTTCAAGGATGAAGTGCGTGCTGCCGGCCGTGAACTCGGCCTGCCGGAGTATCTCGTGAGCCGCCAGCCGTTCCCGGTCCGGGGCTTGGCATCCGCATCATCGGTGAAGTCACGGAGGAAAAGGTCAAGATCGTGCAGGAAGCTGATGCCATTTACCGCGAAGAAGTTGCCAAAGCCGGCGTCAAAGGTCTTGGTCAGTACTTCGCTGCTCTGACGAACATGCGCAGTGTCGGCGTCATGGGCGATGGCCGCACTTACGATTATGCCATTGCTCTGCGCGCTGTCATGACGAGTGATTTCATGACGGCAGAGAGCGCACAGCTGCCATGGGAAGTCCTGCAGAAGACGACGAGCCGCATCGTCAACGAAGTCAAGGGCGTCAACCGCGTCCTCTATGACTGCACGGGCAAACCGCCAGCCACGATTGAATTTGAATAAGGACGTCCTATCCTAGGAGCTTTCTTTGGAAGCGTTACCTGTTTTCCCTCATGGGCATGACAGGTAACGCTTTTTATCTTGTCGGTGCAAATGTATCCTGCAGTACTGGATCAGTTTTTGTACGGCTCGGGAAAGGTAGCGTTGCGGGCTGGTCAGGACATGGAACGTACGCTTGCTGTCCATGCCTGCCAGGCGATAAAAGCACAGAGAACTATGTGGATGCACGATCAGACGGTCACTCAAGAAGGTCGCAGCAAATCCAGCTTCTGCCAGATGATAGGCTGTAGCCATCTGTGCGAGTTCTAATTTTATTTTTGGCTCGATTCCGGCCTGGTGAAAGAAATCGACGACACGCTGGCGAAGATTGTTTCCCTCATGCAGTACGATCAATGGCTCCTGGCAAAATCCGGCGAGCGGCACCTCAGGGCAATCTGGAGCAAGATGACGACATGCTGAGATGTCTTTGGCAGTCAGGGCTTGTGCTTTGAAGTGCTGGTTCACAGGAAATGACTGGGGGACGGCCAGCAGGATGGTATCGGTGAACAGGGGCCAGCTGTCAAAGGCTTTGATGATGTCGTCATCACAGCTGAAGGTCAGATCGATTTCACGGCGCTTCAATTGTTGCGCCATGGTATAGGAGCTGCCCTCTGAAAGATGGAACTGGATCTTGGGGAATTGCTGTTGGAATCCAGTTAAAACAGGCGGGAGAATATATGCATTGAGATAGTGGCTGCTGCCAATCGTGACTTCACCGGTATTCAGCTGCCGGATGTCGTTCAAGCGCTGCCGAAGATCCTGCTCCAGATAGTTTGTCTGCTCGATGGCATCCAGATAAATCCGCCCGGCAGGCGTCAGGCTGATGGGGCGGGTACTGCGGTCAAAGAGGGGCATGCCAATCTCTGCTTCGAGTTTGGCAATGGCAATGCTGAGTGCCGGCTGGGTCATGAAGAGAGCCTCCGCGGCCTTGGAAAAGCTCTGCTGACGATAGATTTCATAGACGTAACGCATATTCTGCTGCATAAAGCCATATCCTTCTTTCCATCATTTTCTTATATTATAATCTAATATTTATGTATATGTAAAATATATAAATTTGAAATAATAAACAGATTCACGTATGCTATAGCTAAGCAAAGGGAGTGAGGATGCCTCCCGGATATTCATGATGTGGACGGAGGAAATCAAGATGAGTCAGGAAAAAATCAATGCCTTATTGATGGATCAAAAGGACAATGTAGTAACTTGTGTCAGTGAGATACCGGCAGGTACGCTGGTTACGTATCAGGATGAGAACGGGTGCCAGCGTCTTTGTGCCAGGGAAGATATTCCTTATTGCCATAAGATTGCGCTGCAGGATCTGCCGGCAGGCGCTGAGGTCATCAAATACGGAGAGAGCTGGGCAAACTCATCACCCCGTGCAGCAAGGCCAGTGATCGCAGAACACAATCTGAAAAGCGTTCCCCGTGATTACGACCATGAGCTGGCAGATGAGACTTTCGTCATGCATGCTGCACAGTCGGCGGGCGCTCCGGATCTCACTCCCTGGCACTTCTGGGGATATCGGCGTGCAGAAGGGCGTCCCGGCATCCGCAATCATGTATTGATCCTGCCAGCTTGCGCTTGTGGCAGTGAATGCTGCCGGATCGTGGCAAGTCAGGTACGTGGCGCCGTCAATATTGTCTTCAACACGGGCTGCTCTGATGTGGAGGCCAACACCGCCATGAGCCAGAAAGTCCTGACGGGATTTGCCTGCAATCCCAATGTTTATGGTGTGGTCATCATCGGCCTAGGCTGTGAAACCGTGCCACATGCCAAGTTGCGCGCCAAGATTGAACAGATGACGAGCAAACCGGTCGCTTCTTTTGGCATCCAGGAAGAAGGAGGCACGCTCAAGACCATTGAGAAGGCTGTCCGCGCCGCTCGTGATATGGCACAGCAGGCTGCCATGCAGCAGAAAGAACTCTTCCCTGTGTCGGAATTCTTCCTCGGTATCGAATGCGGTGGTTCGGATGCAACGTCCGGGATAGCCAGCAATCCGGCCGTTGGAGAACTGAGTGATATCCTGGTAGATATGGGAGCGACTGCCATGATGAGCGAATCCATCGAGTGGATCGGCGGCGAGCATATCCTGGCGAAACGGGCGGCAACACCAGCCATCCAGCGTGAGATCATTGAGGTCTGCCGTGCGTATGAGGAGCATCTGTCCGCAGCCGGGCAGGATTGCCGTGCCGGTCAGCCAACCCCGGGCAACAAGGCGGGCGGCCTTTCCACCTTGGATGAAAAGAGCCTGGGCTGCATCCGCAAAGGCGGTACGCGCCCCATTGTCGAAGTCCTCGAGCAGGCACAGCGTCCATCAAAGCGGGGAGCCGTCGTCATGGATACGGCTGGCTATGATATTTCATCGGTAACGTCCATGGTCGCTGCCGGCTGCCAGGCCGTCATCTTCACGACGGGCCGCGGCACGCCGACCGGCAATGCCATTGTGCCGGTATTCAAAGTCACGGCGAATGAACGAACCTACCAGCATATGGAAGATAATATGGACAAAGATCTGAGCCCAATCATCCGTGGCGAGAAGACGTATCAGCAGATGGGCAGGGAAATGGTCAAGGATATGGAAGCCATCGCCAATGGCCGCATGACCAAAGCCGAAGCTTTCGGGTTCTCCGATATTGCCGTCGATCACGTCTGCCGTTACGTTTAAGAGTTCGTTTCGGCGTGAGCTGCAGTTTGCGACTGGAGGAATTGTCGTGAAATCCAGGGGGTCCTTGCAAGATACTTTTTAGTACCTGCTTGTGCAAATCCAGCGAATGGCATATCATAAAAGAAATAAAAGAGGTGTACATTCTTGGATGAGGGGGATCTTCATGGATTTTTCAACACTGTCGAACAATCTCGAAAAGAAAGGGTATCGTGTCACCATATGCCGTACGAAAGAAGAAGCTGCTGCGTATCTCGATGAGCCATACACGGCAAGACCGTTGGCATGGGCGGTTCAGTGACGCTCGATGAACTCGGACTCTACGAAAAATTGCAGGCACACAATAAGATGTACTGGCACTGGCGTCAGGAAATGACACCAGAGGAAGCAAAGCTCGCTTCCTATCAGGCTGATGTCTACCTTTCATGCTCAACGGTGTGGCGGAGACGGGGGAACTCGTCAATATCGATGGCAACGGCAATCGCGTGGCCGCGACACTTGCTGCCCATGAACATGTTTATTTTGTCATCGGCCGGAACAAAGTGGCACCGACGCTGGAGAAGGCTATCCATCGCGCACGCAACATCGCTGCACCGAAGAACGCCCAGCGTCTCGGCTGCAAGACTCCTTGTGCCATCAAGGCCGACCATTGTTACGACTGCAAGAGTCCCGAGCGCATCTGCTGCACGCTCAACGTACTTTTTGAAAAACCGCGCGCCAAGACAATCTACGAGCTTGTATTGATTGACGAAGAACTCGGTTATTGAGGGAACGACTTATACGTTTCTATCAAAAATCCCGTCTGGTGGATAGAATGATCCATCTGACGGGATTTTGTGAACAGCAGAATATATTATTTGATTTTTGCATGCTCGGCCAAGTAGGTTTCCAGGCGTTTCAGACGAGGATGCTTGCGCAATTCTTCGGGGATATACGTGATGAGCATACTTCCTGTCACGAGATTCACGACGGCATCCGTGACGCCGGCGAAGGACTTCACATACGTGGTCAGCTGGTGGGCAAGTGTGTCATTGCCAGCTAGTGCGAGATTGTAGACGCGCACGCGGCCCGGTGTGAAGCTGGCGATATCCGTGCCTGCGAGCAGGGCGTTCCAGGTGGTATTTTCAGCCTTGTCGATTGCTCTTTCAGCCGTGTGGCAAAGCCGTGAGACATCGGTGCGCATTTTTTTCCGATGCTGGAAGGCGTGCAGGATGGAGAGGACGCCCCAGGCGGCTCCAAAGGCGATGTGCAGCCGCTTGTTGGCAAATATCGTGGCAATCGTGGCTGCGCCGCTGATTGTCAAGGGGATTCCCAGAGAGAGATGTGTCAGTGTTTGTCTATTCATAGAATAACCTCCTTTTGATAATCATATTCAACATCCAGGTGAAAAATCCTTTCAAAACCTTTTCATCTGCAGTGATTTGTGAGAGAATAGGAAGGTATCGGAAGGGGGAACTTTATGATCGATGTAGAGCATCTCATGAAATGCTTTCCACATAAAGACAAGAATGGAAAAGAAACGGTGAAGACGGCTGTCCGTGATTTGAGCTTTTCCGTGGGCAAGGGAGAGATCTTCGGACTCCTGGGGCCTAACGGTGCGGGCAAGACCACGACCATCCGCATGATGACCATGCAGACGCAGCCGACTTCGGGAAAAATCATTTATAACGGGCTGGATACGGCCAAAGCACCGCAAGCCATCAAATCGTATCTTGGCGTCGTGCTCAGCACATCAATTTCGATCAGGATCTGACGGTCGGAGAGAATCTGGAACTGCATGCGAGGCTCCATCACATGAACCGCAAAGAGCGTCAGCAGCGCATTGCGGAGCTGCTCGATTACGTGGAGCTTGGCGATGTCATTCACGATGGCGTGCGGCGTTTATCCGGCGGCATGAAGCGCCGCCTGCTGATAGTCCGCGCGCTCATCCATCATCCGCAGATCCTTTTCTTGGATGAGCCGACCGTGGCACTCGATCCGCAGGTCCGCCGACGTATCTGGGATCTCGTGCGCGGCATGGCAGCACGCGGCGTTACGGTTTTCCTCACGACGCATTACATCGAGGAGGCGGAGGCTCTCTGTGACCGTGTGGCCATCCTCAGCAAGGGCGAACTCGTCGATCTCGACAGCCCCGCACATCTGCGCGAAAAGACGAATCTGCCGAATCTTGAAGAGGTATTCCTGGCCATGACGGATAAGGCTGAGGGGAGAGGAGGACGCCGGTGAAGTATCATTATCTTGAAGATGTCTGGACGGTTTTCTGGCGAGACTGGATTGTCCTCAAACGCCGCATGACCAAGTTCATCCTGTCGCGCATGGTCGCGCCGATGCTTTACCTGGTAGCGTTTGGCTGGGGGCTCGGCCGCAGCATCCAGGTGGATTCCGGAACGTATCTTGACTTCATCGTGCCGGGCATCCTCGCACTCAACTCCATGAATATCAGCTTCAACAGCATCACGCCGGTCCATGCAGAACGCATTTACCATAAGAGCCTGGAAGAGTATATCATTGCGCCCATCTGGCCCGATGCATTTGTCATCGGCAAGGTGGCAGCAGCTGTGCTGCGCGCCTTGATCTCTTCCGCCATCATCGTCGTGCTGGCCCTGCTCTTCGGTGCGCAGTTCACGATGACACCGCTCTTTTTCTGCGTACTGGTACTCAATTGCATCATCTTTGCCGAGATTGGCTTTCTCGCAGCCATGAAAATCAATACGTATGAGGAGATGGCACAGGTCAATACGTATATCCTGCTGCCGATGTCATTCCTTTGCGGCACGTTTTTTTCCACACAGACATTGCCTGCTGTCGTGCGCATCGTCATCGAGATCCTGCCGCTGACCCATACGAGTTATCTGTTGCGCGGTCTCGGCAGTGGTACGGAAGTATCGTATCTTTCCCTCCTGGTATTGGCAGCTTATGCCCTCGTCGGATGATCTGGGGGAGCCGTGCCTTCCGGAAATTGACGGAATGATGACCGTGTTCCATGGTAAGAAAGGACGTTATATTGTTCAAGACAATTTTGCATCATCATGCTTCTTCCTGCACAGACTGCAAGAAGCTCTGCTGTACGAAAATCGAGAAGTTCGGCGTGAAGATTGGCCGGCTGACCATCTTTGAGGATGTGAACATCCACATCCACTGCGGGCAGCTTACGGCGCTCATCGGCCCGAATGGTGCGGGCAAGAGTACGCTTCTGAAGGCCATCCTAGGGGAAATCCCGCATACGGGGACATTGCATTACGTTGATGCCAAGGGCAAGCATACGGGCCATCCGCTCATTGGTTATGTACCGCAGTATCTGCGCTTTGATGTCAGTGCGCCGACAAGCGTCATGGATATTTTCATGGCCTGCTTGACCAACCGGCCGGTCTGGCTCTGCTCGGCCAAATCCCTGCGGCCGCGCGTCTTGAAAAGCCTGGCGCGTGTCAAAGCAGAACATCTCATTGATCGGCGCTCGGTGCGCTCTCGGGCGGTGAACTCCAGCGTGTCTTGCTGGCACTGGCACTTGATCCCATGCCGGATCTCCTGCTCCTCGATGAGCCGGTTTCAGGGGTCGATCAGAATGGCCTGGAACTCTTCTATGAGATTGTAGCCGATTTACGTGAGAAAGAGGATATGGCCATCATCCTCATTTCGCATGACCTCAACATGGTGGCGCGCCATGCCGATCAGGTAGTGCTGATGAATAAGGGAGTCGTCATGAGCGGCACACCTGAAGAAGTATTCGCGGATGCGCGCACCAAGAAGATTTTCGGCATGTTGGCCGGTGAGACGGCGGCCGAAGCGGCGGCAGAGAGGGGGCGTGCCTGATGGACGCCATTTATTCTCTGCTCGACCTGCTGCCGGTTGCATTTCTCGGCAGTGATTTCATGAAGAATGCTTTCCTGGCCATCATGCTCGTGACGCCGCTTTTTGGCCTGCTCAGCACGATGGTCGTATCGAATCGCATGGCCTTCTTCTCGGATTCTCTGGGACACGGGGCTTTCACCGGTATTGCCATCGGCGTGCTGCTCGGTTCGGTGTCACCTCTTTTGTCGCTGGTCGTTTTTTCTGTGCTTTTTTCTTTGTTCATTACCTGGATCAAGAATAAGAGTACGGCTTCGACCGATACAATCATCGGTGTATTCTCCTCGACGGCCATTGCCTGGGCTCATGATCATGAGCCATGGCGGCAGTTTCAACAAATTCTCCTCGTATCTCATCGGCGATATCCTGAGCATCTCCCCGGATGATCTCGGCGCACTGGCTGTCGTGTTCGTACTCGTCGTGGCTGCCTGGTGCCTGATCTTCAACCGCCTGCTGATCCTTTCCATCAATCCGTCGTTTGCGCGGAGCCGCGGCATCCACTCGCTCTTGGTGGAGAGCTTGTTTGCCGCACTCTTGGCCATCGTGGTTTCCATCAGCATCCAGTGGGTCGGCATCCTCATCATCAATGCGCTGCTGGTCTTGCCAGCAGCTGCCGCGCGCAATGTCACGGATAATGTGAAACAATACCATGTCGTTTCTATCGTGGTGGCAATGTTCTCCGGTTTCACGGGACTGGTGATTGCATATTACTGCAATATGGCTGCCGGTGCGACAATCGTTGTCATCGCGGCTGCTCTTTTTTTCATCACGCTGTTCCTCAAGCCGTTCTTTGCGCGTTGAGTCTGTTCTTGATTTTATGCCAGACAGGGAAAATGTTCCTGCCTGGCATTTTCTTTGCTTGCCTTGTTTTTGGGGATGTTTGTGCCAGGAAAGAGAGGATTTTACCGGGATTTCGCGAATATTTCCCATAAGGAAGGTGATTTTATGGAATACAAGAAACTCGATGCATCAAGATGGCTGCTGCGCCTGGATCCCGATGATGAAATCGTGGCATCCCTCGGCAAACTGGCTGCAGCAGAACATATCCGGCTGGCCATGGTCCAGGGCCTTGGTGCCGTCAAGAAAGTCGTCATGGGCGTCTATAATGTGCCGCAGCAGGCCTATAAGGCGAATACGCTGATCGGAGCCTTTGAGATGCTCTCGCTGACCGGTACGCTCGATACGATGGCCGGCAAGCCGTACAGTCATTTACACATTGCCGTCGGCGATGAAGATGGGCTGGCGCATGGCGGACATCTCAATGAGGCTGTCATCAGTGCCACGGCCGAGATCGTGGTGACGGCTCTGCCCGGGGAAGTAGACAGGGAGCGCAGCGAAGTGACGGGACTCAACATCTGGAAGTTCTGAAGAAAGCGAGGCTGCTATGTCAGCAAAAGCCCCTCCACTCAGTCCGTCCGGACTCGATGGACATTATGCGGAACTCGGGGAATTCCTGGAGATTTTCCAGCCTATCTACGCCAGACGGCTCAAGAAAACGCAGCTTACGACGATGCGTTTTGCATACTACACGAGTGCCGGTACGGGCATCAACATCCTCAAAGGGCATCAGCTCTGGATGCGGCTGCCGCCTGCATGAATGATTATCGGGAAATCGATTATGGCATCCAGCTCCTCAACAAGACCATCTATGGCTCGGATTATCGGCGGGAACGCATCCAGAAGCTGGCTGCGCGTCTCGATTGGGGCGAGAATGTACTCGATTCGATGATGAGTGACCTCAACCGCAACGAACAACGTTACATTACGCACACGTATCTGGCCTGCGTAGCGGAGCATCGGCCGCGTGAACGAGGCAAGGGACGCCTGTCGATGTGGCGTGCTTATGGGCGTAAGACGGGCGTGGCTTTTGTGCTGCGACCAAAGGCGATTTTCCGGCCGCTTGCCCCTTGCCACTGGTCTTGACGCCAGTTGAATATCTGAGCCCTTCGCAGTTCACGGAGGGCTTTGACTGGATGCTCGATAATATCGAAGTGCATCTTGAGGCTCTGAAGCGTTATGAGCCGGCCAGAGTCCTCGAATATTTTGTCAATATGCTGATGATGTCGCTGTTTTCCATCAAGAATCCTGGCTTCAGTGAAGAACGTGAGTGGCGCTTCATCTATCATGAGACCGCGAGCAGTCGTCTGCACCATGACATTGTCGTAGTGGACGGCATCCCGCAGATCATTTACAAGCTGCCAATCTGTGGACCGGGACAGGAGGAACCCGGACTGCCCCTCGATGAGGCCCTGGAAGAAATCATCATCGGGCCAAGCCAGTATGCGGATGTGATCCAGGCTGCTTTTGTGCGCATGCTGGAAGAACTGGGTATCCAAGATGCCGCTGAGCGCGTCAGTAAAAGCAACATCCCCCTGCGTTGAATACACAGGGGGATGTGCTTTTCATACTGTGTCTGCCGACAGATCCGCCGGGATGTCCGGATTGCTCTGCCAGCAGCGAAGCTCCTGGACGTCGACACAGCTGATGCGCCCACCGGGCAGGAAGGAGCCGGTATCACAGTCGAGGATATGATTCTTGAAGAGGAGCGGGCTGAATCGTTCGGGCGAGAAGAATTGTACGGGTGTGTGACCGATGATGACACGCGGTTTCCCTGCGTAGTCTTCATAGAACTCTGTGCGCAGCCACAACATCTCATCGACCTGCTCTTCATAGGAATGCTCCGGATAAAATCCGGCATGCGTGAAGATGTAATCTGTACCGACGGCTGCGAGATGATTGAGGGAGAGCAGGAATTCCAGTACGGCGTGGTAACGGCCACAGTCCGCCTGGTAAAGCCGGCGCAGGCTCTGGAACGTGGCCTGACCGCCGCTGCGCAGCCAGCCGTGCGTGAGATCCATAGGATCGCGGATACTGTGTTCCTGGAAATAGTGGAGCATCATGCTTCGTGGTTGCCGGTCAGGGCAATGATATGCGGATGCTTTTCCGTGAGTTCCATGACCAGCTGCAGGATCTCGCACTGTGCGTGCCGCGGTCGATATAATCGCCGAGAAAGACGAGCAGATCGTCATCCTGATACCGTATCTTGGGCCAGAGCGAGAGCAGCCGGTGCCAGTTGCCGTGGATATCGCCAATGGCCAGCAGACGACGGTAATATCCGGGATCTGGTATGAGGACGAGACCGTCCTCGTTCCGGATGCTGTCTCGTGGCATGCGTGCCTGTTTTTGGCGGATTTCTTCTAAGATATTCATAAGCGCCTCTGCTTTATCCATATCCAAATCATGTACATCATGTACACAATGATAAATGCTTTCAATCTTGTCTTTTATTATAACAAAAACTCCCCAGAACATCTAGAAAAGCAGACAGCAGAAAAGAAAATTCTGGCAGGATTCCTGTATGACAGGAAGATTTTGCCGCTGAACGCGCGAAGAAGCCGGATACATGATATAATATTTATTAGCTGTTTATTGCCCGTGAATGTTACGGCATCGAATGAATTGCTGTGGGTGTGCAAGTTTTGTGGACAAGGAGTGTGTATGTCATGAGAAAACCAACAGGAAAGCTCATGCTGGTCATTTTTATGCTGGCTTTTTGCTGTCAGCTGTCCCTGGCAGCTGCATCGCCGGAGATTACCGATGCGCGGGCAACGCCAGGCTACTGGGTGAGCCGTCATCCGGAAGGAGAGCGTGTCCTGTTGGATGAGGCCGGTGTCAGGCAGGCAAACGCTGTGATCCGCCAGCATAACAAGACCTTGGTCGATCTGGCTGCGTTGCCGGAGATGATTACGGGCAATGAGGTTGCGCGGCGCATCGAGGCGGTGCAGGCTCTCGGTGATTTTGACACGGGCAGTGTGCCGGCTCTTTACAAGCATGGTGCCGGACTTACGGCTTACAGTTATGGCTTTGCACGCAAGAACTGCAATCTTGAGAGCCTTTCGCAGGAAATCCCGCTGCGCTACGGCATCGTGACGGAGCGTGCCAATCTGCGCCTGCTCCCGGAAGCAGCCGGCTGGTTTGAATCCGTCGATGATACGCATTACGATACGCTGCAGGCCACAGCACTCGACCCGGCAGAACCCGTTGCCATCCTTGCCGACAGCTATGATGGCAAGTTCTTTTTTGTGGCTTCGCGCTATTACGATGGCTGGCTGGCAAAAACTTCGCTGGGCCTTACAGACCGCAATACCTGGCTTGGCTATGTCCAGCCGTCTGATTTTGCCGTGGTGACGGCGAACAAGAAGCAGATTCCAGTTGCGGATGGCCATAGCCTGCTTTTCCAGATGGGAGCGAAGATTCCCGCGAAGGAGGCAGGAAGTGGCCAGCTGCAATTGCGTCTGCCCGGTGCTGAGGCGGGGAAATTCCGGGAAGAACTTGTCACTCTGCCAATCGATGACACCCTGCATCATGGCTTCCTTCCTTGTACGGAAAACAACTTCATCCGCCAGGGCTTCCGGTTCCTTGGCGATGTTTATGGCTGGGGCGGTCTCGATGACAGTGTTGACTGCTCGGCTTTCGTCGCCGATGTCTATCGCAGTATGGGGCTTGAGCTCCCGCGCGATGCTGACCAGCAGGCAAAATCCATGCCGGATGTCACGGATCTTTCCGGCATGAGTGAAGAGGAACGCCTGGCAGCGCTTTCCCGCTGCAGGACCGGCACACTCCTTGCCAACAATACGCATGTCATGATGTATCTGGGAGAAGACAAAGATGGCACCCCGATGGTCCTGCAGGCCATGAGCAGTTGGTTCAGTTTCGGCAGTGATTACGGCAAGCATTATCTCCGGAAAGTCATCACCTCGACGGCCACATTCTTGAATGCTAGCGGCAACCCGTATATCGACGGTGTGCATTATCTCGGATCCCTGTGATCCGTCAAAAGATGGGGGAATAAACGTCTATGAAAAGTCCTTTGCGCTATCAGTTCTCGGAGTATGACTGCGGTCCGACGACGATGCTCAATGCAGTCAGCTACCTGTTCGAACGCGAGGAGATACCGCCTGAAATCATCCGCAATGTCATGCTCTACAGCCTTGACTGCTACAGCAATAAGGGGGAACCGGGTCGTGCCGGCACGAGCCGCATGGCCATGATGTTCCTCTCGAACTGGCTGGATGGGTTCGGCAAAGCGACGAAGCTGCCGCTTTCAAGTCACTATCTTTCCGGCAAGTCTGTATACATCGGGCAGGAAAGTCTCATCAACGATGCCCTGCACCGCGGCGGCGCCGTCGTCGTGCGCCTTTTCTATGAGGTGGAGCATTATGCTCTCTTGACTGGCGTGCAGGACAATGGCATCCGCATGTTCGATCCTTGGTACGTGCCGGAGGAAAGCAAGGAATTTGACGGCACGGGCATCTGCTTGACCCTCGCAGCCCCCAAATCCTACAACCGCATCGTACCGTTTTCCTGCTTCAACCGCGAGAGCAATGAACCCTATGCCCTGGGTCCCGTGGACGACCGTGAGGCCGTGCTGCTGTTCAATAAACGTACGGAAAAGACCGCTCAGGATACCATCGAGTATTTTATTTGATTTGTTTGCTCTTTCTACTTTACAAGAATGCGAGAATACGATATAATATAATACGTTGTCGGGACGTAGCGCAGTTTGGTAGCGCGCTTCCTTGGGGTGGAAGAGGTCGTGGGTTCAAATCCCGTCGTTCCGACCATTTTTGAGCATGAAGCTCTCTGCAGTTGCGGAGAGCTTTTTTGTTGCTGAAAACGTTCAAACAGAAATAAAACGACAGGTATAGTATTGTGATATGTGATGCTATGCTTGCTTTTGGCGTGCAAATGCAGAGTGGATTTTTTCGTTTTAGGCGTATATAATGAAAGTGCGCATTGCTAATGGATAATGTTTTTTGATTATGGAGGAAATATCATGGGCATGGTGCCGAAACTCAATACGATGCATTTTGATAAAGAAACGCCATTTGAAGTGGTGGCACCATTTGAACCGATGGGCGATCAGCCGGAAGCGATTGCCAAGCTGGCAGCTGGTGTGGATGCGGGGCAGGATGCACAGGTCCTGCTCGGTGCGACGGGCACGGGTAAGACGTATACGATTGCCAAGGTCATCGAGAAGGTACAGAAACCCACGCTGGTCATCGCACACAACAAGACCTTGGCCGCCCAGCTTGCGAGTGAATTCAAGGCGTTCTTCCCGCATAATTATGTAGGCTATTTTGTCAGCTACTATGATTTCTATCAGCCTGAAGCTTATATTGCTTCGACGGACACATATATCGAGAAGGATGCCTCCATCAATGATGAGATCGATGAGCTGCGCCACAGTGCACCTGTTCGCTCTTTGAACGGCGCGATGTCATCATCGTTGCGTCCGTTTCATGCATCTATGGCTTAGGTTCACCGGAAAGCTACCATGAGATGGTTCTGTCGCTGCACAAAGGGCAGGAAGTCGAACGCGATGCCATTTTGCGGAAACTCGTTTCCATCCGTTATGAACGCAATGATGTGGCTTTTGAGCGCGGTCAGTTCCGTGTGCGCGGCGATGTCATTGAAGTATTCCCGGCCGGTTATAATAATCGGGCTGTGCGCATTGAACTCTTTGGCGATGAGGTTGACCGCATCCTCGAGTTTGATGTCGTGACCGGAGAGGTCTATGGCGAGCGCACGCATTCGATGATTTTCCCGGCTTCCCATTATGTCACGGAGGATGAAGACCTCAAGCTTGCCATGAAGGATATTGAAGCTGAGATGGAAGAACAGGTGAAGAAATTCAAGCTGCCGGGAAGCTCCTCGAGGCCCAGCGCATTGAGGAGCGTACGCGCTACGACCTGGAGATGATGCAGGAGGTCGGCTACTGCTCGGGCATCGAGAATTATTCGCGCCATCTGACGCATCGCAAGGCCGGCGATGCACCGTATACGCTGCTCGACTATTTCCCGGAAGATTTCCTGATCGTCATGGATGAGTCCCATGTGACGCTGCCGCAGCTCCATGCGATGTATGCAGGCGACCGCAGCCGCAAGGTCTCTTTGGTCGAGAACGGTTTCCGCCTGCCGTCAGCCTTCGATAACCGTCCGCTGACCTTTGAGGAATTTGCAGCTCGCATCAATCAGATCATCTATGTCTCGGCGACGCCGGGCAAGTATGAACTCGGACAGGCACAGCAGGTGGCGCAGCAGATCATCCGGCCGACGGGACTGCTGGATCCTGAGATCGAGGTGCGGCCGCTCGAGGGGCAGATTGATGATCTGCTGGCGGAAATCAAGCTGCGCATCGAGCGCCAGGAGCGTGTACTCGTCACGACACTGACGAAGAAGATGGCCGAGAACCTCACGGATTACTTCAAGGACGTCGGCGTCAAGGTACGTTACCTGCATTCCGATATCGCGACGATCGAGCGTGCGGAAATCATTCACGATTTGCGTGCTGGTGAATTCGACGTACTCGTCGGCATCAACCTCCTGCGCGAGGGTCTCGACATGCCGGAGGTGTCGCTGATTGCCATCCTCGATGCCGATAAGGAAGGCTTCCTGCGTTCCGATACGTCGCTGATCCAGATCATCGGCCGTGCTGCCCGCAATGCGCATGGCCATGTCATCATGTATGCGGACCGCATCACGATTCGATGCGGCGAGCCATCGATGAGACAGCCCGCCGCCGCGAAATCCAGGATGCCTATAACAAGGCTCATGGCATTATCCCGAAGACTATCGTCAAGCCCATCAAGCCGCTCATTGAGACAACTCTTGTGGCCGAGACGGGAGGCAAGTACGAGGTCAAGAAGGCAGGAAGAAACTGACGAAGAAGGACAAGGAGAAGCTCATCAAGACGCTGACGCGTGAGATGCAGCAGGCATCACGGCTCTTGAATTTGAGCGCGCCGCAGAGCTCCGCGATATGATCTTGGAGCTTGACGGCAGTTTGCCCGGGGCTAAAAGGAAGACCTCGTGAGGTGCTTGCCCGTGTGCGGATATCCGTGTGTTGAGCCGTTTACGGTGAGGAAGGAAGATTTTTATGCATTTGAGTCCCAGACAAAAGTTTTTCTTGACGGTGTTCCTTGGCATCATGACGGCGATGGCACCGCTTTCTACGGATATGTATCTGCCAGCGTTGCCGGAGCTTGCCGGAGCTTTTGGCATATCGGCTTCGCTGACGCAGCTGACCCTGACGATGACGATGCTCGGCATGGCCCTGGGGCAGATCTTCATGGGGCCGCTTTCGGATCGTTTTGGCCGCAAGCTGCCTTTGCTGCTGGGGATGCTGGTCTTTACGGCTGCGAGTGCCGGTGCGTATCTGTCGGAAGATATCACGTCGTTTCTCGTCTTCCGTTTCCTGCAGGGATTCAGCGGAGCAAGCGGCATCGTCATTGCCCGGGCGATTGCGCGTGATGTGGCAGAGGGGCCGGAACTCACGCGGTTCTTTGCCATCCTGATGCTCGTCAATGGGCTGGCCCCGATTGCCGCTCCGGTGGTCGGTGGCCAGATCCTGCGCTTCACGAGCTGGCGCGGCATTTTTGCCTCCTGGTGCTGATCGGCATCGCCCAGTTCGTGGCCACGGTACTCTACCGCGAGACCTTGAAGCCGTCAGAACGCCTGCACAGCATCGGCCTGTCCTTTGCGAAATTCCCGCAGCTTTTGCAGGATCGTTATTTCCTGGGACACTGCCTGCTGCAGCTCTTTTTCTTCGGGGCGTTCTTTTCCTATATCGGAGGCAGCTCCTTTATCTTCCAGAATGTCTACCACGTTTCGGCTCAGACGTACAGCCTGATCTTTGGCGGTATCGGCGCAGGCTTGCTGGTGGCTGGTACCGTACCGGCGCGGTTTGCCGGACGGGTGCGCGATGAGAAGCTCCTGGAGATTTCTCTGCGGATCCCGCTCCTTGGAGCGGTCTTCCTGCTGGCAGGTTTCCTGTTCGGAGCCCCCATCTGGTATACGCTGCCTGTCTTGTTCGTGACGATTGTGCCGCTTTCCATCATGGGGACGGCAAGTTTTTCGCTCGCGCTCTCGCGCCAGGGCAAGAATGCTGGTTCGGCCAGTGCGTTGCTGGGCTTCAGCCAGATGATCCTGGGCGGCGTGATGATGCCGCTTACCGGTATTGCCGGTGACAGCAATCCGCTGCCGATGGCCATCCTGATGCTTGCCGGCTACCTTTTGAGCGAGCTGGTTTATCATTTGATGATCCGCAGGCATGCTGAGGCATGAGGCGGAGATGCAGATACATGAAGGAAAAATATTATGGAAAACAGTATCAAGATCAAGGGCGCACGCGCCCATAATCTCAAGAATATCAGCCTCGAGATCCCGCGGGACAAACTGGTGGTCATTACGGGGCTTTCGGGGTCTGGCAAGTCATCGCTGGCTTTCGATACGATCTATGCCGAGGGGCAGCGCCGCTATGTGGAGTCGCTTTCGTCGTATGCACGCCAGTTCCTCGGCCAGATGGACAAGCCGGATGTCGACCAGATAGACGGACTCTCGCCGGCCATTTCCATTGACCAGAAGACGACGAGTCACAATCCGCGTTCCACCGTCGGCACGGTTACGGAAATCTACGATTATTTGCGCCTGTTATTTGCACGCGCCGGCCATCCGCATTGCCCCAAATGCGGCAAGCCCATCACGCAGCAGACGGTCGACCAGATGATTGACCAGATCCGGGAATTGCCGGAACGCACCAAGCTGCTCATCATGGCACAGGTGGTGCGCGGCAAGAAAGGCGAACATAAGAAGATCCTGGCTCATATCCGTCATGAAGGGTATGTGCGTGTCCGTATCGATGGCGAAGTCCTGGATGTCGGCGAGGATATCCAGCTTGAGAAGAACAAGAAGCATACGATCGAAGTGGTCATCGACCGTCTCGTCGTGCGGGAGGGCATGGAGACGCGCCTGGCGGATTCCCTGGAGACAGCCTTGAAACTCGGTGATGGCGTTGCTTACGTGCAGGTAGTAGATGGGGAACTCCTGATGTTCAGCGAGAATTTTGCCTGCATCGACTGCGGCATCAGCCTGCCGGAAATCACGCCGCGCATGTTCTCGTTCAACAATCCATATGGTGCCTGTCCTGTCTGTATGGGACTCGGCAGCCATATGGAGTTTGATGAGGAACTCGTGCTGCCGGACAAGGGACTCAGCGTGGGCGGTGGCGTCTTTGCGCCGCTTTCCAAGAATCTGCATTCCTATGCCATGTGTGTGATGAAAGCAATGCTCGAAGCCAGGGGCTATACGCTTGCAACGCCCTGGCAGGAAATCGACAAGAAGACGCGGGATGCCCTGCTGCATGGTTCGGGCGACGAGCGCTACCGGTTCCACTACACCAACATGTTCGGCGAGAACAAAGAATATTTTGTGCCGTTTGAAGGTGTGATGCCTCTCCTGGCACGGCGTTACCAGGAAACGGATTCCGATGAGATGCGTGAGTCCTATGAGAACTACATGACGGAGATTCCCTGCAAGGCCTGTCATGGAGCGCGTCTCAAACCGGAGACCCTTGCCGTCACGGTGGGTGGCAAGAATATCCATGAAGTCACGACCATGACCATCCGTCAGGCCGATGCTTTCTTCGCGCAGCTGGAACTTACGCCGCGCGAGCAGAAGATTGCCAATCAGATTCTCAAGGAGATTCACGCGCGTCTGAGCTTCCTGCTGAATGTCGGACTCGATTACCTGACGTTATCGCGTTCGGCCGGTACGCTTTCGGGCGGCGAGGCGCAGCGTATCCGTCTGGCCACGCAGATCGGCTCGGGCCTGCAGGGGGTCCTCTATGTGCTGGACGAACCGAGCATTGGTCTTCATCAGCGGGACAACAACCGGCTGCTGGCGACGCTTAAACGCTGCGTGACCTTGGTAATACGCTGATTGTCGTCGAACACGACGAGGATACGATGTACGCGGCGGATCATATCGTCGATATCGGCCCCGGAGCCGGCGCTCATGGCGGCCAGGTCGTGGCGCAGGGAACTGTCGAAGACATCATGAAGGTGCCGGAATCCATCACGGGTCAGTATCTTTCCCGCCGGAAATTCATCCCGGTACCGGCAAAGCGCCGCCCGGGCAATGGCAAGTTTATCGAGATCGTTGGTGCAGCGGAGAATAACCTCAAGAATCTGACCGTGAAATTCCCTCTGGGGACATTGACCTGGTGACGGGGGTATCGGGCTCGGGCAAGTCGACGCTCGTCAACGAGATCCTCTACAAGGGCATCGCTTCGCGTCTCTACCATGCCAAGGGCAAGCCGGGCAAGCACAAGAAAATCAAGGGGCTTGAGAATATCGACAAGATCATCGATATCGATCAGCAGCCGATCGGCCGCACGCCGCGTTCGAATCCGGCAACGTATACGGGTGTTTTCGATGCCATCCGCGACCTCTTCAGCCAGACGAGCGAAGCCCGCATGCGCGGCTACAAGGCCGGCCGGTTCAGCTTCAATGTGAAAGGCGGCCGCTGCGAGGCGTGCAAAGGCGATGGCATCCTGAAGATCGAGATGCACTTTCTGCCCGATGTCTACGTGCCCTGTGAGGTCTGCAAGGGCGCGCGCTATAACCGCGAGACGCTCGAGGTGCGCTATAAGGCAAGAATATCTCAGAAGTGCTTGATATGACCATTGACGAGGCCGTGGACTTCTTTGCCAATGTGCCGCGTATTGCGCGCAAGCTCAAGATCATCCAGGATGTCGGCCTTGGCTACATCAAGCTCGGTCAGCCGGCCACGACGCTTTCAGGCGGCGAGGCGCAGCGTGTCAAGCTGGCAACGGAACTCTCACGCCGTTCGACGGGCAAGACGCTCTACATCCTCGATGAGCCGACGACAGGACTCCATACGGCGGATATCCACAAACTGCTCGATATCCTGCAGCGTCTCGTCGATGGCGGTGATACGGTGGTTGTCATCGAACACAATCTCGACGTCATCAAGACGGCGGATCATATCATCGACCTGGGTCCTGAGGGCGGGGATCAGGGAGGGACTATCGTCGCGACAGGCCGGCCGGAAGATATTGTCAAGGTTCCTGCCTCTTACACCGGGAAATTCCTGCAACCGTTGCTCCAGGAAAAGAATGGCTGATGAAGGTCGTGTGCGTTGTCAGTCCGATGTTCTTGACAAAGAAACGGATTTGTTCATAATAAGAAGAAAACAAGAGTTTTGGAGGTGTTTGGATGGATCTTCTGAAATCACTGCTGGCGGGGGTTGCCGCCATTGGCGTGGCTGTGGGAGGCTCGCTTTTCATGCTGCTCTTGCCGTCATTGTCATCTGCCTGATCCTGACAGGCTTCGGTGCCATGCTGGGACTCTCTGTCGCGATCCTCTGGTTCCTCATACAGCTGGGGCTGGCTTATATCGTGGGCAGTATCATTCATTTCCTGGCAGAAAAGATACTGGCTTGCTTTATGATACGACACAGGCCGGTTTCCTGGCGTACCCGTATCAGCGCCATCGCATATCCCTGGCTGTGGCCGTCATTGGCGTACTCTGGATCTGGTTTGGCTGAGCAGCTGCGCATATGTATAGGAAAATATCGCCGTATGAAGAGGACTTCTTCTTACGGCGATATTTTTATGCTTAGATAATTGACTATTTTTCGGTGCGGGAATAACATAATGTGATATAAGTTTTTTTATTTCCCCTGTGTCTCGAGACGCCAGAGGAATTCTCTCTGGAATGAGGTGTATGTTTTCATGGAAGTCTCGTTTGTTCAGATTGCCATCATCTGTGCTACGATTGCCGTAGTGCTGGGCTTTGGTATCCGTGCCGCACGTTCCGTCCATTCGACGAAGGGATTCAGTGTCGGCGGGCGTTCGGCCGGTGTGCCGCTGGTTGCGGGCGGCATCGCAGGAACCTGCGTCGCGGCGGCGCTACCGTCGGTACGGCCCAGCTGGCTGCGACGACCGGTCTTTCGGCCTGGTGGTTCACGATTGGCTCAGGCGTCGGTCTCATCATCATGGGCTCTTCTATGCCAAACCGTTGCGCCGCACAGCGCTTGAGACCATACCGCAATTCCTGGCTCAGAATTTTGGCTTGACCTGCGGCGTGTTCTCGAGCATCGTTTCCTCCATCGGCATCCTGTTCAGCGCCGTGGCCAGCTGCCTGCCAGCCATCTACATCATTTCGGTCTTGTTCGGCATTTCCTTTGTGCCAGCGACCATCCTGCTCGTACTGGCCGTCGCGGCCTATGCCTTCTTTGGCGGCATGAAGAGTGCTGGTGTCGGCGGTATCCTCAAAATGATTGTCATCTGGATCACGATGGCTATCGCTGGTTTCATGGCCGGCCATGCCGTGCTGACAGATCCTGCTGTCTCCTCGGTGCTGCCATCCGGCACGTTCAACCTGTTCCATGGCGATATCAGCCATATCCTGGCCAACTTTGCTTCGGTTGTCATCGGCATGCTCTGCACGCAGTCGTATATCCAGGCAATTTTCTCGGCTTCGAATCCGCGCACGGCCTCTGTGGCCGCGTTCACGGCCGCACTCATCTCTCTGCCGGTCGGCCTGCCCTGCGCGATGGTCGCATCTACATGGGGGCGGTGCATCCGGAAGTCACGCCTATCCTTTCGCTGCCCGTTTATCTGCTGACGGAACAACCTGTGCTGCTCGGCGGCATTGCCATGGGCGGGATCATGCTCTCGCTGATCGGCTCGATTGCCGGCCTTTCGCTGGGCATCGGTACAATGCTTTCGCGCGATATCTTCCACCGCGCCCGCGTGACACTGCGCGCGCGCAAGATCCACAAGCTTGCCGAGAATCCCGAGCAGCAGGAGATCGACATCACGGAGATCCCGACGGCCAATCATCCGTATCATCTCTCAGAACTCGCGGTCACGCGCCTCATCGTCCTCTTGACCATCGCGCTGGCAGCGTTTATTGCTCTGGTCAATGAGGGCTCTCAGGTCCTGTTCTGGAATTACCTGTCGATGGCTCTCCGGAGCGGTGGCATTTTCCTGCCGCTGAGCTTCGCGATTTTTGCCTCAGGTACGATCACGAACCTCAGCGCTACGCTTTCGATGGTACTTTCTACTGCAGCTGCCCTGCTTGTCGTCTTCCTCGGTGCAGCAGGCAACCCGCTGTTCTTTGGCCTCGCCGTCAGTGCCTTGTTCTTGGTACCATGTTACTTGCGTCATCGATAAAATCATATGTTTGCCTGCTGATATTTGCCAGCAGGATTTTTCTTTATGGCATAGAATAATAAATGCGATCGGGTGTTCTTGCTTTCTGGCAGGAGCCTGGTCGCTGTGTGCTGGCTGTCATCAACTGCTTGAAGCAGCCCGTTCCCGTGCGGGCGTTCCCTGGGAAGCTGTGAGCGCGAAAAAAGTATGCAAAGGCTGGCGGATAGTGTTAAGATAAGATGAGAGAGATAGTACGGCTTGTTTTGTATGACTTGCAGAGCATGACGTGATAGGTAGTAGGTGATCACGATGGAGAAAAATTGGCAGCCGGATATCTACAGCGATGTCCCAGTGGCGTATGCAGTCTACAAGCTGATTTTTGCAGAAGATGGCAGGACGGCAAAGGATGCGCAGTATGTTTATGTCAATCAGATTTACTGCGAGATGGCAGGAGTGGAGAAGGAGGAGCTGCTGGGGAAGCGCTTCTTGTCCTCTTATGAGAATGCAGACCCAGTCTGGATGACGTATTGCACGAAGGCGCATCAGGAGGCAGAGTCATCCGCGACTGCATCTATGCGCCGGAGATCGGGCACTGGCTCGACTTCACGATCATGCCGCTCGCGAAGCCGGGATATGTCGCATACACGTTCATGAATGTCGATCTTGACCGCGCGCAGCAGATGAAGATGAAGCGCAATTATACGACGAACGACATCGTCCTGCGCATCTCGAAGATCTTGAGCAGCGAGGAAGATTACGACGCGGCGATGAACACGCGCTGCAAGAACTCAGCCTCATCCTGCATCCGGATCGGCTCTATATCCTCGAGACGGACGGCAAGACCGTCTCGAATACGTTCGAGTGGTGCGCGCCGGGCGTTACGCCGGAGATCGACACGCTGCAGCACCTCGATTACGAGCAGTACATCGGCGGCTGGGAGAAGTTCCTCGAGCATGCGACGAGCGTCATCATCGAGGATATCGAGGTCTTGAAGGATGACGATCCCGTCGATTACTGGAACCTCAAGCGCCAGGGCATCGAGCGCATCATTGATGCGCCCATTTACCATGATGGCAGGCTCATCGGTTACCTCGGTGCCGATAACTACGAAAAGAGCGACATGATCAATACCGTCGCCATCCTCGAGACGGTGTCATACTTCATCTCGTCGAAGATCATGAACCACCGGCTGGTGATGAAGCTCGAACACCTGAGCCGCCATGACGCCTTGACGGGGCTCCACAACCGCAATGCCTGCATGGAGAGGATGAACTTCCTGATGCAGCATCCGTGTTGTGCGGGCATTGTCTATGCCGATGTCAATGGCCTCAAGGAAATCAACGATACATTTGGCCACCAGGCGGGCGATGCGGCGCTCAAGCGTGCGGCACGCCTGCTCACGAAGTGCTACGGCATCGAGAACACCTACCGCATCGGCGGCGATGAATTCCTCGTCTTGATGCCGCTCATAACAGAACTCGATTTCAAGAACAGTGTACGCCACCTGCGCGAGCTGGCTGCGCACGAACAGGGGCTCTCCGTTGCTTTCGGCAGCGATTGGGTACCCGACACCGCGCGCCTTGACGAGGCCATCACTCAGACTGATCAGCGCATGTACAGCGACAAAGTCGAGTACTACAACCGCTGCGGCAAGCAGTACCAGAACCGCCACGAAGTCTGCGCTTTCCATCGCCGGGGCGATAAAGACCTTCCTGTGGCGGACTGAATGTATCTCCGTAAAATAAGAAATAAGAGCTTTGGGAAAAGATTATTATCATTTTCATAAAAGGACATATGTCCCTTTTTATTTTTGTTTAAAAGAGATATGTTTATTTTTGGGAAAAACTGAAAATTATTAAGTGCAAATAAATTCTTTCAGAAAGAGCAAGCCATTTCAACAAGGTAATTAGTGAAGTGGGGCATTTGTCGGGCCATTCAAGAACTCCAAGCAAATCATGTTGATCTGATCATCGCTGCCAGTCATTCGGGAATTGAACATTTTGATGATGCGGATGAAAATCAGATTGTGAGTATTGCGAAGGCTTGCTCGGAACTATCTTTGCTGATTGCTGCACATGATCATGTGGTTGTTGATGGTGATGGCAATATCGAAGGCCGGATGGGTAACTAAACTGTTGCCAGATATTTACTCAAACGGATAAATATCTGTAAAAATTTATCGACAGAATACCCTTCGTATCAGGAAAACTGGTGCGAACTCAGTGTTAAATGCTTTTAATCCCTAA
>ENA-OQBJ01000272-OQBJ01000272.1-human-gut-metagenome-genome-assembly--contig:-NODE-272-length-28035-cov-4.770388_pt1 | contig 28035 bp, 34 predicted proteins | sample MGYA00242743_ERZ504545 | MGnify/ENA primary metagenome ERZ504545 (study PRJEB26092, sample SAMD00036252) | human gut metagenome | host: Homo sapiens | study: EMG produced TPA metagenomics assembly of...
TACGACAACCGGCAATCGCAATACGGCATATATAACGAAAACTGCCGACGTTGGAACATTTTCCAGCGTCGCAGTGTTATGCAGCTTATTTTCGGCTTATTTCAACGTCAGCGTGGCGGCAGAGCAAGATGATCGGTACCGTTGACCGTGAAGGAGCGCACGTCGGATGCGGTCAGACCGGCGGTGAACAAGATGTGGTCGAGGATGAGACGCGGCCACGGCAGCCACGATGGAACGTGGCGCGGCGGCCCTTCGCCTCGGTCAACGCGGCGTCCTGGAAGCCGGCGTCAAGCAGCTTGCGGAAGCTCGGATGGTCGGTACCGGAGTTGAGGTCGCCCAATACGACGGTGATATCGCCCTGCTTCTGCGATGTGGCCAGCTCACCCAAGCCGATGATGCCGGCGGACCAGTCGCGGCAGCCGCGCATCGGCGATTTCGGATGGGCGGAAACGAAAGTGATGCCGCGCATCGCATCAATCGGGAAGCACACGCCAGGCACGTCGGCGGCGGGAATCACGGCGGTAATCGGCGACGTGTCGCTTGGCTCGATGCGAATCCAAATACCGTTGAAGCCGCCGTTGTCCGTATCTTTGTTCTCCCCTAACTGGCGGTACGGCAGCAGGTCGGACAGGCCGGCCTCGTCCAAGGCCGCGACCAGATCGTCCGTCAATTCCTGCAGCGCGAGCACGGCGACGTCGTGTTCCTTGACGGCGCTGACGATTGCGGCCGCATTGGCACGACCGTACCGGCAGTTGAGCGTCATCACGCGGAAACGGCCGTGTTTCGCGGCTTCCGCGGCAGTCGACGTATGTGTTCCACAGGATGTTTCACGCTTTTTTGCGATGTTGTCGGCCACCATCTGCGCCGTGTTGATGGACGTGAGATTGTTGTTCCAATACGCGATTTTGCGCAGCAGCGAAGCGATGCACGCGATCGCCGCGACGATGGCGAGGGCGGTGTCATGCCGTACGACACCGGCAATCGCAATCGCCAATGTTGGAATCCACAACAGCGGTGTCAGCGCAATCAGATACGGCAACGGCAAGTGGCCGTCCCAACGGCCGGCATTTCGCTCAGAGCGATCCACAACACGCATACCAGCAGTACGATCCACAACGCAACACTCATGCAAATCCCCTTGAAATGGCCATAATCAGGCGCACGAAAACCGCCAATGAACATATCCAGCATAGCGAGTTCGTCCGATTCGGGTGATCCGGACGCCCGAGACCGCCACAACACCTCACCAATGTCCGATTCTGGAGAAACGGCCATTCAGAATGCGCAAAACGCAAGCCGAGCGTCCGAGTCAACAGAAACGGACGCTCGGGAACGCATACGGGAACGCGTCCATACCCCACGGTTATAATTGCTCAGTTATTCGCGCGCGCGAGGCCCTCTACCAATCGCGTGACGTGAGGAACACGTGGGTTTCGGATTCCGTGCCCCACACAGAACACGAAACACACACCCCTAGTTACAAGGAGAGCCATTTTGGCAACCAAGATTCGTCTGAAGCGCATGGGTAAGAAGTTCTACGCGTTCTACCGCGTGGTGATCATGGATTCCCGTACCAAGCGTGATGGCCGCGCCATCGAAGAGATCGGTACCTACAACCCGAACACCCAGCCTTCGACCATCAACATCAACTCTGAGCGCGCTCAGTACTGGCTCGGCGTTGGCGCTCAGCGACCGAGCAGGTGCTGAACCTGCTGAAGATCACCGGTGACTGGCAGAAGTTCAAGGGCCTTGACGGTGCTGAAGGCACCCTGAAGACCGTTGAAGCTGGCCCGGATGCCGCCGCTCGCGTTGAGGCCGTTGAGGCTCAGGCTCAGAAGCTGAAGGCTGCAAAGTCCGAAGCTGACGCCAAGGCCAAGGCTGAAGCCGAAGCCGCCGCTACCGAGGAAGCTCCGGCTGAAGAGCCGGCTGCGGAAGCCGAGTGATCATGCTCGCCCAGGCTGTGGAACATCTGATCAAGAACATCGTCGATTTTCCCGATGATGTCTCGGTGAAGTCCCATGAGAATCCGCGCGGTGAACTCATTCGCGTGCGCGTGAACCCTGAGGATATCGGTCGCGTCATTGGACGCAGCGGACGCACGGCAAATGCGATTCGCACCGTGGTGCAGGCACTGTCCGACCACAAGGTGCGCGTCGACATCATGGACGTGCGCAGGTGAGATCCTAGCGTGGTGCGTGATATGCATTCCGACGACCCTCAACAGCTTGAGCTGCTGAGGGTCTGTCGTATCGGGCGTGCGCAGGGGCTCAAGGGCGAGGTCACCGTGCAGATCTTTACGGACGAACCGGAATACCGGTTCGCTCCCGGTGCTGTGTTGTATACGAAGGACGGCGAGGAAGAGTACGTGGTGGAAAGCTCCCGTACCTTCAAGAACCGTTGGATCATCAAATTCGAAGGCATCGACGACCGCGATGCGTCCGAAGCCGCCAATGGCGTGGTGCTGTATGGCGAAGCGGACGATCCGGAGGAGATGCTTGAAGCAGACGAGTGGTACCCGAAGGACCTGATCAGTCTTGAGGCGCGCCTTGCCGAGGGCAATACGCTGGGGCTTGCGCCCGGCACTGTGGTAGGCAAGGTGGTGGATGTGATTGAAGTGGCCCAGTGGCTGCTCAAGATCCGTCTGGCCAATCCCGTCAAGGACGCCGATGGCGTGGTGGTCGAGAACAGCGCGCTCGTGCCGTTCGTGGACGAGCTCGTGCCGGACATCGACCTCGAGGGCGGATATCTGACCCTCGACCCGCCGGGCGGACTCATTCCGGGGCTCTGATCCGCTGCTTTTCCAACAAGGCGCTGGCGATTATGCCGGCGCCTTTTTCGTACGCGCCGCGCTTGGCAGGCGTACCGGTATTGTGGAACATTATGAAGATCGATATCGTGTCCGTATTCCCGGAATATTTCGAAGTGCTCAACCTGAGCCTGCTCGGCAAGGCGCAGGAGAAGGGCCTGGTCGAAGTCACCGCGCACAACCTGCGCGACTGGACGCACGACGTGCACCATTCCGTGATGATACTCCCGTCGGCGGCGGCGCGGGCATGGTGATGAAGCCGGAAGTGTGGAGCGAATGCCTCGACGAGCTGCTGCATCTTGAGCCGACCACGGTTACTTGCGATTCCACGGTTACTTGCGATTCCACGGCAGACGCAGACGACACGGCTTCCGCGGACACGGCCGAACCGGCGGAATCGGCGACAGAAATCGCCGCAAATGCCGATACCGTTCCGGCGACCGACCGTCCGGTGCTGATCTTCCCGAATCCGTCCGCTCCCCTGTTCACCCAGCAGGACGCGACGGAGCTGAGCCACGCCAACCATCTGCTGTTCGGCTGCGGCCGTTACGAAGGCTACGACGCGCGTATTCCGCAGTATTACCGTACGCAGGGCGTCGACGTGCGTGAATATTCGATCGGCGATTATGTGCTGAACGGCGGCGAGGTGGCCGTGTCGGTCATGTTGGAGGCCATCACCCGTCTGCTGCCCGGTTTCATGGGCAATGCGGCTCGATCGTGGAGGAATCGTATACGGGAGAGAACGCCCTGCTGGAGCACCGCCAGTATACGAAGCCGGCCGATTGGCGCGGCATCAAGGTTCCGGACGTCCTGCTGTCCGCGACCACGCGAAGGTCGACCGTTTCCGCCGCGATGAGGCGCTGGCGAAGACCAACGAGCTGCGTCCGGATCTCATCGAGGCGTTGGATTGTTCCAAGCTTGACAAGGCCGATCGCAAAACGCTGATGGCGTTGGGCTGGGAGGTTTCCGGCGCGCACCCACGGCAGCGCTGATTACGCACGATTGTTCACGTCGACGGAGGGCATGCAGGTCCACCGTCGACGTTTTTATTTGGAAAGCCCGGACGTCAGTCCGCGGATTCAACCGGCTCTGCCGGCTCGGCGGATTCGGCAGGTTCGATGTAATACACGGCGGTTTCGCCGTAATCACGCCGGTCGGTGATATCCCAGCCTTCGGGCGCGGTCGGCTCGTCGGAACGAGTGGAGCGTTCCAGCACGATCACCGTGCCCTCGCCAGTCAGTTCGCCGGACTCACGGCCCGCCAAATCGGCCAGCAGCTGGTTGCACGCCTCGGTTTCGAACGCATACGGCGGGTCGATGAAGATCACGCCGAATGGTGCAATCGCCGATGCGGCCGCCGCGTACTTTTCCGCACGCGCCTTGACCACGCGGGCGCTCATGCCCGGCTCCCAGGAACGGTTGTGCTTCAACGCCGTCAACGTCTTTGCGATCAGCGCGGCGGCCGGTGCGGCCGATTCCACCGCCACCAGTTCGCGCGCGCCACGGCTCAGCGCTTCGATGCCCAACGCGCCGGTTCCGGCGAACAGGTCGAGCACGCGTGCGTCATCCAGCACGCCCCACGAATCGAGGTGCGAGAATATCGCTTCCTTGGTACGGTCGGTGGTTGGCCTGGTGCCCGGTTTCGGCGTGGTCAACGCCATGCCTTTGAATCGTCCTGAAATTACGCGCATAACCATCGAGCCTAATTGCTGGTCAGGAACGTCTCGTTGCCGCGCGTGAAGTCGAGCACCGCGCCGGCAAGCTGCACGTACCCTTGCAACGTGGGGTCTTCGGCCACCAGTTTCGCGGCTTCCGCTCTGGCTTCCTCGATGATCTTCACGTCTTTGACCACGCGCAGCAGTTTCAGTCCGGATTTGCCGCCGGATTGCGCGTCGCCCAGCACGTCGCCCGCGCCGCGGAATTCAAGGTCGGCCTGTGCGATTTCGGCGCCGTCCAACGTGCCGGCAATCACGTCAAGGCGTTTGGCCGCATCGCTGCCTTCCGGCGCACGTGAAATAAGGAACGCGCCCGATTCGGTGCCTCCACGGCCCACGCGTCCACGCAGCTGGTGCAACTGGGACAGGCCATACCGGTCGGCATCGAAAATCACCATGCAGCTGGCCTGCGCCACGTCCACGCCCACTTCGATGACGGTGGTGGCCACCAGAATCGGCGTCACGCCCGCTTCGAAATCGGCCATAATCTGCGATTTCGTTTCGTCATCGTCGCGACCGGTCAGCGTGGCGATACGGATGCCGGCGAATTGCGGCAGCGATCGCAAGCGTTCCGCCATTTCCGCGACGGAATGCAACGGCGGCCGCTGTTCGCGCTGTTCGTCATCCTCGCCCAAATCGTATGTGGCGTCGAATGCGGAACCGACTTCCGCATCGCCTGAACCGCCCGCATCGTCGGCATCCTTCGCGTCGGCGTCGATGCGCGGGCAGACCACGTAGGCACGTTCCCCCGCGTCGATACGCTTGCGAATCAGACCGAACATTTCCGCCATCAGCGGGCCGTTCGCTTCGGGCACGACGAATGTGCGGATCGGCTTGCGGCCGCCGGGCAGTTCGGTGAGCCAGGAGATGTCGAGGTCGCCGAACCAGGTCATGGCCGCGGTGCGCGGGATCGGCGTGGCCGTCATGACCAGCAGATGCGGTGCCGTGGAGCCTTTGGCATTCAACGATTCGCGCTGTTCCACGCCGAAACGGTGCTGTTCGTCGATGACCGCCAGCGCGAGGTTGGGCGCTTGGAAGGTTTTGGAGAACGCGGCGTGCGTGGCCACCACGATGCATGGTTTGCCGGAGGCCGCTTGCGCGAGGACGCGTCGGCGGGCGGCGAGTTTCATGCCGCTGGTGAGCAGCAGCACGGGAATGTCCGGCAGGCTGTTCGATTGGCCGTCCAGCAGTTTCTCCACCTGGCCGCCATCCGATTGTCCACCGTTTTGCGGTTCCGGCGCGTTTCCCGACGTGACTTGTCCACTTTCATCCACAACCGCATGGTGCGTTGATTTTGTCTGCGATTCCCCTGATTTCGCGTTTTCGTCAGCCTCTTCGCCGGTACCACACATCCGATCCACCATGCCGCGGATGCTGCTGTAATGTTGTTCCGCCAACACTTGCGTCGGCGCGACGAGCACCGCTTGTTTGCCGGAGCCGACGGCCTGCATCATAGCCGCCACCGCGACCACGGTTTTGCCGGAGCCGACCTCGCCCTGCAGCAGGCGTTGCATGGGGTAATCACGTGCCATATCGTCGGAAATATCGGCGATCACCTGCTGTTGCCCGTCCGTCAGCGAGAACGGCAGCGACTCGACGAAATCGTCTTTCAGCCGCGTGTCGGCGCAGGCTGTGGCCGTGGCCTTACGCGACGAATCACGAGACTGCACCAGCGCGGTTTGGCAGATGAGCGCTTCCTCGTAGCGCAGTGTACGCAACGCCTTGTTGAAACCGTCGCGGTTTTGCGGATCGTGAATCGCATGAACGCTTCGGCTCGGTGCATCAGCCCATGTTCCATACGAAACGCTTCCGGCATGATGTCGGGAATGGCGGTGGCAAGCGCTTCCGTCCGTGCCTGCCGGTCGGCTTGCGGCGCGTCGAATTCCCCATGTTGCGCGTCGCTGGCATCGGCGCCATGCAATGCACGGGCTGCCTGTGCCGCAGCGTATTCGTCACCGCACAGCCGGTCCATGCATTTTTCGATCGACTCGTGGATGTGTCCGCTGGAGATGCGCGAGTTCGCGTGGTAGACGGGACGTGGGCGGCATACGTGGCGCATCGCCTCCGGTACGGAAGCCGCATCGTATTTGAGATTCGGCATGGTCGGCGATTGCGGGACGACCGCCGGTTGTTCCGTGCCGAAGCCATCATCCATTCGGCGGCTTCCTCAGATGAGCGGCTGCGCAATTGCTCGCCGGCTGGATCGACCGTCAGTATGTCGGGATGGGTGAATTGCAGACGGTCGTTGTATACGCTTGGCTCGCCCGCGACCACCAGCAACGCGCCTTCGTGCAGTTTGCGTTGGATCCAATCGACGTACGACTTGCGATAGGAGAAGAACACGAGAGACGCCATGGAAGCGTCCATGTGCCGGCTGCGTGCGAAATCGCCGTCATCAACGTCGGCGATCAGCCGGAATCCGCGACGGGCCATCGGAAAGACGCGCACGCCACGCACGTGCGCGGCGAAGGCCATGTTCTCCCCTATTTTCGCTTCGCGCAGGGCGCGTGCCGGAACCGGGTCGGTGACGCGGAACGGATAGTAGGTCAGCGCGTCGCCCACGGACACCACGCCCAGCGATTTCAGCGCGCCGACTCTGCGGCGGTTCGTTTCGAACGAGGAAATCGGGGTTTGCCATGTGGTGCTCATAACACTCCATTGTGTCACGACCGGATGATTGTGCGGCGGGCTGAATTCCCCATTATTCGTGGCGGCGCCATTCGCCGCAACACGGCTTGTGGACGGTCAGATAAAGCAAAACCCCGGCGGCCATTCGGCTTACCGGGGTTTCAAGCTGTTATTTCGCGATTCACGCTTCAACGCGCTGGACCTTGCCAGCCTTGATGCACTTCACGCAAACGCGAACGCGAACGTTCTCGCCGTCGATGGTGGTGCGAACCGGCTGCAGGTTCGGGCGGAAGGTGCGCTTATTGCGAATATGTGAGTGCGAAACGGTGAAACCGGTCTGCGGTCCCTTGCCGCACACTGCGCAACGAGCTGCCATAATGGACTCCCTATAATTACTATTGACTTGCAAGTCTGCGCGTTCGACACCACACAACGAAGTGCATGGCAGAACACACAACTTCTCAACTATACAACCAGCCCCGGCCAATCGCAAACTTGTGGACGAAAATCGGCTTGCATTCCCCATATTCCGCCGTTTTTGCCATGTCTCGACAGCACGCGTATGCGGCCCGTACGGGCAGAACATGCTTGTTCATGCGCTGTTCATGTCGAATGGTCTGTTACCACCCGCCACGCCCGTACGATGAAGTAATGGAATAAGATGAGCCATAAGATTGACATTTAGCCGAAAAGAGTCAACATTGACCGACACAGCCGAGCCGCAGACCCAGCCGTCCCAGCAGAACGCGCAGGCCCAGCAGCCGCAGCAATCCAACCAAAAATCCAGCCAGCAATCCAAGCATATGATGACGCCACGCGAGAAGAAGTGGATCGTCTACGACGTCGGCAATTCCGCGTTCGTGCTGCTGTCCACCGCCGTCGTGCCGATCTACGCGAATTCGCTGCTCAAGGCGGCCGGCGAGACGAACATCGTGTCGACGTGGGGCTACGCGCAGACCATCGCATCGCTCGTCATCGCCGTGCTTATGCCGCTGCTCGGCTCCATCGCCGACGTGCAGGGCATGAAGATCCGCTTCTTCACCGGCTTCTTCCTGACGGGCGTGGTCATGTGCTGCGCGATGGCGATGCCGCTTGGTTGGCTCGCGTTCATCATCGTGTACGTGCTGGCCACCATCGGCCTTAATGGTTCGCTTACGTTCTACGACTCCATGCTGGTGGACACGACTTCGAACGAACGGATGGACCGCATTTCCTCACACGGCTACGCATGGGGCTATATCGGTTCGACCGTGCCGTTCATCGTCTGCATCGCGCTGATTTTCGGAGGCCCCGCGCTGTTCGGCTGGTCGACCACAGCCTGCACGCGCGCCTCGTTCGTCATCACCGCGCTGTGGTGGGTGGCGTTCACCATTCCGCTGCTCACCAGCTATAAGCAGGTGCATTACCGCGCCACCGCGGGGCAGGCAGGCGAGGCCATCCGCGGCACGTTCGCCGAGCTCGGCTCCACGTTCCGCGCCATCCGCAAGAACAAGCCGCTGTGGATGTTCATGATCGCGTTCTTCTTCTACATCGACGCCGTCAACACCGTCATTTCCATGAGCACGTCGTATGGCACGCAGCTGGGCATCGACTCCACGCAGCTGGTCGTGGCGCTGCTCGTCACGCAGTTCGTGGCGTTCCCCTGCTCCATCATCTACGGCAAGCTGGCAGGCCGGTTCGGCTCGAAAACCATGATCACCGCCGCGTGGTGGCGTACATGTGCATCGTCTTCTTCGCCGCGTTCTTCCTGCGCGCCGCACTTGAATTCTGGATTCTGGCGATTCTGGTCGGCATGTTCCAAGGTGGCATCCAGGCGCTGTCCCGCTCGTATTACGGCAAGATCATTCCGAAGGACCATGCCAACGAGTACTACGGCTTCTACGATATTTTCGGCAAGACGGCGTCGATTATCGGCACGTTCCTCGTCGCTACCACGACGTCGCTGACTGGCAACGCGTCGATCGGCGTGCTGTCGATAGCCATTCTGCTGGCCGTCGCGCTCGTCTTCCTGCTTCTGCAGAAGGATCCGACCAAGGGTTCGACGGAAGCCGCAACCGTCGACTGACAGCTGCCGTCCGACAGCGTTCCGCTCGACAGCGATCGCTCGATAGCATTCCGCCTGACAATCGTCGTTCGGCGGAATGCGCTGTGCCGGCCTGCGGGAAACCGCGTAGGCCGGCACAACTTCGACAGTTACCATCTGGTATGTTATACTGGCATCGTTTGCACACCGTGGCGCAACGTAGCGCCGCTCCAGCAATGACGCAGAGAGAGGTAAACGATGTCATTGGCAAATGAACTAGTCGAAGCAGTGTCCGCATGGCCGGAAGTCGAGGCCATCACGTTGGGTGGGTCACGCGCCACCGGCGATAACGATGAAAAATCCGATTACGACGTCTACGTGTACGTCACCGCACCCGTGTCTGCCGAACGCCGCCGCAGGCTGCTGCGCAACTATTGCAGCCATATGGAAATCGACAACGATTTTTGGGAGACCGAAGACGACTGCACGCTGAACGACGGCACCAATATCGACGTGCTGTACCGCGATCTGGACCAGTTCGCAGCCAATGTCGCCGACGTGGTGGAACGGTTCCAGGCCAGCAACGGCTATACGACGTGCATGTGGCACAACATGCTCACCAGCAAGGTGCTGTTCGACCGCGACGGCCAGTACGCCGCGACCCGACAGCGGTTCGACGTGCCGTTCCCCGAGGAACTGCGCCGCAACATCATCAATCGCAACATGCGTCTACTTACCGGCAACCTGCCGTCGTACGACGCACAGATCCGCAAGGCCGCGAGCCGAGGCGACAAAATCGCGGTCAACCATCGCATGGCCGCGTTCATGGAATCGTATTTCGATGTGCTGTTCGCGCTGAACCGCCGCACGCATCCCGGCGAGAAGCGTCTCGACAAGCTCGCCGAACGCGACTGCGCCATTCTGCCGAAGGATTTCCGCAAAAACATCGATACGCTGTTCGATTCGATGTACGCCGATCAGGCGGTGTTCAGCGAGACTTTGGGCGAAATCGTTGACGACCTGCGTCAGACGGTCGACGCGAACCTGTGATTTGAGCCGCGAATCCGGCGGTTCGACGCCGGTAGCGACTGGTTTTAGAAGAAGTTGAGCGCGCGGGCCACTTCGTCGACGATGTCGAACATGGCCTTGCGCGCACGTTCCGGATCGCCCTTCGCTATCGCGTCGGCGACCGCATCGTGCGCGTCGAGCGCGGCCGGCTTCGGCTTCATCGGGTATTTGCCGAGTTCCACACGGCCGCGCAGCACGGTGGCGATGGTGTCGGCAAGCGCGGCGAACAGTTCGTTGCCGCTTTCGCGCAGTATCAAAGTATGGAATTCCACGTCCAGATCGTGGAATTTGGTCAGGCCGGCAGCCCCCTCTTCGTTTGATTCGGCGATTTGGCGCATCTGCGCCGCGTAGACGGGGAATTTCGCCTTGACGTCGATGGAGGCGAGGCGCGCCGCCGAGGCCGCCGCAGCCGGTTCGACCGCCAATCGCAATTCGGTCAATGACGACAGTTGCCGCTCGCGCTGCGTGGAGTGGAGTCGCCATTCGATGACCTGATGGTTGAGCGCCTGCCAGTCGGAGAACGGCCGCGCCACCAATCCGACGCGTCGGCGCACCGTCACCGCACCCATGGATTCCAACGTTTTGGCGACTTCGCGCGCCACGGTACGGGAGATGCCGAAACGGTTCTGCACGTCTTCCAACGTCAAGCTTTCACCGGCCGGCCATTTGCCGTCCAGCATTTCGATGGCCAGCGTGCGGCACACTGCATCCTGCAGCAGTTCGCCGCCGTTTTCGTTTCCTGCCATCCACAATTCCTCTCGTTGTGCGTGCAAATCTTTTTTCAGGTTTTTTGCGACACGCCGTATACGATTGCCGTTCGCGTGACGTCCGAATAATTACCCCCGCACGATTCGCGCGATTTGCCGCCGATTTGTACTACCTACAGCATAGCAAGTCGCATGATTATTTTTATTCGTAGTACTTTTAACTTGACTAGTACTACCTTTCATAGCTATATTGATGTCATCGCCGATGCGAAGTGGCACTGGCAATACAGCAGAGTTCAAGGAGGACAACATGAGCATTCACGTAGTGGTGATGGGTGTTGCAGGATGCGGCAAATCCACCGTGCAGAAGCCATTCACGAACGTCTCGGATACGTGTACGCGGAGGGCGACGACTTCCATCCGCAGGCCAACATCGACAAGATGAGCGCAGGCATTCCGCTGACAGACGAGGACCGTTGGCCGTGGCTCAAGGTCATCAACACCTGGATGGTGGCTCGCGAGGCGCTGGACGAGAACACCGTGGTCTCCAGCTCCGCCCTGAAGCGCAGCTACCGTGAGGTGCTCGCCCAGAACGTTCCCACCTTCTTCGTGCATCTGACCGGCTCGCAGGAACTCATCCAGCAGCGTCTCAACGAGCGCAAGGGCCACTTCATGCCGCCGGCACTGCTGCCGAGCCAGTTCGCCATTCTTGAGCCGCTCCAGCCAGACGAGAACGGCGTGGAGGTCTCCATCGAAGGCAGCGTCGAGGAAATGGTCGAACGTGCCGTCGCCGCAGTGAACGAGTACGCGGCGAAGGCGGCCGCGCAATCGCAGCAAGCCGAGTGAACGGCGCAAGCCGCAACACAGCGCAGAATAATCGCACATAACTAAAAATCGAAAGAGAAATTCAACGAGTCAAGGAGGATTCATGAATCTCATCGCAGCGGCGATCATCGGCATCGCCGTCATCGTTCTTCTCATCGCGGCATGCAAGGTGCATCCGTTCCTGTCCCTGCTCGCCGGCTCATTCGTCATGGCCGTGTGCGCGGGCGTGCCGTTCGACAAGGCGTTCGATAGCTTCACTTCCGGCGTCGGCGGCACGATTTCCAACGTGGGCCTGCTTATCGCGTTCGGCTCGATCATCGGCACCATCCTGTTCAAGTCGGGCGGTGCGGACACCATCGTCGACACCATCATGGCCAAGACACCGTTGCAGCGTCTGCCGTGGGCCATGGCACTGATCGCGTTCATCGTGGGCATCCCGATGTTCTTCGAGGTCGGCGTGGTCATCCTCATCCCGGTGGTGCTGTTCGCCGCTCGTCGTTCCAAGTCCCCTGTGGTGCTGCTCGGCATCCCGGCCCTCGCCGGCCTGTCCACGCTGCACGCCTTCGTGCCGCCGCACCCCGGTCCGCTGACCGCCATCGGCGCGCTGAACGCGAACCTCGGCATCACCCTGGCCCTCGGCCTGATCGTGGCCATCCCGACCGTCATCATCTCCGGCCCGCTGTTCGGCAGGCTCGCCGCCAAGTGGGTTCCGATCGCAGCTCCGGAGAACGAGGCTGAGGCCGAAGCTCCGAAGTCCGCGGAAAACCGCCCGTCCTTCGGCACCGCCCTGTCCGTGATCCTGCTGCCGGTCGTGCTGATGCTCGCCGCGTCCATCGTGGATCTGACCGGTCAGAACACCACCGCCTGGGGCCGTGTGATCGCGTTCCTCGGCACCCCGCTCGTGGCACTGCTCATCACCACCGTCTTCGCCATGGTCGCCCTTGGCTACATGCAGAAGTTCTCCCGTGACGCCGTCAACGGCATGGTCGGACAGTCCTTCGGCTCCGTGGCCGGCATCATCCTGATCGTCGCCGCAGGCGGCGGCTTCAAGCAGACGCTGGTCGACTCCGGCATCGGCGACGTGATCGCCAACTCCATCACCGAATCCGCCATGAACCCGCTGATCGCAGGCTGGCTGGTGGCCGTGCTCATCCGTCTCGCCACCGGTTCGGCAACCGTGGCGACCGTCACCGCCTCCGGCATCATGGTGCCGCTCGCCGCCGGCATGAGCCCGACCCATCTGGCACTGCTGGTGCTGGCCATCGGCGCAGGCTCCGTGTTCTTCTCCCACCTCAACGACGCCGGCTTCTGGCTGGTCAAGGAATACTTCGGCATGAGCGTGGGCCAGACGCTGAAGACCTGGTCGCTGATGGAAACCATTCTGTCGGTGGTCGGTCTGGGCTGCGTGATGCTGCTCTCGCTGGTGCTTTGACGCACTGAACGCAGCAATCGCAACCACACTCACATAACCCAAAACATAACCAAAACTTGCCGCCCGCAAAGCTTGCCGCAACCTTCTTTTCTGCGTTGCGGAAGGCGCGGGAACCAACGGGCGGCATCAATCCTTATTCAAAATCGCAAAAACTTTTCAACCATTTTTAGAGAAAGAAGCACATCATGCAGTTGGGAATGATCGGCCTGGGACGTATGGGCGGCAACATGGCGAAGCGCATCGCGGCGGCAGGGCATGAGGTGGTCGGCTACGACCACTCCCCCGAGTCGGACCGCACCGTGGCAAGCCTGAAGGAACTGGTGGCCGCGCTGAAGGCCCCGCGTCTGGTGTGGGTCATGGTGCCGGCCGGTGAAGCGACCGACAGCACCATCAACGAGCTTGCCGAGCTTCTTCAGCCGGGCGATATGATCATCGACGGCGGCAACTCCCGTTACACCGACGACGCACGCCACGCGGCCGAACTGGAGCCGAAGGGCATCCATTTCATGGATTGCGGCGTCTCCGGCGGCGTGTGGGGCATCGACGCGGCTACGCGCTTATGGTTGGCGGCAGCCAGGGGGACTTCGAGAGCGCGCGTCCGATTTTCGAGGCACTTAAGCCGGAAGGCGATTCCGGACTGGTGCTGGCCGGCCCGGTGGGCGGCGGCCACTTCGCCAAGATGGTGCACAACGGCATCGAATACGGCATGATGCAGCCTTCGGCGAAGCTTCGCCACCATGGTGAAGTCCGATCTCGTTGAGGATCCGGCGGCCGTGATGAGCTCCTGGAGGGACGGTTCCGTGGTGCAGTCCTGGCTGCTCGACCTGCTGGCCATCGCCTTCAAGTCCGACCCGACGCTCAAGTCCATGCCACCGTCGCCAACGAGTCCGGCGAGGCGAAGTGGATGATCGAGGCGGCTCTCGAACTCGGCGTGCCGACCCGGCCACCGCGGCCGCACTGTACGCACGTCAGACCTCGCGCGGCGGCGCCGACGACATTCTGCGCGTCGTGTCCACCATGCGCGCCCAGTTCGGCGGCCACGTCACCAAGATCGACGAGATCGCCACCCACTGACGGATTCACGCATTAACCGATTCAGATTCCTTCCTTCCCCATAACAGACTTCGCCCGGAGCTGGACCCCACCAGCTCCGGCGAACCTGTATCAACGCACACGGTCCCGTCAGACAGTCGGCTTGCCGCCCCACAATCCTGCACTATCTCGCTTATAGATGGCGGATTTTCCAAATCGCCCCACGGTATCTCGCTTATAGATGGCGGGGTCCTACAGCAAAAAGCCGGTTAGGGGGCAATATCCATACCCTCCAACCGGCTTTTCCCCCGCATCATCCGCCATCCATAAGCGAGATGGCATCAGGCACGAGAGCGAATCCGCCATCTATAAGCGGAATATAGGCGAAATACGCGAGCGGCTTAGCGGCCGTACACCTCGTGCACGAATTTCTCAAGCGCCGCGATGGAACGCTCCACCTTCTCCGTGTCGATGCAGTAGGCCATGCGGAAGTAGCCGGGCACGCCGAAGCTGTCGGACGGCACGAGAATCAGGTCGTAATCCTTGGCCTTCATGCAGAACGCGTTCGCATCCTCCTCAAGCGCCTTCGGGAAGATGTAGAACGTGCCGCCGGGGCGCACCACGTCGAAGCCCAGACGGTCAGCGCGTCATACAGCAGGTTCATGTTGGTTTCGTAGACGGACAGGTCGCTTGTCTCGTCCACCACCTTGGCCACGGCCAGCTGCGCGGTGGAGGACGGGCAGTTGTGGCCGGTGCCACGGCTGACCTGGCCGCACATCGGCACGATGAGCTTGGCATCGGTGGCACGCGGATTCACCGCCACATAGCCGATGCGCTCGCCCGGCAGTGACAGCGACTTGGAGTACGAGTAGCACGAAAGCGTGTTGTCGTAGAACCTGCTCGGATACGGCTGCCCGCCGCCGTCGAACACGATCTCGCGGTACGGCTCGTCGGCGATCAGGAAGATGTCGTGGCCGTATTCAGTCTGCTTGGCGTTGAGCACCTCGGCCAGGCGGGTCAGCGTTTCGGCGGAATAGACCGCGCCGGACGGATTGTTCGGGGTGTTGATGAGCACGGCCGCGGTTCCCGGGTTCAGCGCCTTCTCGAACGCGTCGAAGTTGATCTGGAAGTTCTCAGTGTCCGCGGGCACCACGGTCAGGTGCGCGCCGGTGCCGTTCACGTACGGCTGGTATTCCGGGAAGTACGGGGCGAAGGTGATCACTTCGTCGCCCGGCTTGGTCACCACGCGCAGCGCATGCGCCAACGCGCCGGCCGCGCCCGTGGTCGGGAAGATGTAGTCGGCGGTGTAGTCCATGTCGAAGCGGCGGTTGAGGCTTTCGGCGATCGCCTTGCGCACCGACGGAATGCCCAAGGACGGAGAATAGCCGTGCAACGCCACCGGTTCGGCCGTTTTATACATGTCGATCACGGCGTCGGTATAGTCCTGCGGGCACGGCACGCTCGGGTTGCCCAGCGAATAGTCGAACACGTTCTCGTAGCCGATTTCGGCGCCACGCGCGGTCGCGTATTCGCTCAGCTCGCGGATTACGGATTTTCCGCCGAGCATGGCCTTGTAGGCTTCGTTGATCATGGAACAACCTCCCTGTCGTGCTGTTGCATACGTCTGACGCACCCTGAAAGAGCGCCGCTACAGACGTTTCTACCACCGAAAAGTCACGACATGCGGCGCATCGTTCACTGTTCGGCTTTCTGTTCGGCTTCGCTCTGCACGCCCTGCCCCGCCACGAAACCGCTGCTGAAGATGCGCTTCCAATAACCCAGCATGTCGGTTTTGGACATGGACATGAATATGCCCGTGGCCAGCACCGCCACATCCTCGTTGAACACGGCGTCCATCGGCAGCTGCTCATGGAGCTTCGGCCAGCGGCGCAGCACCGCCAACATGCCTCCGACGGTGAAGTCGAGCATCAGGTCAGTTTTGAGGTCAAGATGGTCGGCGTCAAGCCCCAGCACGGAGATCAACGTGAGCCTGCCGAAGTCCTGCAGGGATTCAACGAGTTCCGGCGAGCTGTGCGGCCCGGCAAGCAGCGCGAGCCGGTCAAGACGCTGACGCTGCTCGGGCTCGCGTAGCAGCGCGGTGACATGCTTGCGCCATTCGTTGTCGGGATTGAAATTCGCGTTGGGCGCGCTGGGAAGCGGCGTGTTTTCCACGGCGTGCAGAATGGCGGAATCGGCAAGTTCCGGCAGTCCCGTGAAATGATAGTAGAAGGAATTGCGATTCACGTCCGCCGTGCGCACGATGTCGGTGACGGTGATTTTACGATACTCACGTTCGGAAAGCAGTTCCCAGAACGCGTTTTCGAGCCGTTCTTTGGCTGGCAGAATCTCCGAATCTCGGCGTGGACGTGGCATGGCTCCCCCTATTTTGTACCGTCGATTTAAAAGCGCAACGCGAATTACTATACAAGTTGTCTAGAACAAACTGCACAGCATGTCGCATTAATAGCGATTGCCACCCACCGCAACGCTTCACCGCACACCACTGCGTCACGACCTCCGCGCTACGTCTACTTGCGCCGCACTTTCGGATTGCGGGCAAGAGCGGCCTGCAACATAATCGCCAGCGCCTGGTTGAGATTACGTCGATCCTCACCGCTCAACCCAACGTACGTGCCAAGCATTTCGGGAATGACTTTCGGCCCGGCCGCCATCATGGCGGAAATACTGCCCGCACCGGACGCTTCGAGCACGGCAAACAACGCGTCCACCGCACGCTCGCGCTGCTCCTTGGACAGGTTGGCAAGCCACTTGTTCAGCGCTTTGTTGAAGGTCACCGAACTGCTGGCCACATCCTCGACTTTGTCGAATTCACCGCCGTGCATCTGCCAGGAGAACACGAAATGCTGCATTATTCCTTCCACGTCGGATTTCACCACGATGCAGCATTCGGGAGTTTCCAGCACCATGCCCACTACCGATGAGTCCGGCACGATTTTGACGATTCGATCGCTCACGCTCGCATATTCGAAGCTATTCACCACCGCCTCAGGGAAGCCCGGCCCATCCAACGAATAGATGCGTTCGATGCGGTCCTTCACATCGTCTTCGGCGTTCATCGCCGCATAAACGGCCAGATTACCGCCTTTGGAATGGCCAGTGAGCACGATCGGAACATCCTTCCACAACTCGGCCACCCTGGCGAGATAGTCGGCGGCGGTCACCTGCGCCGGCACCGGGTATTGGAAGGCCATGTTGAAGTCCTCCTTCCAACCCACGAGCGAATCGTCGGTACCGCGGAACGTCACAACCAGCATGCCGGACGGCAGGCGATAGGTCACGGCGGCGAACTGCGTCTGCTCATCGCCGTCGAACTGCTCGAGAAACGCCCCCATTTCAATGCCGGAAAAACGCGGATTCGCGGCGATGGCATGGTAGAAATCGTGCGTCACCTGCGGATCAACCAAGCCCACGTTCTCGACATTATGGTCGGGCACCGCGCTTCCATGGTGCAGCTCGTCGTCGGCGCGCGCGATCGTCACACCGTCGAATGGAGGTTTCCGCAGCATCCGCACGGAGCGTATGGGATGGCGCGGGTCGAATTGCTTCACACGGTCATGCAACGTGCCGTATCGCGATTCGATGTCGTCAAGCCGCGGCACGCATTCCGGCACGTCGTCGTACGAAAGCTGCGCGAGCACGAGCGCGTCGGCCTCACGGAAGGGAAGCTCGCCGAAATCGCGCGTCTCCGTACGCGCGTAATCGATGATGTTGCCCATTGCACACCCCTTTCGCAGCCGTCGACATTCCGCATTCCATTATGCTTCCACAATTATGCGTCCGCACCGCACCATCCTACGTCAGCGAACGGGGATGCATCCGGATCATCGGCGCCCCAATGCCCTCCATTGCCCTTCTTATGTGTCATTTGTGCGGCACTCGTGTGTCACTTGCGCGGCACTTATGTGTCACAATTCCATTTTTCACGCCTTTTCGAGGATCGTGACACATGAATCGGCCGAAATGCGGCTCGGCAACCATCCCGACCAGCCGCTGCATCCGCCCATAGCCCCGCCTCGGCACGCGCTTCAGCCCGCCTCGGCACTCAACCCGCTTCAGCCCTCGCGCACCGCCTTCGCCGCGCTGACCGGAATCGCCTTGATCACCGCCCTGATGAGTCCGCGCGTCTCCCGATCGGTATTGCGCGCCGCCTCCACAATCTTCGGCAGCGAATCCGTCCAATGCTCCACCAAATCGGCGATATTGCCGTATCCCGCCGCCGCGAAGATCCCGTAGATCTGGTCGATGGCGCGCTCGCGCTGCTCCTGGCTTACGGTGTCAAGCCACCCGTCGAGGGTTCGTTTGATGAGCTGCGCGCCGGCCGTCAGCTCGTCCACCTGTTCGAAATCGCCATTTTCCGCCACTTGCCAGCTGTTTCCCATATGCTGCATGATGCCGATGGCATCCGCTTTGACGATGCGCACTGGCGCATTCGATTGCAGCAGCATGCCCACGACGGACGATTCGGGCACGGTTTTGCGGATACGCGATTCGATTGCACGGTACGCCTGACCGCGCACCGTCGATTTCGGAAGGCCCGGCCCGTCATGGGAAAAGATGCGGGAGATCCGTCTGTTGCGACCCCGCACTGGCCCACCCAATGAGGGCAGCAATCCGAGCCGCCGCGCGCGCTCGCCAGCCACTTCGATGTCATCGTGCGCGATACGCATGGCCGCATACACGGCCATATTGCCGCCTTTCGAATGCCCGCCGAGCATGACCGCGGGCGAATCGCCCGACGAAAGGAAACCTTCCGACCTGTCCAGAATCGAGTTCACATACCGATACGCGGATTCCTGGGACGCACCGGGCAACGCACCGCCATATTGAAATCCTCCTTCCATCCGACAAGCGTGCCATCGGTGCCACGGAAGGCTACATACAGCGAATCGACGGGTCCGCAACCCACGTCGAACGTCATCGCGGCGAACTGCTGCTGTTCGCGCTCGCTCAGACGCTCCGCGTACTCGCCGACACGCAACGCGCGGAAACGCGGCGATTCGCAGACGGCACGCAGCAACGCGAGCCGATACTCGTTCATATCGGAGGAATTCGAAACGAACATGTCGTCATAGCTTTCCGCACGCAGCAGCTCTCGAATCGGCACCGTCGCCACCGACCTCGCCTCGCCGAACGCCGGAACCAAGCCGGAAAGCCGCATATATGAGAGCTCAGCCAGCACCAGCGAATCAACATCGCCGAACGGCAGCTCCGCGAATCCATGAAACTCGCGCCGCACATAATCCACGACATTGCCCATGTCGCACCCCTTTTCGCTGGCCAACGCATCCTACGGAATCCATTATGCTCCGCTGCGGCCAGCCGGCGGATCAGGAATCATCCAGTCAATCGCAAGCGTTGTGCAACGTCCCCTGTGTAGACTAGGCAGCCATGGATCCAGTTGAAATTCTCATGCACTGGCTTGCCAAAAACTACAGCAAGCTCATCCTGCTCGCCGTCGTGCTCATCGTCGCCGCGCTTATCGACAAGGCGCTCACCAAGGTGGTGCGCCGCATGCTCGACAAATCGCAGGTGCCGAACGCATCCATCTTCGTCAACATCCTGCGCGTGGTGGTGTGGGTGTTCGCCATCGGCACGCTGCTGCAACCGGTGTTCGGCATCAATCCGACCACCCTGTTCACGGCGCTTGGCATCGGCGGTCTTGCGGTTTCGCTGGGTTTGAAGGATACGATCGCCAATGTGATCGGCGGCTTCGGGCTTATGCTTGGCCGCGTCATCCAGCCGGGCGATTACGTCAAGGTGGCCGGCATCACCGGCACCGTCAAGGACATCAATTGGCGTCAGACCATCGTGCGCGAGCGCAACGGCAACGAGATGGTCATTCCGAATTCCATTCTGAACACCGCCTCGCTGGAGAAGCTTGACCCGTCGAACGAGTGCCTGGTGTCGGTGCCGTTCACCGCGAAGGCGGGCGTGGATGTGGAGCGTATGAAGGCCGACATCGTCAGCACCGTGGAACATGCGACCGTGGGGCTTGCCAACCCGCAATACAAGCCGGTGGTGAAGCTCAACGGCTTCACCCCGTACGGCATCGACGGCACGATCTACGCGTTCGCGAAAAACGACCTGCTGCTGTCCACGATGGCGGATGCGGTGGCGCAGTCGATCGCGCATGCCGATTATCTTGAGCACCGCGCGGTCGGCAGCGGCGAATAGCGGCAGCGGCGTGCGCAACGCAACGCACGCAACACAAGCTATGCAGGCAACAGAAAGGCCGACCGGGAACGTATCCCCGGCCGGCTTCATAATCCGCGCGACTGCGGCTATAGGAACAGACTGATCGCCGTCAGCAGCACCGTGAGCACGATGAACGTGACCATGCCGACGTTGCCGTACACGGTTTTGGCGCGCACGCCGCGCGGCAGCTCTTCCGGCGCGATGTAGAATTCGGCTTTCCTGAAGTTACGGATCAGCAGCACGAATCCGGCGAGAATCACGGCACCGTACAGCAGGAAATAGACGAGCATGATCGCCAGCCCGGTGGCGTTCTGCGACGCCCACTGTTCCATCGCCGCCACATTGCCGTTTTCCGCGGCCTGAGACACCTTGTCCAGCTGGTCCAGGTCGACGCGCGTCAGAATCCACGGCGCGAGCACGCCGCCGTTGAAGTTGATGATCATGTGCATGGCCGTCGAATAGCGCAGTTTGCTGGTGCGCATGTAGATGTAGCCGAACATGACTCCCAGCAGGAACGCATAGAAGAACTGGAACAGGTTCATGTGGAACAGTCCGAACGCAAGGCCGGACAGCAGAATCGCCGTTTTCTCTCCGTATTTGCGAGTGTGGTCGATGAGCTGCTTGCGGAACATCCATTCTTCGAAAATCGGGCCAAGAATCACCAAGAACACGACATTCCAGATGTTCGTCTGCATGGCAAGATCGGCTACGCGGTTCGTGGCTTCACCGTCGGAAAGCGCCAGCGACAGCATACTGCCGACCATGCTGCCGACCCACATCATCGGCAGGCACATGAGCAGCAGCTTGAAGAACATGCCCGGTTTCATGTTGAATTTGCGGGTTTCGATGACGGTCGATTTGCCCATGAGCGCCACCGCGACCGGCATGGCGATCAGATACAGCGGCACGTCGGAAATGAGGAACGTCATCCAATTCGGCATATCGCCGCCGGCGCCTACACCGCCCGCGACCGCGCGCACCACGCCTTTGAGCAGGAAGACGCCCGCGTACCAGATGATCACCATCAGGCACAGGCTTGCGCCGATGCGCGAAAAGTCGCGTTTCGCCCGCTGAAGCCATTCGAAGAACGGATTGCGATTCGGCTGCGGAAACTGCTGCGAATACTGCAGCGGCTGCGGCGGGAATTGCGATTGCGGATATTGCTGTGCCGGTCCCTGCGGATACTGGGGGTACTGCGGCTGTTGCGGTTGTTGCGGAAACGTCATGGTCACCTTACGAACTTACGGCAAGCAAATAAAAAGCTGATATTCAGCACTGTACTACCAGTTCTCTGAATATCAGCTTGGAATCTCAGCCCTGCGAATGGCTCGGCTCACGCGATGGGCGACCGTACGCAATAATCACGCACGGCGATCGCACGCAATGACGGTACGCAACGATCGCGCGCAGCAACCAATCGTCAGACGGCGAGCGCCGGAATCGGCCGAGGCGCGACCACGACCTGCGCTCCGATCGCAAGTCCTGCGGGCAGCTCGTTGGCCGGCAGCTGCACGGTGACGCGAATCGTGCCACCCATGCCTGCGCAGGCTACGCGCACGTCCACGCGGGCCAGCGCGCCGAGGAAATGCACCATCTCCACGCGGCCAAGTTCGCCGGCTCCGTGGACGGCATCGGCATCGTTGGTCAGTTCGATCGTCATGTTCTCGGGGCGCACCAGCACCGTGGAGGCGTCGGTGGCGGAACCGTCCAGCAGCGGGACGCGCTGGCCGAACACCACGGCCTCCTCACCGTTGGCGATTCCCGGCAGACGGTTGGTCAGGCCGATGAAGGTGGCCACGTATTCCGTGCCGGGGCGGCGGTACAGCGTCTGCGGGTCGGCGATCTGCTCGATGCGGCCGTGGTTCATCACGCCGATGCGGTCGGCCACGGCAAGGGCTTCTTCCTGGTCGTGGGTCACGAACACGGTGGTGGTGCCGGCTTCGAGTTGGATGCGGCGGATTTCGTCTCGCAGCTGCACGCGCACTTTGGCGTCCAATGCGGACAGCGGCTCGTCGAGCAGCAGCACACGCGGGTTCACGGCCAGCGCACGGGCCAGGGCCACGCGCTGCTGCTGGCCGCCGGACATCTGCTGCGTGTACTTTTTCGCCTGGTCGGCAAGTCCGACCAGTTCCAGTTTCTCCATGGCCTGGCGGCGGCGTTCCGCACGGTCCACGCCTCGGATTTCAAGGCCGAATTCCACGTTCTGCAACGCGGTCATGTGCGGGAACAGCGAGTAGGCCTGGAACACCATGGCCATGTCACGCTTGTTGACGGGCACGCCGGTCACGTCCTGGCCGCCGACGAGGATGCGTCCGGCCTGAATGTCTTCCAGCCCGGCCAGGGAGCGCAGCGCGGTGGATTTGCCGCAGCCGGAGCCGCCCAGCAGCACCACCATTTCGCCCGGATTGATTTCCAGGTTGAAATCGTCCAACGCCTTGACGGTCGAACCGGGGTAGATCTTGTCTACACCAAGCATCTGCACACCGCCGCCGCGCGCTTCGGAATCCTTGAGCACGGCCTTCGCCGCTTCGGTCACCACGTTGGGTTCGGTATCGGAGAACGCTTCCGAGGTATGGGCAACCACCGCCTTCTGTTCGGCGAGAGTCATGAGTTGTCACCTTCCTTGTTCCGACGCATCGCGCCGGAAATCAGATCGAGAGCCACCAGCAGAATCACGCCGAATAGCAGTGCCAGCAGCGACATTGCGGTGGAGATTTGCGAATTGGATTGGCCGAGCTGGTACAGCGCGACCTGTAGGTTCATACGGCCGAGCAGTGAGGCGACGGTGTATTCGCCCAGCACCACGGCTATGGAGATGAACGATGCGGACAGGATCGACTGCCACAGGTTCGGAATGAGTACGCGGAAGAATACGCGCGGCCATGAAGCGCCGAGGGACCGTGAGGCCTCGCATAACGTCTTCACGTCGATGGAATTGAGTCCCACCGCAAGCGCGCGGAAGGCAAACGGCATGACCAGCACCACGTAGCGAAGCACAGCCAGATCGGGTTGGTGCTCAGCACGTCGGCGGACAGCCAGCGGTAGATCGGTCCCAGGCCAACCACCAGCACGATGGCCGGAATGGTCAGCGGCAGCGTGGCCACCCATTCGATGGCGCGTTCCAGTCTGCGCGAGCGGATGTGCACGATCACCATGGTGGGCACGAGCAGCACGAGCATGATCAGCACGGTCACCACGCACAGCGCGAGCGAAGCGCCGAGGCCGCTCCACAGGTGCTCAGGTCGGCGCCGAGCGCGCTGCCGTCGCCGGTGAAGATGGCGATCCACGGGTCGAAGCTCCATTTTCCGGACAACGGGTGTCGGATGGTGAACAGGAACATGGACACCAGCGGCACGAACAGGAACAGCAGCGTCACCGTGAGAATGATGGTTTTGACGATGCGTTGCTTGCCGAGTCTGGCCGCACGCAGCTGCGGCGGCATGGTTTGCGATTCCTGCATGTTCTGCTTTTCCTCCGATTGCGCGCTTACGGTTTGCGTATTTGCGTTCACTGCCATCGTCCGGCCCTCTTTTCCACGGCGTGGCTGATCATCATGACCACCGCCACGACGACGATCATGGCGAAGGCGAGCACCTGCGCGAAGCCTTGCTGGTTCGGGTCCATTTCGTTGCGCATCGCGCCTTGGATCATCAGCGGCACGAGGATCGAACGCTGGGAGAACAGCGCGGCGGCCGTGGCGTATGCGGAGAACGCGGACGCGAACAGCAGCAGGAACGCGGAGATGAATCGCGGCGCCAGAATCGGGCCGGCCACGCGCGTCCAGTATTGGAAGGTGTTGCCGCCGAGGCTTTCCGTGGCTTCGCGCCACTGCGGGCGGATGGAATCGACCGCGGGCAGGAAGATGATGATCATCAGCGGAATCTGGAAGTAGCAGTAGATGGTGATCAGGCCCGGCAGCGAGCTGAGCCAGTTCGGATTCACCACGTAGCCGGTCAGCTGTTTGATGAGCATGGTGCCCACGCCGTTGATGCCGATGGTGGCGATGAACGCGAACGCCAGCATCACGCCGCCGAATTGGGCGAGTACCGACGAGACGGCCGAAATCATGCGGCGCAGCAGGCCGTTCGGCTTGGAGCCGATGACGAGGGCGTAGCTGGCGAGCGCGCCCACGATGGCGCCGATGACCGCGGATGCGACCGATACGAGTATCGATGTGCCGAATGCGGCGATGGTGTTCGCTTCGAAAAGTTTGTTGAAGTTCGCCACGGTGAAGCTGCCGTCGGCGGATTGGAAGGCGCCCACGATGACGATGACCGTCGGGGCGAGCAGGAAGCACGCGGTGTAGGCGAAGAACGGGATGGACACGGCGATGGTGCCGAGTTCACGCCTATGCGCGGCAAACGAGATGGCGGAGGAGCCGCGCGCTTGGCGTGAGCTCCTGAGGTAAGCACTGCGGTCATGTCAGTTGCCGATGGTCTTGTCCCAGTTGTCCTGGAGCCATGTGGTGATGCGGGTGGAATCCTCGTTGGTGTAGCTCACCGGATCGCGTCGATGGTGATGGCGTTCTTGAGGGTGGTCTGGTCGACGGCGCGTCCTTCTTCATGGAGTCGAGCAGTACCGGGTTCGCGCCGCCCTTGAACCAGTCGTTCTGGGCGTCGGCGCTGTACAGGTATTCCTCCCACAGGCGGGCTGCGGCCGGGTGCGGGGCGTCCACGTTGATGGCCTGGTTGTAGTAGCTGACCACCTGGGCGTTCTTGAAGGTCTTGAACTTCCAGTTCACGCCCTTGGCCTTGAGGCTCTTCTGGTAGGAGGCCTGGTTGTAGGTCCAGTCCATCACCACGCCGGTCTGGCCGGAATCGATGGTTCCGTCGGTCACGTCAACGGTGGTGAGGTTGCCAGCATCCTTGAGCTTCTTGAAGTAGTCGAGGCCCGGCTGCAAGTCGTTGATGTCACCACCTGCGAGCTGGTTGATCATGAGGTAACCGTTGAATGCGGCGCCGGCTTCGGCAGGCTTGCCGTTCAGCGCCACGGTGCCGGCGAACTTCGGATCCATCAGATCGTCAAGGCTGTTGATGTCGCCGTACTTGTCGGCGTTCCAGCCGATGGACATGATGCCGGTGTAGTCGGCGTAATACTTGCCGTCAGCATTCTTCACGGAATCCGGAATCTTATCCCAGGCCTGCACCTTGTAGGAGGGCGAAGTTGTCGGTGCTGGTGGAAGCCACGGCCAAGCCGAGGTCGAACACGTCGGGGGCAGCGTCGGTGCCCTTGTTAGTCTTGGCTGCGTCCACTTCTTCCTTGGAGGAGGCGTTCGGGTTCTGCTCGTTGATCTTGATCTTCGGATACTTCTTCTTGAAGCCGTTGATGACCTCACCATAGTTGGACCAGTTGTGAGGAAGTGCGATGACGTTAAGCTGGCCTTCCTTTTCGGCGGCGGCAACCAAATCGTCCATCGTACCGAAATCAGCCAAGGAAGTGGCCTTTGCGGACTTTTCATCAATCTTCACGGCCTTGCCGGAAGTGGAATCAGCGGAGGAATCCGTGCTGCCCGATCCGCAGGCGGCCATGGAGAAAGCCAGAACGGCAGCAAGAGAGCCGGCAGCCAGTTTGCGCAGAGAAATCATGGAAATCAATATCTTTCTTATGCCTTGTTCATAACAACAAGAAAGAAGATAAGCCCTCAAATCAACGCGATTCTGACCTTACAGTAAATATGCAGTTTATTTTGAATCGAAAAAACTAAATTTTCCCAAACTGCAGGTAAATTGGCGGAATATGTCAACTGGCACCAACGCAGTGTCAGCATTGATGCCAGTCTCATGCAAATCGAATCAGACTAAAGCGAGCAACCACACAATCGAAATCAGCGCAGCACGCCCTCGATCAGCATGGTGATCAGGTTGGTGTAGCTCACGCCGGTTGCCTCCCATGCCTTGGGATACATGGAAATCGGGGTGAAGCCCGGCATGGTGTTGATTTCGTTGACCATCACTTCGCCGTCGGCCGTTACGAAGGTGTCGACACGACTCAGGCCGGCGCCGTCGACTGCGATGAACGCTTTTTGGCGGTTTCGCGCACGCGGTTCAGAGTTTCTTCCGGCAGGCTTGCGGGCACTTCCACATGGCTTGCGTCGGAGTTCACGTACTTGCTGTCGAAATCATAGAACTGGTCGTCGCCCTCGGCACGCTTGTCAAGCACGATTTCGCCCGGCCAGCTGGCCTGCGGAGCCTCGCCGGCCTTCGGGCAGAGCACGGCGCATTCGATTTCGCGCGCGTCGATGCCTGTTCCACGAGCACACGCCAATCATGGTGGGACGCTTCGAACACTGCGGCGGCAAGCTCGGCCGCATCGCCCTCATGTTCGACCTTGGTCACGCCGAAGCTGGAACCGGCGCGGGACGGCTTCACGAACAGCGGGTACTGCAATCCGGCCTGCTGCACCGCGGCAAGCATTTCGTCCGCCTCGGCGGCAAATTCGGAAGCGGCATCATAATCGCGCACATCCAACGTGATGCCTGGAGCCACGGGAATACCGGCCGCAGCCAGCAATACCTTCGTATAATGCTTGTCCATGCAAGCGGCGGAAGCGAGCACACCGCAGCCAACGTACGGCACGTTCATCATTTCGAACAGGCCCTGAATCGTGCCATCCTCACCGTACGGACCATGCAATACCGGAAGCACGGCGTCCACGTGGCCAAGCGAAGTCAGCGTGCCGTCATCTTCACGAGCGAAGAAACCATCCTGGCCGAGTGCCACATCCAGCACCACATCTTTGGAGGAATCCGTCTTCTCCACCATCGGCAGGCCTTCGCTCATGTTCCACTTGCGTGGATCCTCGCCGCCTACGATCCACTCGCCGTTCTTGGTGATTCCCACCTCAATGGCTTCGAACTTGTCAGTATCCAACGCGCGCAGCACGCCCGCCGCAGAGATGCAGGAAATCGAATGCTCGTCGCTTTGCCGCCATACATCACCACAATGCGCTGTTTTGCCATCTTTGTCTTATGCTCCATAAGTTGGTCCGTTGAACGCACGCGCGCCCAATACCGTCTGCCAATACTGTCTGTACTGTCTGTCTTCGCAATATCGCGCCGGTTCGCACTTCTGTTCGCCCGCGATACCACGCATTCGCAATATCGCAGTTCAGTATACAAACCGCACCCCACAGCCCACACACGACGAACCATAATTACACACGCCCGTCACTCATGTCCTATTTTCATGAATCATAGAATACGGAATCAAACGTTGGAATGATGCGATTGCAACCTGAAAAACCGAGCTTAATCGCTTTGTCTAATCACGATTAGACTAATCACGATTAGACTATTTTATACAGATTTACTATTATTGCCGAAATATATGGCGATTGACGATTGACACATTCCGATTGACGTTTTACGCAATCGCATGCCTCGAAAAATAAAAAGACCGCACCTGAAAGTGCGGTCTTATCTGCAATCGCGATGTTGCGGAAAGCTTATTCTTCGCTGATGCCTTCGCCGAAAAGTTCGGACAGCATCTGCGCGCAGGAGATGCCATCGGAAAGCACGTGGCTCATGGCCGTGGCGAGCGGTGTACGGCACGCCATACTGCTTGCCGAGCGCCACCACCGCATCGG
>ENA-OQBJ01000273-OQBJ01000273.1-human-gut-metagenome-genome-assembly--contig:-NODE-273-length-28019-cov-3.254410_pt1 | contig 28019 bp, 26 predicted proteins | sample MGYA00242743_ERZ504545 | MGnify/ENA primary metagenome ERZ504545 (study PRJEB26092, sample SAMD00036252) | human gut metagenome | host: Homo sapiens | study: EMG produced TPA metagenomics assembly of...
TGTCTACAGGATGGATCGTACTGATCGTTGTACTTGTGATTCTGATCGGTGTACTCGTCGGCCTTTATTTCTTCGGAAAAAAAGCAGAGAAGAAGCAGGCAGCACAGCAGGAACAGATGGATGCCATGGCGCAGACTGTCAACATGCTGATCATCGATAAAAAGAAAATGAAACTCAAAGAAGCCAATCTTCCTTCCGCAGTGCTGGAGAATACGCCAAAATATTTGAGACGTACCAAAGTACCTGTTGTAAAAGCAAAAGTCGGACCAAGAGTGATGACTTTGATGTGTGATGTTAAGATCTTTGACCTTATCCCAATCAAGAAAGAAGTCAAAGCTACCGTAAGCGGCATCTACATCACTGCTGTAAAAGGTGTTCGCGGACCACTCGAGGCTCCGGAAAAAGCAAAGAAAAAAGGCTTTTTTGCAAGATTCAAAAAAGACAACAAATAAGACAAAGAGCATTGCCGGCAGAAAATCTGCGCTGCAGTGCTCTTTTTTATACAGCAATCCCGCTGCCTTTGGATACAATATTCATTCGGATCTTACAATTCGCAAGCGGTTCATGATTCACATCCAGTTCATAATCCACCCGTACTTTAATCGTTTCATCCGAAACTTCAATTTCCATATTTCTGGTATTCAATCCTACCAGCATCTGACCATATAGTGTTTTGTAATATGTCAGATTCTTCTTGTTTTTCTCAAATATCATATGTGTATTCGATAATCCGCTTTTCATAATCTCAAGACTGTCTGTTCCTGATATTTTGATTTTATTCTTGATCGTGTCACTGACTCCTTCTACGATCTCATCATAGATGATATAATGTTTTCCATTTCTGTAGTAGTAAGTAGCCGGTGTCACAACTTCGATCACATCATCCTCATCCGGTCCCGGAATCTGGGCGTCCATATCCATATGCAGCTGAAATACTGACCAATACATCCTTTGTCATCTGTGTTCCCCTAATATTCTTCTATATTCACAATATTTGCTTTCGAAATATCAAACGGCATCACTGTATTTGCAAAATTTACAAACTTTTCCGCCGCATCGCTGACATAAAATTCATATTTGCTACTTGTGCCCTCTTCCCCGTCATTTTCCATATCTTCACTCTGAAGAAGCCGTTTGAGATCCATGGCGGTCTCATAGGCCGGATTGACGATCTGGATTCGTTCTCCCATATAAGAACGGATCTTGGAACGTAAAAGCGGATAATGGGTACATCCTAAGATCATCGCATCGATCTCTGTATGCTTTAACGATTCCAGATAATATTCAATAACCTCTTCTGTGACCACATGTTCTTTGAATCCTTCTTCCACAAGAGGGACAAACAGCGGGCAGGCTTTCTCCCTCACATGGATATTCGGATCCATCTGATGAATCACCTTTGTATAAGTACCGCTCTTCACCGTTGCATCCGTTCCTACCACACCGATCTCTCCGTTTGCCGTAGCTTCTACTGCCGCCCTTGCTCCCGGAACGATCACACCAATGATTGGAATATCAAATTCATCCCGAACAGCATCCAAAGCCAGTGCACTTGCCGTATTGCAGGCAATGACAATGGCTTTGACCTGTTTTGTTTTGAGAAAACGGATGATCTGCTCAGAAAAGCGAATAATATTGCTCTTAGATTTACTTCCGTATGGAACGCGGGCAGTGTCACCAAAATATACAATATTTCATGCGGCAGCTGCCGTGTTATCTCCCGTACAACAGTAAGTCCCCCTACACCGGAATCAAATACTCCGATCGAGCCTTTTTCTTCTCACATTCCATACTCATAATTTTTCTCTCCTAGATTGCAAATGATTTTGCGATTTTATACTGATACTCCGGAATTGTCTTCTTCATGGACAATGCCTGATCAATATCGAAATCTACATATTTTCCATCCTGATATCCAATGACACGGTTGGATTTTCCTTCGCACAGTAAGTCAACTGCCAGTGCCCCCATTGTAGACGCATATACTCTGTCTTTACATGTCGGGCTTCCTCCTCGCTGCATGTGTCCGAGGATTGTTGCTCTTGTCTCGATTCCTGTTGCTTCTTCAATTCTCTTCGCCATATTGATGGAATCACCGATTCCCTCTGCATTGATGATGATGTAATTCTTTTTACCGCGTTTTTTGTTCTCCAAAATATCTTCGATCAACGCCTGCTCATCATAGTCTTTTTCTTCCGGAAGAAGAATCTTTTCTGCTCCGTTGGCAATACCGCACCACAACGCAAGGTATCCTGCATCACGTCCCATTACCTCAATGATACTGCATCTCTCGTGTGAAGTAGATGTATCACGGACCTTATCGATCGCTTCCATAGCTGTATTGACAGCTGTATCAAATCCAATCGTATAATCTGTACATGCAATGTCAAGATCGATCGTTCCCGGAAGAGCAATCGTATTTACTCCGAGGTTCGCCAGCTTCTGTGCTCCGGCAAAAGATCCGTCTCCTCCGATTACTACAAGACCGTCAATTCCGTATTTTTTACAAATTGCTGCTGCTTTCTGCTGTCCTTCTTCTGTACGCATTGTCTGGCAGCGTGCTGTCTGAAGAATTGTACCACCTCTCTGGATGATATCAGACACATCGCGTGCCGTCAAATCAATGATCTCTTCTTTTAAAAGTCCGTGATATCCTCTTCTGATTCCGCGTACCTTCAGTCCTTTTGCAAGAGCTCTTCTTACAACTGCACGGATCGCAGCGTTCATTCCCGGTGCATCTCCACCACTTGTAAGTACTCCAATGGTACGAACTCTATCTTCAATCTCTTCTAACATTTTTTCTTTGTCTGCTTTGTTTGCCATAACTTTTCCACCTTTCTGAATTCTTCTACTCTTCAAAAGTAAAGTTTGCCTATTTTTTAACACTCCGGGTATATTCTACCTTATTTATATTCCTTTATCAATAGATTTTTCTACGACTTTTACTCGCTTTTCCCCGTAATGATTCATCAATCTGCTCAATACTTCCTGGCCGATCCGAATGTTTCTGTTTCTCGGAAGCCGCTTGATCGCCCGCTCTTTCTGACAATAGATCACAACCTCGTCATCTCCTTCCGAGTCTGCCAGGTATCCATATAAAATATGCTCATTTCGCAGAAAATCTTCTTTATCTGAAAACTGCACCCACAGCTCTTTTTTGGTCTGCTCAAACGGAATGATCGTCTCACAGATCAGCTTGCTCGGCCGCTCCTCTTCCTCGGATACTCTTCCCTTTACAAAGATTTTTTTATCAATCTCCAGATACTCTCTGTTTTTTTCATAGTCCCGCGGGAAGACGATCACCTCTACCGTTCCCACCAGGTCTTCCAGAGACAAAAATGCCATCATCTGATTGGTCTTTGTATGCTTGATCGTTTTTGCGGTGATCATGCCGCCTACAATCTCCCTCGTTCCGTCATGCACCTTTGCCCGGCCTGTCTCTTCATCCGGCTGGAAATCCAGTGTGGTGGCTGAAATGGATTTTCTCCATTTGTCCTCATACTCCTGCAATGGATGTCCGCTTAAGTAAACTCCCAGCACTTCCTTTTCAAACGCCAGCAGATTCTCTTTCGAATACTCCCCGACATCCGGCAGTTTGATTTCAAACTGCTCTTTTTCTTCCTCACCCACCATATCAAACAGTGTCATCTGACCGGTCATGGCATATTTCTTTTCCTGATTGACGTGATCGACGATCTGAACATAAATGCTCATAAACTGCTTTCTCGTGCCTCCCAGGCAGTCCAGCGCACCTGATTTGATCAAATGCTCAATTGCCCGTTTATTCAGTCCATCCTTGACTGACATCCGACTGATAAATCTTCCAGATTTTTAAACGGCCCAAACTCATCCCGATCTTCTATGATCGCAGCAATCACCGGTCTTCCAATGCTCTTGATGGCCGCCAGTCCGTACCGAATGTTGTTGCCGTCTACCGAAAAGTTGCCGATCCCGCGGTTAATATCCGGTGACAGAATCTGAATATTCATCTGCCGGCAGGCATAAATATATTCTGCCACTTTGGACGGATTTTCAATCACAGAAGTCATCAGTGCTGCCATGTATTCCACCGGATAATAATATTTCAGGTATGCTGTCTGATAGGAAACAACCGCATAGGCCGCCGCATGGGATTTGTTGAATGCATACTTCGCAAAATCGATCATTTCATCATAGATCTTATTGGCTGTCTTTTCATCAATTCCATTTTTAATACAGCCCGGCACACCGTTCTCCTCATCTCCATAGACAAAGATCTGGCGCTCTTTCTGCATCACATCGCCCTTTTTCTTGGACATGGCACGGCGAAGAAGATCGCTTCGTCCAGTGTGTATCCGGCAAGGTCACGCACGATCTGCATAACCTGCTCCTGATAGACAATACATCCGTAAGTAGCGCCAGAATCGGCTCCAGCTGCGGACAGTCATAGGTGATCGATCCTGCATCATTTTTTCCCCGGATATACTGTGGGATAAAGTCCATCGGACCCGGACGGTACAGGGAAATACCGGCAATAATATCCTCCAGACTGTTTGGCTTGAGCTCTTTCATGAAGCCTTTCATTCCGCCGCTCTCCAGCTGGAAGATTCCATCGGTCTTACCGGTTCCGATATAAGAAAGTACCTGTTTGTCGTTATAGTCAATCTGATCCATATCAAGTTCCGGATTTTTGCTTTTTGCAAGCTGCACCGCATTCTGGATCACAGTCAGCGTCCGAAGTCCCAGGAAGTCCATTTTTAAAAGTCCCAGTTCTTCCAGAGTGGTCATTGTAAACTGAGTTGTGATCGAGCCGTCAGAAGCTCTTGAAAGGGGAACAAAATCATCAATTTCTCTCTGACCGATCACAACCCCTGCCGCATGCATGGAGCTGTGGCGCGGCAGTCCTTCCAGTCGTTTGCACATGTCGATCAACAGTTTTACCTGCGGATCATTTTCATATGTTTTACGTAATTCCGGATTCATCTGCAGTGCTTTATCAATCGTGATATTGAGTTCCTGCGGAATCATCTTGGCAATCGAATCCACAAATGCATACGGAAGATCCATCACGCGTCCCACATCACGGATCACACCTCTGGCAGCCAGCGTACCAAACGTCACAATCTGGACTACCCGGTCTTTTCCATACTTACGCACAACATAGTCGATCACCTCCTGCCGTCTCTCGAAGCAGAAATCCACGTCGATATCGGGCATGGTCACACGCTCCGGGTTGAGAAAACGCTCAAACAGAAGCTGGTACCGGATCGGGTCGATATTTGTGATCTCCAGACAATAAGAAACAATACTTCCCGCTGCGGAGCCACGCCCCGGTCCTACTGCGATCCCGTGATCTTTGGCATATTTGATAAAATCCCATACAATGAGGAAATAATCTACATATCCCATGTTGCGGATCGTATCCAGCTCATAGCGCAGCCGTTCTTTCAGCTCCCTGGAAGGCTCTCCATAATGCTTTTCAAGTCCTTCCCAGCATAACTTGTTCAAATACTCCCAGGAAGTCATGCCGTCCGGCACATCATACTTTGGCAGCTTTGTGACTCCGAATTCAATCTCTACCTCACACCGGTTTGCAATCTTCTGCGTATTCTCCAGTGCCTGTTTTGCATATGGAAACAGCGCTTCCATCTCCTGAGGGGACTTTACATAATACTGGCCGCCCTCATACCGCATCCTGTTCTCATCGTCCAGCTTCTTCCCGGTCTGAATACAGAGCAGGATATCATGCGGCTTCGCATCTTCCGCGTACGTATAATGGATATCATTGGTCACAACAAGCTCGATCCCTGTCTCCTTAGAAAGCTGGATCTGTCTCTGGTTTACAAGCTGCTGCTCCGGGATCCCGTGATCCTGCATTTCCAGAAAGAAATTTCCTTTTCCGAAAATATCCTGATACTCCAGCGCCACCTTCTTCGCCTCTTCGGTAAGTCCCCGGCTCAGATACCGCTGTACCTCCCCCGCAAGACAGGCACTTAAGGCAATGATTCCCTCGTGATACTGACGCAGAAGATCCTTATCCACACGGGGCTTATAATAATACCCTTCTGTAAATCCTCTGGAAACGATCTTCATCAGATTGGCATATCCCGTATTGTTTTCTGCCAGAAGTACCAGATGATGATATCTGCTCTCTCCACCGGCAGTCTCACGGTCAAACCGGGAATTCGGCGCCACATAAACTTCACAGCCGAGAATCGGCTTGATTCCCTGCTTTCTGGCTTCCCTGTAAAAATCGATCACACCGTACATAACCCCGTGGTCCGTGATCGCAGCACTGTTCATGCCCAGTTCTTTAACTCTGGATACATATTCTTTTATTTTGTTGGAACCGTCCAAAAGACTGTACTCCGTATGGACGTGTAAATGCGCAAAACTCATAATTCACCTCTATATCCAGTATTGCTGTAAATCTAAAAAGGCGTTCCCTTACAGAGAACTGCCCTTACATCTTCTCGTGTCTGTCAAAACCGGCGATTCAAAATCTGAGATATTCTTATTCACCGTTGATCATAAAATTGATCAGTCTTTCTGTATCTTCCGGCTCATAAGCAATGATCTCAAGCTCCGGAATCTCTCCGTTTGAGAAAATATTTGCCATAGATACATACTGGGAAAGTTTGGATTTCAGGTTCAGTCTGTCTCCCTCTCCTGTTACCAGTTCTACTCTTCCTTTGCAGTTGTCTACTACTTTAAAAAATGCGTCTATGTCTGTAATATTCTGTACTTTCATTTCTATCTGTCCCCTTTCTTCTCTATTTCTTTCTTCATTATAGCCTATTTACCATGGATTGCAAGGCTTTTTAGCGAATTCGGATACTGTCCGGAAAGATTTTACGCGGTTTTCTTTCAGAAGTCTTCCGACGGCACGCTTGAATGCAGCCTTGCTCATACCAAACTCTGCCTTGATCGTATCCGGATCTGCCTTGTCATTAAACGGCAGTACTCCGTCATAAGACTGGATTCTTTTCAAAATCAGTTCTGCATCTGCATCCATCTGCTGCGGAATCTTCCCTCTGACACTTAAATCCAGCTTTCCATCTTCCTTTACATTTGTCACACGTGCTTCGATCTCATCACCGATACGAATCTTTCCAAAAACATCCTTTTTCGGGATTCTTGCAGAAAACTGATGATCCACCGCAACAAAAACTCCAAACTCATCACTTCTGTCGTATACAATTCCTTTTACCTGATCGTCTTTCTGATATGGAGAGTCTGTACGCAGCATATGATAAACTTTCATGGTGGCGCAAAGTCTTCCGCTCTTGTCTACGTACAATGCAACAAGACACTTATCGCCTTTCTGTACTTTTGCTGTCTGTTCTTTAAATGGAAGGAACAGATCTTTTTCCAGTCCCCAGTCCAGAAAAGCTCCCATCTTTCCTGTATCTGCCACTTCCAGAACTGCCAGATGTCCCATCGTCAGCTTCGGTTCATTCGTCGTCGCGATCAGACGGTCAGACGAATCCCGGTACAAAAATACTTCCACCGGATCCCCCGGTTCAATTCCTTCCGGTACCTGCTTTTTCGGAAGAAGTACACGTTCTTCATCATTTCCCAGATACACACCAAAATCTACAATCTTTACAACAGTTAAAACCTGCTTTTCTCCTAATTTCATTTAAAATCTCCTCTTCACCGTTCTTCGAACAGTATAACATGCTCTCTTACTTGATTTCAATCACTGCATACGGTTTTCCGTTTTCATCACACAATTCTGTCACAATACGATTTTCCTCTCTTGCCACTTTCGGAAAGATCACATCTCCAAGAACTGCTGATTTCTTGTATTCCACCCGAATCTGACGGACTCTTGTCTCTTCCGGCAAAACCTCCAGAGCCATCTGTACATACTGACAGTTATTCACATGCTCGTTGGTATCAATGTGATACTTCCTCACCGGAAACGACGGTTTTTCCTCCAGATTCTCCGGAAGACGGATCTTTCTGTCTTCATACTCCATCTCAAGCGCAGGCTCTGATCCATATGGAAGTACATCTTCCGGCTCAGGTCTTGCTGGTCTTCCTTTTTCCATATCCATAAACACCCACACAGAATTGGCATACGCAAGCCGGTTTCCCCGGGCATCATCGAGCACAAAATTCCGGTTTCCATACAAGCCTTTAAATTCCGTCGCAAAGGTTCCTGCTGTAATACGCTCTCCCAATGCCGGCAGACGTTCGATCACGATCTGCCAGTAAGACAAAATCCATGCTTTTTTCTTTGCCTTTAACACCTCTGTGCCCAACCCGATATCCTCAGACTGAAACGTACTGCAGTCCTGAAAATAATTGATCAGTGCCGGCAGGGTCATATTCCCGGTATGATCGATCTCACTGTATCTTACTCTGCTGTCAAATGTGTACATCTTTTCTTCCTTCCCGAACAGTTCCTGTTCCTTATACGTGTGCCTTATAGCTGTGTTCCATCGTAATGACACACTGATATCTTTTGTCAATCTCCTGCAGCTTTTCCATCAATTGAAGCTGCAGATTGTTTTTTTCTTCCTCATCATATTCAAATGGTACGACCATATCAAAGATCAGATTGATCTGCCCCATCCCGTTGACAACACGCAGATCATGAATGCTGCACTGAGAATCCAGTTCCTTTAATGCGGCTTCCACTTCTCCTCTCACCGTCATCACCTGTTCATCCCTCATCTCGATCGGATCCATATGAATCACCAGAAGAATTCCCAGCTCATCCACCGCATCCCGTTCGATCCGATCGATCAGCTCATGGGCTTCCTCAATATCCGCGTCGTTTGGCACTTCCGCATGAATGGATGCCATACTTTGATTCGGTCCGTAATTATGTATGATCAGATCATGAGTTCCCTCAATTCCCTGATAACGCTCTACAAAATGCTTGACTTTATCATATTCTTCCGGATCGATTGCTTCTCCGATCAGAGGCTCCAGCGTGTCTTTTGCAATTCCGACACCGGCCCACATAACTACCAGAGCGACTCCGATCCCCACAATCCCATCAATATTAAGCCCGGTCAGCCGGAAGATCACCAAAGACAAAATCGTTGCACTGGTCGTGATCACATCTCCCATAGAATCTGTAAAGACTGCCATCATCACCTTGGAATCAATCTTCTTTCCCAGCTTTTTATTAAATACACCGAGCCATAGCTTAACTCCGATGGATAAAATCAGGATCACTACCGAAATCAACTGAAAATTCAAGGTTTCCGGGGTTCTGATCTTGGAAACAGAATCCTTCAAAAAAGTAAATCCCACTTCCAGTACCAGAAATGATACAATCAAAGCCGCTATATATTCAATCCTTCCGTGTCCGAACGGATGCTCCTTGTCCGCCGGCTTGCCCGCCATCTTCACCCCGATAAAACTGATGATCGAAGATGCCGCATCTGACAGGTTGTTAAACGCATCTGCTGTGACAGAAACACTGTGCAGCAAAAGCCCCACAATAAACTTCACAAGAAACAGAAATACATTACAAACAATCCCCACCATACTCGCCAACACTCCATATGCAGTGCGGACCGCAGATTTTTCTACCGCTTCATAGTCTTTCACAAAATGTCTGACTAAAAATTCCGTCATACTTCTCTTTCGTCTCCTTCTGTTGTTTTATTTTTGAAATATCTCCTGCAGGTAAAAGCGAAATTTTACTTTCTCCGGCTTTTTTTCTTCCTCTGACAACAGGATCCCGTCTCTCTCACTTTTCGTCTCCTCATTTACCGTATGCACTGCATCCCAAAATGCCAGCTCCGGATAGAGCATTCCCCACCAGTTGTGACCTTTGGCACTTCCGATCTCCACACGGAGTGCTTCGTAATTTCCTGCCGGAAATGTCATATCCTGATACTTCTTTTCCGGAAAATAGGTGGTTGTCACAGCCGCATTGACCGGATCATCGTATCCCTTTTCTGTAAGGCACTTTTCTGCAGTCTGCTCAATTTCATCACAGTGGGAACGCACCCACTCTTTTGTCGCTTCTGCGCCTGCACCTGTTGGCATCTCGGTCTGCAGAAATTCCAAAATCTCATTGCGTACACACAGCTTCATCTCCTGATCCAGGGTACTGTCACTGTTTGCCAGCACATGAAATCTGAGCACCTCATCTGCCAGTTCCTTTTGTACCTTTGCCTGTACTGTTCTCTCTGCTGTACTAAAGATCTGTCCGATCAGAATTCCCGCTGCCAGCATGGACAGCAATGCAATGATTCTGTTCCTGTTCTGATTTGAAAATTTCATATGTATCTCCTCCGGTTTCATTTTGATATCCGAAGTATGTACCAAAAACAGGAAGTTTATACAAATTTCCGTAATTTAAGACGTAGTGAAGAAATCCTTCACTACGCCCTTACTTATGTCTCAATGAATCTGTCACTGCAGTCACCTGATTCTCAATATGCTGTCCCATGATCTCAGATGCTGTCTCTTTATTACTCTTCTCGATCGCCTCGATGATCGCCTGATGCTCTCTCAAAAGCTGCGGATAACATTCTTTCTTCTTGAGATACTCTACTCTGTAGCGGTACATCTGTTCTCTGAAATTATTCAAAAGCTGCATCAGCCTCTGATTGTCTGTAGAACGACAGATAATATCATGATATGCCACATCAGCCTCTGCGATCCTGGTCACATCCTCACTTCCCAGAGATTCTTCAAACTCCTTCGCCGCTTTCTTCAACGCTTCGAGTCCTTCTTCATCCATCCGCTCACAAGCCAGCTGAACTGCAAGCTCTTCCAGTGCCTTTCTGACTTCCAGCACATCATTCAGACTTTTCTCCGTGATCTCTGCGACTTCTGCTCCGCGTCTTGGGATCATCAGCACGAGACCTTCCAGCTCCAGCTTGCGGATCGCCTCCCGGATCGGTGTGCGGCTCACCCCCAGCTTATTGGCCAGCTTGATCTCCATCAAACGCTCTCCCGGCTTTAATTCTCCGCGCAGGATCGCCTGCCTGAGTGTCTTAAATACCACATCCCGAAGCGGAAGATATTCATCCATTGTCACTTCTAATTTCGGTTCCATCTTATGTCCTCCTTGCGCCATGCACATTTGTCACATATACCTGTTTTGCCAGTGCCTTCCTGCGGATCTGCTCCTGCGCTCTGCGCGCTGCCGCACGGCTTTCAAAAATCCCGAATACGGTAGGACCGCTCCCGCTCATCATCGCATTGAGCGCACCTGCTTTTTTCATCTCATCCTTGATCTTTTCAATGACCGGATACATCCCAATCGTGACATCCTCCAGCACATTGCCCATATGAGCGGCAATCTCGGAAAGAGACCCCGTCTCCAGCCCCCGGATGATCCCGTCTATGTCCGGATGATCCACGATCTCTTTTGCATCCAGTGCCTCATATACCACTTTGGTAGAAACACTGATCGGCGGTTTTGCGATCAGTACCGTACACGCCGGAAGTGCAGGAAGTGTAGTCAGCTCCTCTCCAATTCCCTCTGCCAGTACCGTTCCTCTCATAATACAATACGGAACATCTGCTCCCAGACGGACACCTCTTTCCATCAGAGATCTCTGGCTTAAGCCCAAATGGAACATCTTGTTCATCCCAAACAAAACTGCCGCTGCATTGGAGCTCCCTCCTGCCATACCTGCCGCTACGGGAATGTGCTTGTTCAAAACAATCCTGACGCCGCCCGGAAGCTTAAATTCTTCCATCAGCATGGCTGCCGCCTTATACGCGATATTATTTTCATCCGTCGGCAGAAAATGCAGATTCGTCTCCACTTCTATGCCCGGCAGATCCTTTCTCACGATCACAACATCATCATACAGATAAACGGACTGCATGATCATCCGCACATCATGATATCCATTTTCTCTTCTTCCCAGTACGTCCAGTCCCAGATTGATCTTGGCAAGTGCCTTTAATTCTATCTGTTTCATCCTGTGTCCTCCGTTTGTATCTTGTATACATTTGTGTTTATAGTATACCCATTTTGCCTTCAAAAATCAACGATATATCTCTACATTCCGATCTCTTTACAGATGATGAGCTTATCGCCCGGTTTGATTTTTCCATTTTCGAGATGGTTGATCTGACGGATACTCTCCTCGGTCGTCATATATTGTTTTGCCAGCGTCCACAGATCATCCCCGGATTTTACCATATACCCTACGATCCCCGGTTTTTTCGCCAGTTCCTCCCGGTCTGTTTCCTCCAGAGACACTTCTGTGATGACCTGCATCGGCACTTCTTTTCTTAAAAATACATCAAAATCCAGAACTGCCTTTACTTCTACTGAATCACTGCCAGTCATGGTCACTGAGATCTGTTCCACTCGGTTGGATAACTGATACCGCACGTCTTTTGGCATATCCGGACATTCCAGCAGATAAGAAAACGGAACCATTCCCTGCCAGTTTCCAAACGGAAGCGCATCATCCGCTTTCAGATACAAAAATGACACATGCAGGATTCCTTCAATCAGGATTCCCCCCTGTTTTTCCGCTCTTGTCTCCACATGTTCGATCTGCACACTTCCCGAGCTGTGACAGATCTGCAGAACATCGTCTTTCAGCTCCGGAAGCGACAGGTTTTCTACAATCTTGCATTTGGACTGATTCTGTAAAAGCAATTCTTCATAGACTGCCTCTCTTGTCTGATACGAAACTTTCTGTTCCAGAGAGTACAGATCTTCCAGAAGATTCAGCTCTTCCTCTTCATACAGATTGATCCGAAGACTTACGGTTCCCTCAATCCCGATGATGCGCATCTCTCCGTCCTCATCCATCCGTACATCTGCCAGTGTATCTTCCAGCGCGTGCTGCACATCATAATACATCCCTTCTGTCGCCCCGCTGCATTCGATTCGTCCCTCATAAGGAACACTCTGCTCCAGCCAGTCGGTCTTTCCTTCTTCTGAGAGATACATACAGAAAATCTGCAGTTCTCCCCGCAGAAGCAGTTCATCCTGTGCTGCCCGCACTTCCAGCTTGCGCCCTGTAATATCCGTCAGAAGCACCTGACCGATGCTCTCTTTTGTTCCGGGGATCGTAATTTCTTCTTTGATGCGGTATGTATCCTTTTTCGCAGTATGCAGCTTTAAGAGATTCACCGGTTTCTGCTTCTTGTAAATAGAAGCACTGCTCTCCAGATCCACCGCCGTCTCTTCTTCAATGAGATTTTCACATCCGACTTCCATCTCAATCATCGCGCGGATACTGATCTTTCTGGAGTGTACCAGGGTCGTACCGAACTCTACCCGGATATTCCGGACAAAATACTGGGTGCGCTCTTCTCCCTCCGTGTACACCATTTCTTCAAACGGAATCTTGCCATCCAGTACTGCCGGCATCGGCTCTCCCTGATCCGTCACATACAAAATCTGGAAATACAGCTTTCCGGAAATCCGCACATAATTTTCCACCAGCTTGACATCCTCGATCTTGACAGTTCCCTGTCCCTTGATGATACGCCGCACATCCTGCTTTGCATCCGGAACATTGTAATCTTCGTCCAGATAAAACTGGTCAAATGTTTTTTTTCCTTCCTGATTATAACGGATTGTTTTCTGTATCAGCTCCATAAACTCCTCCTACTCAAATAAAATTTCTTTTTCTGTCTTTTTTAATTTCACCACCACATACGGATAGGTTACGACATCCTTTGTTTTCTCTCCTTTTTCCGGTCCCAGAAGACTTGTCTGGATCCGCACCGTTTTTTCCCCCTCCAGGACGGCATCGACCTTGATCTGATATCCGGTCTTATTCTGCGGTCCGTAGCTTCTGGCAGCGTAAATATCCTGCTCCACGGCATATGTCAGCATAAAAGGATGGGCTTTCTCCTGTTCCATCCATTCCTTTAGTTCTTCCGGGATTTCTCTTTCACTCATCAGCTGAAATGCTGCACTTTTCTCCCCTGTGATCTCCGGCTTTTTGCGGATACAGCCGCAGGGCAGCCAGATCGCTGACAGAATCATCATCCACAAAACCACAATTTTGAATGTTTTATTTTTTCTTTTTCTGTTCACCCTCTGCTCCGGAGTCCCTCTTTCCATTTATCTTATTAACATTTCTGTCTTTTTATGACCGCGAAACTTGTATTTCACAGGATGCTTTAGTATAATCTGTACTAGACTAAAAAGATGTCAGGCATCTTTGCCCCCAACGTCTAAAAAACTAAGAGAGAAGGTTTATAACATGATTCGTTTTATTTGTGTTGTTGTTTTCCTTATTCTGTTTCTTATTCTGACAATTCCGGTATTTTTCATTGAATGGCTGATCGGAAAGTTCAACCGCAATGCAAGAGACTACAGTTGTCTTCGAATCGTACAGTGGGGATTCAAAGCAATCTTAAAAGTAACCGGTGTACACACGACCGTAATCGGATTCGAAAATATTCCGGACGAGCCCGTGCTGTTTATCGGAAATCACCGCAGTTTCTTTGATATTCTTCTGACGTACTCCCGCTGTCCGAGACTGACCGGATATGTGGCGAAAAAGGAGATGGAAAAAATTCCGCTTTTATCTACCTGGATGCGCTTTGTATACTGTCTGTTTCTGGACCGTGAGAATCCAAAAGAGGGACTGAAAACCATCCTTCAGGCGATCGATTATGTGAAGCAGGGAATTTCCATCTGTATTTTCCCTGAGGGAACGAGAAACAAAGGCGAAGAGCTCAGTATGCTTCCTTTTAAAGAGGGCGCTTTTAAGATCGCCGCCAAAACAGGATGTGCGATCGTTCCGATTTCCATGAACAACACTGCCGCGATCTTTGAAAATCAGTTTCCAAGGATCAAAAAGGTCAATGTTATCGTAGAGTATGGAAAACCGATCTATCCGAAAGATCTGGCGCCGGAGGACAAAAAACACATCGGCGCTTACGTACAGAATATCATTCAGGAAACGATCAATAAAAATGCAGAATTGATCTGATTTAAAAAAGGAGATTTTTTATGAGAGCAGATAATTTAACATTGCTCACAGATTTATATGAGCTGACCATGATGCAGGGCTATTTTGAAAAACAGTCTGCAAACGAAACCGTGATCTTTGATGTATTTTTCCGGGAGAATCCGGTAAAAAACGGCTACTCCATCATGGCCGGTCTGGAACAGGTCATCGAATACATCAAAAATCTGAATTTTTCTTACGAAGATGTAGATTACCTGCGGGGACTCGGCATTTTCAGTGAGGACTTTCTCCACTATCTGAGTGGATTTCATTTCAGCGGAAATATTTACGCGATTCCGGAAGGAAGTGTGATCTTCCCGAAGGAGCCGATCTTAAAAGTCATCGCTCCGATCATGGAGGCACAGCTTGTGGAGACTGCGATCTTGAATATCATTAATCATCAGAGCCTGATCGCGACAAAAACAGCCCGTGTTGTCCATGCGGCACAGGGAGACGGTGTCATGGAATTTGGTCTTCGCCGTGCTCAGGGACCGGATGCCGGACTTTATGGAGCCAGAGCCGCTATGATCGGCGGATGTGTCGGCACATCTAATGTGCTTGCCGGCAAGATGTTTGATGTCCCGATCATGGGAACCCATGCCCACAGCTGGATCATGAGTTTTCCGGACGAGTACACCGCATTCAAAGCCTATGCCGAATTATATCCGGACGCATGTACACTTTTGGTGGACACTTATGATACCTTGAAATCCGGAGTTCCAAATGCGATCCGCGTCTTCCGTGAAATGAAAGAGGCCGGTATCCATCCAAAGAGCTACGGCATTCGTCTGGACAGTGGAGATCTTGCATACCTGTCCAAAAAAGCACGTGTCATGCTGGATGCCGCAGGATTTGAGGATGCCGTGATCGCAGCTTCCAACGATCTGGATGAGATGCTGATCAATGATCTGAAGATCCAGGGTGCAGCAATCACCTCATGGGGAGTTGGAACACATCTGATCACCTCCAAGGATTGCCCTTCCTTCGGTGGAGTTTACAAACTGGCTGCCATTGAAAAAGACGGCGAATTCCTTCCGAAGATCAAGATTTCAGAAAATACGGAAAAAATCACGAATCCGGGAAACAAAACCATTTATCGTGTATATGATAAAGAGACCGGAAAGCTTCGTGCGGATCTGATCTGTTTTGCGGACGAAACCTATGACACATCCGAAGAACTGCTTTTATTCGATCCAAACGAAACCTGGAAAAAGACTCGTCTTCCGGGCGGAAGCTACACGATGCGTGAGATGTTACAACCAATCTTCATCCACGGAGAATGTGTCTACACTTCTCCTTCTGTCATGGAGATCGCAGCATATTGCAAACAGGAAAAAGAGACTCTCTGGGATGAGACAAAACGTCTCTTATATCCACACAAAGTTTATGTGGATTTGTCCCGGAAGCTCTATGACACAAAAGCAAAACTGTTAAATGAAGTAAATAAATAAGATAGGAGATCATCATGAAAATTATCGTATTAGCCGGTGGACTCAGTACAGAACGCGACGTTTCTCTCGCTTCTGCTGCCGGAATCTGTAACACATTACTGGAGAAAGGACACGATGCATTTCTTCTGGATGTATTTCTCGGCCTTGAGAACGCACCCGAGAATCTGGAAGACGTCTTTACACTGCCCGGACATGGTCTGGAAATCGCAAAGAATATTTCCGAAACAGAGCCGGATCTTGCAGCTGTAAAAGCTTCCCGTCCGGACCAGTCTGACTGCTTCTTCGGTCCGAATGTCATCGAACTCTGCCGCCTGGCAGATATGACCTTCCTCGGACTTCACGGCGGAGAAGGAGAAAACGGAAAGCTGCAGGCTTCATTTGATCTGCTCGGAATCCGCTACACAGGACCTGACTCGCTTGGATGTGCTGTTGCCATGGATAAAGGACTCACCAAACAGATTTTTATGGAAGCCGGTGTGGACACACCTTCCGGAGTCTGCCTGTATAAAGAAGACAGTGACTGTTCCCTGGAATCTCTGGGACTTTCCTTCCCGGTCGTTGTAAAGCCATGCTCCGGCGGCTCCAGCATCGGAGTATATATTGTAAATACAGAAGACGAATACCGTCAGGCACTGAAAAATTCTTTCCGTTATGAAAACGAAGTGGTCATCGAAACTTACATCAAAGGCCGCGAATTTGCATGCGGCGTGATCGATGGAAAAGCACTTCCTCCGATCGAAATCATTCCAAAAAGCGGATGGTTTGACTATGCCAACAAATATCAGGCAAATGCGACTGAAGAAGTATGCCCTGCTGATATCAGCGAAGAGATTGCAGAGCGCATGAAAGCTCTCACAGTCCGCGCTTTCCAGGCATTGAAGCTGAATGTATACAGCCGGGCTGACTTTATCCTGGACGCAGACGGCAATCTGTACTGCCTGGAAATGAATACCCTTCCGGGCATGACTTCTGCAAGCCTCCTTCCAAAAGAAGCACTTGCAGACGGAATTGAATACGGAGATCTGTGCGAGCTGATCATCCAGAAATCCATGGAAGCAAGATATCAGTAAGCAAATACAATAAAGGATGGAACGTTTATGAAAAACATGACATTGAAAGAAATCGCCGTTGCCTGTGGTGGGATTTATTACGGCGATGATGAAAGCTATTATAAAGAAGTGTCCAGCGTTGTGATCGACAGCCGGAAAGTAGAAAAAGACTGTCTGTTTATCGCCATTCGCGGTACAAGAGTAGACGGACACATGTTCATCCCGCAGACGATCCGGGACGGCGCTCTGTGTGCGCTCTCCGAAAAACGGATTGAAAATGCCTCTTATCCATACATTCTGGTCACCTCCTGTGAACAGGCATTGAAGGATATTGCCGAGCACTATCGGAAAAGCCTTAATCTGAAAGTCGTAGGTGTCACCGGAAGTGTGGGAAAGACCAGCACCAAAGAAATGATCGCATCTGTGCTTGGAGAAAAATATGACGTATTGAAAACAGCCGGAAACTTCAACAACGAGATCGGGCTCCCGCTTACGATCTTCAATATCCGCGAAGAACATGAGGTTGCCGTGCTGGAACTTGGTATCAGCAATTTCGGCGAGATGGAACGGCTTGCAAAGATTGCCCGTCCTGACATCTGCGTCATCACCAATATCGGAGTTGCCCATCTGGAGCATTTAAAGTCCAGAGACGGTATTTTGAAAGCAAAAACGGAGATTTTCCTCTATATGAACCCGAACGGTTCCATTATCTTAAACGGGGATGATGATAAACTCTCAACCGTTCACCCTGCAAACGGAATCCAGCCGGTCTTCTTTGGTCTGGATGACAGCCGGGATTTTTATGCGGATCAGGTAGAATCCTGCGGACTGCGCGGTACCAATGCCGTCTTCCACACACCAAATTCAACCTTCTCTGCACATATCTCGATTCCGGGAGAACATATGGTTCTCAATGCACTTGCCGGCATTGCCGCAGGGTATGCACTGGGAATGAACGACGAAGAGATCAAAGCCGGCATTGAAGCTTTGGTTCCTCTGGCAGGACGTAACAATCTGATCGAGACAGATTCCCTTACGATCATTGATGACTGCTACAATGCCAATCCGGCTTCCACAAAAGCATCTCTGGATGTTCTTGCAAAGGCAGACACTCGTCAGGTTGCAGTCCTTGGCGATATGTTTGAACTGGGACCAACAGAAAAACAGATGCACTATGAGGTCGGAAAATATGCTGCTGACCTTGGCATCGATATACTTGTCTGCATCGGACAGCTCTCAGAACATATGGCAACCGGCGCAAGTGAACAGTGTTCCAAAACACAGGTATTTTATTTTGAAACAAAAGATGACTTTTTCGAACAGGCAGACCGCATTTTAAATCCAAAGGATACAGTTCTTGTCAAAGCTTCCAATGGTATGAAGTTTTCCGAGATCGTCAATGTACTAAAAGAGAGGTAACATATGGACTACCAGATGCTCGTTCTTGATCTGGACGGCACTTTGACCAATTCCAGAAAAGAACTTACAGAACCGACAAAACAGGCACTCATCGAGATTCAGGAGGAAGGAAAGAAAGTTGTACTTGCCAGCGGACGCCCGATCAACGGTATCGTTCCTCTGGCAGAAAAGCTGAATCTTTCCAAATACGGCGGATATATGCTCTCCTTCAACGGAGCCAGGATTACCCAGTGCTCTACCGGAGAGATCATCTATAATCGTACCCTGCCTGCCGACGTGATTGCGCCGATCTATGAAATTACATCCACCTATCCGGGACTGGATATTCTGACTTATGACGGGAACCAGATTCTGTCCGGTATTGCTTCCAACGAATATACCGAAAAAGAATCTTTTATCAATAAAATGGAAATCGTACAGGTACCGGATTTCGTATCCCGACTGACTTTCCCTGTCAACAAACTGTTGATTGCAGGAGAACCGTCTATCTTGGAAGAACTGATGCCGCACCTCCAGCAGAAGTTTCATAAGCTGCTGAATATTTACCGGTCTGAGCCGTTTTTCCTGGAGATCATGCCACAGAATATCGACAAAGCATACTCTCTGCAAAAACTGCTAAACAGCATCGGACTGACTGCAGATTCTATGATCTGCTGCGGAGATGGCTTCAATGACATTTCCATGATCGAATACGCCGGACTTGGCGTTGCCATGGAAAACGCACAGCCGATCGTCAAAGAAACGGCTGATTTTATCACGAAATCCAATGATGAAGATGGGATTTTACATGTGATCAATACGTTTTTACGGTAACCTGATTATAAAGACTATAAAAGAAGGGGAAGACTGCACGTTATAAATTGCAGGCTTCCCCTTTTATGAAGGTTCCTTTCAGTTCCACTATCGTTGGGTTTAATTATGTCATGTTCTTCATTTTATATCCATGCTAAGCTTGTTAAAGATTCGTAAGCATTTTGTAAAACCTCCTGTTTTGCAAAACATTGATTACACACTATCCTCATATTTTTAAAAAATATTATAACAAAACGAAATCAGAAACGGCACCAGTGCGGAACAGATCACTCCGTTAAACACAGACAGTACCACGGTCTCTTCGTTCGTATACCGTATCATCATCGGCAGTGTCGTATCTTCACTGGTTGCTCCCGCCGGCGCAATACAGGTATAATAATTCAGTTTTTTCGAAATCCATGGGATGCTGAAAAATGAAAATATCTCCCGCAGCAGATTACTTAAAAATGCGATACTTCCCGCCTGTGCTCCCGCCAGATTGCCAATGGTAACCCCGGAAAGGCTGTACCATCCAAGTCCACTGGCAATGGCTGTACTCTCACCAAGCGGCATCCCTGTCAGAAGTCCTCCCGCGATTCCTCCTAAAATAGAGCCAACTACGATTCCCAGGGGAATCACAAAAATTTTAATATGATATTCCTTGATCTTACTGACAATCCCCTGATTAAAACCAATGCTGATTCCTACCAGAAACATCAGCAGGTATAAGATCATATCTTTATTCGAAGTAATCCAGGATACGATCACGTTCTCGTCCAATCCTGTCATTCCGCAGGCAATGCCGCCAAGCAGCGCAATAATTGCCAGATATACCATGTCTATTTTCTCCCCTTTCCAGTCTTTTTATTTTCTAAAAAACGTCTGGTCAGAGGATAGACCAGAAGAACCGATCCCACAGACGGCAGCAAAAAGAAAATCACACTCTGAATTCCCAATGTAGAAAGTTCTTCCAGAAAGTTTTCCCGGCTTCCCAGCAGAACTCCCATGGAAAAAATCAGAAACAGTGTGCACACTACCTGCAAGATCTGATTCCACCTGTTTAAATTGCATGGCAATAAAAATTTGCCGGCCAGCACTCCAATACACATAATCACAATAACATCCATCGTTTGTATCCCCGTTCTTTCTCTCCTTTTCAGGTGTATAAAAAACACCCCATTCGTACAAGGATATCACGAAAAATATGTTATCGTCAATGTCCTATAAGTCCAGAGTTTCCAGGACTTTTTTCAATTCCGCGGCAGACTGTCTCAGTTTCTTGTGCTCTTTTTCATCCAATGGAATCTCAAGCACCTGCTCTGCTCCTTTCTGGGAAACCAGAGTCGGAACACTGATACAAAGATCTTCCAATCCATATTCGCCCTCCATCAGACTGGAAACTGGCAGAACAGAATTTTCATCACGGATAATACTTTCTGCAATTCTGCCTACTGCCATAGCTACTCCGTAATAGGTCGCACCCTTTCGCTCAATGATCTCATATGCACTGTCGCGAACTTCTTTATAAATCCGCTCCATTGCCGCATCATGCTCATAATGGCCGCGCAGCTCACAGAAATCATGGATATCAATTCCCGCAACATTCGCACTGCTCCAGACAGCCAGCTCACTGTCTCCATGCTCTCCGATGATAAACGCATGAACACTTCTGCTGTCCACATCCAGATGTTCACTCAACAGATAGCGAAATCTTGCAGAATCCAGAACTGTTCCGCTTCCAAACACACGCTCTTTTGGATAACCGGAAATCTTCAATGCCGCATATGTCAGAATATCCACCGGGTTTGCCACGATCAGAAGGTTTCCCTCAAAATTTCGTTTTGTAATCTCCGGAATAATTGATTTGAAGATCGCCACATTTTTGTGTACTAAATCCAGTCTTGTCTCTCCCGGTTTCTGGTTTGCTCCCGCTGTAATGATGATCAACGCACAGTCACTGATATCATCATAATCGCCTGCGTAAATCTTCATGGAATGAACAAACGGTCTTCCATGACTGAGGTCCATAGCCTCGCCTTCCGCCTTCTCCTTGTTCGCATCGATCAGAACCAGCTCTGAAAACAATCCTTTCTGCACCAGCTGAACGCCGTAGATGCTCCTACAAATCCACATCCTATCACTGCTGCTTTTTGAATATTTATCATATCGATCTCCCTCACTTTTTGTTTAAAATAATAACTATTACTGTTTTAAACCCTACCATAAAACTAGGAATTATGCAATTCTTTTTCCTGAATTTTCCTGATTGTGTTAAAAAAAGAACAACATTCCAGTTTTGTAACCTCTCTACTAGAATGTTGTTTTTTTCTGAAATTATTCTTTTTTAACCGATTACCTGATGATTCAGCCATTTTTTATTTTTCAGCCGAATCGCATAAATGATTCCACGTACAGACCAGTCTGCAAACATTCCGATCCATACCGCCATCGGTCCCATTCCGAATCCTCTTGCGAGAATCATTGCAAGAAGCACTCTGCAAAACCACATCGAAAGTACTGATACGGTCATTGTAAACTTCACATCTCCAGCCGCACGGAATCCATATGCCGGAATGAAAGAAAATACCCATGCAACAGGTTTGACAATCGTGATCCAGGTTACCATATGAATACAAAGTCTTGCACTCTCCGCTTCCATTCCCCCGAATTTTGTAATTGGATAGACGAGAATATACATCACAAGACAGGAAATTACAATTACGACCTCTGAAACAATACTCAGCTTTTTCACATAATAAATCGCTTCATCCTTACGACCGGCGCCGAGACTTTCTCCCACAACGGTCATCAGCCCGACACCAACTCCGATCGCCAGGATTCCATTCAGATTTTCAATCAGATTTGCCATTCCCTGAGCCGCAATGGCAGCCGTTCCCATCAGAGAAACTGTAGACTGGATTGCCAGCTTTCCAAACTGGAACATACTGTTTTCAATTCCTGAAGGAATTCCGATATTCAAGATTCTTCTGATCTCTTTCCACTGCGGACGAATCGTAAAGTAATCGTACACGGGGATTTCCAGATCTGGTTTTCGAAGTTTGTACATAACTACAAACATGGCAAACAATCTTGCAAGCATTGTTGCGCAGGCAGAGCCTGCCACACCAAAATGAAGCCCCCATACAAACCAGATATTCAGTACGGCATTTACAATATTCGAACAAATCGAGATTTTCATCGGAAGACTGCTGTTCTCCTGTGCTCTCAGGATACAGGAACCGTCATCATACAATGCAATAAACGGATAAGAGATGGCGGAAAAGAAAAAGTACTGCTTTGCATTTGCCATCACGCTCTCCTCGACTTCTCCGAAGATCAGCCCCAGAATCTGTCCATTAAATAAAAGACAGATAACTGCGATCAACACTGACAAACAAAATGTGATAAAAATCAGCTGTCTCGCTGCCTCTTTTGCATGATCCTGCTTTTTGCATCCCAAATAATGTGAGCAGACTACCGTTCCCCGGATGCCAGTGCAAAAAATGCCTGTACGATCAGAATATTGATGGAATCCACCAACGTCACCGCTGAAATAGCTGCCGAACCAAGATTACTGACTACCAGAGTATCCACGGTTCCCATAAAGGAATTCAAAAGCTGATCGATTGCAAGCGGAATCAATAGAGCCGCCATTTTCTTGTTATCAATAGATGCTTTTGTGCATCCACTTTTTTGCCCCCTCTTTATGTTCTGTCAAATCATTTTGATCAAATACGTTCTTAGGATACACCCATAGTTTCTATTATGCAAGAATAGAGAACAAATCTTGCAGATTTATCTTCTCACGTATTCTCTATCCTCTTTTATGAACATCAAAACAAATCCTGCCAGCAGCAGTATCGCCGCAATCCAGATCGTCCGATCACCAATCTGCCGGATGAATAATGCTCCCATGGCCGCTCCAACCGCAAAAACCAGAATTACAAAGTAATAATGCATACTTTTTTTCTTCAGTTCCTGATTGCCCGTTACCTGATATTTACAGAGCATTTCTGTCGCACTTCGCATATTTCCGATACACATGGTCGTTGCACACGGAATCCCGTGGAATTTCCGGAAGGCATTTACCTGCATCGCACAACTGAATGACATCATCGCATTGGCCGGTACATTCATACTCTGCGGAAACAAGCCTACCAAAAACAGCAATATGATCTGAATGATCAGCACAATCTGTCTCCAGTGGATTTTTTCGCTTTCTTTGCACAGATTCTGAATGCGGACTGCCACATAAACACCACTGATAAACGCCAGCAACGGAATCAGATAATGACGCGCAACGCCCCAGTTTCCCTCTGCAAGATTCTGTCCCAAAAGTACAATATTTCCTGTCTGGGCATTGGCAAATACTTTGCCTCTGCAATTATAAGAATAGGCATCCTGCAAACCACCGGCCAATGTAAGAAATATTGCCAGCGGCATGGATTCTGACATCTGTCCTTTTGCTTTCATTTCTAAACACCTCTTTTTTTGCAGATATCAAACAGACAACATCTGTCACAATATGGTGCTGTCCTTGCAGTACAGATTTCTCTTCCATGATATACAAGACGATGGCAAAAGCTGCTGCCCTCCTCCGGAGGAATGATCTTCCACAAAGCCATCTCTACCTTTTTCGGCTCTTTGATCCCATCTACAAGTCCCATTCGATTGACCAGACGGATACAGTGTGTATCTGTCACGATCGCCGGTTTTCCGAATACATCGCCCATGATCAGATTGGCACTTTTTCTTCCGACTCCCGGAAGTTTTAATAATGCATCAAAATCATCCGGCACTTCTCCATGATACTCATCACGCAGAATCCTCATACAGGCGCTGATATCTCTCGCTTTGCTTTTCCCAAGCCCGCAAGGTCTTACGATTGCTTCAATCTCCTGTGGATCTGCTTCTGCCAGTGCATTTACATCTGGAAACTTTGCATACAGATCTTTTACAACAATATTGACTCTCTCATCTGTACATTGTGCTGCCAGACGCACTCCTACCAGAAGCTTCCACGCCTCACTGTGGTCATAATCGAGCGTACAATCCGCATCCGGATACGCCGTGCGAAGTCGTTCTATGATCTCCAGTGCAAGTTGCTTTTTTGTCATATGTAATCAACTCCTCTTTTACTATGGTAAACTTTTATTTTTTTCACAATCCGTTTTTTATCATAGCACAAAACAGCCGACATACCAACAGGTACGCTGACTGTTTTTTAATATCTTCCATTTATACACGATTTCTGTACTTTCTGCTAAAAATAACCAATATCACAATATCCACTCCCATCGCCACTGCTGCCACACACCATGCCGCATTGACTCCGTTCCATTCGGTCAGCACTCCCAGAAGATTCATAATAATAAATCCGGCAACACTCTGAATCGTACTGAAGATCGAACTGTAAGCAGATCTTGTCTCACTTTCTATACAATCGCACATCCAGGTTGAAGTGGCAGATTGTTCCACACCAAATCCAAATTCAATCAATCCCGCTCCCATCACAAAACCCGGAAAAGAGGGTAATACAAAAAGAAGTACAAACCCTAAAATACTAATAATAATTCCTGCAATGGATGTTCCTAAATTACTGATCTTCCGGGTAAAAATGCTTACTGCATAATTCCCCAACATCAGAAGTACCATAAATACCAGCAAGAAAAATGCCAGATATTTGGTCTCGATATGGATCACCTCTGTTGCATAAATCTGCCAGAATAAGACAAATGCTACAAAAGGAACATGGCACACGATCGTCCGCAAAGATAACAAAAGTAATTTTTCTTCTTTAATGAACGACTTTGCCTGAAGCTGCAGCATCCGGAATATATTATTCCCCTTTACCCGTCCATAGTTATCCTGTCCGAACAGCAATGCAACAATTCCTGCTCCAATTGAGATACATCCCGCCGTTATGATCGGCAGCCGCTGATTGACTCCAACCAGAAAATAGGATGCGATCGAGGCAGCTACCGCAAAAAATCTGACTCCTGCCTGAAGTTTTGGCAATATTTGATTTCTTTCTTCATATATACCATGTCTGATCATCTGATCTACCAGCCATGCTGACGGAGCTCCGGAAATCAGCGCCAGTCCTAGCGCCATAAAAACCATAGCAGGAAGAAACGTCCAGAAATTTACTGCAAACGCATACAGCAAAATCCCCGTTCCCCACACAATAAATCCATACCCCGTAATTTTCTTCCTGCCGATCTTATCCGAGATTGTTCCCGTAGGATAATCAAATACAGCCTGCAAAATCTGTTGAATACTGAACAAATTTGAAATCTGAGCAATCGATAAATCCTGAGCACGCATAAATGCAACATACGTAGCACCAAAAAGCTTGTCTGCCAATTCATACAGAGACATCATACTCACATACAGATTTCGGGTTTCACGAAATTCTTTGTCACTATGGTCTGATCCAGTCATCCTCATCCTCCTCACATATTTTTTATCTTCTAATCTATCACATTCTGATATTTTTTCAATACTTCAGGGGATGATATCACTTTTTCCTATGCTACAACATTCGTATCTCTGAAATACTGCGGTGTCATACCTGTATACTTTTTAAACGTCCGTGTGACAAATCATAAAAACTCAATCTCCGTGCGATTTCTCCTACCGGTACGCCCGACTGGAGCATCATCTTCGATTCTTCAATTTTTCTCTGATTGACATATTCATTAATGGATATCTCTACTTCCTCCTTAAATCTGCGACGAAGAGCACTTTCTGACAAATAGAACTGCTTTGCAAGCTCTGTAACTTTAATCGTGTCATAAATTTTCAAGTTAATATGTTGCAGGATACATCGGATCAGTGATGTTCTTGCCTGATTGGAAACACCATGAAGCTCTTTTGTAAAATGTATGATTGCAGTGTCTCTCGTTCCCATTTCTGCAAGACCACTTTTTAATAATTCCAGGTCGCCCTGACTGACAAGATTCATGATCTTATTTTCATAATAAAATGTATACTGCTCTACCCAGAATGTCTCATATGCTGTATCTTCTGCTGATTTCCGCACCAACTCCAGCTGATTTTCGCCCACTTGTTTATGCAGCTCTTCAGAATAAATCTCTTCCAAATTCATATCAAACAAAAATCCAAGAAGAATCAGATAATCCCGAATATCTCCCAGTGGATATACCGGAAGTGAAGAGTAATATTCCCAGCATTCTTTTTCTGACAAAATTTTCTTATTTTCCGGAGTCAGATTGTCATATACATGAGAAAACTCTGTACTGGTAACATTATTTATTCGAAACGCTCCAATTACAATTCTGACATCCTGATACCATAAGCACAGAAAAATTTCATTTAACATCCCGCTGTAAAACCGTACAACCTCATCTGAAATATTTTTTTCTTTAAATTCATATGAAATCGGATGCTTATAAATTGATTTGTAGCTTTTCAAAACCCGATTTGTCTCTCTTTCCAATATCCATATGGGCATTTTCAACATCACATGTAACGATTTGATTTTCTTTAAATCCTGTTCACTCAAATCCATATATCCCTCTCCTCTTTCATTTTCTATTCATACGGTACTTTCCTTCATTATTACATAATCAGAGTTGTTTTACCACGCTGCTTTTTGAACTTCCAACATAATTCAGAAATACTGTCACCTTCTTCAGCATTCTCACAAGACCCACAAGATCTCATTTTTAAATAATCATGCGGGTCTTTGTTGGTGTATTATTTTGATATGAAACACATATCACTTAATAATTTTCTGTATTGTAGTTTCCTTTAGTTCATTTTCAAAATGCTCCTGCATTTTGAGGTACGTTTCTCTCAAACGACATGCCTCTGTTGCAAAACAGCTGCAATACCGGTCATCCTCAAGGCATCGATTCCATTTCATGGTTCTTTCCATGGTATCCATAATCTCGAATAAATTAATCTGTTCTGTCTCTTTTTGCAAAATATACCCGCCATGAATTCCCGTATTTATGGCCAAAATTCCCGCATGATTCAATTTCCTCATAATCTTATAAATAAAAGGCTGTGAAATTTTCAGATTCTCTGACAACTCTCTGGATGACACTATTCTCCGCTGCTTTGCCATATAGATGACTATACGAATGGCATAGTCTGTTGCAATATTCAATTGCATCTTATTCCTCCTTTCAAAAGGCTGAACAGTAATAGTGTTTTTTTGCTGTCATATTTTTCCACCATCATGTCTTTCGCCTCTTTCTTTATTAATACATACTAAACCGCCACGCTACACTTTTACCTGAAAGGAGTCAGTTCTTACATGCATTTCTCAATTTATACATTGTCGGACGAAGATATTTTTTCAATCCTTTTTTCTTTAGGTCTTCTCAAAAACGGTCAACGGCGTATAATTAAAATTAACCGCAGCGGTTAAGGAGGAA
>ENA-OQBJ01000275-OQBJ01000275.1-human-gut-metagenome-genome-assembly--contig:-NODE-275-length-27926-cov-5.255009_pt1 | contig 27926 bp, 27 predicted proteins | sample MGYA00242743_ERZ504545 | MGnify/ENA primary metagenome ERZ504545 (study PRJEB26092, sample SAMD00036252) | human gut metagenome | host: Homo sapiens | study: EMG produced TPA metagenomics assembly of...
ATTTATTTTTGCTTTTCTGAAAATAGATTCCTTTTATAATATTATTCAATAAATATCATCATCAAAAATTCAAAGGATTGAAGACAAAAAATCAGAAAGTCACTGACTGTAAGACAAAAAACGGAACTGTTGCATTAATGAAATTCATTTTCAACTGCTGCAACAGTCCCATTTATAACATTTACAATCCGTTATTATTCTTTCTCGTCCTTTGCCTCTACATATCCACATGTCTCCTGGCTGCAGACAAGCTTATTCCCCTTTTCCACCATATAGCTTCCACATTTCGGGCATTTCTTTGCTGATGGTTTCTGCCAGGACATGAAATCACAATCCGGATTATCCTCACATCCGTAGTACTTACGTCCTTTTTTGGTTTTCTTAAGAACAATCTCTTTTCCACATTTCGGACATGCCACCCCGATCTTCTCAAAATATGGTTTGGTATTTTTGCATTCCGGAAATCCCGGACATGCAAGGAATCGTCCATGAGGACCATATTTGATCACCATATGTCTGCCACAGTTTTCGCAGATCACATCTGTCACTTCATCCTGAATATCAACCTTTTCAAGTTCTTCCTCTGCAGCATCTACATCCTTCTTCAGATCCGGATAGAAGTTGCTTACTACTGTCTTCCACTTTACAGTTCCTGCTGCCACACAGTCCAGAAGCCCTTCCATAGTCGCAGTGAAGTTTACATCTACAATACTCGGGAAAGCCTGTTTCATAATATTATTGACAACTTCCCCCAACTCTGTAACATACAGGTTCTTCTGTTCTTTTGCAACATAACGGCGGCTGATGATCGTTGTGATCGTCGGCGCATAGGTACTTGGACGTCCGATCCCCAGTTCTTCCATAGTCTTGACCAGAGATGCCTCTGTATAATGTGCAGGCGGCTGCGTGAAATGCTGTTCTGGTTTCAGTTCCTTAAGACTAAGCTTCATTCCTCTTTCAAGACTCTGATTCAGAACATTTCCTTTTTTCTGGTCCTCTTCATCTGTGTATACAGACATAAATCCGTCAAATATGATCTTGGAGGCAGAGACTGTAAAAATATACTGGTCTGCACCAATCTTTACAGATGTTGTTTCGTATTTTGCAGGAGCCATTCTGCTGGCCGCAAAACGTCTCCAGATAAGCTGATACAGTCTGAACTGATCTCTTGAAAGAGATTCCTTCAGTACAGCCGGTGTACGGCTGATGTCTGTAGGACGGATCGCTTCGTGAGCATCCTGGATCTTCTGTCCCTTTTTCACAGCTTTCTCAGACTTTGAAACATAATCCTCTCCGTACTGAGCAGTGATATATTCTCTTGCAGCAGCATCTGCTTCCTCCGAGATTCGGGTGGAATCTGTACGCAGATAAGAGATCACACCTACCGTTCCATTTCCTTTGATATCAATTCCTTCATACAGCTGCTGTGCCAGACGCATTGTCTTCTGTGTGGAAAAGTTTAAGGTCTTGGCTGCTTCCTGCTGTAAGGTACTTGTAGTAAAGGGAAGCGGTGCATTCTTGATCCTCTCGCCTTTCTTTACTTCATTGATCTCATATTCTTTATCTTTCAGAGAGGCCAGAAGTTTATCCATTTCCTCTTTGCTGTGGATATCCATCTTTTTATCTGTTCCATAAAACTTCGCCTGCAGCGGTTTCTTCTCACCCTTCACCTGAAAATCTCCCTCCAGGCTCCAGTATTCTTCCGGAATAAACGCATTGATCTCATCTTCTCTGTCACAGATGATACGAAGCGCAACAGACTGTACGCGCCCCGCACTTAAGCCTCTCTTGACTTTTGCCCAGAGAAGCGGCTGATGGTATAACCTACCATACGGTCAAGCATACGTCTTGCCTGCTGTGCATCTACCAGATCCATATCCAGGTCTCTGGCCTGTTTGATTGATGATTTTACTGCTGTCTTGGTAATCTCGTTAAAGGTAATCCTGTGCATCTTCTTCGGATCTTCTTTTAATGCCTGCATCAGATGCCAGGAAATTGCCTCTCCCTCGCGGTCAGGGTCAGTTGCAAGATAAATCTTATCTGCTTTCTTTGCAGCCTTGCGAAGCTTTGCAAGCAGTTCTCCCTTTCCTCTGATCGTTATATATTTGGGTTCAAAATCATGCTCAACATCAATTCCGAACTGACTCTTCGGGAAATCACGACATGTCCGTTAGAAGCTTCCACATCGTAATTCGCACCGAGAAATTTCTTTATTGTTTTCACTTTTGCAGGTGATTCTACTATCACCAGATATTTCGCCATGCTACCTCTCCTAGTCGTAATCTGTTATTCTTCACAGTGTCCCTGAACGGGCACATTGCCTGACAACGATATTGTTACATATGAAAATCGCCCTGCGCCGCAGAAACGTGAAGCACAATAATCATAAATCGTCAACTGTCTTTTACATAATAATGTCTCCCGCTCTCTCTTATGAGCCCGCAGTGTCAGTTCCACAAGACAGTTGCTTACCTGTGCCGGGGAAAAGCCTGTTTTTCTCACAATGTAGTCGGGATTTTTTGGTCGTAAATCGAGACAACTATACACCATATTCAAATCTCTTGCAAGTCCCAAGTTGTTTTTTTCACCGTTTTGTGTTACTTTTTCCATCGAAATTCCAAGTTCTTCCAGCATAATTTCCGGACAGTATGCAATCCCTGCGCCGTCGTAGATCAGCTTATGACAGCCTCTGCTAAGTTCATCTGTCACTGCCCCCGGAATCGCATAGACCATCTTTCCCTGTTCCAGTGCAAATCCCGCAGTGATCAGCGAACCGCTGTTTTCTTTTGCTTCCACTACCAGAACCGCGTCTGACAAAGCACTGATGATCCGGTTTCGCGCCGGGAAATGCCAGGAAACAGGTCCTGAACCCAGTGGACATTCACTGATGATCCCACCATTTTCCCATAAGATCCTCTCATAGAGTTTTCTGTTAGATTTCGGATAGCATACATCAACACCACTTCCAAGCACCGCAAATGTAGGCATCTTTCCTTCCAGTGCGCCTTTATGTCCTTCTGAATCAATGCCAAGTGCCATACCGCTGATAATCTGGACTCCAGCTACACTTAACGCTTTCGCATACCGGAATGCCTGCATCCTTCCATAAGGACTGCACATTCTGGCACCGATCACTGCCACCGTTCTTCTCTTAGGATCAGGAAGTCTGCCTTTTACATAAAGCTTTGCCGGCATGGAGGAATACTGCTTCATTATCTGAGGATATTCCGGATCTGATTTCTCAATACATCGTATCTGACCTGTACTGTATTCTTCTGTATGATTATTTTTCACATCAGTTCTTTCCATATAAAATACCTCACTGACCTTTATTTTATGACAGAATCTTTGTCAAATGCCCTGTACGAAAGTGCTTCTCCGATATGATGACCGGCAATCATTTCTTCCCCTTCCATATCCGCAATTGTTCTGGCTACCTTCAGGATCCTATGATAGGATCTGGCACTGAATGCAATTTTTTCAAAGGCTCTTGCCAGAAGTCGGGATGCGCTGTCTGTAAGAGGGCAGAATTTATCGATCAGACTGCTCTTCAGCTGCCCGTTAAAATTTATTTTCTCATCTTTATACCGTTCTTCTTGGATCTTCTGTACTTTTTCCACTCTTTTTCTGATAGCAGCGGAATTTTCTCCCTTTCTTCCACAGTGAAGCTGTGAAAAAGAAACCGGCGGTACCTCAGTGCTGATATCAATTCTGTCCAGAAGGGGGCGACTGATTTTTCCCATATAATGTATGATCTCACCTGCTGTACAGGTGCATCTGTTTAAATCCGGATAATAACCGCAGGGACAGGGATTCATCGCTGCACATAACATAAAATCCGCCGGAAAGTTATAAGTTCCGCTTGCTCTGGCTATCTGGATCACTTTATCCTCCATGGGCTGTCGCAGAAGTTCCAGACTTGCTCTGGAAAATTCCGGCATTTCATCCAGAAAGAGTACACCTTTATGCGCAAGAGTGATTTCGCCGGGTCTGGGATTACGCCCGCCTCCTGCAATTGCCTGCGGAGTACTTGTATGATGAGGGCTGCGAAATGGTCGCTCATCGATCAGAGGATGTTCTCTTGAAAGAAGTCCTGCAATACTGTAAATTCTGGTAAGCTCCAGCTTTTCTTCAAAGCCAAGCCCAGGCATGATCGTCGGCAGTCTTCTGGCAAGCATGGTTTTGCCCGTTCCCGGAGGTCCGATAAGAAGAAGATTGTGAAATCCGCTTACTGCAATTTCCGCCGCTCTTTTTGCCCCTTCCTGTCCTTCAATGTCTGAAAAATCCATTCCCATATCTGTATTTATAATAGAAGGAATTTCTTCCTGTATTTCCCTCTTCAGATAGGTTCCGGATTCTTAAGACACTCGACCAGTTCCCGTAAATTTTTTACTCCTGCTACCGGCACATCCCTGATCAGTCTTCCTTCTTTCAGATTCTCATAGGGAACTACGCAAAAACGACTGCCCAGACTTCTTGCACACAACACAATCGGCAGGATTCCGGATATCCCATGGATTTCTCCGTCCAGACCGATCTCCCCTGCCATCATAACTCTGCTGACAACCTGAGGCTGATCATCTCAAAAGCAGCCAACACTGCTGCTGCCACCGGTACATCAAAACCGGCGCCCTCTTTCTTCATGTCTGCAGGAGCAAAATTGACGGTAATTCTCTTTGGTGGAAACTGATAACCATTATTCTTGAGTGCTGTGCGTACCCGTTCCTGCGCTTCCTTTACCTGCGCAGAAGGAAATCCTACCATGATAAAGGAAGGAAGTCCGTTACTTACATCAGCTTCTACCTGCACAGGGCATACTTCCACCCCAAAAATTGCAGCTGATAATACACTTGCAAACAAATATAAACTCCTTTCTTCCGGCATAAATCTCCCCCGATATTTATGCTCGCCAAACAGCGGACGACTGAATAGTTACATCACTTAAATTGTATTGGAAATTATTTCAGAAATCAGATTTGAAAAAGATTATTTTTATAATAGACCATTTTGCTCTGTTTTGCAACCGTTCATTTTGTTCTGTTTTATACTTTTTTCAGTACATAATCTGCGAAGGCTTTTCACAGATCATGTTTGGGAGTACACTACAAAACAGAGAGGTGAACTATATGAAATTTCAGCGTATTCAGGATTTACGTACAGATGCTGACATGTCACAGAAACAGCTCAGCGAAATTCTTCACATCAGCCAACGTTCCTACTCTCACTATGAGACAGGTTCACGCAATATACCGGTTGAAATGCTTATCAGACTGGCAAATTATTACGATATAAGTGTTGATTATCTGGTAGGACGCACTGATAAAAAAGAGATGAATAAATAAGTAAAATCACTTTTTTAAATATAAAAGGATTCCTGTAACTGTTTATGTTACTGAATCCTTTTATATTTTTGTATCTTTTATTCTTTTATCATAACAGTATCCACAGAAGGATGGACTTTTGCACCCTCCGCTTTTGTCTTTGTCTTAATATTCACATAAAGGCGACCATTATCAAAGGTAAGATAACCCTTTGCTACATTTCCCAGCGAATCTGTAAACGAGAATCTGGTCGCGTTTCCTGCTACGGATTTCTTTACTTTTGCCTTACAGGAAGCTGTCTTTTTCTTATTTGTCTGCCAATAAGTGAATGTAACCGATTTCTGGCTGAGTTTTTTAATTTTGATCTTAACCCTGCCATTCTCACTGCGCCAGGTTCCCAGATAGTCCTCCGGGTTAAAAACATATGCCCTTTCCAGTACAGGTGTTGGTGTTACCGTAGGAATCGGCGTTGGGGTAGGTGTGGGTGTAGCTGCAGGTGTCGGTGTTACAGTGGGAACTCTTTCCAGTGCCGCGATCGCTTCTGCTTTTCTCTGCTCTCTGTCCACATTCTTTCTGTATTGAAGCAGCAGAGTGCCTGCCAGCATAAGCAGGATAAACAGGATAATTACTATTATCAGAAGTTTTATAAGTCTTTTTTTCTTTTTATTCCGTTTCTGTTTCCCGTTGTTTGTTACCGACAAATCTGCATCTCCTCTTCTGTTTCTTGTTCGTTACTTATTCTTTTCCATCCCAGCAATAGGTACAGAGTTTACATGGTGAAATTCCAATGGAAGCTTTCAGATCATCAAGTCTGTGGAATTTCAGTGATGTGAAATTCAGCTCCTTACGGATTTCTTCCAGCATTTCTTTATAATTTGTTGAATTTGGATCTGCATAGTCTGCCAGGACTTTATCACTGACATTCTCTCCCTCGCGTTTGGCGATCACACGTCTTGTGATCAGATCCATCTCCGATTTAGAACGTGAGAAATTCAGATATTTGCATCCATAAAGCAAAGGCGGACACGCAGGACGGATATGTACTTCCTTTGCACCATTTCTGTAAAGAAATTCCGTTGTTTCTCTTAACTGTGTTCCACGTACAATAGAATCATCGATCATCAGAAGACTCTTATCCTTGATCAGACGATGTACAGGAATCAGCTTCATTCTTGCGATAAGATTTCTCTGGCTCTGCTGTGTAGGCATAAATGATCTTGGCCAGGTTGGTGTATATTTGATAAACGGACGGGCAAAAGGCACACCGGACTGGTTCGCATATCCGATTGCATGGGCAATACCGGAATCCGGAACACCGGCTACAATATCAGGATTTACTTCTCCCCTGTCTCTTTTGGCCAGCATATCACCGCAATGATAACGCATTTCTTCTACATTCACACCCTCGTAGGCAGAAGTAGGATATCCATAATATACCCAGAGGAAAGAACAGATTCGCATCTCTTCCCCTGGTTTCTGCAGGGTTTCCACACCGTCCGGAGTCACTGCAACAATTTCTCCGGGGCCCAGTTCTTTCAGGTCTTCATATCCAAGATTCAGGTATGCAAAGCTTTCAAAAGATACACAACAGGCATCTTCTTTCTTTCCCACGATCAGTGGAGTCCTTCCCAGACGGTCACGTGCTGCCAGAATCCCCTTTGGTGTCAGAATCAGCATGGTCATGGAACCTTCTATCACTTCCTGCGCATAACGGATTCCCTCAATCATGTTGTCTTTCTGATTGATCAGTGCAGCTACCATTTCTGTGGGATTTACGCTTCCTCCACTCATTTCCAGAAAATGAGTGCATCCGTTTTTAAAACAGTTGGCAATCAGTTCATCCATGTTATTGATCTTTCCAACTGTGGTAATTGCAAAGTTGCCAAGATGAGAGCGCACCAGAAGAGGCTGAGGTTCATTATCTGAAATACATCCGATTCCCAGATTTCCCTCCATCTCACCAATGTCACCATCAAATTTGGTCCTGAACGGCGCATTTTCAATGTTATGAATCACGCGGTCAAAACCACGTTTCTTATCATACACTGCCATTCCGCCTCTGCGTGTTCCCAGATGGGAATGATAATCAATTCCGAAGAAAAGGTCCAGAATGCAACTGGACTTTGATGCTACTCCAAAAATTCCACCCATTATCGTATTCTCCTTTTGTTCATCATCTTCAGGCAACTTTTATCATAATCCTCTTCGATAATCCATTTAAAAAGATTACTATAGCCCGTTTCATAACGTTTTCCTTCACTATAACAGTTCTTATCCTGCCAAATTGCTGTAAAAACAGTTATATCACACAACACTCCCATTATATAGAATGAAAATTTAGAAGTAAAGAGTTTTAATCTTATTTCTTTTCCTTGATGATACCTGTTCTGTATGCATCCAGCAGCTGGATCAATTCCTGTATTCTCTCTTTCAGCGCATGACCTGTATCTGTATCACCCACAAGCTGGCGTCTGGACATGTAGCTGACTGCCACGCGGTTCGATACAATATCAGTCTCTCTTGCCACAGCATCTGCTTTGGACGTAAACGGTTCATGAGCAGTAAGATTCAGTCCATAGGAATTATAGATCAGCGTATATCCGGCAATTCCCGTTACTTTCTGATATGGCTTGGAAAAACCACCGTCAATCACGATAACCTTTCCATCACATTTTACAGGACTTTCTCCTTCACTCTGGTGTACCGGAACATGGCCATTGATGATATGCCCTTTTTCCGGATCCAGACCAAATTCACGAAGCATATTATCTACCACTTCTTCATTCTCCCAGAGGCGGTAATAAGCATTCTTCTTCTCTTCATGTGTAGAAGGATCCTCTATGAAATATCTTTCAAAAGTACTCATCTTGCTCTTGCCAAACAATGGTGAATTCGGAGCTGCCCAGATATACCACATAATATCTCTGCCCTTCTTCTGTTCTTCTTTTCCTACAGAATAGAATGCTCTGCGCACATAGGTTTCCAGTACATCGTACAGTTCTTTTCCCTTGTAGCTTTTTCCATAAATCTGTACTTCCCGGAATGTTCCGTCTTCATTCAGAGGAATGCTTCCATGAAACAGAAGATTTCCGTTATATACTGTATAAAGCCCACCTTTATCAAGTAGGAGACGGATGTGGTTTTGCAGTTTTTCACAGTTTCTGAATGCAGAGGACAGTTTGTCCATAACTTCTTTTTCTCCGGCTGTAAGTTCGTATGGATGTTTCCAGTCAATAGTCGGAAAATTATTGTCGCGAAGCGGATATTCTTTTCCGTCAGGCAGTGTGATCGTCCCTTTTTCCGGATTGATCCGATGAAGAAGTGCTCTGTCTTCCATCTGGAATTCTTTATGTCTGCGCACCAGTTTACCTTCTAATTTAAACTGGATCACAGCAATAGCCTTGTGCATTTTTTTGCCCAGTTCTTCCTCAAGAACATTATAATTGGAAGCACCTTTCCTAGCAAAAATCTCGCAGGATCATCCTTATACGCCTCCATCACAAAGGTCGCCAGAGGAAGCATATTGATTCCGTATCCATCCTCAAGAATATCCAGATTTCCGTAACGGATACTGTTTCTTACCACTGTTGCAATACAGGCTTTCTGTCCTGCTGCCGCACCCATCCAGACAACATCATGGTTTCCCCACTGAATATCCAGGGAGTGATACTGCATCAGGCGATCCATAATGAAATGTGGAGCAGGACCTCTGTCATAAATATCCCCCAGAATATGTAAGTGATCCACGACCAGACGCTGGATCAGTTCTGCAAGCGCAATGATAAAATTCTCCGCACTGCCGATCTCAATGATCGTATTTACAATGGAATCATAATATGCCTCTTTATCGAGAACTTCCGCTTTCTCTGTGATCAGTTCTTCGATCACATAGGCATAATCTGTGGGAAGAGCTTTTCGTACTTTGGACCTGGTATATTTGGAGGCTGTTGTCTTACAGATTTCAATAAGACGGTAGAGCGTGATCTTATACCAGTTTTCCATATCTTCTTCCGTATCTTTGACAAGATCCATCTTCTCTTTCGGATAATAAATCAGAGTTGCCAGAGAACGCTTATCATTGTTACTTAATGTGTGTCCAAACACATCATCAATCTTCTTCCTCACTGCACCGGAACCATTTCTGAGCACATGTGAAAATGCCTGATACTCCCCATGAAGGTCTGACATAAAGTGTTCCGTTCCCTTGGGCAGATTCAGGATTGACTGAAGATTGATAATCTCCGTAGATGCCTTTCCGATTGTAGGATAAATTTCTGCAAGTCTCTGTAAATATCTAAGTTCGTCTTTCTTCATATCCATCTCCTGTTATCATATATTATGATGTCAGGGCATTTTATGTTGCTGTCTGCGCCATGCCCTGCAACACACTTTGCGGTCACAGAATTTATGCTCATCCTGTAAAGTCAAATAATGACATCTGGTTCGACTGCGGGATATCTCCGAATAATTTCAGATCATCCATCAGATCAATAACTGTTTTGCTGACTTTGGTTCTGTCGCGGAAGTCGTCTTTTGACAAGAATTTTCCCTGTTTTGCAGCATCAACCACTGCATCTGCCGCCTTATCTCCCAGTCCGTCAATAGTTGCAAGTGACGGCATCAGTTTCCCATCCACGATTTGAAATCTCTGTGCCTTGGCAGTATAAAGATCAATCGGTACAAATTCAAATCCACGTGCGTACATTTCCTGTACAATACGCATATCCTTCAGGGTATCCAGTTCTTTTTTAGATGCTGAATCACCTTTTTTGCGAATTTCTGCCATATAATACTCCAGGCGTTCCTTTCCCATACACATCAGCTCATAGGAGAACGCTGTGGCGCGGATACTGAAATATGCCGCATAGTATGCCAGTGGCTGAAACACCTTATACCACGCAATTCTGTACGCCATCATAACATATGCTGCTGCATGAGCCTTCGGGAACATATACTTGATCAGCTTACAGGACCAGATATACCAATCCGGAACTCCATGCTCTTTCATGGTCTCGATCCACTCATCACGAAGACCTTTTCCCTTACGGACACTCTCCATGATCGTAAACGCAAGGCCACTTTCCACTCCTTTTCCGATAAGGTAGATCATAATATCGTCTCGGGTACAGATAGCTGTGGAAATGGTCGCCTTACCCTCCTGGATCAACACCTGGCATTACCCAGCCATACATCCGTACCATGAGAAAGCCCTGCAATACGGATCAGGTCAGAGAAGTATTTCGGCTTGGTGTCAATAAGCATCTGCATGGCGAAATCTGTACCAAATTCCGGGATTCCCAGACATCCGAGCTTACATCCGCCAATATCTTCCGGTTCAATTTTCAAAGCCTTGGTACTTGCAAACAATGACATGACATCCCTCTGATCCAGGGGGACATCCCTGGCACTGATTCCCGTTAAATCCTCCAGCATTCGGATCATAGTGGGATCATCGTGTCCAAGTATATCAAGCTTCAGCAGGTTTCCGTCAATAGAATGGTAATCAAAATGTGTGGTGATAATGTCACTGTTCACATCATTCGCAGGGTGCTGGACAGGAGTAAATTTCTCAATCTCCTCACCTACAGGAAGTACGATAATGCCTCCCGGATGCTGTCCTGTTGTACGCCGCACGCCTGTACATCCCTGTACGATGCGGTTGATCTCACAGTAACGTTTATGCACACCACGCTCTTCAAAATAATTCTTCACATAACCAAATGCAGTTTTCTCCGCAAGCGTACCGATAGTCCCTGCCTTGAATGTCTGCCCCTTACCAAAAATAACCTCTGTATATCTGTGTGCATTAGCCTGATACTCTCCTGAAAAGTTAAGGTCAATATCCGGTTCCTTATCTCCCTTGAATCCAAGGAATGTCTCAAAAGGAATGTCAAACCCTTCTTTTTTCATCCTAGTTCCACATTTCGGACAGATCTTATCCGGCATATCACACCCCGCCATACCTGCATACTGCTTTACTTCCGGTGAATCAAAATCACTGTATTTACAGTCCGGATTAGGACAGAGATAATGCGGCGGCAGAGGATTTACCTCTGTGATACCGGACATGGTAGCTGCCAGAGAAGATCCTACAGAACCTCGCGAACCTACCAGATAACCATCTTCATTTGACTTCCATACAAGCTTCTGTGCAATGATATACATTACGGCATACCCATTGGAAATGATTGAATTCAGTTCCCTGTCAAGCCTGCTTTCCACAATCTCCGGCAATGGATCTCCATACATTTCATGCGCTTTTGTAAAACAGATATTCTTCAGATCCTGGTCGGAATTCTCAATGACCGGCGGGAATTTGTCCGGATGAATAGGTGATATCTTCTCAATCATATCTGCGATCTTATTTGTATTTGTAATGACAACTTCTTCTGCTTTCTCGCTTCCCAGATAGGCAAATTCTTCCAGCATTTCCTCTGTGGTACGTAAATACAACGGCGCCTGCTCATCTGCATCTGAGAATCCGTTTCCGGCCATAATGATCCTTCTGTAAATCTCATCCTGTGGATCCATGAAGTGCACATCACAGGTTGCAACTACCGGTTTCTTAAACTGCTCTCCAAGCTTAACGATCTTCCTGTTTATCTCCTTCAGGTCTTCTTCGGAACTGATCATATCATGCTTATCATCTGCTATCATAAATCTGTTATTTCCAACAGGCTGGATCTCCAGATAATCATAGAAATTTACCAGTCTGGCTATCTCAGTATCCGGTGCATTTCTCAGAATTGCCTGATACAGTTCCCCTGCTTCACAGGCACTTCCCACCAGAAGTCCGTCTCTGTACTGCTCCAGCACACTTTTGGGAACACGTGGACGTCTGTGATAATACTTCAGGTGCGACTGACTCACTAATTTATACAGATTAATGCGCCCTGTCTCATTTCTGGCAAAAATGATCACATGGTAGGTCGGCAGTTTCCTGATAGTATTTACAGAAACAGCTCCCTGCTCATTCAGCATATCCACATCCCGGATATCACGCTCTTCCAGCATCTTTACAAACTTCACAAAAATCTCTGCAGTACATGCGGCATCATCTACTGCCCGGTGATGGTTTTCCAGTGAAACCCCAACTGCTTTTGCTACCGTATCCAGCTTAAATCTGTTCAATGCAGGAAGCAGGAAACGGGCCATACCGACCGTATCTACATAAGTAAAATCATGTGCGATTCCCAGTCTGTCACAGTTTTTCATAATAAATCCCATATCAAAGTCCGCATTGTGTGCAACCATAACCGCATCCTTGCTGAATTCAAGGAATTTCGGAAGCACTTCTTCGATAGTCGGGGCATCCATGACCATACTGTCATTGATACTGGTCAGCTGTTCAATGCGAAAAGGAATCGGTACCTTTGGATTTACAAATGTGGAAAAACGGTCCGTAATCTCACCATTTTCTACCAGTACGGCGCCAATCTCTATGATCTGACAGGTCAGCGAAGAAAAACCTGTTGTCTCAATATCAAAGACCACAAATCTACCGTTCAGCTTCTGACCTTTTCCATTGGTCACCATACCTTTTAAATCATCTACCAGATAGCCTTCCATTCCATAAAGGACCTTAAAATCAGAATCCTTCGGCACACATCCGCCCCAGGCATCGAAACAGTGATTTGCCTCCGGAAACGCCTGTACAACCCCATGGTCTGTAATGGCAATGGCAGGATGTCCCCACTCATAAGCACGTTTCACCAGAGATTTGGCATCCGTAACCCCATCCATATCGCTCATCTTTGTATGACAGTGAAGCTCTACTCTTTTCTGTGGGCTGGTATCTACTCTGGCAGTTGTAAAATTGGCAATTTTCTTAATCCCGGCTATAGATGCAATAGTCAGTTCACTGTCAAAACGGTCTACTGTTGTCACACCGCGAAACTTCAGAAAAGCCCCCTTCTTTACATGTTCTGTCACTTCCGGCACCTGTTCATTGCGCAAAAACATCTTCACAACAATACTGTCCGTAAAGTCTGTGATCGGGAAGATAAGAATTGTTTTTTCATTACGGATTTCTCTGGCTTCAACCTCCATAACCTGTCCGCGGACGATCACCTCACCCATCTCACCGGTAATCGTCTCAAGTGCAACAGGCTCTCCTTCGAAATCTCTTCCATAAATAACATCCGGATTGCTGTCCCTTCTGAATCCACCCCGGAAATCTCCCTTCCTGTTGTCTTTGCGGTCTGCAAATGCAGCTTTTTTGTCCTTCTTTTCCTGCTGTCCCTTATCAGTCTTTTTCTCTGCTTTCTTCTCTGCTGTTCCTGCTTCTTCAAACTGAGCCGGCTCTTCATTCTTACTGTTTAATTTCGCATGACGGATTACATTTTCCACTTCCTGAGCGATCTGCACTGCTGCATTCTTACGGTACTTACTTTCCTGCGTCTCCCTGAACTCAAGTTCCACCTTTAAGTCCATTCCACATCTTTCGCAGAAAACCTTCTGCAGATATTCGATCAGGATCCCGCTCTTTTCTCTGGCTATTACAGAATCAGGAAGGATCATATGAAGATCATTTTCTCCGGGAAAAGAAATCTGCGCCTGTCTGAACATATTGTATTCCAGCATATTGTAGCTGCGCAGTTCCAGTTCCATGCTGGATCTGTAAGTTTCCAGAAAGTTCTGAGGATTGTACTGACCGGAAAGGCGGAATTTCTCAATAACTGTAACTGTTACATTCAGTCCTGCAAAAATCTGTCTCTCTATCTGTTCTTCCAGTTCAAAGATATGCTTCTTATGAATCCAGCGTTCACTTTTTATATACACCCATATATGAGTTCTGGAAGGATTGCAGGACACTCTGGTCACAAAAACCATGTCCAGCAGTTCTTCCAGTTCTTTCTTCACTTTTAAGCTGGGAAATACGTCAAAAAAGTCTTTTTCCAAAATAAAATCTCCTCGTTGATCTGACAGGAAGTCTTCGTTCCAAATGTTACTTCCAGTTCAGAAGTTCTTCCCGCAACGTATCCAAAAGCTGATCTTCCGGAACTTTCTTTATGATTTCACCATGTTTGATCAGAAGTCCCACACCAACTCCGCCTGCAATTCCGATATCTGCCTCTTTTGCTTCTCCGGGTCCGTTTACCACACAGCCCATAACTGCTACTTTAATATCAAGCGGGATATCCTGCACCATGGTTTCTACCTTATTTGCAAGACCGATCAGATCGATCTGTGTGCGTCCACAGGTTGGACATGACACAACTTCTATGCCACCTTTGCGAAGCCCCAGAGTTTTCAGGATACGTTTTGCGGATTTAATCTCTTCTAAAGGTGCTCCTGTAAGAGAGACACGAATGGTATCACCGATTCCCTGATTCAGGATGATCCCCAGTCCGATAGCAGATTTAATGTTTCCGGAATAAAGAGTTCCAGCTTCTGTGATTCCTACATGAAGTGGATAATTCGTCTTCTCCGCGATCAGTTCATGAGCCTTTGCACACATAAGGACATCCGAAGATTTGATGCTGATCACCAGATTGTCATATCCCAGGTCTTCGATGATATGAACTTTATCTAGCGCACTCTCCACCAGCCCCTCTGCAGTGACTCCATGATATTTCTCCACAAGTTCTTTCTCAAGAGAACCACTGTTTACACCAACACGAATGGGTATTCCTCGCTCCTTTGCCACATCAACCACTGCTTTGATTCGCTCTGTACTGCCGATATTTCCGGGATTGATCCGGATCTTATCTGCACCGTTTTCCATGGCTGCAATAGCAAGACGATAATCAAAATGGATATCTGCCACAAGTGGTATATGGATCTGTTTTTTGATTTCCTTCAGTGCTTTTGCAGCTTCCATAGTCGGTACTGCACAACGGATAATATCACAGCCAGCCTGCTCCAGTGCCAGGATCTGAGCTACTGTCTGTTCTACATCTTCAGTTTTTGTATTTGTCATGGACTGGATTAAAATCGGGTTGCCGCCGCCAATCTTTCTGTCTCCGATCTGAATCACTTTTGTATGATCTCTGTACATAATTTTCCTCTTCTCTCATTTATAGCAATTCCATAAATTACTACTGAACAGTTATCTGATTTCCAGAAGTTTTCTCTTCAGTTCTTCTTCCATGCGGTGCATTTCCATCTCTGCTGCCTGTCTCTTCTGACGGCCTTCCATCTGGATCCGCATCACATCATCCAGAGTCTGGATCAAATCTGCATTTGTCTTCTGCAGTGTTTCAAGGTCAACTATTCCACGCTCTGATTCTTTCGCTGTCTCAACCGTTGCCATATGAAGTGTCTCTGCATTCTTTCTGAGAAGTTCATTGGTAATATCTGTTACCTGTCTCTGTGCCTGTGCCGCTTCTGCAGAGTGAGCAATTCCCAGAGCAAGCACCATCTGACTTTTCCATAATGGAATTGTGTTTACGATCGTTGTCTGTATTTTCTCAACCATTACCGTATCATTATTCTGGATCAGCCGGATCTGAGGCGCTGTCTGCATGGCAATCGTACGGGTAAGTTCCAGATCATGCAGTTTCTTTTCAAATCTGCTGCATTTCTCATCCAGGTCTCTGGCTGCCTGCGCATCTTCGGGAAGCCCGCTCAGAGCTGCCTTATTTTTCATTTCTGCAAGCTTTCCGTTTCTGGTTTCTTCCAGTTTCTTTTTTCCGGCAAGAATATACATGGTAAGTTCTTTAAAATAATTCAGGTTCTGTTCATACATCTTGTCCAGCATAGCAGAATCTTTCATAAGGCGCACCTGATGTTGCTGAAGAGAATCTGTGATCTTCTCCACATTGGCTTGTGCTTTGTCATATTTGTTTTTCAGATTTTCCATCTTAGAAGTCTGCTTTCTGAAAAATCCAAAGAATTTTCCTTCCTCCTGTACATCGAAATCTTTCAGTTCTCCCACAACATTACTGATCAGTTCTCCAATCTCACCCAGATCCTGTGTCTTTACATTCTCAAGAGCTGTATCAGAAAAGTCCGCCATTTTTTTCTGGGTTCCTGCACCATACTGAAGAATCTGATTAGTATTCTCAATATCAATCTTTGCAGCAAAATCATTTACCATTTTCTGTTCTTCCGGTGTCAGTACAGGCACTTCTTCCTTCTGTGTCTGCTTTTTGGGGAGCACTTCTTCTTTCTTTTCAAACTCTCCAAGATCCGGCTCCAGTGTTAATGATGGTGTTTCCATTTCAAAATCTTTAAATTCGTTTCCCATGTCCTCTGCCGCTCCTTTTTATCCTTTTTTATTTTCAGTTCTTTTTCATTTTTGCAAAGTCATCATCTGTCAGACCTTCCTGTGCAAGCAGCGTATGAAGCACTGAAATATCACTTGAAACATCCCACGCAGTATCCTGAAAGACAGAATCCAGAAGTTTTTCAAATGCCTGATTCAGTGTATCCAATGTATCCTCTATCTCCTTTTTGGATGCCTGGATATTCTCTCCCTGCACAGGCTGCTGATCCATTTCTTCATATGCATCCAGCAGCTTTACTGTCATGGGCAGATAATAATTCATCAGTTTCTTCAGATCCGGAATAATCTCCGGATGCTTCTGCGCCCGTTCAAAAATCTTCTCCACAATCAGTTCCATTCTGGATATTTTTGCAGAAATCTCCATTCCAGGAATCGCATCGTTGCTCCTGTGAATCTTATCCAGAAATTCATTTCCTTTATCCAGCACTTCCTGCACTTCAGGCGGTGTGTTCTTTCTGTTTCTCTCCTGTTCAGCCTGATGTTTTTCTTCTTCCTGTTTCTTCTGCTCAAGTGCCTTCTGCGTCTGCGTATATTGCAGATAAGTCTCATTACTGGTGATCAGACAAGTTTCCTGCTCATCAATATGTCCCTGACGGAACCATCTGTCATCAATCATCTTTTTAATATCTTTTTTAACGAATTTCACCGGCTTATTTACTGCTACAGATAATTGTTCAAAATTACAGTATGTGTGATTTCCCAGTGTGTCAATATACTTCTGAAAACGTTCCAGTTTACCCAGTTTTTTAATGCCGCCTGCGAGAAGTCCCACTCCTGTCAAAGCTCCGACTGCCATAAAACAGGTTCCACCGGTCACAAGGGAACTCATATGCCCCACCGCTCCAAAGATGCTGAGGACCAGAGTTCCCAGTCCCATTCCACTGGCAAGGATTCCACCTGAAACAGCAATCATCATACCTTTCATTCTTCCCCCGGTGTTCCTTTCATAAAGAGTCAGCATCTTCTCTTTTGCTTTCTCCTTCTCAATTCTCTGACGTTCCTGCTCCTGTTCACGTTCCCGCCTGCGCTTTTCTTCAAATTCTTTTGTTTTATTGCGGTATACCCCGGAATCACCGGACTGACTGTTTCCGGTTCCAAATACATTATTCAGACCATTTTTGATTGCCTCGCTTCCGGAATCTACAGCAGAATTTACTGCGCTGTTAACAGTCTGTCCCACCGTCTGCTTAATATCCTCAGTCATCTGGCGGTAATCTTTAGTAGAAACTGCTGTGTCTATGATCTTTTTTATTTTATCTCCAAGTTCTCCTAATTCATCAAAATTCTCGCTCATATTTTCCTCCATTTTCTATTCCATATTATAGCGAAATCCTCTATAAAAAACAAGACTGGCGGATTTTTTGTTACTGTATGTGAACAGTAACACGATTTTTCAATTTTTCATTAAAATTGGAAATTTCCCATTGAACTTAGTAGACAAAAGTTTTACAATGGTAAAGAGATAAACAGTAATCACACTTGTAAATACTGTAAATATGTGTGAACGGAGGAAAGATTCATTATGGAAAAAAAGAATATCGACTGGAGCAGCTTAGGCTTCGGTTACGTACAGACCGATTATCGTTATGTATCTAAATTCAAAGACGGCGCATGGGATGCCGGAGAACTGACAACAGATCCTAATGTAACACTGAACGAATGTGCAGGTGTTTTCCAGTATGCGCAGACAGTTTTCGAAGGAATGAAGGCTTACACTACAGAAGACGGACATATCGTTACTTTCCGTCCTGACTTAAATGCAGAACGTATGGCAAACTCAGCAAAGAGACTTGAGATGCTGTATTCCCGGAAGACCGTTTTGTTGATGCAATTGTTCAGACTGTAAAAGCTAACGCAGCATATGTTCCGCCATACGGTTCAGGCGCAACTTTATATGTTCGTCCTTACATGATGGGTACTAACCCGGTTATCGGTGTAAAACCTGCTGATGAGTATATGTTCCGTGTATTCACTACACCTGTAGGACCATACTTCAAAGGCGGTGCTAAACCAATTACAATCCGCGTCAGTGATTTCGACCGCGCTGCACCTCATGGAACAGGCCATATCAAAGCAGGTCTTAACTATGCAATGAGCTTACATGCAATCGTAGATGCTCATAAGAACGGATTCGATGAGAACATGTATCTTGATGCAGCTACACGTACCAAAGTAGAAGAAACAGGCGGTGCTAACTTCATCTTCGTTGCAAAAGACGGCAAAGTTGTCACACCGAAGTCCAACAGTATCCTTCCTTCTATCACACGTCGTTCCTTAATCTATGTTGCCAAGGAATACCTGGGATTAGAAGCTGAGGAAAGAGAAATATACTTCGATGAAGTGAAAGATTTCGCTGAATGTGGTCTCTGCGGTACTGCTGCAGTTATCTCTCCTGTCGGAAAGATTGTTGACCATGGTAAAGAAATCTGTTTCCCAAGCGGAATGGAGAAAATGGGTCCGGTTATCCAGAAACTCTATGACACATTAACAGGTATCCAGATGGGACGTATCCAGGCTCCGGAAGGATGGCTGAAAGTTATTGAATAAATAACATCTGACTGCAGACAGTTAACGTCTTTCAACATCAGAAGAATTGTTGCTGTTCATACACTGCTATCCCGCTGAGAACGTAATGAACAGTAACGTAGATTTTCACTATACAAAAACATCCCTCAGAATCAGTTTAAACACATTCTGAGGGATATTTTTTCTTTTATATCACTGGCTTTTCCGGCTCTGCTTTGTTTCTTCTATTTCTTTCTCTCATACTTCACAAACTGATACTCCAGATCAAAGTATGTCTGCTCATCGCTCTCTCCCGTAATTTCCCATTCATCATCTTCGTCCAGATTTGGGAAATGACTGTCTGCTTCATATGCAAAGTCAATCTTTGTCACATGAGCTACATCACAGTACGGAAGCATCTGCGCATAAATGCTGTCACCACCTATACAGTAAACATCTTCTGCCGGATATTTCTTTATCTCTTCCAGTGCTTCTTCAATACTGTGTACTATGATCGCACCCTTTACCTCATATTCTTTATTGGATGTGATCACAATATTGATCCTGTTTTTAAGCGGAAGTCCGTTTGGAAAACTTTCCAGAGTTTTTCTTCCCATCACTACTACTTTTCCACTTGTTTCCTCACGAAACATCTTCATATCTGCCGGAATACTTACCAGAAGCTGGTTGTTCTTGCCGATTCCCCAGTTTTTATCTGCTGCTACGATAACATTCATTTGAATTTTCCTCTCTTGATTTTATATTGTCAATTTAAGTCAGGCGAATAAAATCATCCGCATTCGCTACTTGCTCATAACCAGATAATTGCTCTACAGTTTGGTTAAACGGCAATCGGAATATTCTTAATCTGCGGCCATGTCTCATAATTCTCCACGATCAGGTCATCTGTTGTAAACTGATAGAAATCCTTCACTTCCGGATTCAGTTTCACAACAGGTGCAGGATATGGTTTTCTCTGGATCAGTTCCTTTATCAGCGGGATATGACGGTCATAGATATGGCAGTCTGCCACTACATGAAGCAGTTCCCCTGCTTCCATATCACATACCTGAGCCATCATCATAAGCAGAAGTGCATACTGACATACATTCCAGTTATTCGCTGCAAGGATATCCTGTGAACGCTGATTGAGGATTGCATTCAGAGTCATCTTATCGTTCCCCGGTGTCTGTGTCACATTAAATGTCATGGAATATGCACAGGGATACAGATTCATCTCATGGAGATCCTGATGCACATAAATATTGGTCATAATTCTTCGGCTGAACGGATTATTCTTCAGATCATAGATCACTCTGTCTACCTGATCCATCATTCCTTCTTTGTACTGATGTTTCACGCCAAGCTGATACCCATATGCCTTACCGATAGAACCACTCTCATCTGCCCAGCTGTCCCAGATATGGCTGTGAAGATCATGGATATTGTTGGATTTCTTTCTGCCAGATCCAGAGGATCTCATCCATGGCACTCTTTAACGCTGTACGTCTGAGTGTCATAGCCGGAAATTCCTTTCTCAGATCATATCTGTTTACCACTCCGAATTTCTTGATCGTATATGCCGGAGTTCCATCCTCCCACACAGGGCGGACTTTTTCTCCTTCCGTACTTGTCCCGTTTTCCAGGATATCCTGACACATTTTTATAAATACATCATCTGCGTAACTCATTTTTCTTTACACTCCTGTTTTTCTGTTTTTTATATTGTTTCAGGTCTTACTTTAATCCCCTTTCTGCTCATGCAGCAGCCACAGTTTCCTCTCCAGACACCGGAATTCCACTCTCGTCACATCTGCGCAGTACTCTCCGTCTGCATGGAGCACCATTGGCTTATCCAGGATCAGGCGAAATCCTTTTTCATTTCTGATGTTAAAACCATTAATATGTTCCTGCTTTGCAGCAACCAGAAATGGAAGCAGGAAAAAAGTCTGCCATTTGGCGATTCCGGATGCACTGCCAAGTGAGAGCAGACCGTCCTGCACCGATGCATGGGGAGCCATGGGAACCCCTCCGCCTTCTGCCGGCAGATTCATAGCCGCCGCAAAGATCATCTTCGGAAGAATATAGCCCCCATGTTCTGTCACCACCTTTGCATTTGCTGTCTCCATAGTAAAAAGTGACTGCACTGTCAATGCAAGATATGTAAGCTTACCCAGATGAAAACGGTTTAAAACCTGTTTCAGTCTGGAATGAAGTGCTTTTTTACACACAAGTGCATCCAGTCCAAGGCCGGAGCTGATTCCAAAAATCCGCGGCTTCTCACAGCTTCCCAGCTTACCTGTCCAAGATCTATCCTGTAAAGTTCCTCTCCCCGCTGGTCTTTTCTGATACTGGCGCAGATTTGTTTCAGGCTTTCTTTCGATGATTTTGGCAATTTTAAGTTTCTGCCAAAATCATTTCCTGAACCTGTCGGAATTACTCCAAGCCGTACTCTGTCAAAATCTGTAATTCCATTCAGAACCTCGTTAAGCGTTCCATCGCCGCCAACTACAATCAGATAAATAGGATCATCACCCTTCATGGAAGAAATCTTCTCTGCCAGCTTCGTCGCATGTCCCTGATATCTGGTTGTATGCGCCACATATTTTATTTTATACCCGCGAAGCAGACGCTGTGTCTCATTCCATATCCGGTGCGCCTGCCCTGTTCCCGCTCCGTTATTTACAATAATCTGTATTCTTCTCATTTTTCCTCACAATTATATCTGTTTTCACTGCCCAGAATATTCTTTATCCAGATACTCTCTGGAAACGTTATAGTATCTATACTATACAATATTTGGCTTCCACATACAAGAGCACAGCCAACCAAAATCCTTGTGATCATCACATATTTATTACTGTTTTCTATTCTATAGCAATTTTCAGGCAAGAAGTCAAAATAATATACAAATCCGTCAAAATATTGAAAGCATTTTTCTCAAAAAGTATTTATAATGTAGACAGAATATGTTGTGGCGCAATTTCAGCACCACAGCAGTCAATAATATAAACTTAAACATAAAAACTTATAGAATAAATCATTTCAGGAGGTCTTTACAATGGAAAAAAGATGGTGGAAAGAAAGCGTCGTATATCAGATCTATCCTCGCAGTTTCTGCGACAGCAACGGAGACGGAATCGGTGATCTTAACGGTATCACCGGCAAACTTGACTATTTAAAAGAGCTTGGAATTGACGTAATCTGGCTCTCTCCGGTTTACAAATCACCAAATGATGACAACGGATATGATATCAGTGATTATCAGGCGATCATGGACGAATTCGGAACCATGGAAGATTCGACCGTATGCTTGCCACAGCTCACGAAAAAGGCATCAAAATCATGATGGATCTGGTTGTAAACCATACCTCTGATGAACACAAATGGTTCATCGAGAGCCGCAAATCCACAGACAATCCTTACAGAGATTACTACATCTGGCGTCCTGCAAAAGAAGACGGAAGCCTTCCAAACAACTGGGGTTCCTGCTTCTCCGGTCCTGCATGGGAATACGACAAGACAACAGATATGTATTTCCTGCACCTGTTCTCCAAGAAACAGCCTGATCTGAACTGGGACAATCCTGCTGTACGTCAGGATGTTTTCGATATGATGAACTGGTGGCTGAAAAAGGGCGTTGACGGATTCCGTATGGATGTTATCAGCCTTATCTCCAAAGAGCCGGGGCTTCCTGACAAAGAACCTGGAATTAACGGCTATGCAACCTTCAATGTATCCGCAAACGGTCCTCATGTACATGAATACCTTCAGGAAATGCGTCAGAAAGCACTGAATAATGCTGACACGATCACTGTAGGCGAATGCTCAGGTGTTACTCTGGAAGAGGCAAAGAAATATGCAAGAAGCGATGAAAAAGAGCTGAACATGGTATTCCAGTTTGAGCATATGGATGTTGACAGTGATGAAAAATCCGGCAAATGGACCACCAGAAAAATGGACCTGCGCAACCTGAAAAAAATCCTTACACGCTGGCAGAAAGGTCTTCAGGATATTGCATGGAACAGTCTCTACTGGGAAAATCATGACCAGCCAAGAAGCGTTTCCCGTTTCGGCAATGACAGTGACGAATACAGAGAAATCTCTGCAAAAATGCTTGCAACATGTATCCATATGATGCAGGGTACACCTTATGTATATCAGGGTGAGGAACTGGGTATGACAAACTGCCCGTTTAACACTCTTGACAACTTCCGCGACCTTGAAAGTATCAATGCTTTCCACGAATTAACCGAACAGGGTAAGATGACCGAAGAGGACATGATGGCAGCAATCGGTTATAAGGGACGTGACAATGCAAGAACCCCTATGCAGTGGGACGACAGTGCTTACGCAGGTTTCTCCACAGCTACCCCCTGGATTATGGTAAACCCGAACTACACTAAGATCAATGCCAAAGATCAGATTAACCGCGAAGATTCCGTATTCAAATATTATCAGAAACTGATCAAGCTCCGCCATGAAAGTGAACTGATCGTATACGGTACCTATGATCTGATCCTTGATGATGACAAGGATATCTACGCTTATATCCGTACACTTGACGATGAAAAACTGATCGTATACTGCAATTTCAGCGAGAATACACGTGAAGTAGAGCTTCCTGAAGAATTTACAAACGGAAAAGTTCTTATCTCCAATTACATTGATGCAAAAGTAAACCATAAAATCACTCTCAGACCTTACGAAGCAATCGTAATCCAGAAATAATATTCCGTGCAGGGCTGTTGTCAGATATTTTTTGACGACAGCCTTATATTTTGCATTTTTTTATTATTATCGCTCTCTCCCAAACGACTTATGAGCAACAGTTACAATTTTCTTTTATTTTATTCAAACTTTTTTGTGCAACACTTGCATTTTTCATGTCCCAATGTGATAATATATTTATATTATTTTTGTATTGAGGTGAATCTCACATGATAACAATTAAAGAAATGGCAGAGATGCTTGGAATCAGTACCACCACAGTATCAAATGTCATTAATGGAAAAACCAGCGAAGTTTCTCAGAAAACTGCTGAGAAAGTTCAGAAACTTCTGGACGAATATGATTACGTCCCAAATATGAATGCAAAAAATCTCGCACAGAACCATTCCAGACTTATCGGAATTGTATTAAAAAGGAAAAAGGATAAATACGACAATATCTTCACAGATCCATTTCACGGCGAACTGCTGGGGGCTCTGGAAGCTGCTATTCGTGAACGTGGATATTATATGATGCTTTATACTTCTGAAGATATTGACGAAATCGTGCGCAATGTGGTGAGCTGGAACACCGAAGGACTGATCCTCATCGGTATGCTCCACGACGATTATCTCAAAATCAGAAGCAAATACAAAAAGCCTGCTGTCCTTATCGACAGTTACACTCCAAAAAATATTGCCAGATACGTTAACATCGGTCTTGACGATGAAGAGGGTGGATACCTGATGACAAAATATCTTCTTGAGTGCGGTCACAGAAAAATCGCATTTCTCGCCGACAATATGGAAGGTGTAGACTATATCCGATACACCGGACATCAGCGGGCACTTCAGGAATACGGACTGGATATTGATCTGGATAATCTGATTGTGATCCGCCCTTCCAAATATGAACGCCAGGGAAGTATGGAGGAGATTTATGCAGTCGCACACAAGTTCACTGCCTTTATGTGTTGTTCCGATTATTACGCAGTTACCCTGATGAAATATCTCAAAGCCAAAGGGATCCGCTTTCCGGAAGATCTCTCCATCACCGGATTTGATGATAATCTGTATGCGCAGCTTGCTTGTCCTTCACTCACCACTATTCATCAGGATATCTTTCAGCGCGGAACCATTGCCATGGAATACCTTTTCAAAATGATCGATGGCTGGAATCCAAAAACAACGAATCTTTCTCTTCCGGTCAGACTTGTAGTACGTGACAGCGTAAAGATTCTGAATCCCCCTGAAGATGATTCCTCCGATAACGGTTCAGCTTTATAAGGCACTCAGGGATATCTGTCGCGGGATTTCACGCTCTGATGAGCAGGGAGCAATATGCATTATTTACGAGGATTGCTATAGAAGATTGCTATAATTCATGGATACAAAAAGAACGAAAATCCAAGTACTCATACCTGGATTTCCGTTCTTTTTTCTTCTGCTACATCTCAATAACAAGGAACTGATAACCCTGCAGTTCAATCTTATTTCCATCCATAGCTACATTGTCATAGTTATTGATCAGAACCTTCTTACACTCTCCTGCAAGTTCAATGGTCTGTGGCTCTTTCTGGTAATTACCAACTACAAGAAGATTCTTATCCCCTTTACGATAGTATGCCATCAGATTGTGTACGTCTTCCCATACAGGTTCCAGTTCTCCGTAAACAACAGTCTCTTTGTATTCCGGATTCTTACGCAGTGCGATAAGTTTCTTATAGAAACTTCTCACAGATTCCGGATCATTCATCTGGCTCTCTGCATTGATCTTTGTATAATTCGCATTGACCTTCAGCCATGGTTTACCTGTCGTAAATCCTGCATTCTCACCATCTGTCCACTGCATCGGTGTTCTGGCATTATCGCGGCTGAATCTGGAAACAGCTTTCAGCGCTTCCTCAGGTGTACATCCTGCTTCCAGAGCTACCTTGTACTCATCCAGACTGGAAATATCATCTACCTGATCGATAGATTCAAACTTCACATTCTCCATACCAAGTTCCTGTCCCTGGTAGATAAACGGAAGTCCGCGAAGCATAAAGTTCAGACCGCCAAGCATCTTCTTACTTGCGTCACAGCAGTCACCTTCCGGGATATATCTGCTGACACCACGAGGCTCGTCATGATTTTCAATAATATTGGAAACAAATCCGATATCGCCAATTTTTCTCTGTGTTGTAAAGCAACATTTCTTGTAGGCATCCGGAGTAATCTGTTTGCAGTCATACCATCCCTTGCCAGATGCCCCCCAGATAGTCTCTTCGAAGTCAAACATACTGGAGAAATATCCATTATCGCCGATGAAATCCGGAATCTCTTCATCCTTCTCATCGAAAACTTCACCGACAGAGAATGCATCGTATTTCTTAAAGGTGCGGTCTCTCATCTCGCCAAGGAAGTCACCGATTCCCTTTGCTTCTTTCAGCATCTTCCTGATACTGCAAAGACCGTCTTCACGATCCGGCTCATAGTCATGCATCGGAAGTGCTTTCTTGATATTGATAATCGCATCAATACGGAATCCACCAAGACCTTTATCCAGCCACCAGTTGATATTCTTATAAACTTCTTCCCTTACTTCCGGGTTCTCCCAGTTCAGATCGGGCTGTTTCTTATGGAAAACATGCAGATACTGTTTATTTGTTCCCGGAAGATCTTCCCATACAGATCCGCCGAAATAGGAACGCCAGTTAGTTGGAAGTTCTCCTTCTTTCTTATCACGCAGATAGAAGAAATTACCATATTTACCATCCGGATCCTCACATGCTTTTTTAAACCATTCATGTTCATCAGAACAATGATTTACAACAAGATCCATCAGAATGTACATATCTCTCTTCTTAGCCTCAGCAATCAGTTCATCCATATCTGCCATGGTTCCGAAGCGAGATCAATATCATAATAATCTGAAATATCATATCCCTGATCAGCTAACGGAGAGCGGTAGCAGGGGGAAAGCCAGATAATATCAACTCCCAGATCTTTCAGATAGTCAAGCTTCTCAATAACACCTCTCAGATCTCCAATTCCGTCTCCATTGGTATCATAAAAACTCTTCGGGTAAATCTGATAAGCAACCTTTTCATTCCACCATTTCTTTACCATTGTAAAAATCCTCCTGTGTTTTTATAGAATTCTTATAAATCCTGTTTTTCATTTTCTCATCCCTGCCTGTTGCTTTTCACACCTCCACAGGGAACTTATCTGATTCGGTTAAACACGATTATAGCTGTTTTCTCTGTGTCTGTCTTATCCTATTTTGATATAAAAATACGATATTTTGACTTTTAGCGTTAATGTTCACTCCGTTCTCAGTAACGTGGTGTATGAACAGTAACCTTTTAGTTCTGTATTTCCTGCAATGAATGTCTGCGGTACTGCAACGGTGTTGTTGACGTATATTTCCTGAACTCTCTCAGGAAATTTCCCAGATTATTATATCCGCATTCCAGACAGATTTCCGTAACTGTAAGGTCAGACTCCTTCAGATAATGAATAGCCTTTTTTATCCTGTACTCATTCACATATTCCATAGGCGAACGCCCGATCACCTTCTTGAAAAATCTGCAGAAATACTGCTCATTCATCCCGATCAGTCCTGCAAGGTCACGTATATAAATTTTCTCTTTATAGTTCTCCTGTATGTAAGTCAGTGTTGTCTTAATCGTCTCAATTCTGTGGTCATGATTCTTCTCCGTTACCTCAAACAGATTATTCGCAGACAGAACTGCCAGAATCCGAAGCAGCGCTGATTTGATAAACAACTGTCGGGTGATATCATCCGTAACCGCCTCGCCGTCATAATAATTCTCCCGAAAAGAATCTCCGCCAAATACATTACGGATTTCTTCATAAGATTTTCTTACCGGTTCAAATGCCGGTTCATTCTTTCGCAGACATCTCGGAAACTGGATACTGCCATTTTGTACCGGCTGGATAAGATTCGTCTGAATCTGATCCAAAGCATATGCAGAGCTTAGCATATCCATATGAAAAACCACCGCATTTTCCACACAGCCGCCTTTTTTTTCAACAGAAATACTGTGAAGTTCCCCGGGATTAATAAAATAAAAACATTCCTCTGAAATGTTGAAAACGTTCCATAATTTACTTCCAGTACAGAACTCTCCAACCCGAAAAACTAAACGCAAGTTC
>ENA-OQBJ01000276-OQBJ01000276.1-human-gut-metagenome-genome-assembly--contig:-NODE-276-length-27924-cov-2.739756_pt1 | contig 27924 bp, 27 predicted proteins | sample MGYA00242743_ERZ504545 | MGnify/ENA primary metagenome ERZ504545 (study PRJEB26092, sample SAMD00036252) | human gut metagenome | host: Homo sapiens | study: EMG produced TPA metagenomics assembly of...
CTTCTCGATGATTTAATAGAAAACATCGAGAAGTCTTTAGAAATTTATGCTGATGATTTGACTAAATATGCTACAAAGAGATTATAAACTGTAAAAACAAGCTACTACAGAAAGAGATATAATACGTTTATAATCAAAAGTATAGCAATAAAAAATCTCCTTATTCCATCTTGAACAATTCATGTAAAGATTGGAATAAGGAGATTCTTCTTTATGATACAGTCACACAGCAAGTCCTGTTATCAAAACATCCGGCTTACCCGTTCTATGCCTGCTGCCAGTGCATCAATTTCTTCCTTCGTATTATACAAACCCAACGAAGCACGTACCGTTCCTTCAATTCCCATACGGTGCATTAACGGCTCGGCACAATGATGTCCTGTACGTACAGCTATACCCAGACGGTCGAGCAATGTTCCCATATCAAAATGATGAATATTGCCCACCAGGAAAGAAATAACGCCTCCCTTATGTTCAGCCTCTCCGAAAATACGCATTTCCGGAATTTCCTTCAGTCTGTTCATGGCATATACTGTCAGTTCATGTTCATAGGCTGCAATCTTATCCATTCCAATTGCCGAAACATAATCGAGTGCTTTTGCCAGTGCTGTACTTCCAATATAGTCGGGAGTTCCAGCCTCGAACTTAAACGGCAGTTCGTTGAACGTGGTATGCTCGAAACTGACATTCTTTATCATTTCTCCTCCTCCCTGATAAGGCGGAAGTTTGTCGAGCCATGTTTCCTTGCCATAAAGCACACCGATACCCGTAGGGCCATACACCTTATGTCCGCTGAACACATAGAAATCGGCATCCAGATCCTGTACATCTATCGGCATATGAGGAATACTCTGTGCTCCGTCTATCAGAACAGGAACCCCGTGAGCATGTGCAGTGGCAATCATTTCCTTCACAGGATTGATTGTTCCAAGCACATTCGAAACATGTGCTACTGAAACCAGACGAGTACGTGTAGAGAAGAGCTTTTCATATTCATCAAGCAACAGTTCCCCACGGTCGTTCATCGGAATCACTTTCAAGACAATTCCTTTACGCGCTGCCTGCAACTGCCATGAAACAATGTTGCTGTGATGCTCCATCACAGAAACAATCACTTCATCGCCTTCCTTCATCTGGCTGTCAGCAAAGGTAGATGCTACCAGATTGATGCTTTCGGTAGTACCACGTGTAAAGACTATTTCCGAAATGCTGCGCGCATTAATAAACTTACGTACTGTTTCACGCGAAGCTTCGTGCAAGTTGGTAGCCTGCTGCGAAAGGAAATGTACTCCACGGTGTACATTCGCATTGACCGAATAGTATTCGTCTGTTATCGACTCTACTACCTGACGGGGCTTCTGGGTAGTCGCTCCGTTATCAAGATAAATCAACGGCTTATTGTACACACTCCGTGAAAGTATCGGAAAGTCCTCTCTTATTTTTTGTACATCGTAAAACATGTCACACTAATTTTATTTACAAATAGCACATCCCTGACATTTATTCAATTCGCCACGGAAACGTTTCTCAACAAGTAAGTGCAGACGGTCTTTCAACGCATCCATACGGATATTGTCGATCACTTCATTCACAAAGGCAAACATCAGCAGCAAACGTGCTTCTTTCTGGCTGATACCACGCTGACGCATATAGAACAATGCATTTTCATCAAGTTGACCGACTGTTGCTCCATGCGAACACTTTACGTCATCGGCATATATCTCCAGCTGCGGCTGAGTATACATGCGGGCTTCACGTGTTGCACAAATATTACGGTTGGTCTGCTGTGAAGAAGTGTGCTGAGCTCCTTCACGTACCAATACTTTTCCGGCAAAAGCTCCTACAGCCTGATCGTCGAGTACATATTTGAACAACTCATTGCTAGTACAATCGGAAACCTGATGATCAATGAATGTATTGTTATCCACTTGCTCGTTCTTGTCTGCAATAGCCATACCACACAAATTGACCTCTGCTCCACGTCCTGCCAGTGTCACTTCAGTTGTATTGCGTGTCGTACCGTTATGAAGCGTCATACCATTCAGTAATACGTTGCTGTTTGCCTCCTGATGTACGTACAGGTTGTTGAAACGTACTGTACTGTTATGTGTTTCTTCCAGTTCATAAAGGTCGAATACTGCGTTTTCACCGATAAAAGCTTCTACAACCTGCGTAGAGAGGAAATTCACCTCATCCATAGCATGGTCGCAAATCAGCAACTTGGCCTGTGCTCCTTCTTCGAGGATAATCAGAATACGACGGTTCACCATCGTATTGACGTCAGCACGCAGGATATTAACCAACTGGACCGGTCTTTCCATTACCACATTCTTCGGAACATACATCAGTACACCGTCTTGTGCAAACATCGTATTGAACGCTACCACACCATCTTTCGACGTATCAGCCAACTTTCCGTAATATTTTTTCACCAGTTCCGGATGTTGTTCTGCCACATCCTTCAGACTGCCGAATATAACTCCTTCAGGTAATTGTGCAGAGGGATGTACGTGCTTGTCAAATGCATCGTTTACCACAAAATAGAGGGAAGTGCTCATATTCGGGACATCGCACTTGAACACTTCGTACGGATTGACCGGAAACTCCAGACGGTTCAGGTTCAGTCCGTAGTCGGGAGCAAAATACTTGCTCACCTCCGTGTATTTATACTTTTCCTGCTTGCGTGTAGGGAATCCCAGACGTTCGAAGTCGGCAAAGGCTTTTGCACGAGGAGCATTCAGCACCTCTGCACTATGCCGGCAAATCATCGCCTCACACTGCGAGAAAAGATCAATATATTGTTGTTCTGCTTTCATGCTTATTCTCCTAATTCTTTCTTTATCCAGTCGTAACCTTTTTCTTCAAGCTCAAGTGCCAGTTCCGGACCGGCAGTCTTTACGATACGTCCTTTGTAAAGCACGTGTACGATATCGGGCTTGATATAATCTAACAGACGTTGATAGTGTGTAATCACAATACAACTTGTTTCAGGAGTTTTCAGCTTATTCACTCCTTCGGCTACAATACGGAGAGCGTCAATATCCAGTCCAGAATCTGTTTCATCGAGGATACTCAATTTCGGTTCCAGCATAGCCATCTGAAAGATCTCGTTACGTTTCTTTTCACCACCCGAAAATCCCTCGTTTACAGAGCGGTTGGCAAGCTTGCTGTCCAGCTCTACAATTTCACGTTTCTGACGCATCAGTTTCAGGAACTCACTTGCAGTCAGCGCCGGAAGCCCTTTATATTTGCGTTGTTCGTTGACAGCCGCACGCATAAAGTTAACCATGCTTACACCAGGAATTTCTACCGGATACTGAAATGAAAGAAACAGTCCTTCATGACTACGGTCTTCTGCACTCATTGCCAGTAAATCCTTTCCATCGAAAGTTACCGATCCTTTTGTTACTTCATAAGCCGGATGTCCTACCAGCACATTACTTAATGTACTCTTACCAGAACCATTCGGTCCCATGATAGCGTGTACCTCGCCAGACTTTACAGTCAGATTGATTCCTTTTAATATCTCTTTGCCATTAATCGTGGCATGCAAATCTTTTATTTCTAACATAGCTTTCTTTTTTATTTATCCTACACTGCCTTCCAATGAGATAGAAAGCAATTTCTGTGCCTCTACGGCAAATTCCATAGGAAGTTTGTTCAATACTTCTTTCGCGTAACCGTTTACAATCAGACCTACTGCATCTTCGGTAGGAATACCACGCTGGTTACAGTAGAACAACTGATCTTCCGAAATCTTCGATGTAGTAGCTTCATGCTCTACTATCGCTGTTTCATTGTGTATATCCATATATGGGAACGTATGAGCTCCGCAATGGCTTCCTAAAAGCAACGAGTCGCACTGACTATAGTTACGGGCATTGTCTGCACGTTCTGACACACGTACCAGACCACGATATGAGTTCTGACTCTTTCCGGCACTGATACCTTTGCTCACTATCGTCGAACGAGTATTCTTTCCCAGATGAATCATCTTAGTTCCGGTATCGGCTTGCTGGTAATTATTGGTTACTGCAACCGAATAGAATTCAGCAGTAGAGTTATCTCCACTCAATATACAGCTTGGATATTTCCATGTAATGGCAGAACCGGTCTCTACCTGTGTCCACGATAATTTACTGTCTACACCTTTACAATTACCTCGTTTTGTTACGAAGTTGTATACACCTCCCTTGCCTTCTGCATCACCCGGATACCAGTTCTGCACAGTAGAATATTTTACTTCAGCACGGTCGAGTACAACGATTTCTACGATAGCAGCGTGTAATTGGTTCTCGTCACGCATCGGCGCTGTACATCCTTCCAGATAAGACACATAACTATCATCATCTGCAACTATCAGTGTACGTTCAAACTGTCCGGTATTTGCAGCATTAATACGGAAATAAGTAGAAAGCTCCATAGGCAACGTACGCCCTTTGGTATGTAAACAAATGAGCCATCACTAAACACTGCCGAATTAAGAGCAGCAAAGAAATTATCTCGATAACCAACTACCGAACCCAGGTATTTCTTTACCAAATCGGGATGCTCACGTACAGCTTCGCTCATCGAACAGAAAATGATTCCTTTTTCCATCAGTGTTTCCTTGAGGGTTGTCTTGACAGAAACAGAATCCATCACGGCATCTACAGCATTCCACTCAATGCCATCTGCTCTTCCAGAGGAATACCCAGTTTATTAAAAGTCTTCACCAGCTCAGGATCTACTTCATCCATGCTCTTAGGTCCTTCCTTCTTTTTAGTTGGATCTGCATAATATGAAATAGCCTGATAATCTATTTCAGGAATATTGAGATGAGCCCATGTCGGCATTTCCATTGTCAGCCAGTAACGATAAGCTTCAGACGGAACTCCAATAACCATTCCGGTTCACCCTTCTTGGCCGAAATCAATCGCACCACATCTTCATTCAATCCCTTTTCAATGATGTCTGTATGTACTTCCGTAGTAAAACCATATTTATACTTTTCCTGCGTCAGTTGTTTTACAAACTCATTCTTTGGGGATTCTTCCTTTTTATTGAGTTCTTCTTGCATATATTTTATTATATCAGTCTATTAGTTGTTTAGTAACATTCTTCACAGTAGGGAAAAAGACTCCCGAAAAGCCTTCTATCGGATAATATAACAAAGAAGTACGTTTTACGGTTGACTTTATTAAGTTATCTTTAGAATCGACAAACTCTATAAAATGTACGAATAAGCTGACAAGCAATATGTACTTCAAGGCTCCCAATGCGGCGCCTAAAATACGGTTGACAAAACCTAAATGTACAATTTCAATCACTCGTGTCAAAGCTGAAGCAAGCAACAGAAAGACAAGCGGAACCAGCAGCCATATCAGAATAAAGGCTACGACTTGGGCAAAGGTGAGTGATGTACCCAATTCTTCGGCAAGCTTTTCGCTACAGAAGCAAATAATGCACGGGCCACAAGCAATCCAACTACCAAGCCTACAATAGAGGCTAATTGCCTTATAAATCCCTTTGTAAATCCAAGTATAGCTCCTATGCTTATTATTGCCACAATAATCCAATCGAGGACTGTCATACTCTATATCGTAATAAAAAAGGAAATGTCATGCTGAACGCAGGGAAGAATCTGCACACATCCGATAGCGTTTACAGATCCTTCGCTATGCTCAGGATGACATCACCTCATTAAATTTACTATAATGTAATTATAAAGTTTGCTTTACTTCCACTTCTTCATAAGTTTCAATAACGTCACCTACCTTCAAGTCATTGCAATTAGTCAGGCTAATACCACATTCAAAGTTAGTACCAACCTCTTTCACATCATCTTTAAAGCGTTTCAACGCATTGATGCTACCCGTAAAGATTACAATACCGTCACGTATCAAACGAGCCTTGTCAGTACGTTTCACCTTACCAGTCTTAACCATCGCACCGGCAACCATACCGACTTTACTGATATTGAATACTTCACGAACTTCGATTGTTGCAGTAACCTGCTCTTTCAATGTAGGAGCAAGCATACCTTCCATAGCAGACTTCACTTCTTCGATAGCATCGTAAATAATAGAATACTTACGAATATCTACTCCTTCCTGTTCAGCCAGTTTAGCAGCATTGCTAGAAGGACGAACCTGGAATCCTACGATAATTGCATCTGATGCAGCAGCCAGTGATACATCTGATTCTGAAATCTGTCCAACACCTTTATGGATAACATTAACCTGAATCTGTTCGGTAGACAATTTAATCAATGAGTCACTCAACGCCTCAACAGAACCGTCCACGTCACCTTTCACAATTACATTCAGTTCATGGAAGTCACCCAATGCCAAACGACGTCCAACTTCATCCAATGTAAGCATCTTCTGAGTACGCAAGCCTTGCTCACGTGCCAACTGCTCACGTTTATTTGCTATTTCACGTGCTTCCTGATCTGTATCAAACACATGGAATGTATCACCTGCAGCTGGGGCTCCATTTAATCCCAAAATCAATACCGGTTCAGAAGGGCCTGCCTCTTTCAAGCGTTGATTACGTTCATTAAACATAGCCTTCACCTTACCATACGAAGTTCCAGCCAGCACAATATCTCCTACATGCAGTGTTCCATTAGAAATCAACACTGTTGCTACATATCCACGTCCCTTATCCAAAGAAGATTCAATAATTGAACCAGTAGCCTTACGGTTCGGATTTGCTTTCAAATCCAACATTTCAGCTTCCAGCAATACTTTCTCCAACAATTCAGGAACGCCTGTACCTTTCTTTGCAGAAATATCTTGTGACTGATACTTACCTCCCCATTCTTCTACCAGGAAGTTCATAGCAGCAAGTTCTTCCTTAATCTTATCAGGATTTGCATTCGGTTTATCTACCTTGTTGATTGCAAATACAATAGGTACACCGGCAGCCATTGCATGGTTAATAGCTTCCTTAGTCTGAGGCATTACGTTGTCATCGGCAGCAACAATGATAATAACGACATCGGTAACTTTAGCACACGTGCACGCATGGCAGTAAATGCTTCATGTCCCGGAGTATCCAGGAAAGTGATGCGACGTCCGTCTTCCAGTTTTACATTATATGCACCGATATGCTGTGTAATACCTCCAGCTTCACCAGCAATTACATTTGCCTTACGGATATAGTCCAGTAATGAAGTCTTACCATGGTCAACATGTCCCATGACTGTTACAATCGGAGCACGAGGCTGCAAATCTTCTTCAGCATCAGCTTCCTCTTCAATAGCCTGGGCAACTTCAGCACTTACATATTCAGTCTTATAGCCAAACTCTTCGGCTACCAAATTGATAGTTTCAGCATCCAGACGTTGATTGATAGATACCATGATACCCACACTCATACAAGTAGAGATAACCTGAGTTACTGAAATATCCATCATGTTTGCCAACTCATTTGCAGTAACAAACTCTGTCAGTTTCAAGATCTTGCTTTCTTCCTGTTCAAGTTCCTCCTGCTCAAGCTGACGGTTCTGTATACTTTCACGTTTTTCCTTACGATATTTAGCAGCTTTATTCTTACCCTTATTAGTAAGACGAGCCAATGTTTCCTTTACCTGCTTAGCTACATCTTCATCGCTTACTTCAGGTTTTACTACCGGTTTCTTGAAGCGGTCTTTATTATGTTTGCCTCCACCCTGAGCCGCAGCATTAGAGTTAGCCTTTCCGCCTTTATCTCCGCGAGGTGAAACAATATTACCCGCTGCATTAATATCTACACGTTCTTTGTTGATACGATTACGTTTCTTCTTTCCCGAAGCGTCACTTTGACCACCTTTATCAGTTTTCTCGTCAGTCTTTCTTATTTCCTTGATGATAGCATCTTTCATCTGCTTACGCTGTTCCTGACGCAGTTTGTCTTTTTCCTCTCGTTCCTTACGTTTTTCTTCTTTTGTCTTCTTCTTCGGACGAGTAGACTGGTTCAATGCAGCCAGGTCAATCTGACCTACGACATTAATCTTCGACTTAAATTCCGTTGGACGGATTTTAAACACCTCATCTTCCTTGTCCTGCAGAACGGTTTGTACTTCGGGTACTTCTTTCTTTTCTTCCATTAAATCTGGTTTCAAATCTTCCGCCTTCTCCTGTTCCGGCTGTTTCTGTTGTTCATTAATCTGAGGTTGTGGTTGTACTGTTTCTGCTACAGGAGTTTCTTCCACATGTTGCGGTTCATTCTTTTCCACCGGTACAGATTCCTCTACCACTTCCTTTATTTCTTCCTTAGCAGGCTCCACCACAGCCGGCTTCACCTTCTTCTTATTAAGACTGTCCAAATCAATTTTGCCCACAGGCTTAAATTTCGGACGTGCATCTTCAGGCACAACTGTTTCTATCACCTCCGGCTTTGCTTCAGCCTGCAGGTCATCAATAGAAACAGAAGCTTTATTACGTTCTTTATTCTGCCGTTCTTGAAAAATCTTTTCAGACTCTATTTTCAAATCTTTGTCTTTGCTAAACTCTTTCACAAGTGCAGCATATTGTTCATCAGTAATTTTAGTATTCGGATTTGCTTCGATAGTATATCCTTTCTTTTGTAAAAAGTCCACCACCGTAGCAATACCTACATTCAAATCTCTTGTTACTTTGTTCAGTCTTATCGTCATAAATTCTTTTAGTTTTTAATAGAGTTCAGGAAAAAGTTTTTTCAGTCACGGATAATCAATATGATTGACTATATTTATTCCTCGAACTCTGCCCTCAAAATTCTTAACACATCGTCTACTGTGTTCTCCTCCAAATCTGCCTTTTCAATCAGCATCTCACGTGGAGCGTTCAGTACACCTTTTGCCGTATCTATACCAATACCCTTGATGGCATTGATAACCCATTCATCAATTTCGTCTTTAAACTCATCCAGATAGATATCTTCATCTGTTGCGTTTTCATCCAGTTCACGATATACATCAATGGTGTATTCGGTCAACATACTTGCCAGCTTGATATTCATACCACCTTTACCGATAGCAAGAGATACTTCTTCCGGCTTCAGATATACTTCAGCTTTCTTCTCTTCTTCATGCATGATAATAGAAGAAACCTTAGCAGGACTCAACGCACGCTGTACGAACAGCTGTATATTCGAAGTATAATTGATAACATCAATATTTTCATTGCGTAACTCACGAACAATACCGTGAATACGAGAACCTTTTACTCCGACACATGCTCCAACCGGATCAATACGTTCATCGTAAGATTCTACAGCAATCTTTGCACGTTCACCAGGTATACGGGCAATTTTCTTGATAGTAATCAATCCGTCATTGATTTCCGGAACTTCCTGTTCAAACAGACGTTGCAAGAACATAGGCGAAGTACGGCTCAAAATAATCTTCGGATTATTATTCTTATTGTCTACCCGTGCAACTACTGCACGTACAGTTTCTCCCTTACGATAGAAATCGCTCGGAATCTGCTCAGTTTTCGGAAGCAGCAACTCATTACCTTCATCATCGAGTAACAAAATTTCCTTTTTCCAGATCTGATAAACTTCTGCAGCAATGATAGTACCGACCTTGTCAATATACTTATTGTACAAGCTGTCTTTTTCCAGTTCCAAAATCTTAGAAGCCAATGTCTGGCGAAGGTTCAAAATCGCACGGCGACCAAACTTTTCGAATATCACCTCATCTGTAACCTCCTCTCCCACTTCGTAAGATGCATCAATTTTACGCGCTTCAGTAAGCGAAATCTGCAAATTCGGGTTCGTCAATTCATCATCAGCCACCACTTCACGATTACGCCATATTTCAAAGTCGCCTTTGTCGGGATTTACAATTACATCGTAATTTTCATCGGTTCCGAACATCTTTGCAATCACACTACGAAATGACTCTTCCAGTACGCTCACCATAGTGGTGCGATCGATATTCTTCAAATCTTTAAATTCCGAAAACGTGTCAATTAAACTGACAGTTGCTTCTTTCTTCGCCATAATTTTATTTAAAGCTTATTAAGTATTTGGTGTATTTTATTTCGTCATAAACAAAGGTTACATTCTGTTCTACCAGCTTCGGACGTTTTGCACCTTCCGGCTTTACTTTCACTTGTACCGTGATCGTAAAGTTCTCTTCATTGGCATCCGTCAATACGCCGGTCCATTTTTTTCCATCCTTACCCAGCACTTCTACTTCTTTTCCGATATGGATTATATATTGCTGAAGCACCTTAAAAGGTTGTCCGATACCAGCCGACCCGACCTCAAGTTCATAATCTTCTTCCTCTCGGTTCAGCTTCGATTCGATATAACGGCTCAAGTCCACACAATCATCGATCCACACACCTTCCGCATGGTCGATTTCAACTACAATTTTGTCATCCGGAGTTACAGTGACATCCACCAGAAAATAATCTTTACCCTCCAGCCATTCTTCAACTATCCGGGTTACAACGTTTTTATCTATCATGTATTAACTATATAAGAACAAAAAAAAGGAGCTTAACCGCCCCCTCCACCTTTTCATCCATCTCGGTTGCAAAGATACAAATAATATAATGTACTGCAAAATATTAGAATAAATATTTCATTTTTAGCAAGATTTATCTTTTTAAGATATCTTTGTACACAAAATCAAACATAAATCTGCATTATGAACAATAAAAGCATCAACAGCAATAAACAGTTTATGATAGGAAACGGCATATTAGCTTCGGAGTATTTTTCATTGTATGCCTGTTTCTTTATTTGAGTTTTCGTACTCCTCAAACAGCAGATCAGAGCAAAACATCTGCTGATTTATATACCATACAAGTAGAGAACAGTTTTGCTGGAGATAGTATTTCGGTTTATATAAACGACAGCCTTCTGCTCAACTGTACAATGGGATCGACAGCACTTACACTTCAGGTTAATCGCTTTGCCGAAGAAAATGCACTGATGATTGTCGATAACAAAAGCGACGAAATAACCCCGTTCAGCCTAAACCGAAAGGGAGCATAGTCAACGTTGCGAAAAAGGACGGAAAAATATCAATACAAGAATCGGAAAGAGAATAAAAGACATCTACGTCATTCAAACTCCAAGACAAAAGTAGTATTCCAACCGTTCGTCCCTGGTCGCAGCAGGCTGATACTACCTCCCGACAACTTCATAATCTGTCGTGAAAGAGAAAGACCTATACCGCTTCCTTCACTACGGGTTGTAAAGAAAGGCACAAAAATCTGCTCTGCTTCTACCTCCGGTATAGCAGGGCCATCGTTACTGACATACACAAAGACATGCTCGTCAGCCGAGCTGTATGCACGCACGTGTATTCTTCCCTTCTCACTGCCAATCGCTTGTACCGCATTTTTAATCAGGTTGATAAGCACCTGACGTATCAGATTAGGATCAGCATAAAGCATCAGTTCGGCAGGTTCCACTTGCAAGGAAAGAATAATATTATCAGGAACAAGAGTTAATCCTTCAATCTGCCTGAGCAGATCCAACAAATAAAATGGTTCGGGTGAGGGTTTCTGTAAAGATGAAAACTTCCGGTAACTGTCAACAAATGAAATCAGTCCGACTGAAGTTTCATGAATAGCCCGAATACCATCGTACAAAGGTGTTCCTACCACATCCTTACGTTTCAAAAATGTTTCACTCAGCGAGGAAATCGGAGCAATGGAATTCATGATTTCATGTGTCAACACCCGAGTCAGCTTAATCCACGAATCAAGCTCTTTTTCATCCAGCTCATTACGGATATCGTTCAAAGCAAGAATACGCACTTTCCGTTCTCCCAGTTGCATAACAGAAGCCCGCACCAATAGCTGTACCTCGCCTTTCGAAGTAGACAGCTGTATATTACACCGCTCTCCAGCTCCCAATGAACGAAACACATGAGAAACTTCCGCTCCGTATCGTTCCAGCTGCTGCAAGGTACTCAAAACAGGAAGCCCCAAGAGGCGTGCTGCTGCCGGATTTGTCTGCACAACTTTCATACTTTCGTCCAACACAATAATTCCCGACGTAACACTGGAAAGGATCTGTTCATAAAACCGTTCTCGCTGCTCCATCAGTTGTTTCTGTTCGCTCATCAGTCCTCCGAAACGGTTAAGCGTATCTTGTAACACGCGTTCTCCTCCCGAAAAGCCATAAACCGGTAAACGAAACGAATAGTCACGATTTCGGATAGCTCCAGCATCAGCCAACTCTTTTCACGCAGTTGCTGCTGCATTTTCCGGAAAATAAAAATGGAAGCGGCACATAGAAGAAGTCCTGCAACCAGCAATCCACCCTTCCCGTAGACAATCCCCAAAGTTACCAGTACAACTCCGCCAACAAGCAACAGCGTACGAACGGTAATCGAATAAATCCACCTATAACCCATAACGTTTCATTTTATTATAGAGTGTCTGACGGGTAATTCCCAACATAGCAGCTGCCTGCGAAAGATTCCCTTCACACTGATCGATAGCACGCTTCACCATGCTACGTTCCATTTCGTCAAGCGTATGGAAAGGCACTTCCGTTTCAGCATTTCCGGCAACAGGTTCAGGACCAGAGGCTGTAGAAGTGAGTTGCAACATATCCCCTCGCAACTCATTGCTATCGGACAAGATAACGGCTTTCTCTACCGTATGTTGTAATTCACGAATGTTACCATACCAGGGATGTTCCAGCAAACGGCGCGCAGCTTCAGGCTGAAAGCTTGCACTTGTCTACCATATTGCCTAGCATACTGTTCAAGAAAACGTTTCGCTAACGGAAGAATATCTTCCTTACGCTCACGCAAAGCAGGTATATGCAAATGAATGGTATTAATACGATAGAGCAGATCTTCACGGAACTCACCGTTTCTTACCATATCTTCCAAATTACGGTTGGTAGCACATATCAAACGAATATTAGTAGGCTGCTGCGTATTGCTTCCAACCTTTACGAAACACCGCTTCTGAATAGCCGTAAGTAGTTTCGCCTGCAGATGATAGGGCAGGTTAGCTATTTCATCCAAAAAAAGCGTTCCACCGTCAGCAGCTTCAAAGCGTCCTATGCGATCGGTATGTGCATCGGTAAACGAACCTTTCACATGACCAAACAATTCACTCTCAAATAAAGATTCCGTAATGGCGCCCATATCAACAGCTATCATCGGTCCTTCCTTACGATTGGAAAGACGATGTATCTCACGGGCCAGCATATCTTTTCCTGTTCCGTTTTCTCCTGTTATCAGAATATTGGCATCAGTCGTACTAACCTTTTCTACTAACATGCGCAACGGACGGATAGCCTGTGAATTTCCCCAGTACATTCCGTCATCGGAAGCGACTGGTGCGACAGCTGCCTTTTTCTTACCCTTACGGGCTTCAACTATCCGGGAGTATGCTTCCTGAAGTGTCTGTACCAGTCGTGCATTTTCCCAAGGCTTTACTACAAAATCAGCAGCTCCCTCCTTTATTCCCGTAACTGCCAGGTTATATCAGCATAAGCCGTAAAGAGTACCACTTCTGTCTGCGGACGAAGACGTTTTATCTCACGAAGCCAGTAAAGTCCTTCGTTTCCACTATTGATACCCGAAGAAAAATTCATATCAAGCAATACGATATCGACTGCCTCCCGATTCAGCAATGTAGGTATTGTAACCGGAGAATCTATTGTTATCACACGCTCAAAATATTCTCCCAGCAGATATTGCAACGAAGTCAATATATTACGGTTGTCATCAACCACCAACAGGATTCCTTGTTTAGCCATATTCTTTTTATTTGCAGTATTGCAAAGATACGTAAAGATAACATAAAGAAACAGGTAACAGGTGACAAAAATTAGACAGTGAGTGTCTAATTTTTTGACACATCGCTTAATACACGCATTACCATACACACTGATTTTCAACAGCTTACCACTTTGGCACGATATTTGATTTTAATCAGACAGATAAAAACAAAAACACATGAAAAGAAATAATAAGACCAAACAGTCATTGCTTCTGCTCGTAAGTCTGTGCAGCCTCAACATAACAGCTCAGGAGGTCTGGAATATCGACCAGTGTATGGCTTATGCAGTGGAACATAACCACATCGTAAAGCAGCGCCATCTGGAAGCAGACAATTACCGTATGGACCGTATGAAGGCTATTGGACAATTTCTGCCAGGAGTATCAGGCAATGTCAGCGCACAATATAATTTCGGACGTTCAGTGACCCGGAAACTAATACATATATATCAAAATCAACCTTCAATAATGGTTATAGCATGGAAGTCTCCATTCCTATCTTCCGGGGAGGAAGCCTGATCAACCAAGTACGAAAAAGCAAAGCAAATTTACTGCTTGGCAAAGCAGCTCTGCAAGAAGCACGGGATAATACAGCTCTGGAAACATTTCAGGCCTACATTGATGCATTGTATTATTATGGTACTACCCGACTGGCAAAACAAAAGCTTGCGGAAAGTGATTCATTATTATATAAAACTCGCCGACAGGAACTCTAGGGTTAAAAGGAATGGCCGACGTTGCGCAAATGGAGGCACAGCAAGCAAGTGATGCTTACAACTTAACACATCAGCAAAACTTATATGAAACAGCTATGCTGACCTTAAAACAAAAAATGAATTTTCCCATTGAGGAGGCTTTGCTGCTCGACACCTGTCTGCTGGAGCAATCTACACTAGAGCAAGAACAACTGACCATAGAACATGCCGACAATGTATTCCGTCTTGCGTTAAACTGCAATCCGGTTTTGAAACAGGCCGAAATGCAGAAACAGTCGGCAAATATGGACCGTAAAATTTCATGGAGTTCATTTGTTCCATCCATCAGTCTTTATGGAGGAATTTCAAGTTCTTATTATAAAGAATTACATCAAACAGGATACCCTCCGTTCCATACACAGTTTGAGAATAACTTCGGCTCATATTTTGGAATCAGCATGAGTATACCTATCTTCAACCGTCTGTCGGGCATCGCGAACATGCGACAGGCACGAAACAACTACCGGATAGCAACCGAACAGTATGAGGCGCAGAAAGAAGAGCTTCAGAAACTGGTACAGCAAGCTGTACAAGACCGTGAAGGCTACCTGAAAGAAAGTATCCAGATGGAGAAGAAGTAGCTTCCGACTCACTTGCCTACCACGTGACGCGACGCAAGTACGAAGAAGGCTTATGACCTCACTCGATGTACAGAACAATGCTGCCACATTGTTGGAAAGCCAGACCGGACTGTTGCAGAGCAAACTTACCTACCTGATGAAATGCAGACTGGTAGATTATTATAAGGGACAAGATATTATCAGAAACAACGAATAAAAATATTACACACCATGGATATACAACTGGAAAAGAAAAAAGGCATTCAGAAGAAACACATTCCTTACATAGCCGGAGGAGCTGTTGTGATTTTATTATTAATCTGGATTATTTTCGGGAATCATGCATCAACACTGAGAGTAGACGCCGCTTCACTGAATATAGCCGATGTAACTTTCGGTAAGTTCAATGACTATATCCGTCTGAACGGACAAGTTCAGCCAATCTCCGTCGTCCAATTAAGTCCGGAAGAAGGAGGAATCGTACAGGAAAAGGTTGTAGAAGAAGGCGCCCATGTAAAAAAAGGAGATGTTATTCTCCGTCTCAGCAACTCAAATCTGGACTTACAGATTCTGAATGCAGAATCGGAACTTGCCGAAAAACAGAACTTACTGCGTAATACACAGGTAACCATGCAGCAAGATAAGCTGAACAATGAAACCGAAAAAGTACAGCTGGACATTGATACACGCCGAAAACAACGTACCTATCTCCAGTATGAACGTTTATATAAAGAACGTCTTATCAGTCGGGAAGAATATCTTCAGGCAAAAGAAGACTATGAAGTAGCACAGAAAAAGCACGGATTGATTACCGAACGTCTGGTACAAGATTCTATCTACCGTAACATACAGATGGACCAGATGGAGGACAATTTACAGAACATGAGAAAGAATGTACTGCTGATTCGTGAAAGAAAAGATAAACTGGAAGTCCGAGCTACAATCGATGGAGAACTTGGACTGCTGGATGCAGAGTTGGGACAGAATATCACTGCCGGACAAATGGTCGGGCAGATAAACGACCTTTCGGACTTCAAGATAGAAGCTATGATAGACGAACATTATATCGACCGTGTGACCAACGGACTGCCAGCTACGTTCGAACGTCAGGAAACCACATTCAATCTGAAAGTTCGCAAAGTATATCCCGAAGTACGTGAAGGACGATTCCGTACCGATTTTGTATTCGAGGGAAAACGCCCTGACAATATCCGGAGCGGACAAACTTACTACATCGATTTACAATTGGGGGAACCAACCGAAAGCGTACTTATTCCAAAAGGAACTTTCTTCCAAGTAACTGGAGGTAACTGGATTTTTGTAGTCGATAAAGAAGGGAAGAAAGCTTATCGCCGTCAGATACGTATCGGACGACAGAACCCACAATATTACGAAGTCTGGAGGGACTGGAAAAAGGAGAGCGTGTCATTGTATCCGGATACGAAAGTTATAAAGACAATGAAGTGCTTATTTTAAAATAATAAATACCTAAGATGAAAACACTTATCCGTAACTTTTCGCATACGTTCAGACGCTTCTTTACCGCAAGCATACTGAACTTGGTAGGACTGAGTATCGCTTTTACAGCCTGCTTTGTCATTCTGACTCAGGTTGATTACGACTATAATTACAACAAATGCTTTCCAGCCCACGAGCGTATCTACCGGGTAGAAGTGAATCGAGGTGGAGAATACGACTGGCAATTCTGGCTGGCCCGTCCATTGTGTGAACTAATAGGGACTGCATCTCCTCATATACAAGCTATTTCGGTTACCTCTTTATTAAGCTATACTAATGATTTTGAAATAGATGATCACATCTATTCAGAGCCTTGGCTTACCGGATTTGGTGACTATTTAGAGGTCTTCCAACCTACCATGATATGCGGTACGACTGCTTCGCTTAACGAACCCGGCCAAGTCCTGATTTCTGCATCTATGGCTCGTCGTTTTTTGGTACTACAGAAGTCCTTGGAAAAAGCATTTACGTAGACCGCAAATCACTCAACCAACCGTTAGTGATAGGGGGTGTTTATCAGGATATGCCGGAGAATTCCCAACTAGGAAACTGTATCTTCTCCTCCTATTCTCCGGAGTTAAATAAAGATTCTTGGATAAACTGGAGTTATACCCTATACATTCGACTGGACAATCCTGCTTCATTGACCGATGTACAACAATCAATCATCGAAAATTGTAAGCAGAAGATGCCGAAAGATTGGATTAGCGGAACTGAAGATTGGGAGAATTTCATTCATTTTACGCCGCTGGACGAAGTACACTATTCAACAATAGGTGACAAGGCTGCTACCAGCAAGGCCGCAGTATATCTGTTGCTGTGTGTATCAATACTAATTTTACTGACAGCAGCAGTCAACTACATGAATTTCTCACTGGCAGAAACTCCCATGCGATTGCGTTCCATCAATACTCAAAAGGTATTAGGAGCTTCCACTTACTCTTTACGGGGGTATTTATTGTTGGAATCTGTATTAGTTTGTATGTGTGGATTCCTGCTTTCATTACTCTGGCTCTATCTGTTGCAAGATACATTCCTGAATACTTTGGTGTCATCCGATCTTTCTTTAATGAGACATCCTATTCTACTGCTTACATTAAGCGGAATCGCCGTTTGCATGGGTTTACTTGCCGGAGCTTACCCTTCTTATTACGTCACTTCTTTCCAACCGGCATTAGTATTGAAAGGCTCATTCGGTCTTTCTCCCAAAGGTAAGCTACTACGTACATTATTAGTTTGCTTCCAGTTCTTTGTTTCTTTCATGCTGATTATTTCTGTAGGTATTATGTATCTACAAAGTCATTATATACAGAACAGTGATTATGGTTACGACAAGAGTGTAGTTCTGGTGGGTGAGATCCCTAACGAACTGCTCAATCGAAGGGAGGCGATCGTCAGTGAGTTGTCCGGAATATCGGGCATAGAAGGTATCTCTATTTCCCAGTTCGTACTGAACTCGTCCGATGACTACATGTCGTGGGGCAGAGGAAATAGGGAGCGTTTTATCAATACGGTCTGTTTCCCGGTAGATTATCGCTACTTATCCGTGCTTGGGATCAAGATTACTGAAGGCCGTGACTTCAAGCCGAGCGACGGGGATGTGTATATCTTCAACGAAGCAGCTCGGAAAAAATATCCCTGGATGAAAGTAGGTGAACTAGCAGCCCCCGAAGATTATCCGGTAGTGGGATTCTGTGAGAACATTCGCTTCAGCAGCTTCCGCAACAATGATGAAGAAATACCAATGGCTTTCTTTATTTACGGAAAGGATTATGCAGACTGGGATGCCAACAGCATCTTGAACATCCGGGTAGCTCCGGGAGTAGACAAGGTAGACATGCTCCACCGCTTAGCAAAGACAACTGAAAAGCTTGCACCGGACCATGACTTCAAGTTCCGTTTCATGGATCAAGTGATTGACCAGAATTACCATCTAGAATTGCGCTTCACCAGCCAGATTCTGCTATTCTCCCTGATTGCCATCGTGCTCAGCATGATTGGTGTGTTCGGGCTTACCTTATTTGAGAGTGAATACCGCCGCAAGGAAATCGGTATCCGGAAAATCATGGGAAGTTCCACCAGCGAAATCCTCTATATGTTTACCAAACGTTATCTCGTCATGCTGGTCGTCTGCTTCGCATTGGCAGCTCCCTTCGGCTGGTGGATTGGACATGACTGGCTGGAAAGTTTTTCCGACAAAACTCCTATCCGTGCTTGGATATTCGTCATCTCCTTCCTGCTGGTCAGTCTCATTACGATACTGACAGTAACCTTCGAGTGCTGGAAGAATGCCAATGAAAATCCGGCAAACAGCATCAAAACCGAATAATATTATTTCTCATGAAAACAGTTATCCGTAACTTTTCGCATACGTTCAGGCGTTTCTTTACCGCAAGCATACTGAACATTCTAGGATTAAGCATAGCCTTTGCATCCTTCTTCGTCATCATGACACAGGTGGACTATGACTATAATTTCAATAAAGGATATAAGGACTATGAAAAAATATTCCGGATAGAAATCAACCCTAATCCAGATTCAGGCTGGCAACTGTGGACCCCTCGTCCGTTATGTGAGCAATTACAATCCGCTTCACCCTATATAAAGAGTATTTCACAAGTTGAATCATATCAGTCTGAAGATGAATATGAAGTGAACGGAAACCTATTTAAAGCAACAACCTGCACTGGTTTCGGTAATTTTCTGGAAACATTTCAGCCGGAAATGATAAACGGCTCTGCCGATGCGCTGAACCAGCCTAAAACGGTTCTCCTGTCCGAATCGACAGCAAAGAAATTCTTTGGTACAACCGACGTAATAGGCCAGACAATATTCAGAGGGAAACAAGCAGACAATAATGCATGGACCATAGGAGGCGTTTACAAAGATTACCCGGAAAACTCACAGATAAGAAACTGGGTTATGATGCCCAAAGAAGCCGATACTGATAAAGGAAACTGGAAAAACTGGAACTATATCTGCTATATGCGTCTCGAAAGTCCGTCTGCTGCCCCGGAAATAGAGAAACTTATCTTGCAGATTTTTGTGAAAAATTTTCCGGAACTGGAACAGGAAAGTGATATTTCACAGTTCATCCGCCTCACGCCACTTGTCGACGCACATTTTTCTACAGTAGGGAATAAAAGCGCAAGCAGCCGCACAACACTTTATCTGCTGATATGCGTTTCTTTCCTGATCGTAATTATAGCCACCATCAATTTCATGAATTTCTCGTTGGCTGAAACCCCGATGCGCATCAAGAGTATCAATACGCAGAAAGTACTGGGAGCAACCACACGTTCTCTTCGCCTCACCCTGATAACAGAAGCTATGTTTATCAGCTTTATAGCTTTTATTCTCGCGCTTATATGGGTTGCGATACTTAAAGATTTTGGCTTACAGGAACTGATAAATGCCCAGCTGACAATAACAGAGCATCCGATGTTGCTGCTTGCAACTTTCGGTTTGAGTCTGCTTATGGGACTGATGGCTGGACTTTATCCGTCTTATTACGTAAACTCTTTTCCGCCAGCACTGGCTTTGAAAGGCTCTTTCGGTCTTTCTCCCCAAGGACGCATTCTACGTACCGCACTGGTATGTATCCAGTTCTTTGTTGCCTACATGCTGATTATCGGAGTAGGAATCATGTACCTGCAAAGCAGATATATCCGTACTTCCGACTATGGATATGACAAGGACGCGATTATTGTAGGGAACATGACTAAAGAAACCCAATCACAAACGGATGCAGTAGTGGGAGAACTCTCTCAGATACCAGGAGTTAAAGGAGTGGCCGTATCGGAGTTTATCTTGAGTTCCGCCGACAATTACATGCATTGGGGACGTTCTAATGGTGACAAATATATCCAGTTCGATGCTTTTCCGGTAGACTGCCACTATCTGGAAGTTATGGGGATTCATATCGTCGAAGGGAGAAGCTTCAAGCCGGGTGATGAAGATGTCTATATCTTCAATGAATTTACACGTAAGAAATACCCGTGGCTAAAAGTCGACCAGCCCGCTCCGGACGACAATTTAGTTATAGGTTTTTGCGAGAACATCAAATACAGCAGCTTCCGCAATGATGACACCAATCAGACAATGGCTTTTCTTATCCCCGGCAAGAAGTTCGCCCAATGGGGATGGGAGTGGCGAAATTTCGTCAATGTCCGTATTTCGGCAGGTGTAGATAAAGTTGAGGTTATCCGCTCACTCCAGAAAACAATGGAAAAGTTTACCCCCGGACACGACTTCAATTTCCGGTTCATGGATGAAGTGCTCGATGCCAACTACCGGAACGAACTGCGTTTCACCAAGCAGATCCTGCTCTTCTCACTCATTGCCATTGCCATCAGCCTGACGGGAGTGTTCGGGCTCACCATGTTCGAAAGCGAGTATCGAAAAAAGGAAATCGGAATCAGAAAAATCATGGGAAGCTCGACCACACAGATTCTGTACATGTTCAACCGAAGATATATACTTATACTCGCCGGATGCTTCATCGTGGCAGCACCGTTCGGATGGTGGATCGGGCAGCACTGGCTGCAAGGATTTGCAGAAAAAACACCCGTCACTCCGTGGATATTCATTTTGTCATTCCTGCTGGTTACACTCATAACTATGACTACTATTACTGTACAAAGCTGGAAAAATGCCAATGAGAATCCGGCAAACAGCATCAAAACCGAATAATATTATTTCTCATGAAAACACTTATCCGTAACTTTTCGCATACGTTCAGGCGTTTCTTTACCGCAAGCATACTGAATATTTTAGGGCTAAGCATAGCCTTCGCATCCTTCTTTGTTATTATGACGCAGGTAGACTATGACTATAATTTCAATAAAGGATATAAGGACTATGAAAAGATTTTCCGGGTAGAAGTTAAACCCACACCTGCCTCCGACTGGCAATTGTGGATGCCTCGTCCGTTATGTGAACGGATACAGACCTGTTCACCACACATAAAGTCAATATCCATAACCTATGCATTTATGTCGCAAGTCGACTATGAGATAAACGGAAATATATTCAACGAAACGACTTGTTGCGGCTTTGGAAATTTTCTGGAAACTTTCCAGCCAGAAATGATAAGTGGTTCTGCCGATGTACTGAATCAGCCTAAAACAGTTCTCATCTCCGAATCGACAGCAAAACGTTTATTCGGAACAGCAGATGCGGTTGGACAAAGCATTTTCAAAGACAAACAGTCCAGCAACAATGAATGGACTATCGGAGGGGTGTACAAAGATTTCCAGAAAACGCACAGATAAGAAACTGGATCATGATGCCCAACGATCCCAAAGAAAATAAAGACAGGTGGAACAACTGGAATTACATTTGTTACATACGTTTGGATCATCCGGATTCAGCCCCCGAAATAGAAAAGCTTATCGAGGTAATTTTCAGAAAGCATAATCCCGAATATACATCAGAAGAGAATGACAGCCTTCCGTCCTCTGTAGTTCATTTATCACCATTGACGGATGTTCATTTTTCTACCATAGCAAACAAAAGTGCAAGCAGTCGTACTACGGTTTACCTGTTGATATGTATTTCTTTTCTGATTGTGATAATAGCGACTATCAATTTCATGAATTTCTCGTTGGCTGAAACCCCGATGCGCATCAAAAGCATCAATACTCAGAAGGTATTGGGAGCAACAACCCGTTCACTTCGCTTCAGTCTGATAGCAGAATCCGTACTCATCAGCACCATTGCCTTTATGCTTTCTCTGATAGAGGTACTACTATTGAAAGATTCCGGTCTGAAGGACCTGGTAAGCGCCGGACTACAGCCTTTGGAACATCCTATACTGCTCACCATTACTTTCTGCCTGAGCCTGCTCATGGGATTCTTAGCTGGCATATATCCCTCCTATTATGTTACATCGTTTGCACCAGCACTGGCACTAAAAGGCTCTTTTGGTCTTTCTCCTAAAGGACGTACTTTACGTACAGCCTTGATATGTATCCAGTTCTTCGTTGCCTACATGCTGATTATCGGAGTAGGAATCATGTATCTGCAAAGCCGGTATATCCGAACTTCCGACTATGGATATGATAAAGATGTCATCATCACAGGAAACATGACAACGGAGACTCAAGCACAGAATGATGCCGTGGTAAACGACCTCTCCCGTATTCCCTGGAGTAAAAGGAGTAGCTTTTTCAATGTTCATTCTAAGCTCTGCCGACAACTATATGAACTGGGCTATGGATGATAACAATACAGTCGTGCGATTTGACGTAATGCCTGTAGATTACCATTTTCTGGATGTAATGGGAATCCACATTACAGAAGGCCGAAACTTCAAACCTGGTGATGGAGATGTTTACATTTTCAACGAAGCAACCCGTAAAAAATACCCCTGGCTGAAAGTCGGCCAGACCGCTCCGGACGATCATTTAATTGTAGGGTTCTGCGAGAACATCAAATACAGCAGTTTCCGTAACGATGACAATACACAGCCTATGGCCTTTTTTATTTATGGAAAAAAACTTTGAGAGAATAGGACATCAATGGCAGCAAACCATCAATATCCGTGTATCGGCAGGAGTAAATAAAATTGCTATTATCCAATCGCTCCAGAAAACAATGGAAAAGTTTACCCCCGGACACGACTTCAATTTTCGGTTCATGGATGAAGTGCTCGATGCCAACTACCGGAACGAACTGCGTTTCACCAAGCAGATCCTGCTCTTCTCACTCATTGCCATTGCCATCAGCCTGACAGGAGTGTTCGGACTCACCATGTTCGAGAGCGAATACAGAAGAAAGGAAATCGGAATCAGAAAGATTATGGGAAGCTCAACCAGACAGATTCTGTACATGTTCAACCGAAGATATATACTTATACTTACCGGATGCTTCATCGTGGCAACACCATTCGATGGTGGATCGGACAGCACTGGCTGCAAGGATTTGCAGAGAAAACGCCTGTTACCCCGTGGATATTCATTTTGTCATTCCTGCTGGTTACACTCATAACTATGACTACTATTACTGTACAGAGTTGGAAAAATGCCAATGAAAATCCGGTAAACAGTATCAAAACCGAATAACAATAAATCAGTTCAGGGCATTTCTTTCTCGAAAATGTCCTGAACTGATTCACTCTTATTTTATTTCTATAGCCCCAATAAAACTGTTTATATGTTCACACGAATATGATTTGCAGATATATCGCAAAGTTGCTTCACAAACTTCTGCTTATCTTTCGGAGACAGTACAACGCAATTCTTACCATACGTTATCTCGATTCTGTCTAAGGATGCCGCTGGAGCTGATAGAAACGTATGGGTATTGACAATCTCTGTTATCTCGTCAATATTAATGCATTCGCTATAAAAAAAGGAATAATCAACACGCAAAGTCTTTCCTTCTATCGTGTATTTTATACTGAAGAGAAGTGCCAATGTAAGCACAAGCATAAACAAAACAACACTGAATTTCACTGCTGAAAACTCGTTCCAAACTATAAATGTCAACGGTATGCCCCAAGCTGCCAGAATCAATATCAGCAACCAGATATCTATTTTTGATCTATATACTTGTTTCATAGTTTATCGGTTATCATTTAACGTGAATATAAGAGCATGTAGAATCTACCGGAAAAGAAAGGCACGGCAATTAGGATATAAAAATTTATAGTGCTAAATTACCACTTTTTCCTCAGAGTCTAAAGTTACAGAGATTTATTGTACAGCCGATGATTTCTGTAAGGAATTTACGTTACGACCGGGAAATATATGATTGCAAACAAGAATCCAGACACCGCTTCTTCTGCAACTTTGTTGTCAACTTCTCATCACCTATCACAACATACGGTTTCGCAGCCGCAAGTAAACACCTTATCATCAACAGATTAAAAAATGGCGAAATCATAATTACCGGAATTCCATAAAAGCCTTGCAGACACACAAAAAACAAGCTCCTGAATATCCTCTATTTTTTGTACAAAAATAAAAAACAATCGAGATGTTTTCCTTGAACATATCAGCATGTTTTTTCCTAAAAGATGCTGATATTTTATTTCACCTATGTCCGCTTCCGGTAAATACGTTGCAACTTCCTCTTCGGCATCAGGAAAAAATTCGTTTGCTTTTGGTTATTCCGTGAAAAAGACTAACTTTGTTATTTAATAAATCTCTAAAAACATCACACAATGAAAGAGTTTTTGAAATACACCTTCGCCACCGTCTGCGGTCTGATTCTGACGGGAGTAGTCTTCACAATATTAGGTATTATCAGTCTTGCCGGAATGGTTGCTTCAACTTCCGGAACAGAAACTATAGTGAAAGACCGTTCGGTATTCGTACTCGAACTGAAAGGTAGTGTAATGGAACGCTACCAGGAAAATCCAATCATGCAATTTTTAGGGGAAGACTATGCGACTTACGGGCTGGATGACATTCTGACCTCTATCCGCAAAGCTAAAGAAAATGACAAAATAAAAGGTATCTATATCGATGCAGGTGCTTTCGCCTGTCAGACAGCTTCCATGCAGGCTATACGACGTGCATTGGTTGATTTCAAAGAAAGCGGGAAGTTTATCGTCGCTTATGCCGGAGCATATTCACAAGGTACTTACTATATTGCAAGTGTTGCCGATAAGGTAATAGCCAATCCTTCGGGAAGTATAGGCTGGCACGGACTATCTGCACAGACCATGTTCCTGAAAGGTCTGCTCGACAAAGTCGGAGTGGAAATGCAGGTATTTCGTGTAGGAACATACAAATCGGCAGTAGAACCATATATCGCTACTGAAATGAGTCCGGCAAACCGTGAACAGACACAAGCATTCATCGGCTCTATCTGGCAGCAGATTCTGAATGAGGTTTCCGAATCAAGAAAGATTTCTGTTGACTCCCTGAATGCTCTTGCCAGCCGTAATATGGATCTCCAGCCGGCAGAACTTTATCTCAGCACCGGCCTGGCAGATACACTAATGTACAAAGATGAAGTACTGGCCTACCTGAAACAGCTGACCGACTGTAAGGAAGATGAAAAACTGAATACACTTTCGCTTGAGGATATGGTAAACGTAAAACGAAACGTACCGAAAGATAAAAGTGGGAACGTCATTGCCGTATATTATGCTTATGGTGAAATAGACGGTGATGAATCTGCTGACGGAGAAGGTATCAACTCCGAAAAAGTCATAAAGGACTTGCGTAAGTTACGCGAAGATGAAAGCGTGAAGGCAGTTGTGCTGCGTGTTAACTCTCCGGGAGGAAGTGCCTACGGTTCAGAACAGATCTGGCGTGAAGTTTCACTGCTGAAACAGGAAAAACCCGTTATCGTTTCTATGGGTGACTATGCCGCTTCGGGCGGTTACTATATATCCTGCGCTGCCGACTGGATTGTAGCCGAACCGACAACCCTGACAGGTTCTATCGGAATCTTCGGTCTGGTTCCGAATGCAGAAGGACTCCTGAAAGATAAGCTGGGGCTGAATTTCGATGTTGTAAAAACAAACGAACTGGCAGACTTGGGAGATTTGACTCGTCCGTTCAATGAAGAAGAAAAGGCTCTGATGCAAGGTATGGTCAATAAAGGATATGAACTCTTTACCAAACGTTGTGCCGACGGCAGAAAAATGAATATTGAAGATATCAAAAAGATAGCTGAAGGACGTGTGTGGACCGGAGAAATGGCCAAAGACCTGAAACTGGTAGATGAGCTGGGTGGACTGGATGAAGCTGTTGAGGTTGCAGCCTCACATGCTAAAATAGAACGTTATACGCTGGTAAGCTATCCGGAAAAAGAAGATTTCCTGACTTCACTGCTTAATACCCGGCCAAGCCGTTATATCAGCAGCCGTATGCAGGAAAATTTCGGTGAATATTACAACGGACTCCGTTTTGTAAAAAATCTCAAGGATGCCGATCGCCTGCAGGCGCGCATGCCGTTTGATGTGGTTATCAAATAAAGCATCGGCTGCCTGATGAAACTTGAAAGAAAAATAAAGATTTACCACGGACTGTTGCCATCAGCATGCCTCTACCGTCTGGGAGTAAGTATACGCAACTGGATGTTTGACAGAGGCATACTTCATTCACAGTCATTTCCGCTACCCGTTATCTGCGTGGGTAATATCAGCGTGGGAGGAACCGGAAAGACTCCACACACAGAATACCTCATCCGGTTGTTACAGAATGAATTTCAGGTAGCTGTACTCAGCCGTGGATATAAACGTAAATCGAAAGGTTTCGTTCTGGCTACTCCCGAAACAGATGCCGACCAGATTGGCGATGAGCCTTATCAGATGGCGCACAAGTTTCCGGATATCTATGTGGCTGTAGACCGGGATCGCTGTCACGGCATTAATCAGCTAACAGATGGACATACAGCTCCCGGCATAAAGGTTATTGTTCTGGACGATGCTTTCCAGCATCGCTACGTGAAGGCAGGACTGACCATTCTGCTTATAGATTATAACCGTCCGATACATCTCGACCGGATGTTACCAGCCGGACGACTGCGGGAGCCGGAAAGTGGAAAAAAGCGTGCCGACATCATCATCGTAAGTAAGTGTCCGGCACAAATGAGCGAAGCAGAACAACAGGCGTTGCGATATGATATAGCACCCCTCCCCTGTCAGCAACTTTATTTTACAACGCTGGCATACGGAAAACTACAGCCTCTCTTCTCGGAAGAACCGGAAAAGAAGCTTGAAGAAATCCGAAACGATGACCATATCCTGCTGGTTACAGGTATAGCCTCACCGGCAGCCATCATCAGTAAACTGTCGGCTTATACGCAGTTTGTTACTCCGTCGACTTTTCCTGACCATCACGATTTTGATGCAACGGACATGAAACGGATAGAAGATGCGTTCAGAAAACTGCCTGAGGGTAAACGTTTCATCATCACAACCGAAAAGGATGCGGCACGGCTCATCGCTCATCCGCTACTGAGTGAAACGATGAAACCTTATATATATGTATTGCCGGTAGAGGTAGAATTTCTGAATAAAGAAGAACATTTATTTAACCAAAATATTATCGAGTATGTTAGAAAAAATTCAAGAAACAGCAGCTTTTCTAAAAGCTAGAATGCACACTCATCCGAGACAGCCATCATTTTAGGTACAGGTCTGGGCAGTTTGGTACACGAAATTACCGATAAATATGAAATAAACTATTCCGAAATCCCCAACTTTCCGGTATCGACCGTAGAAGGCCATAGCGGTAAGCTGAATTTTCGGTAAACTGGGCAACAAGGATATTATGGCCATGCAAGGTCGCTTCCACTTTTACGAAGGCTATTCAATGAAGGAAGTTACTTTCCTGTACGTGTCATGCGCGAATTGGGTATCAAGACTTTGTTCGTTTCGAATGCAGCAGGAGGAACAAACCCGAATTTTGAA